>Ga0315273_10011810_pt1 | contig 11179 bp, 5 predicted proteins | sample YL17G02_0_MG_FD_205753 | JGI IMG/M metagenome (GOLD analysis project Ga0315273, IMG submission 205753) | Sediment microbial communities from Yellowstone Lake, YNP, Wyoming, USA - YL17G02_0 | ecosystem: Environmental > Aquatic > Freshwater > Lake > Sediment | place: USA: Wyoming | collected...
CCAGGGGACGGAACAGGACTACGGCGTCGGGGAGGAAACGCGTCCGGAGCGCGCGGAGCATCGCCCGCGTGTCGTCAGCCTGGGGGCGACCCACGACAACGACCTCGCGGGACGGCCCGAGCGCGAAATCGAGGGCGATCATCAACTGCGTGTAGGCCATCGGGGACTGGGCGACTTCGCCCGCGAAGGCGCGGGCGATCCGCGCCGCTCTCGCCTCCAGCGCCGCGTCGCCGGTCATTCGCCCGAGCCGGAGCAGGTCGAGCATGGCGACCGAATTGGGAGAGGGCACGGCGCCGTCGTAGATCTCCGTCTGGCGGATGAGCAGGCCCTCGGCATCGTCGGCGGTCGAGAAGAAGGCGCCGGCCCGGTCGTCCCAGAAGTGCCCGATCAGATCGCGGTCGAGGTCGATGGCGGCCTGGAGGTCGCGGACGTCGAACGTCGTCTCGTAGAGTTCGAGCAGGCCCCAGATGAGGAAGGCATAGTCGTCGGCGAAGGCGGGGATGGCAGCTTCGCCTGTGTCGATCGCTGTGCCACGGCTGGCTTGTCCAGCCGTGTCTGGGGTCTCTTCTGACGCCGCGGGGAGGGAAGAGGGGGAACACGGTCGGGCAAGCCGACCGTGGCACAAGAGGCCCTCTTCTGTGCCACGGCTGGCTTGTCCAGCCGTGTCTGGGGTCTCTTCTGACGCCGCGGGGAGGGAAGAGGGGGAACACGGTCGGGCGAGCCGACCGTGGCACAAGAGGCCCTCTTCTGTGCCACGGCTGGCTTGTCCAGCCGTGTCTGACCGTTCTCCGGCCCCAGGCCCCGGAGGAAGAGAGGACGGGACGCCGGAGCGTCCAAGACTAGGCATCCCCCCGCGGAGCGGGGGGACGAGAGGAACACGGTCGGGCAAGCCGACCGTGGCACGGCCAGAGCGGAAGCGATGGAGGAGCCGGCCGTCGGGCCGGCGCAGGGACTTCAGGATGAAATCGGCGGCCCGCTGAGCGGCTTCCGCGTAGCGCGGCTCGTCGAAGGCGCGGCCGGCCAGGGCCAGGGCGGCGATCATCAGCCCGTTCCAGTCGGTGAGGATCTTGTCGTCCTTGTGGGGATGGAGCCGCCGCTCGCGAGCCGCGAAGAGCTGCTGGCGGATGGACTCGAGGCGTCGGCGAAGCTCCGCCTCCGCTGGGGCCAGGTCGGTGCCGGCAGACGGCGCGGCGGGAGGGCGAAGCTCCGGCTGAGCCGCGCTGGGGTCGCTCGGGGCGGCTCGGCCGGAGCCTCGCCCTCCCATTCCCGCGTTCCGCGGGAGGGGGTGGTCCGCGGCCAACTCGGAGAGCGGCTTGGTCAGGTGCAAGATGTTCGTCCCCGGCCGGTGGCGGGTCGCCTGGTCGACCCAGTTGCCCTCGGGAGCGATGTGGAAGACCTGGATGGCCAGCGAGGCATCGTCCGGCCCGAGCACGCGGCGCACCTCGTCGAGGGTCCACACGTAGAACCTTCCCTCCTCGCCCTCGGAGTCGGCGTCCTCGGCGGAGTAGAAGCCCCCCTCGGGCGATGTCATGTCGCGCAGGACGTAGGTGAGGATCTCGCGGGCGGTCTGCTCGTACTCGGGCTTGCCCGTGGCCTGCCAGGCCTCGGTGTAGGCGATGGCGAGCAGGGCCTGGTCGTAGAGCATCTTCTCGAAGTGGGGCACGAGCCACTCGGCGTCGGTCGAGTAGCGGTGGAAGCCGAAGCCGATGTGGTCGTAGATGCCGCCGAGGCGCATCGCCTGAAGCGTCCGCTCGACCATCTCGGTCGCACGGTCGAGGCCGGTCCGCCGGCCGAAGCGGAGGAGGAACGAAAGGTTGTGGGGCGTCGGGAACTTGGGGGCGGTGCCGAAGCCGCCGTGGTCCGCATCGAAGCGGGCGGCGAGCTGGGCGTAGGCGCGGCGAAGCGTGTCCTCGCCGAGGTCGGCTCCCTGTTCGCGCTCGGTCGTCTGGCGCAGGGCGGCAGCGATCTTGTCCGCGGAATCGAGCACGTCGGCGCGCCGTTGCCGCCATAGTTCGGCGACCTGCGGGATCAGCTCCATCAGGCCGGCGCGCCCGAACCGGCCCGACTTGGGGATGTAGGTGGCGGCGAAGAAGGGCCGCTTGTCCGGCGTCATGAGGATCGTCAGCGGCCAGCCGCCGCTGCCCGTCATCATCTGGCAGACGGTCATGTAGATGGAGTCGACATCGGGCCGCTCTTCGCGGTCGACCTTGATGCACACGAAGGCCGCGTTGAGGAGGCGGGCGACCTCGGCGTCCTCGAACGACTCCCGCTCCATCACGTGGCACCAGTGGCACGTCGAGTAGCCGATGGAGAGGAAGATCGGCTTGTTCTCGCGGCGTGCCCGCTCGAACGCCTCCTCGCCCCAGGGATACCAATCGACGGGGTTCGAGGCGTGTTGGAGCAGGTAGGGGCTTTTCTCGTGGGCGAGGCGGTTCTGATGCGTTGTCATGTTCTTTCCCTCCGCTCTCTGGGCGGCGCAAGCGTTGGCCACGAGCGCGGCCGCTCCGGCGAGCGTGAGTCCGCAGAATGTCAGGAGGAGTATGTGACGCGTTGAGAGCGGGCCGCGAAAGCGCCCGCGCCCCGCGATCTTGGGCATGTTTCTTATGTCCGCGCTTCCCGTCCTCTATATTCCCTTGTACATCAGGCGGCGCGCCGAGTCAACGTCGATCCGTCTGGCTTCTGGCAGGCTGGAATCGGGGACATGGCCGGTTGGAGAGGGGAGGGGGCGCGAAGACCCGGGGCATACTCCTTTGACTCGGTGCGGAAGCTGGGGCATACTTCCAGAAGGCAGGGGGAACCGGGACACTATCGGACTGAGGTGCGTTTTGGGCGACAGCGAGAAAGCCGGTGGCTCGCGGGTCGCATCACCCGACGGGGGAGGCGTCGAGGACCTGCGGCTGCGCCATCTCGGCGACTTGATCGACAAGGGCGCCCTCGATCAGGAGATCTTCGAGGCGATCGCCCACGGGACGCTCTACCTCATAGGGAAGGATCCTCGAGCAGCACAAGGCATTGAAGAGCTTAGAGTTAGGTGCAAGTGCGACCTGCGGGTCTTTGCGGGCGCAGAGGAGCTTCTCGCCGCGGTGGCGGAGCGCGCCCCGAGCGTCGTCCTCCTGGCTGGCGAGGCGGGCGAGCCAGGGGTCAGCGGGATCCTTCCCGAACTGCTGGTGGCATCGTTCGGGGTGGCGCCGATGCCGGTCGTCGTCTTCTCCGGCGATTCGGCGTGGCTGACCTCCTTCGAGGCGCTCACGTACCCCCAGCTTCGGCTTGTCCGAGTCGAGCAGGGCTCCGAAGGGCTGCTGGATGCCCTGGGACAGTTCATGACGGTCGAGCGGACCCAGGCGGCCCTCCAGACGGATAAGCTGCTCAAGGAACGCATCGGCCTGAGCAAGGCCGAAGTGATCCAGCAGAGTCTTCTCCCCGAGTCCATCCCGACGATTCCCGGCCTGGACATTGCAGCCTACTACAAGCCGTGCCAGGAAGTGGGCGGGGACTACTACGACTTCATCGAGTTGCCCGACCGGCGGCTCGGCGTCGTCTGCGCCGACGTCTCGGGCAAGGGCGTGGGCGCGGCGATGGTGATGGTCATGTTTCGCTCGATCCTCCGTCTTGCCGCGGACCGCGGGGGCTCGCCACGCGACGTCGTGGTCGCGACCAACCGCCTCATCGCCCGCGACATGCCGCGCGGGATGTTCGTCTCCGCCGCCTACATGGTCATCGACCCCCGGGCGCGGCGGGTCGAGCTGGTCAACGCCGGCCACATGCCCGTCATCCACTGGCCCGCCAGAGCCGACCTACCGGTGACCGTGCCGCTGGGCGGGATGGTGGTCGGCGTGTCCACGAGCAAGCAATTCACGCAAACCACGCGCCAGATAGAACTTACGCTGCTTCCGGGCGAGCTGCTCTGCCTCTACACCGACGGCATCGTCGAGGCCGAGAACCCCGCCCGCGAGCAGTTCGGCGAGGCGCGCCTCCTCGAAGCCTTCCGCCTCGTCGGCCGAGTCTCCGCCCAGGAGACCGTCCGCGGCGTCATGGCCGCCGTCGAGAGCTTCTGCGATGGCGCACCCTCCCGCGACGACACCACCCTCATCATCGTCAAGACCAGTTGAAGACGACTCCCTCGCTCCCATCTCAACCATCTCAACCATCTTGCGCCCCCCTCTACAGATGGTCGAGATGGGTGCGAGGGTGAGCCCCAACATCTGGTGGATGATTGCCATCCTGCCCCCAATCCCTGCCATTTGCCGGGGATTGTCAGATTCGTGGCATTTTCGGGGTGGATGGGATGGGACAGATCTTGACATGAAAGGGCTTCTCCCCACAATGGGCGGTAGGCAGATTCCAGAGTGCTCACTGGGAAGGAGAAGCCAATGGTAGAGTTTATCACGCCGTGGGAGGTTGTCAATGGGATGTGGTCGGCGCGCGAGCGCGGTCACGGGTGTGTGAGCAGGTATCTGAGGCAGGTGCGTGTTCCGCGCCCGACGGCGTATCGCTGGGCCAAGGAGCTGCGCTGGCTGGTGGAGTTCGGGGCGGGAGAGCTTCGGCGGCTGCGTGCGGAGTGTGCGCGTCTGAGGGCCGAGGGGTGCACGGCGGCGGATTGGGCGCCGGTCTTCGCCACGAGGGAGGACCTCGAGCGGTGTGCGTGCGACGGAGGCAGCGGGGTGAACCGTGCGGCCCGGGACGCGGGGCTGGACATTCAGGGGGACCTCTTCCACGGGCTGCGGGACGGCGAGGCGTGGCTCGGCCGCTTCGCGGGCACCTGCGAGAAACGGCTCGCCGCCGAGGACGGTGCCCGCGCCGCCCTGGAGGCCGCCGAGGGGCCTCCGGCCGACGCTCTGACGCGCCGCGTCGAGCGGGCCGTGGCGGAGGCCGACCGGGCCGTCGCCGAGTGGGACCGCCTGAGCGACCTGTTCGCCCAGGCCCGCCGGGCCTTCGACCTCGTGACCCGCGAGGGCCGGCCCAACACGCCCGCTGCCGCCCAAGCCGCCTTCCGTGCGGCCCTGGCCGAGATGGAGCGCACGGCGGAGGGCCTCGCCCTCGCCGCCAAACTCAAGCCCCTGCGGGCCGCGCGCTTCTACGCCCACCTGGGCGTGCTGGCGGAGCGCCTCGGCGGGCTGGGCCTCGAACAGGTCGGCCCCGACCGCGAGGCCCGCCTCGGCCGCCTCGTCGCCGAGACCGTCGCCTGGCGCCGCCGCGACAAGGACCCCGTGTCGGTCCTTCGCGCCGCTTCCACCGGGAGCCGCCGCGACGTGGCCGAACTCGCCGTCATCGAGGCCGTGGACCGCGCCGTCCGCTCCTCGTCGGCGGTCGAGTGCGTCAACTCGCGCATCCGCCTCGTCCAGGTCGCCCGCAAGAGACTGGGGGAAGACTTCGTCTACCTCCTGGCCATCTACCACAACATGCACCCGTTTGGCCGGGGCAGCGTTCGCGCGGGCAAGACCCCCGCCGAATTGGCTGGCATCAAGCTGCCCACGAGCGACTGGATCGAACTCCTCGACCTGGTGGTCGCCGAAGTGCCTGCGGCGAATGGCTCCGAAGCGGCCCCACCGGCCCCTTCGATAGCCGTCGCCCGTGCGAAGACCGCCGCATGACCCAAGCCCCTGTGGCATGCCCTAAACTCAGCCACAAGTGGCTGTGCTATCGACGCTTACGACAATTGACTCATTCAGAGCCGCCGCCGATTTGACAATCCCATCTTGTCGATCTTGTGCATCCTGCGCCCCCCTCCGTGAGGGCGCAAGATCGGAGCCAGCGCGGAGGCGCGAGCATTGGCGGAGCCTGCCCTGAGCGAAACCGACCGGGCCCTGGCCAGCCCCCGCCTCTCGGATCGGCCGCGTCGCCATAACCATCTATATGACCGCATCTTATGCGCATCGTAGTCCGTCGCTCCGTGGCGGATTGGATTCCCGCCTCGGAGAGGCGGTCTACTCTCCGTTGTGGTCCGCCACTCTGTGGCGGGGGCCTCCTGTCCCGGAGTGGGGGGCCACCTGCGGAGCGCTCGCCTGCCGTCAATGATTCTGCCTATGGCTCTCTGCTTTCCTTCGCGCCCGAGCGCGGGGGTCGGTTGCGGAGCTTCGCCGCCCAAGAGAAGAGGCGACAAGGTTAGGGGCGGCTCCTCGCGTCTCCTCCCCCTTCTCTCGCGGGAGCCGATGTGCTGCGGGGGTCGCAACTTGCGTCATCCCCGTGCCTCCGCTTCCCCTATCGGGCAGACGCCCGACAGGTTCCGAAGCGGAGCAAGGATGGCCGCCCAATGCCATCCCAGGACTTTATCGAAGCCCCTCGGTGTTATGGCAGCAAAGGGGGGGCTGGGGGAGCGAAGTCCCCCAGTTGGAGTGGCCGAGCCGCCGGGTGTTTCGGCGGCGAGGGAACCGCCCAGAGCGATGGAGCGTCGGGCGGCGTTCTTTTGCGAATAGGGCGTCCACGCCCCCACCATCAAGAGTAATCGCCGAACGGACGGAGCCGGAGAGCAATGACTCCAGTGCCGAATGTCTGGGGGGTATAGTGGGAGCATAGCTTCACCTGGCAGTCGCCGTGTGATAGCGAGGGCGGAAGGCGGCAGAAGGGCCTCAAAGCCTTCGGCTTTGAGGCGGGAAGAGCGGGGCAGGAGGGAGTGTGTTCACGGTCCAGAAAAGGAAAAAGTGAAGACTTGACCCCACGACCCGTGCAGGGGCGCTTTTGAGCGCCACGAACCCGTTCGGCACCAAAATCCGACACACGTCGGCGAGCCGGGCCTTTCCAAGTCCTTCGGTATCCTCAACCACAACCAGATTGAACAGGGACGAGCCGTAGTGATCCGGATTGAAGGCGGCGTTGCGGACGCCGAGCTTCTCGCGGTCCAGGCACTCCTGCTTTGCGAATCCGGCGCCCCAATCGGCGGCGAGCTTGGCATCCGGCTGAAGCACCTGAACGTAGAGCGTGCTCCTGGCGGCCAGAGCCGCGGCCAAGGCGGTGTCCTTCGCGCCGACGACCAGGCACAGGCCACCCTTGACGCCAGTCTTCTCAAGGAGCGCGGCGGCATCCTCCTCTGCCGCGGCCCTCCCGGCGAACGACAGGACCAGGCTGAACGCCATGGCAGCCGTGGAGGGCAAGGGTTTCATTCGGAACGCCTCCGGATGAGCTATTCTTCCTTCTGCAATCTGAGGGGAGTCTCTTCACGATCTAGAAAAGGAAAAAGTAAAGGCCCGCCCCCCACGTCGGACCCCACACCTCGCGACCCCACACCCTCTCAGATCACCAGCCCCTGGCTTCAGAGATGCTTCTCATACTGTGCCATGGCCAACTTGTCCACCGCCTTGAAGAAGCGAACAAGCTCATCCGCATCGTAATCACGTTCAAGGCAGAGATCCCTGAGTTGATCGGCCGTCCGCTCCGATGGAGATGTCTTCAGGTACTCAAGACACTGCGCCGGGTCCTTCTGCACAATCGAGGCGAGCAGGGCCTCACCTACGTCAGCCACCCTTTGCATGCGGTACTGCTCCCGTAGCACGTCGTAAACGTTGTCGTTGCTCATAAGGCCTCCTTGATCTTCCTGTGTGTGAGGCGCCTTCAGGCTTCAACAAACCAGACAACCCGCGTGCGGGGCCAGACGCCCGTAATAGTGGCCAGCTTGTGGCGGGCGTAGACCTCCTGGGACATACCCGGGATGAACATGAGAGTCATGCCAATGCCCTCCTTGTCCTTTTCGACTGGCCATTCCCCGGCCGCAAAGACATATGTCTTCACCACATCATTCCGGCCGAGCAGTCGACTTAGCTCCCTGGTGTGATCGGCTTCGCTGACGAGTGGGTCTGGGCCATCGATGAAAAGGAAGTACGAATGATAAAAGTCGACGGAACCCAGGCTCTTCAACTTGTCAATGTCAATGCCCATAAAGCTCATGACTTTCTCCTTCGTTGCGTCTCGCCGTGCTAGCTCCCATTGTAGCCGCACTTTGGGCAACTCGCCTCAGGACGGTCATGGAAGTCCCCCGTATCCACATGACCGCAGCGGTCGCACGTTACGGACCACGCCGACAATGGACCCTGGAACGTGCCCCATGCCTCCCAGTACGGCCGCTGGGCAGACGCCGAGTCGGTAGAGGATCGTGCCTCTTCGCAGTAGCCACACTTCGGGCACGAGCTACCCGGTGCCGTTTTGGTACGTCGCGTATAGTAAGTGGCTTCGTATCCACATTTCTTGCACTGCACACGTGCGTAGAAGGGGAATGGCAGACCACGAAGACGAAACCACTGCCCGGGTTGATCAACGAATGGCGAGGAGGATGGGACCAGTTCCTTTAGGGTCTGAGCGAGTAGGCTCGGCCAATCCAGCGCTCCGCCGCACGCTGGACAATCATATTCTCCCGCATCCATAGTATCGCCCACGATCGGCTCATTCTCGATACCGCAGAAGACACACTCAATCTTGCCGGCATTGTCTTGCTTGCCCAATGCGCTCTCAGCGGCCCTTACCCGCTTGCGTCGGGACACAGCCTGCTCATGGTCGTAACCGAACTGACGTACCGCGTAGGCGAGCCCACGGCGCAGTAGAGGGACTGCCTCCCCCAGACGGCCCTCCCCGACAAGAAGGGCGACCAACGGTTCCATACAGTTCACTCGTTGGGCGTCGGTGGCCTCCGGGTCGCGGTCGAGGGTCTCCAGCGCATGCCACAGGACAGAGCGCGCCTCTTCGTTCCGTTTCTCTCCCTGGAGAACGCTCGCGATCCCACAGAACGCACTCGCCCTTGATGGAGGTCCCGAGTGCCCAAGTGCCTGCGGGTCGATGTCCCATATTCCCTTCAGAACGGCCCATGCCTCTTCGAACCGCCTACAGCAGCACAGCACAGTTCCTAAGAACAGCCGATCCTCCTGGACTTGCTGATGGCGGTTACCGAGTAACACCTGACCCCAACTGATCGCCCAACGGTAGTGGTACTCAGCTCGATCGAGTTCGCCTGTCTGTCGGAGAATCCATGCGAGGCGGCGGTGGGCGTCAAGCGCCCTTGGATGTGTAGTGCCGAGCCCCTTCTCGACAATCGACAGTTCCTGCAGACACAGTGCCCGCGCCTCAGTCAAGCGACCACGCGCCTGAGCGACGGCGGCAAGTCCCGCGATGTCGGCCGCCATTCCGCTGCTTCGGGCGCCGCGCAGGCTCTCATGCAAACGCAACGCTTCGCGCAGTTTGTCCTCTGCCCCATCGAGGTCTCCGTGTTGCAGGGCCACGATGCCCTGGCCATGCAGGGAGGTGGCGTAAGTCCATGCCCCGTGCTCCGGGGTCGCGCCGGCAAAGTAAACCTTGGCTCGGTCGATCTCACCCGCGTCCAATAGGAGCGTCCCCAGGTTATTGCGTAATGCCTGAACCATTGATCCGCTAATCCGGGCTGCTATTTCAAGGGCGCGCTCAAGGAAACGGATCAGTTCACGGGGCTCAATCAGTTGCCTCAGATACCGGATCACGACATCGTTGATGCGACGTGCCTCGAGGGCCTCTGCCCCGATCGGATCATGAACCACGACAACGGAGGGGCCAACGAACTCGACGCCATGATCGCGTTTCCCTGGACGGAGTCGATCCAAGGCGCGCGCGAAATAGTCGAGCAATGGAACGCGTGACTTCAGTTCCGTGAGACAGGGCAGAACTTCTCCGGCACAGCCGGCGTTGGCGGCAGTATCGAGGAAATGGAAGTCAGTCAGCAGTTCCGCCAGCTCCTCATCGCGATCTCCCCGCAGGAGATGCCACGGGAGTTCATGCAGAACCCGGTAGTTGGCCTTTAGCGACCGAGAACCGCGAGAAAGGACAAAGAGCTGATGGGTACGGAAGTACTCCGCAAGCTCCCTATGAAAGCGGACGCGTGCATCCCCAAGGAGGTAATCGACGGACGCGATCTCGCGTAGGAACTCGTCGCGAAAGGTGAATAGGTGTGCATCGTCCGCGACGCGCTCCTCGACATAGGGTGCCAGGTCGGCTTGCAGTCGTGCCCAGGCGATCGGGGGCAAACGCGGTACATGAGGGGAACTCGGTGACCTCCGAGCGAAGTCGGCCATGATGTCAGGCGTCGAAAGGAGGTCAAGGATCTCGTCCTCGGCCAGTCCGTTCTTCGCGGTCGCGAGGATGGCCAGGCTCCGGGCAACGAGCATTGCCCCATGGTTCTCTTCGGCCGCCAATCGCGCGAAGTCGGATCGAACTATCGCTTCAGCAGTTGGTGGGAGTTCGACTGGTGGCGAGTAGGATTTCCATCGAGATACCTCCTCAGAGACCAGTCGCACGTAGATTGGCAACGCGTTCCTGCTCAATGAGCTGGAGACCGCTGTTCGTTGCTCGGGGCTCAACGTGCGTCCTGCTTCCGAAAGTCGGACGTCCAGGATCTCCTCTGCTTCCTCCAGATGCAACGAGCCAAGCGTGAGACCCCGTGACTGGCTGATCTGGAACGGAAGATGGGCCGGTGAACGCGTGGAGACGATTAGGCGGACCCCGTTCGGCAGCGTGCGTGGCAGCCAGCCGAGTTCCCGAGCAAGCGGCCCCGCGAGTTCGTCGAGCCCGTCAAGGATCAGAACCAACGGACGCTCCGGCGGCACTAGCGTCAGACGCCTGCCCAGTGCCTCCGCTAGCTGACCCAGTAGAAGGGCCGATGCGGGATCGGGCTCCCCGTAGATGCGACCGGTCTGCCGACAGAGGCCTTCCAGCAAAGCCCTTGGCTCCGAGGACTCTGGACTGGCACCAACGAATCGAGCGACCACCTCAGCGCTGGGGACGATCGATCTCGCCTGGCTCGCGATGTGGCCCAGAAGCGCAGACTTGCCGGAACCATACGGGCCGCAGAGGACAAGTGGCCTCGAATCCCCGCCTCTCAGGTATTCGCAAATGCATTCCAGTTCATCCACACGGCCACGGAAGTGCCGCGCGCGCTCCTCCCCAAAGCGGAGGTGACGGTTCACTTCCAGCTCAAGCGGATCCGTCTCGACGATTGTCTTCATCTGGGTTTCAATGACTTTTCGAAGACGCTGTTCGACTTCGTCGCACAGCTTGCCGAGATTATCGTGGCTAATGCCGTTCCCAGTCCATCGCTCTCGGTAGTTGAAGACGTTGCGGGGCAAATGCGCCTCCAGATTGGCCTTGAGATTCTGGAGTCGCTGACGAACCCCCGAGTCCGGGCGGCCTTGGTGCAGGTCCACAAAGCTGGCGGCTTGCTCATCGTCGGGAA
>Ga0315273_10011812_pt1 | contig 11179 bp, 8 predicted proteins | sample YL17G02_0_MG_FD_205753 | JGI IMG/M metagenome (GOLD analysis project Ga0315273, IMG submission 205753) | Sediment microbial communities from Yellowstone Lake, YNP, Wyoming, USA - YL17G02_0 | ecosystem: Environmental > Aquatic > Freshwater > Lake > Sediment | place: USA: Wyoming | collected...
TCAGCAAATTCGTCCACTTTCCAGCGAAGGAGATCGAAACGCTGGCCGCGATCGCCAAGCAGGCTGCGATCATCATCGAGAACGCCCGCCTTTTCGAACAGGAGCAGCGGCAGCGGCAAAGAGCCGAGGCGCTAGTAGAGGTGCTCACAGCTACCGCCTCCACTTACAGCCTGAAGAAAGTTCTCATCAAGCTCTGCCAGGCGGTGGTCAACCTCAGCGTGGGAGATCGCTGCAGCATCCTTATGACGGGTGAAGACGGGCGCTCGCTGATACCCGTCATGTCCCTGGGGATTGAGGATCAGGACCTCTGGCAGCGATTCCGCAACCCAGCGCCGGGGGAAAACGCAGCCGTCGCGCCGGAGCATCGCCGCCTGCAAGCCGCCATTGACACGTGGGAGAAGCCGATCGTCATGGGGGATGCGGCGAAATCAGGTCTGATGACACGCTGGTGGGTGGACAACTTCAACTTAAAGTCGCTCGCTCTTTACCCGCTCAGGGTGAAGGATCGGACGATTGGAGTCATGACGGTGGACGCGTTCCGCCACCATGTGCATTTCCCCCAGGAAGAGATCGACACCTTGACCGCTGTCGCCACGCAGGCGGCTGTGGTTATCGAGGACGCGCGCCTCCACGAGAAGGAGCAACAGCAGCGGCAGAGGGCCGAGGCGTTGGTGAAGGTGCTCACGGCCACTGCCTCTGACCTGAGTCTGAAGAAGGTCCTAGTCAAGGTATGTCAAGCGGTGGTCAACCTCAGCGTCGGCGAGCGCTGCAGTGTCTTCTTGATAGACGGTGACCGACACCGTTTGGAGCCCGTGATGTCCATCGGCCCAGAGGACGACAAGCTCTGGCACAGATTCCGCAATCCGCCTGCCAGCGTCGGCCGCTCGTCAAGAACGAAGCGTTTCTTCGACGCGGCGGTAGAATGGGAGAAGCCCATCGTCGTCGAGGATGCGAAGAGTTCGCCGCTGGTGCCGGGCTGGTGGGCGAAGACCTTCGACACCAAATCGCTCGTCTTGTACCCGTTGCGGGTAAAGGACAAAACGATAGGGGCGATGACCGTGGATACCTCCCACGACAACGTTTCCTTCCCTCAGGAGGAGGTGGAGACGCTGGCCGCCGTTGCCCAGCAGGCCGCCATCATAATCGAGAATGCCCGCCTCCACGAGCAGCTAAGAGAGCAGGCGATCACCGATTCCCTGACAGGGCTCTTTAACCACCGTCACATCCATGAGCGCTTGGACGAGGAGTTCGCCCGGGCCTCCCGGAACGCTCAACCTCTCGCCGTTCTGATGATGGACATGGACAATTTCAAGTTCTTCAACGATACCCGTGGTCATCTTGTAGGTGATGAGGCTCTCCGCTTCGCCGCCGGGCTGTTCCGAAAGGCGCTGCGGGTATCGGACATCGTCGGCCGCTACGGCGGCGATGAGTTCATGGCCGTCCTGCCGGAGACGAGTCGCGAGGAGGCAGAAAGGACAGGGCAGCGGATAGTAGGACTCCTTGCTGAGCACCCCTTCACGCTCGACGACTCAGGCCAGCTGGTGCCGTTGGAGGTCAGCATCGGCGCAGCCTCCTTCCCCAGCGACACAGCCGAAAAGCAGGAGCTCATAGCTCTCGCTGACGAAGCGCTCTACGACGCGAAGCGCATGGGCGGCTCCCAGGTTGTTCCGGCTCACGCTGACAGCACGGCACCCGGAGTTTCGTGGAGTTACGGCTTCGGCTTCCTGCACAGCCTGCTGAACGCTTTGGCCCACAAAGACCCCTACACGAAGAAGCATTGCGAAGACAATGTCCGCTACATAGACAGGCTGGCGGATGAGCTCCAGCTTCCCACAGAAGCCAGGGAATCCCTTCGCAAGGCAGCCCTCCTGCACGACGTTGGCAAGATCGCGATACCCGATAGCACACTCTTGAAGCCGGGCCCGCTGGACAAAGGCGAGTGGGAAGTGATGCGACAGCATGTCCAGTTCGGGGAGGCGATCGTACGGGGGATCTCTCAGATCTCCGACGCCATCGAGCCGGTGGCGACACATCATGAGCGGTACGACGGGAACGGCTATCCGCGGGGCCTAAAGGGAGAGAAGATACCCTTCCTCGGCCGGATCTTGGCGGTTGTGGATGCCTACTCGGCGATGACACTCGACCGCCCCTATCGCAAGGCGCTCAGCCATGAGGAAGCAAAGGCAGAGCTTCTAAAAGGTTCGGGCAGCCAGTTCGACCCCCACGTCCTCGAGGCGTTCTTGGCGGTCATCGAGGCGGAGGAACGGACGAAGACGGCGGCCGCCTAACATCCTAGAGACCCCCTTTCCGGAACCCTCCTTAGACAGCCACCAACCATATCCCCAGGATGCAGAGCGCCGTGCCCAGCAATACGGTCGGAGTGATCTTCTCCCTGAGGAAGACCACCGCCAGAGGAAGGGCGAACAGCGGCAGGGTGGAGGTGAGGACAGCGGTCTTGCCGGCACCCGCTTCCTGGACGGCAAAGATGTAGAGGAGACTGCCAATACCGATCCCTATGATGCCAGCCACAGCCAGAGCTGTAGTATCAAGCACACCGTTGCCCAGGAGATCCTGCTTCTCTTCCCACAAATAGGCCAAGGGCAGGAGAACAAGGCCGTTGATCGTTATTCGGATCACGCCTGCCGCCACCACGTCGGCGTCGCCGCCGCCCGCCTTCAGCCAAGTGGTGGAGACTGCCCAGACGATGCAGGCGACGATCAGTATGAGGAAACCCTTCTTCCACTGGCTACCGGCGGCCGCGGCCACACTGCCGTCGGTCCCATCCCTCTCGATAGAAGGAGCGCTCTCCCGAGCGAGCAAGGTCACACCGGCGATGACGAGCGCCGTCCCCAACAGGATCATTAAGGTGACCTCCTCATCCAGCCAGACCGCAGCCAGCACAAGGGCGAGCAGTGGATAGAGGCCGTTGGAAATAGGAATAGCGCGGGTGGCACCTAGAAGCGGGAGACTGGCGAAGAAGAGGCTGTCGCCGAGGCCCATCGCCATGAGGCCGGAGCCTACGAGGGCGACAAGGGTGGAGACGGACATTTCCCGCAGCTCGCCGATGGCGCCGAAGAAGGGGACGAGGAGGAGGACGAAGAGGGCAGCAAAGAAACTGCGTATGGCGTTGACAGAAAGGGGTGGGATCCGGCGCGCCTGGGCGGTGAAGATGGTGGTGCTCACAGCCCAGCAAGCCGCCGCAAGAAGGGCGCCAACCTCTCCTGACACCAGGGGCTCCTATCTAGCGGTTTGCGGGCGCACAACCTCCGGTCGACGCAGTCCCCGTCGCGGTTCTACCTTCTCGACCGGACAGTATCCGGCTCAGGCCGCGGCCTCGGATTTTGGCGCCGGCGGCCGCCTGAGAGCGACGTAGGCGTACGCTGCGAAGGCCACCACAGACACGGCGATGACCGCCAGGGCTATCAGTTGGGCCATGCCGAGCCCAACCGCTATCTCCTTGTCAACGCGGAGGAAGCTGATCCCGAACCGCATCGCCGAGTAGAGGAAGGCATAGATAAAGAAGAGAAGGCCATCCCGCTTGAAGATGCGGAACTTCCACAGGCCGAATAGGACACCCAAGATGAGGAAATCGCCTATAACCTCATAGGCGGTGACGAAATGCATGGGCGGGCGGGCGAAGCTGAGGCTGTTGACATTCGTATACACAACGGAGAAGGGCAGGTCGCTGGACTTGGCGAAGATGTCGCCCGCCACCAAGCACCCGATGCGACCGATCCCCTGGCCGAGGATCATGCCGAAAGAGGCAGCGTCGAGACCCTTCAAGATAGGCAACCGCCTCCAGAAACCGTATGCCAGCGCGGCGGCAACACCGAAGACCAAGGAGCCGTATAGGGAAATACCGCCCTCATTGATGCGGAAGATATCGAGCCAGTCGTCGGAGAACAAGTCCCAGTTCTCAGCGACGAAGAGGGCACGGGCGCCGATGATGCCGGCAGGAACGGCGATGAGGGCAGCCGTGTAGGCGTCATCCTCCGTAAAGCCGGCGCGGCGGCCGAACCAGACGCCGAGCCACACGCCCAAGCCGATGGCCAGGGCAATGAAGACGCCGTGCCAGGTCAGGAGAAGGCCACCGATACGGCCGATCTCGGGGTCTATGCCTATCTTGATTGTCAGGAGCAGTGAATCCATCGTCTAAAGCCCTCTTTCAAAGATGATGAGGCCCTACTGGGCAAAAGCGCTCTCGTAGAGGGCGCGAACCTCCTCAGGCGTCAACCCTTGGCCGAGATAACTATCGCCGACCCGTATCTCAAAGTGGAGATGCATCTCGGCGTTGGGATCGATCAGTGATTCCGGCGTACCTGAGTTCCCAACGTATCCTATCACTTCCCCGCGTTTGACGGACATCCCGACACGAAGACCATCGGCGAAGCGGCTGAGGTGAGCGTAGCGGGTGATCACGCCGGCGCCGTGGTCGATCCAGACCTGACGGCCGCGGTAGCGATCGAGAGACTCCTCATCCGTCTCACCCTGGGCGGCAATGCGGGCGTCCATCTCGTCAACGTCTTCTTGGGTCAGTTCCTCATAGTGGGAATCGACGCGGACGACTTCGCCGTCTTTGGCCGCGAGCACCTCGGTGCCGAGGCCGATGGCCGTGCAGTTGTCCACCTCGTAAAAGTCGATGCCTTCGTGGGTCCCCTGCCTGTAGGCGCGGGGGGCGCCGGGCATAAGCTGGTCGCCGGCGGGAAGGCAGGCGTCCTTGATAGGGAAGGAGAACCTGACCAGTTCCGGCGTCCCTACCGGGCTGGGAGTGACGCTCATGATGGTAAGGACATCGGAGCCAGACGATGAGGCATCGTCACCGCCGCAGCCGGCAAGCCCCAGAGAGATAAGAAGTATCCCCGCGAAGAGAACCGATGAACGTATCAGGCCGGCCTTCCTCCTCCCATTCGCTGCCTCCGAGACCAGAGGCCGAGTTCTAAGGATACCTGCCGCCGAACGCTCAGGCAACCCCGGACGGCGTCTAACGAGAAGACGGGCGGGCGGAGGCGACGCGGATGGCGGCGGCATGAGCCTCTTCCTCCAGGCGGTCGTCTAGGGGGGCCAACTCGATGTCGCCGTGGCGGCGCTGGAGGGCGAGCCGCAGCAGGTGGTCGGCGAAGCGGGGGTTCTTGGGGAGAAGGGAACCGTGGAGGTAGGTGCCGAGGGCGTTCTTGTACACTGCCCCTTCGCTGCCGTCCTTGCCATTGTTGCCGTAGCCAATTCGCACGTGGGCCAGGGGCTGGGCACCGGGGCCGAGGTAGGTGCGGCCGCCGTGGTTCTCGAAGCCGACGAGGGTGCCGCCCTGCCACTCGGCGACGACGTTGCCGATGCAGCGAGGGACGTTCTCCCCCGGATGCTCCGTCCAGGCGTCGAAGATGCCCAGGCCGGGAAGATCGTCGCCGGCTGCCGGGCGGTAGTAGCGGGCGAAGAGCTGGTAGCCGCCGCAGACGGCGAGGGTGGCCACACCCTCCTCCACAGCCTGCCGGAGCGCATCGCCCTTCCCGTCGATGAGGTCGGGAGCGATACGGCGCTGCTCACGGTCCTGGCCGCCGCCCATGAAAATGAGGTCGTAACGCTGGGGGTCGAAGCGGTCGCCCAGGTCGAGCTCGTCGATCTCTAGGGCGATGCCTCGCTCCTGACAGCGGCAGCGCAGGCAGATGATGTTGCCACGGTCGCCGTAGAGGTTCATGAGCTTGGGGTAAAGATGGGCCAGACGAATAGTCAGCTTCACGCCGTCTCCTCCCAGTAGTGAGCGACCTGCCCGCGCCGCGCCAGTATCTCCCGCACCTCAAGCATGGCGGTGTAGGTAGGCACGACGTACAGCGTTGCGCCGGCGGGCGTTTGGGTGAGAGCTGTCGACAGGGCCTCGCCGGTGTCAGGAACGACGGGAGAGTCGGGCGGGAAACCGGCGTACTTCAGGCGCAACGCCATGTCCTCGGCGCGGCGGCCGGAGACGACAAGCGGCCCCGCCTGGGCAGCGATAAGCTCGAAGTCGGCGTCCCATATCCAGGAGACGTCGCGGCCATCGGCGATATCGTCGTTGAGCAGGAGGAGCAGGCTCTTCTTGCCCTCGCGGGCGGCGAGCGTCCGCAGGACCTGGTTGAGGCCGGTCGGGTTCTTGGCGAGGAAGACCTGCACCTCACGGCCGTCGACGGCGAAGCGCTCCTGGCGGCCGAAGGCGGGAGCGACGGCGGCGATACCTTCCTGCACCGCTGCCAGCGGTATGTCGAGGGCGAGGCCGGCGGCGAGGGCAGCGAGGGCGTTGTAGGCGTTATATAGGCCACCCAGCTTGAGGGCGAGGGATGCCTCGCCGGCGGGGGTGTCGACGCCGAGCGCCACATCACCGGCGGCATCGAAGCGGACGCTGCGGGCCCGCACCGCCGGTCGGGGGCGGGCCTGGCCGCAGCCGGGGCAGCGCCAGTGGCCGATGTGCCCATAGAAGGTCATCTCATAGCCGTACTCGCGGCCGCAGTCGGGGCACCAGCGGGAGTCGGCGGCATGCTCAGGTTCGGCGAGGGCGGCGGCCTTGTCGTCGACGCCGTAGAGGACGACGGGGCCGCGGGCGACGCTCTGCAGGGCAGCGACCGAGGGGTCATCAGCGTTGAGGACGACGGCCATCGACTCGGGCGCGGCACTGAGGGTGCTGCGCCAGCGGGCGGCTATGGAATCGACCTCGCCGTAGCGGTCGAGCTGGTCGCGGAAGAGGTTGGTGAAAAGAAGAACGCGGGGAGCAAGAGCGGCGACGGCCTCGGGCAGGGTGGCCTCGTCCACCTCGAAGACGCCGAGGCGACGCCCCCCTTGGGGCAGACGACCCAGCAGACTGACGTCGTCGATAAAGGCGGTGGCGATGCCCCGCATGAGGTTGGAGCCGGTGCGGTTGTGAAGGGGCCGGTAGCCGGCGGCGCGGGCGACGCTGCTCAGCATATGGGCGGCCGTGGTCTTGCCGTTGGTGCCGGTGATGACGACCGATCCACAGCCCAGTTGCGTCCGCAGCTCGGCGACTAGGCGGGGCGCGACTCGACCGGCGATGACGCCGGGCAGTGCCGTACCGCCGCCGCGACGAAGGGCGCGGCTGGCGACACCAGCGGTCTTGCCTGCCCATACTCCGGTCAGCGTGCGCCAGGAAGGACTCATCGCGGCTCTTACCCTTTGAGGATCCGCTGCGCCATGAGCAGGCGCATGATCGCGTCCCGGCTCAGAAGCCCAACCAGGTGCCCGCTCTCCACCACAGGAGCATAGCGGACTTCTTCGCCTTCCATAGCCTGGAGGGCGGTAGCGAGATCAGTCTCCGGGCCAACAATGCTGACCTGAGAGCTCGGCTTCATCGCGCTGCTGACGGTGGCCGTCCGCCACTCCTCGCGAGGGACCGCCCTAAGCTGCTCCCCGCCCAAGACGCCGACGACGCGGTCGTTGTCGGTGACAAGAAGATAGAGGCCGAGAGGACTACCGCCGACCTCCTGGGCCAAGTCCTGGAGGGCTACCCACTTGGGGACCGCCCGGAAGTCGCGGGACATGACATCGCCGGCTTTCTGGGTGCGGAGGAACTCGAGGATTTTCAACTGCGTCCAGCTCTGGCGGGCGGCGCTCTCCAGGAAGAAGCCGATGAGGATGAACCAGAGGCCGGAGAGCGGGCCCAACCAGGACACGTTGAATACCAGCGTCGCCGCGCCGCCCAAGATGAGGGCATAGGCTATCAGGCGGCCGCACCAGCAGGCGAGAAATGTAGCGCGCCGAAAATCGCCGAGGGCGCCCCAGAGGACGGAGCGCAGCACCCGTCCGCCGTCCAGAGGGAAGCCGGGGGCGAGGTTGAACAGCGCGACACCCAGATTCATGACGAGCAGCCACTCCATCATGACGGCGACGGGCTCTTCGCTCCCAAAGCCGACGACCCACCACAGAAAGAGGAAGAGGCCGGAGAGCATGATGCTGGTCGCCGGACCGGCCAGGGCCATGACGAACTCGACGAAGGGACGGGACGCCTCTTTGGTGATATGGGCGACACCGCCGAAGATGAAGAGGGTGATGCTCTTGACAGGGATGCCGTAGGCCCGAGCGACCAGGCTGTGGGCCAGCTCGTGGAGGAGGATCGAAGCGAAGAACAGCAGCCCGCTGATCAAAGCCAGCAGCCAGATCGTGGAGGCTGCGGAATCAGGCAGCCACTCCGGGTACACCTGGGCGCCGAGGATATAGACGACAAAAGCGAGTGTGAGGAACCAGGAGAAACTGAGGCGGATCGGTATCCCCAGGACTGTGATCAACGGAATGGATGATCTCACGTAGGCGGCCTACCTGCGTCCTACACTAGTTCACGATGCTTCAGGCGGGCAAGATGCCTGCCCTATGGGACACATAGTGCCCTCTCCTAGTCTATCCCTAATCAGCAACGGGCCGAAAGCCCCTTAGCCGCAGGGAGTTGGTCATCACCGACAGGGAGCTGAAGGCCATTGCGGCCGCCGCCAGGATAGGGTTGAGGAAGCCGTAGTCGCCGAGGATGGGCCCTAGGACGCCGGGTACACCGCCATTCGAGAAGAGCGGGTAGAGGATGCCGGCGGCGACGGGGATAAGGATGACGTTGTAGAAGAATGCCCAAAACAGGTTCTGCTTGATGGTGCGCATCGTGCGCTTGCTGAGGGCGACCGCCGTGGCCACGCCGTCGAGGTCGCCGCGCATGAGGGTGATGTCGGACGCCTCCATAGCTACATCGGTGCCGGTGCCGATGGCGATCCCCACGTCAGCCTGAGCAAGGGCGGGGGCGTCGTTGATGCCGTCGCCGACCATTGCCACGGTCTTCCCCTCGTCCTGGAGAAGGCGCACCTGACGAGCCTTGTCCTGGGGCAGTACCTCGGCGAGCACACGGTCGACGCCGACTTGGCGGGCGACCGCCTCAGCCGTGTGGCGGTTGTCGCCGGTGATCATCGCGATCTCGATCCCCATTCCCCTCAGGCGGGCGATGGCGGCAGCGGCGCCGGGCTTCACCGTGTCGGCGACAGCAGCGATGCCGGCGACACGGCCGTCGACGGCGACGAACATCGGCGTCTTGCCGGCGGCGGAGAGCCTTTCGCCCTCGTCGCGCAGGCTGTCCAACGGCAGCCCGCTCTCCTCCATCAGTTTGAGGTTGCCGAGGAGTACCCGCTTCCCCTCGACCGTCGCCTGGACGCCCAGACCGGGCAGAGCAGTGAACTCCTGTGCCTCTCCCAGGTCGAGCCCTCTCTCCTGAGCAGCGGTCACTATCGCCTCGCCCAGAGGGTGCTCGGAGCCGCGTTCGGCGCTGGCGGCGAGTCGCAGCAGCTCGTCCTCGCTCCAGTTCCCGGCGGTCACGACGTCGGTGAGAGCGGGAGCGCCGACGGTGATTGTGCCCGTCTTATCGAAGACGATGGCGTTGATCTTGTGGGCCGTCTCCAGCGATTCGCCACCGCGAATGAGGACGCCGCTCTCCGCCCCCTTGCCGGTGCCGACCATGATGGCGGTCGGCGTGGCCAAGCCGAGGGCGCAGGGGCAGGCGATGATGAGGACGGCGACGGCGTTCAGCAGGGCGTAGGTGAAGGCGGGGGCCGGCCCCCAGATGAGCCAGATGCCGAAGGTGATGACAGCTATGACGATGACGGCGGGCACGAAATAGGCGGCGACGACGTCGGCGAGGCGCTGGATGGGCGCCTTCGAGCCCTGCGCCTCCTGGACGAGACGGACGATCTGGGCGAGGACGCTGTCCTTGCCCACTTTCGTCGCCCGGAAGCGGAAGCTGCCGGTCTTGTTGATCGTCGCGCCGATGACCTCGTCGCCGGGGTTCTTCTCGACGGGGAGGCTCTCGCCGCTGATCATTGATTCATCGACGGCGGAGCGGCCTTCGATGACGACACCGTCCACAGGTATCTTCTCGCCCGGACGGACGATGACAACATCGCCGGCGACGACCTGCTCGATGGGAATGTCGAACTCCTGCCCCTCATGCAGCACCCGCGCCGTCTTCGCCTGAAGGCCGATCAAGCGCTTGATAGCGGCGGAGGTGCGACCCTTCGCCTTTGCCTCCAGATAGCGGCCCATAAGAATGAGGGCGATGATCACGGCGGCAGTGTCGAAGTAGACCTCCGCCTTGACGTCCGCTGACTCGATGAGGCCGGGCGCGAAGGTGGCGACGACGCTGTAGAAGTAGGCAGCGCTGGTGCCGACGGCGATCAAGGTGTCCATGTCGGCGGCGAAATGCTTGACGCGGTTCCAGGCGCCGGCGTAGAACTGCCAACCGGCCCAAAACTGCACGGGCGTCGCCAGCAGGAACGAGGTCACTGTCATGGCAGCCATGGGCAGGCGGGAGACGGCGGGGAAGTGCTGGTACTGGCCCAGCAGCATCAAGATCACGCCGATGACGCCGGCAAAGAGGAACTTGCGCCAGAGAAGCCGCTCAGCCCTCTCGTGGATCTCCTCCTGCAGGGCGGGCAGCTCCGCCGCTTCCGGCCGGGGGTGGTAGCCCGCGTTCTCGATGGCTTGGTAGAGGTTGTCCAGGGTGGATACCGCCGGGTCAAAGGCGACGGTGGCCTGCTCTGTGGCCAGGTTAACGGCGACCTTATAGACGCCCGGCGCTTTTTTCAGCGAGTCCTCGACGCGGAGGACGCAGGAGGCGCAGTGCATGCCCTCGATGGGGATAGTGGTCTGTTGGGATGGCTTGCCGGACATAGTTCACCTTCTACATCGATTTCGGGGAGTCGCCGGACGGCGCCCCCTCCCCACTCTCAGAGGCGCGGCCCTCCTCCGAATGCTGGTGATCGTGGTGGCCGCCGTGTCCCATCATGTGGCACATCATGCCGTGGCCAGCGTGGCCACCCTGTCCGCCGAAGAGCCTGCTTCCGGCCAGCCAGGCGAAGAGTCCCATGCCGATCATCATCAAAGGGCAGGCCAAAAGCATAAACAGCACCAGCCAGCCCCAACTCAATTCGTCCATCACTGTTACACCTCCCAACCTCGTCTATTTATTGGCGAGCTCGTAGAGGGCCAGCAGCTCATCGACAACTTGCTGGTCGCGGCCCTCACGGATGCCCTCGACGGCGCAGGTGCGCAGGTGGCCGGAGAGCATCTTCGCCTCCACCTTCTCCAGGGCGCGGCGGATGGCGAAGGACTGCTTGAGCACGTCGACGCAGTAGGCGTCCTCCTGGATCATGCGCTGGACGCCGTGGAGGTGGCCATCGAT
>Ga0315273_10011814_pt1 | contig 11179 bp, 8 predicted proteins | sample YL17G02_0_MG_FD_205753 | JGI IMG/M metagenome (GOLD analysis project Ga0315273, IMG submission 205753) | Sediment microbial communities from Yellowstone Lake, YNP, Wyoming, USA - YL17G02_0 | ecosystem: Environmental > Aquatic > Freshwater > Lake > Sediment | place: USA: Wyoming | collected...
GGTCGGCTGGCTCTGGTTTGTCGGAACACTTATACCCGTCATCGGACTTGTCAGGTTCACAGGGTCGTCTTATGCCGACCGTTTCACTTATATCCCCTATATAGGCCTGTTCATAATGATCACATGGGGCATAGCCGAGCTTTTTAGAAAGTGGCCGTATCGAAAAATAGCCCTGGGTGTATTGATGGTGATTGTGCTTGTTGCGATGGGAATAGTTTCCTATCGGCAGGTAAGCTATTGGAAGAATGGTTTCACCCTTTTTTCACATGCCATTGAGGTAACGCAAAACAATCCTATGGCGTACAATAATCTTGGCGTTGCATACGGCAATCTTGGCCGTCATCAGGAGGCAATGGAATCCTGTAAGCAGGCGGTACTAATGAAGCCGGACTATGCTGAGGCATACCATAATCTTTGCGTTGCTTACGGGAATCTTGGCCGTTATCAGGAGGCAATGGAAGCCTGTAAGCAGGCGATACTAATCAAGCCGGACTATGTCGAGGCATACTATAAGCTCGGCATCGCTTACAGTAAACTTGGCCGGTATCCCGAAGCATTGGAAGCATTCAACCGCGTGATGAAGCTTAAGCCGGACGATGCGAAAATTTATCTTAATCTCGGCAGTACTTATAATTCCACCGGTAATTTGCAGCAGGCAGTCGATGCTTACAAGCATTGCCTGAAAATCGACCCGTCGAATGCGGAGGCATACAACAAGCTCGGCGCAGCATTCGCGAATCTTCGGCGGTACAGCGAGGCAATTGACGCCTATAAAAAGGCCCTCGAAATTAATCCCAACCTGATAGAGGTTCGTAATAATCTGGCGGTGTTATTGCTGGGCCAGAATAAAGTAGATGAGGCAATAAGCTGTCTCAAACGCTCACTTGAAATAAAGCCGAATAATCTGATGACAAAGAACAATCTGGCGTGGATACTTGCAGCCAGCGGTGATCCGAATATACGTAATTCCTCTGAGGCGATTCGGCTTGCTCAGGAAGTTTGCACCGCAACCAATTATAAGAATCCCAGCATGCTTGATACGCTTGGAGTTGCGTATGCATCTGCTGGCAGATTTGCTGATGCAATTGAGATTTCTAAAACCGCTCTGACCCTTGCCGACAAGGCGGGATATTCAAAAATTAAGGATGACATTCAGTATCATCTTACCTTTTATACACAGGGCAAACCGTATATTGAAACTGCGCAAAAACGTCCTCGCGACCCCAACAAGCCGTAGTTTATGGCCTGATAGCTCGCGCTTTTCACTTCTTGACAAGTTCACTTCAAGGCAAAAGAATAGCCCCCAACCAGATCCGCCGTCGTATGAAACTATAGCGGACAAGAGCGGTTGGGGGGCTAACCATAAAATGAGGACCCCGAAGCAGGCTTCGGGGCTAAACCTTGACAGGGGTGTAATTTATGCGATAGTATTGCGGCGTGGTGAAGAATATTGTGATATTGGGTTCGACGGGATCGATAGGGCAAAACGCCTTGCGGGTAATCGATGCGCTCGGGGCGGGATACAAGGTTCTGGCGCTTAGCGCGAACAGCAAGGTCGAACTTTTAGCGCAGCAGGTCAAAAAATACAAGCCAAAGGTTGTCGCTATAACGAATTGCGATTGCGCGGAGAAATTTCGAAAATTAATCGGCGATTCGGATGTTGAGATTTTGGCTGGGCCGGAAAGTCTGGCGCAAATCGCGCAGCTTGATGACGCGGACATTGTTTTGACTGCGGTGGTTGGGGCAGTCGGATTGGGGGCGGTGCTTGCGGCGGCGAAAAAGGGAAAGACCTTAGCGATAGCGAACAAGGAGCCATTAGTAATAGCGGGGCAATTACTTACGGAGACCGCGAGGAAATATAAAAGCACGATTTTGCCAGTGGACAGCGAACATTCTGCGATATTCCAGGCGCTGCAGGCGGGCAGGGTGGAGGAAGTAAATAAGATTATCATTACATCTTCGGGTGGGCCGTTCCGGAAGATGTCGGCGGATGAGATTGAGAATGTTACGTTAGAGCAGGCACTGGCGCATCCTGTGTGGAACATGGGGCCGAAAATTACGATTGATTCTGCGACGATGATGAACAAGGCTTTGGAGGTCATCGAGGCTCGGTGGCTGTTCGCTACGGCGGTGGATAAAATTGAAGTTTTGATTCATCCTGAGTCGATAGTTCATTCGCTGGTAGAGTTTGTGGATGGTTCGGTGATAGCGCAGATGGGTGAGCCTGATATGTGCCTTCCGATTCAGTACGCACTGACTTATCCGAAGCGCGTAAAAGGGATTACGAAGCATCTGCGATTGGCGGAGCTTGGGAAATTAACTTTTGAGAAGCCGAATTTGAAGATGTTTCGTGCATTATCGTTGGGTTATGAGGTAGCGAGGGCGGGCGGGACGGCGGCGGCGGTTTTTAACGCGGCGAATGAAGCGGCGGTTCAGGAATTTTTAGGCGGCAGGATTAAATTTGTCAGAATTGTCGAACTGATAGAGCATTGTTTGAATAAACATAAAGTCGAAACGGGGGCGTCGCTGGAAGGGCTTTTGGCGGCGGATAGCTGGGCGAGAAATGAGGTTTTGGAATGTCTGAAACAGAAGGTACATTGAATACGGGCGAGCAGAAAGATACGGACAAATACGGCAAGCTGCTTTGGTTTGTAGGCGCTATCGCGATAATTATTTTCCTGATAGTGCGGTACTCCGAGGTGTTCTGGAATTCGTTTTTGGTGGCGCTGGGGTTCGGCGCGGTGATAATGGTGCACGAGTTCGGGCATTTCATAGTGGCGAAACTTTCGGGGATAAAGGTCGAGGCGTTTTCGATAGGTTTTCCGCCTGTGGTTGTGGGGATTCAGAGGGTTGAGAACGGGTGGCGGATTAGAATTTTGCCTGACATTCTCAAGAAGGAGGGGCAGGAGGAAGGACAGTTCGGATTTACAATACCAGCGAGTTGCAAGGCTGGGGAAACAGAGTATCGCATCGGCTTGATTCCAATAGGCGGGTTTGTGAAGATGCTGGGTCAAGAGGACGTAGGGACGGCGAAGAGTACGGACGATCCACGGTCTTATGCGAACAAGCCAGTGGGGACGCGGATGGCGGTGATAACGGCGGGGGTGACATTCAATGTTATCAGCGCCTTGATAATTTTTATGACGGTTTTTCTTATCGGGATAGAATTGCAGCCTGCGATGGTCGGGGACGTTATACCGGATTCACCGGCGGCGAAGGCGGGGCTGATGGCGGGTGATGAAATAATCGCGATTGGGGACAAGACGAAGAACATTGATTTCAGCGATATTGCGATGGCGGCTGCGCTATCTGATAAAGACAAGGAAATCCTGATGAAGATTCGTCATGGTGACGGCAGCGAGGAAGAATATAAACTTGTTGCCGAGCGGTTGTCGAACGTGCCAATGAAGGGTTTCGGGATAATCGCGCCGGTGACACTTAAGATTGCGAAGGTTTCGGATACTAAGGTTCTGTATGATGAGTTGGGCTTGCAGCCGGATGATAAAGTGGTGGCAGTTGCAGCCAAGCCGGTTGAGAATTATGAGCAGTTAAAAGACATAGTCAAAAATACATTTGCGCCTGCGGTGGCTATTGAGGTGGAGCGTATAGATGCGGCTTCGCAGAAGATTGTGCGGGTCGAGAGCAAAATATCGCTTGATTTGAGCGCGGCGCGCAGGGAAGTCGAAGGCAAGTACGACCTTAGCCAGATATGCTCGGTGGTACCGCGACTGAAGATTACGGAAGTTTTAAACGAGCAAGACGACGGGCCAAAGCTAAAAAAGGGCGACGTCATTTTGGCGGCAGGGGGTGTCGAAAATCCAACTTATCAGGAGTTCCGTGAAGTTACAACTGAACATAAAGATAAACCGATGGAAGTTCGTGTGCTGCGGACGGAACCGAACGGGGTTGAGAATGCGGTAACAGTTACGGTGGTTCCGAAAGAAAATAAGGCCGAGAAAAGAGTTATGGTAGGGATAGCGGTTTCATTAGACGCGGCGCATGCGGTTGTTGCCAAAACGATAAATGCGGAAGGCGGTGTCAGGGCGCCGGCAATACCGCGAGGCGCGACAGTTACGGCGGTGAACGGGACGGCGGTATCGAATTTTTATGATATTATTCGGGAAATTAAGCGCAATGCAGGCAAGCGTATCGTTATCAATTATCGCACTAACGAGGGGCAAGCGGGAAAAGTTGCGGCAAACACAGCAGTTACGGATTTAATTACGGTTGAATCTGTTTTTGCCAAGCCTGTACCGTTCGATTTGTTAAAGAAGCTTTACAAGGCGGATGGGCCGGTGACGGCGATGGAAATGGGGTACAAGAAGACGATTGATTTCATAGCGAGTACGTATGTTACACTCAAGCGGCTGGTCAGCGGGCTGGTAAGTCCGAAGGAGCTGATGGGGCCTGTGGGGATAGTTACGGTAAGCTACCGTATAGTGGCGGAAGAGCCTTTGATTTATTATGTTTATTTCCTGGGGCTGATAAGCGCGGCGATAGCGGTATTTAATTTTCTGCCTTTACCGCCATTGGATGGAGGACTTATAGTACTTTTGACGATAGAGAAGATAAAGGGCTCGGTGTTAAGCGAGCGAACGATGGGAATAATCGCATATGCCGGCTGGGCCCTGATAATTATGTTTTTCCTATATATCACATTTAATGACGTAGCGAGGAGTTTTTTCGGCAGTTAGAGTCAGGCAACTGGAAAGGAGTCCGATGTTATTGGAGCGGCTTGGTGCGGAGGCGCTGCGGAAGACAGACCGTAAAATCTACGAGCTTGTAAACCGAATTTCCCCACCGTTTTTAAGCAGCGAAGTGTATCATCAGGGGACACTTAACGCGCTGAGGACTGGGGACGGAGAAGTTTACGATTTGATAACGGAGGAGTACAAGCGGCTGCGAAATACGATACAACTTACGGCGGCGGGGAATATGTGCTCGCAGGCGGTGCTGGCGGCACTGGGGTCGGTTGTTCAGAACAAGACGACGGAAGGATTCATCGGCGGCAGATGTCATGGGGGCTGTGAGGTTGTCGATGCGATAGAGGCCTTGGCGATACAGCGTGCTAAAAAAGCGTTCGGGGCGTGCTACGCGAACGTTCAGCCTCATTCTGGCAGCCAGGCGAACCAGATAGTGCTTGCGGCGATTCTGGAACCGGGCGACAAGGTACTGAGTATGAGGCTCGAACACGGCGGACATTTTTCGCACGGGGCCGATGTTTCATTTGCGGGCAGATTTTTTGAGGTTCAGAATTACGGGGTGGATGAGAAAACGTATCTTCTTGATTACGACGCGATAAAGAAACAAGCGATTGAGTTTAAACCGAATTTGATAGTCTGCGGTGCGAGCATTTATACGCGGACGATTGATTTCGCGAAATTCCGCGAGATAGCGGATGAGGTTGGGGCGTATCTATTGGCGGACATTTCGCATATATCGGGACTGGTGATGGCGGGTGCGCATCAATCACCGATAGATTACGCGCATTTTACGACGACGAGCACGTATAAGCCGGGCGGGCCGCGAGGCGGACTTATTTTGATGGGCAGGGATTTCGAGAAGCTGTTCGAAGGCGTGGGGGCGAATATTCCGTTATGGCAGCGGATAGAAAAGGCGACGTTTCCGGGGGTGCAGGGGACACCTTATCTGAATCATATAGCGGCCAAGGCGGTGTTCTTTAAGGAGGCGGTTTCGCAGCAGTACAAGCAGAGGCAATTTAAGATTATCGAAAATGCCCGAAGGCTTGCGGGCAGTTTGACTGCGTGGGGGCATGATGTGCTGACGGGCGGGACGGACAATCATATGGTGCTGCTGAACGTGAGCAATTTCCGGCAGAGCCTGGCGGGGATTATTGCACAGCGTGCTTTGGAGCAATGCGGGATAGTGACGGACATGGTTCGATTGGCTTATGATAAGAAAAGTCCCGAGGTCGGCAGCGGCGTAAGGCTCGGGACGCCGATTGTTACGAAGATTGGGATGGGCGAAGGGGAGATGGACGCGATTGGCGGCTTGATAGATTCGGTTTTGAAAATGGTGAAGATTACCGGCGAAAGGGCGTATGAACTGAATGAATCGTATGTGGAGCAGACGCGTGCGGAAGTCGAGGAATTATGCCTGAAGTTTCCGAATCTTTGATTTGGGTATTTGAATAGAGAAAAGTAAAAAGGCCGGGTGCAATACCCGGTTTTTTTGTTTGGCCGATAAAAGACACAGGTTGAATCTTTGAATAATTTCTGATATTCTTGTGTATCAATATGTTACGACGAATAAAGCGAGAGTTCGCGGAAGGCAAGACCCTGCTGCAGTTTGGGGCGTTGACGGCGACGGGACAGGCCCTTTTGCCGTTGATAGTTGCGAAGTTTTTCTCTCCTGAGCTGTTCGGCCAGTATTCTTTGGCCAAAATGATAATGTTTTTCTTTCTGACGTTGCTGGTTTCTTCTGCGCAGGCACCATTTATAGTTTTCGGGAACCAGGAAAAAGGCCAGAGCGGCAGGATAAACAAAGCTTTTTCGGTGCAGCTTGTTTTTCTCGTGTTCAGCTTTTTTATTTTCGCCATGTCGATTCTGTTTTTTGGCAGGTTTATCACGGCGTTCGCGAAAATAAGTTTCGTTGATTTACTTTTTGTCGCATCGGGATTTGCGGGACTTGCGTTAAAAACTTTCCTGTGCAATCTTTTCATGGCGATGGGGCAGAGGATAAAAAGCTCCGTTGCGGAAGTGGTATTCGGGATTTTCAGTCTTATTTTAATTTTTTCCTTTTACGCGGCTGACCGCATAAACCTGCGGACTGTTTTTCTGATTTATCCGCTCTCGGCAGCGGCGTTGATTGCTGTTTTCAGCGGGACCATCGATTATAAAATGCTGTTTCCCTTTATTATTGAAAGAAAATATTTCCGGGAGATGTTCGATTACACCAAGTGGATATTTTTAGGGTCGATAGCGGTTTATTTCGCGGGCTGGGGCGATAATTTCATATTGAGAATTTTTGTGACAATGAAAGACATCGGCACTTACAATCTCGCGTACCAGATATCGAAAGGCGTGATTGGGCTGGTGCTTATTTTGAATTCATATTTTCTGCCATTTGTCAGTGAGAATATTGGAAGCGGTGAAAAGATGAGAGGGTTTCTGTTCGGCAAGCGTCCCCGAATAATTGCCATGGGGCTTGCGGGCATTGCTTTGTTATTTGTTGTCGCCCCTGTTATTTTCAGAATTGTTTACGGCGATGTTTACCGGGAATCCGTGGCGGTGCTGAGAATTCTTCTGGTCGCTGCCGCATCGGCACTTTATGTTATTTTTTACGAAGTGATTCTGTACGCGTTGAAAAGATACAAGTTTATTCAGGCTGTAAACGTTATACACGTTTGCGTGAATCTGGCTTTGGACTTAATTCTTGTGCCGGTAATGGGTTTTTGGGGTGCTGCGGTCGCGACAGTTTCTGCGTATATTTGTCGCGTGATTACAATTGAGATTTACTTTAGATTGAAGCTGGCGAAGGAACTGAAGCTGTAAAGAGATTTTATCAGAGCAAGAAATATGTCAGAACTTAAGAATACCGGTGAAAGAGTAATAGAGCCTGAAAGCTGCCAGCATGATATAAATTATCTGCGGCATATGACCGCTTACACATTTGCGATGCAGTTTGTTAAGGGCAAACTGGTTCTGGAGGACGGGTGCGGTTCCGGCTATGGTTCATATTACCTTGCGACCAATGGTGCCCAAAAAGTAGTCGGAATAGATGTAGCCGCAGATGCGGTAGCGTATGCGAGAAACAGGTACAAGCGTGAAAATCTTGAATTTATACAGATGAACAGCACCGAATTAAGCTTCAGCGACGAAAGTTTCGATGTGGTGACTTCTTTTCAGGTGATTGAACATGTCGAAGATTTCGATAAGTTTTTGCGACAGATGGTTCGAGTATTGAAGAAGCAGGGGACAGCCTTGATTTCGACGCCCAATAAGCAGACTTATTCGCCCGGCACCACCGTGCCTGAGAACCCGTTTCATGTGAAAGAATTTTATCCGGCAGAGTTTCGGGAACTGCTGCAGCAACATTTTGGCGAAATTGACATATTAGGGATTAACCAAAGCAGTAGAATGGAAACTATCGAGAAGGCCGTCGAATCTTCCTTGAGAAATCGAGTGAAAAAATTGTTGCGTAAGATTGGGCTTGGGTTTTTGCTAAAGAAGGTTCCGAAGTGGTTGACGGCAGACCCGTATGCGGGCAAGGGCATCGATGTTTCTGATTTTATGGTTGCCAAATGTGACCCCGCGAAGGCGATAGACCTTATTGCGATTTGCAGAAAGAAATGAAGTGATTAGTTTGAGCTTTTGACCGCAAAAAATGCGAAACGGTGTTTGTGCGATTATTGTTACTTATAATATCGGCAGGGCGGTTGCCGGGTGCTTCGATTCCATAAAAGAGCAGGTTGAAGAAGTTGTTGTCGTAGATAACGGTTCCAGCAGCGAGACTGTATCAATACTGGGTGATATTGAGAGGGACAATTCTAACGTTCGGGTTTTTTATAATGGCAAGAACGTGGGGATAGCGGCGGCGTTCAATACCGGAGTCCGTTATGCAAAGGAGAAAAAATATAAATGTGTTCTGCTTCTGGACCACGACAGCGAAGCGACGGCGGAGATGGTCGACAAGCTGCTCGATGGGTACAGGCTGCTTGGCGAAAAGGGCATCGGCGATATAGCGATTGTAGCGGCCAACGCGTTCGATAAAAACGCTCAGAGATTTATAGTGCGTCAAAGTTTTTTTGATGACGGCAGAGAAATCGCAGAGGTTGAAAACGCTATTTCAGCGGGCAGCCTGGTAAATATCGAAGTGTTTGAAAGCGTGGGTCTGTTTAATGAAGCGTTATTCGCGTATTATGTCGATGACGATTTCTGCCTGAGATGTAGGGGAAAAAAATGGAAGATATTTATCTACAAACAAGCGGTGCTGCTTCACGAGGAAGGGCGCAAGGAAATTAAGAAATTTCTGGGCAGGGAATTTATTTTCAGTAATTACAACTTTTATGCGTGCTACTACATATCGAGGAACGGCATTTACATGCTGAAAAGTTTCTTTAAGGCGTACCGATACGGCAGTTGTCTTAAAGTTATTGGACGACAGTTCAGCGATATATTCAAGGTCATTTTGTTTGGAAAAACAAGAGGCAGGATGATTCGTTTTATGCTGCGAGGTATTTGGGACGGAATTATGAACAGGTACGGCAAGTTGGAGACGGAGGGTATTCGTGATTAGCGTGGTGATACCGGCATATAACGCGGGGCGGTTTATCAGGCGGACGATAGACAGTGTGCTGGCGCAAACTTATACGGATTACGAGATTATCGTGATTGACGACGGTTCTACCGATAATACGGGTGAAGTTGTAAAAAGCTATGGTACGAAGGTTTGCTACATTTACCAGCAAAACGCTGGCGACGGCGGTGCGAGAAACGCCGGCATCTATGCGGCAAAGGGCGAGTGGATAGCTTTTTTGGACCATGATGACGAATGGCTGCCGGAGAAACTTAGGCTTCAGATGGAATTGCTGAAGCGGAATCCGCAGCTTCGGTGGTGCGCCGCTAATTTTTATAAGCAGTCCGAGTCGCGGAAAATTACTGCCGGTGACGAGAGGGTGTTAATCGCGGCATTGAGCAGCAGGGATTATTTCGAAAACTTTTTTTCAGCGGTCTCCGAGGGCAAATGCAGATTTATGACTTCCACTATGATGGTTCATAAAGAAGCGTTCGAGGGTGCTGGGATTTTTGATGTTCACTGGATGCGCTGTGCGGATTTAGATATGTGGTGGCGTATCGCTTATCAGTTTCCCCGTATCGGATATGCGGCAAAGCCTTTGGCTATTTTGCATATTGATGTCCAGGATGTTGTTTCGACAAAGCTGCGTATGGAAAGCAAGCGCGGGGCGGAGACGCGAGAATTGATAGCGAGGCATTTGAAGCTGGCCGAAGAAAATAAAATGCTTGCCGAATTTACGCCAGTTGCCAAGCAGGTTTTGCGGGACAGCCTGCTGACGACTATCTTTCGAGGCTTCAAGGAAGATTCGCGGGTGACCGTAAGGGAGTTCAAAGATTTATTTACGTGGTATATACGTGCTGCGGTCTATTTGTTGACCGTATTTCCAAAAGTAACTTCCAATGCGGCAAGAGCGGGTGCTTATATATGGCACAAGCTGGGGATGGAACAGGATGTTTCCCGGCGATGGATTGAACAAAAAGATGCCGAATCCGGAAATAAAAAAAGTACGCCATAGGTGTATAAAGCTGTGAATGTTAATCAACCAAGCCGCAGCCTGTTTCTGAATTCTGCATTCTTAATTCTAAATTCTTTTCCTCAGCACAAGAGCGTCCAAACTGAGCAGCAGCAGTTGATTCTTTCTCGAATTCTTGAAAAGAAATGCAAAACTTTGTAATATGAAAATATGCGAGTTATAGAAGAATTGCTAAAGAAAATCTTGCCTCTGCCCTTATTGCTTTTATTGAGGAAGATAACTTTCAACTATAGGATGATTTTGTATAAGTTTGTTTCAAGGCCGGTCAAGCGAGGTGAAACAAATAAGGCAAGACCGAGAAGAATACGAGAGAAATTTTTTGAGAAATACTGTCAAGGCAAGGGGCTGGATGTTGGCTATGGCGGCGACCTCTTGGCAGAAAACTGCCGAGGATGGGATATCGAAGATGGGAATGCAGAGACATTGAACGGCCTGAAAGAATCAGAATTCGATTTTGTGTACTCCTCGCATACGTTAGAGCATGTTGAAGATGCTGTATCAACGTTGAGAGTTTGGTGGAAAGTAGTAAAACCCGGAGGATACTTAATCCTCTATTTGCCCGAAAGAGATTTGTATGAGAGAAAAAAGGTTTTGCCAAGCAATTGGAACGAGACGCATAAGCGATTTTTTCTGTTCGATAGAGACGAATTGCCCGATACGGTGGGTGTTGTACCGCTTATACGAAGGTCGTTATCCAGCTATGATATAGTCGAGGCGAAAGTATGCAACGAAGGGTATGGAGTTCCGGAACCAAACAAGCAGAGTATTGGTGAATATTCCATAGAAGTAGTTATTCACAAAAAACCAAGCAGTTCGTAATGTTAGAGCAAAGGGGATTTTTTATTCAAGAGTTTTTCTGTTGCTTCGAGTACTTCGTCGACGGAGATG
>Ga0315273_10011815_pt1 | contig 11178 bp, 7 predicted proteins | sample YL17G02_0_MG_FD_205753 | JGI IMG/M metagenome (GOLD analysis project Ga0315273, IMG submission 205753) | Sediment microbial communities from Yellowstone Lake, YNP, Wyoming, USA - YL17G02_0 | ecosystem: Environmental > Aquatic > Freshwater > Lake > Sediment | place: USA: Wyoming | collected...
CCAGCAGAAGCGGCACAGGTTGGCGCACCCGCGGACCACTTCCACCAGCCACCGGGATCCGAACTCGGTGTCGGGCGTGAAGATGGACGTGGCCGGCGGATCGATGTCGTCGCTCAGCCGCAGCGCCGCCTTCGCCACGGGCACCGTGGCGCCGGTGCCCGGCCGCGCCGCGTGCGGCCGCGGCGTCCCGTCCTCGTCGTGCGAGACGTCGTAGAAGGCCGGCACATAGAAGCCGCGCTGACGCGCGAGGCGCGCCAGCCACTCGTCGCGTCCGCCGCCCTCGAGCATCGCGGACGCCAGTGCGGGCACGAGCACCTCTCCCTCGCCGGCCGCGACGACGTCGGCGAACGGGGCCAGCGGCTCGGGATTGAGAAACGTCACAGCTCCGCCAAAGACGACGAGCGGGTGGCGCGCGGTGCGCTCGGCGGCGTACACCGGAAGTCCGGCCAGGCGCAGCAGCGTCAGGACGTTCGTGTAGTCCCACTCGAAGGAGACGGAGAAGGCGAAGACGTCGAAGTCGCTCACCGGTGTCTGCGACTCCACCGTCAGCAGCGGCGCGCTGCTCTGCCCGCCGGGCCGCCGGGCCTGCCTGGCCGGCAGGAACACGCGTTCGCACACGACGTCGTCCAGGGCGTTGAAGAGGCGGTAGACGGTCTGGAAGCCGAGGTTCGACATCGCGACGTAGTAGGTGTTGGGGAACGCGAGCGCGACGCGCAGCCGGTGGCCGTGCGGTTTGCGCACGTATCCCACCTCGCGCGCCAGGACGTCGCGGGAGGCAATCCGTTGTTGCCAGGAGCTGACCTTGCTCATCAGTGGGGCGGCCGCTCAGGCCCTCGGGCAGGTGATGCGGCTGAGTCTCGAGCGTCGGCGCTCGCGTGTGCCGTGGATCTTTTTAGTCTACCACGCGAGAAAGGGCAGCCTTCGCGCGCGGCTCAGCGTCCGCGCGGGGTGGCCGGACTCGCGGTATCGGCGGGCGGGCGCCGCGTGTTCCCAGTCGTGCGGCCGGGGGTGGACGCCCGCCAGCGGGGCGGGACTGGAGGAAGGCCTCTGTGACGAGGCCCGTTCCCGCGACGCTACGCCTCGCGCTGGCGCCTGAGGAATGCCGGCACGTCGAACGACGTGCCGGACTCAGCGTCCGTCTCAACCGGCGGCGGTTCCGCCGACGCGCGCAGCGGTTCCTCGCGCGTGGTTAAATCGATGGCCGGACGACGGTGGCCGATCGTTCGGGCCGATGCGCGCCCGATGAGGGGCGGGGCGTCGGTGCGCCCGCGCGACCACGCCGAGAAGTTCGAGAGGTCGACCGGCGTGTCGCCCACCTCGCGGTTGAAGCCCGTGGCGATGACCGTGATCTTCACCCGGCCGCCCAGCTGCGGATCGACCGCCGCGCCGAAGATGATGTCGGCGTCCTCGTGCGCCGCCTGGTGGATGATCGACGAGGCCTCGCTCACCTCGAACAGCGAGAGGTCCGGGCCGCCGGTCACGTTGATGATGACGCCGCGCGCGCCGTTGATCGACGCGTCCTCGAGCAGCGGGCTCGAGATGGCGCGCCTGGCGGCGTCGACGGCGCGGTTCTCGCCCTCGCCCATGCCGGTGCCCATCACCGCGACGCCCGTCCCGGCCATGATGGCCTTGACGTCCGGGAAGTCGAGGTTGATGAGGCCGGGCACCAGGATGAGGTCCGAGATCCCCTGGATCGCCTGGCGCAGCACGTCGTCGGCGAGCGCGAACGCGTCGGTCAGCGACGTCGTCTTCTCGATGCTCGCGAGGAGGCGCTCGTTGGGAATGGTGATGACGCTGTCCACCGCCTCCCGGAGCTCATGCAGGCCGCGCTCGGCCTGCATGGCGCGCTTCCGGCCCTCGAAGATGAACGGCTTGGTCACCACCGCGATCGTGAGCGCGCCCAGCTCGCTGGCCAGGCTCGCGATCACCGGCGCGGCGCCCGTGCCCGTGCCGCCGCCGAGGCCCGTCGTCACGAACACCATGTCGGCGCCGGCGAGCACCTCGATGATCTGCTCGGTGTCCTCGAGCGCCGCCTGCCGGCCGACGTTCGGGTCGGCGCCGGCGCCGAGGCCCTTGGTCAGCTTGGCCCCCAGCTGCAGTTTGAGGGCGGCGGCGTTCACGCGGAGCGCCTGCAGGTCGGTGTTGGCGACGATGAACTGGACGCCGTCGAACCCGGCCCGCACCATCCGGTTCACGGCGTTGCCCCCCGCGCCGCCCACGCCGATCACCTTGATGCGCGCGCCCATGTAGACGGTTTCCTCGAGGGCCAGCCGCAGCCGTTCCACCAGGCACTCCTCGCCGGTTCCGCGCCTGCTGTCGCTCCCGATCGCCATTCGTGGCCTCCGTGAAGTGGCTCTCGCGCCGCCCGCCGACGCCCTCAGAAGAATTCCTTGAACAGCCCCCGCACCCGCCCCGTCAGCCGGCCGAACGCGCCGGCCCCCGCGCTCTCGCCCGCGTGGGCGCGCTGGCCGTAGATGAGCAGTCCCGCGGCCGTCGCGAACGCGGGGCTGTTGATGTGGTCCGCCATCCCGCCCAATCCCACCGGGTAGCCCCGCCGGATCGGCAGGTCGAAGATCTGCTCGGCGATCTCCGCCACCCCGTCGAGCAGCGCCCCGCCGCCGGTGAGGACGATGCCCGAGTTCAACGATTTCTCGTACCCGGCCCGCCGGATCTCGTCCCATACCAGGTTGAACACTTCCTCCGCCCGCGGCTGGAGGATCTCCGCCAGGATCTTGCGCGCCATCACTCGCGGCCGACGGCCGCCCACGCTGGCCACCTCGATCGTCTCGTCGTCGTCCACGATGTCCGACAGCGCACAGCCGCACTTGCGCTTCACCTTCTCCGCGTCCGGCACGGGCGTGCGCAGCCCCACCGCGATATCGTTGGTGAAGTGATCGCCGCCCAGGGCGATCACGCCCGTGTGCCACAGGCTGCCGCGCTCGAAGATGGCGATGTCGGTGGTCCCGCCGCCGATGTCCACCAGCGTGACGCCGAGGTCCCTCTCGTCGGGCGTCAGCGCCGCCTCGCTGGCCGCGATCTGCGCCAGCACTGTGTCCACGACGTTCACGCCGGCCCGGTTCACGCACGCCACGATGTTCTGGATCGAGCTCGAGGCGCCGGTGACGATGTGCACGTTCACTTCCAGCCGGGCGCCGTGCATGCCCACCGGGTCGGTGATCCCGTCCTGCTCGTCCACGACGAAATCCTGCGGGAGCACGTGGAGGATCTCGCGCCCGCTCGGCAGCGTGACCGCCTTGGCCGCGTCGATCGCGCGGCGCACGTCTTCGCGGCTGATCTCGCGCGTCTTGCCCGCCACCGCGACGACGCCGCGGCTGTTGAAACCCTTGGCGTGCGGCCCGGACAACCCGAGGTACACCGAGTCGATCTCGACGCCCGCCATGTGCTCGGCGTCCTCGATGGCCTTCTTGATCGACTCGACGGCCGCCTCCAGGTTCACGATGACGCCCCGGCGGATGCCCTTGGACTCGGCGACACCGAGGCCGACGACGTCGAGGTTCTGGTGATCGCCCATCTCCCCGACGAGCGCGGCCACCTTCGAGGTGCCGACGTCGAGCCCGACCAGGTATCGCTCCCTGCGCCCCACGATCCCTCCGCTCCCTGTCCCCGTTCCGGTCCCGGTGCCCCTGTCGCGTGGGCTCATTTCTGCGCGGTCGCGCCCGTCCCCACGAACACCTTCAACCCGTACCGCAGGTCCACGTAATCGATCGTCGCCGCGGCCTCGCGCAGGCGCGGCGCCAGCTCGAGGTACGACTGCAGCCGCTCCAGGAACTGGCGATCGCCGAGCCGCAGCAGCGTCGAGTCGTTGTCGAGCAGCACGACGGCGTCGGTCACGTCGCTGACGTCGATCTGCGACACGTGCCTGGCGATGTCCGGCCGCGCGGAGATCGACGCGATCACCTGCGACGCCAGCTCGACCCGGCGCGGGTCGATGGCGCCCTTCGGCCCGGCGAGGCCGTCCACGATCGGCAGGTCGAACTCCGCGTACTTCGGTCTGAACTCGTCGATGACGTGCCCGCCGTCGTCCACCAGGAACAGGTCGCCGTTCAGCCGGCCGATGCCGATGGGCCGGCGCTCGGTGATCACGATGTCCACCGACGCCGGCAGGCGCCGCCGCAGGACGGCGTCCGCCACCCACGGCGAGTCCATCAGACGGCGGCGCGCCTGATCGAGGTCGGCCCGCAGGATGCTGGTGCCCGGCAGGTCGCCCACCAGCGCCAGCACTTCGCCCCGCGACAACCGCTCGATGCCGCGCACGGTGATGCGGTCGATCCGCAGCACGCTGGCGTTCAGCAGCAGGCCGCCGCCGCCAAAGACCGCGACGCCGACGACGACCAGCGCAAGGGCCGCGCGCCCGGCGTGCGCCGCCACGCGCCACCACCCGTGCCGGCGGACCGGCCGGAGGTGGGCGCGCAGGAACCGCTTGTCGGCGGACACGGTGACCGGCATCAGGCGAACCGCCTCTCGAGCGCCGCGAGCACCTTCGGCGCCATGCTCCCGATCGATCCCGCCCCCAGCATCACCACCAGGTCGCCCGGCCTCGCCAGCCGGGCGACCGCCGCCGGCACGTCCTCGACCGGGTGCACCACGTGCATCGGCCGTCCCGGCGCGGCGCTCCTGATCGCGTCGGCGAGCCGTTCGATGGTCACGCCGGGCATCACGTCCTCGCCCGCCGCGTAGATGTCCGTGAGCACCAGTTCGTCGGCCCCGGCGAGCGCCGGCCCAAACCGGTCGAGCAGTTGTTCCGTGCGGCTGTACCGGTGCGGCTGGAACGCGACCAGCAGGCGCCGGCCGGTGCCGGCGCGGGCCGTCTCGATAACCGCCTGGATCTCGCTCGGGTGGTGGCCGTAGTCCTCGACGACCATCACGCCGCCGGCCTCGCCGTGGACCTGGAAGCGGCGTTCGGCGCCGTGGAAGTCCGCCAGCGCGGCGCTGACCCGATCGAATCCCACGCCCACCTCCGCGGCGACCGCCACCGCGGCCAGCGCGTTCTGCAGGTTGTGCCGCCCGGGCACCTGCAGGCGCAGCGTGCCCAGCCGCTGCTCGCCTGCCGGCGCCGCAGCGTCACCCGGCCGCACGCGGCGCCACACCGTGCACGACGCGGTGAACCCCGCGATCGCGGCGTCGGTGGCGAAAACGTCGGCGTCCGGCGCGTCGAGCCCGTAGGTGATCACGCGGCGGCGCATCCGGGGCAGCAGCCCGCGCAGCCGATCGTTGTCGACGCACGCGACGATCGCCCCGTAGAACGGAGCCTTGTTGGCGAAGTCCACGAACGCCTGGCACAGGTGTTCGAAATCGCCGTAGCTCTCCAGGTGCTCGTAGTCCACGTTGGTGATCACCGCGATGGCGGGCGTCAGCTTCAGGAACGACCGGTCGCTCTCGTCTGCTTCCACGACCATGTAGTCGCCGCGACCCAGCCGCGCGTTGCCCCCGAACACGCTCAGCCGGCCGCCGATGACCGCCGTCGGATCGAGGCCGCCCCGCTCCAGCGCCAGCGCGATCATCGACGTTGTCGTGGTCTTGCCGTGCGCGCCCGCGACCGCGATGCCGTAGCGCAGGCGCATCAGCTCGGCCAGCATCTCGGCGCGGGGAATCACCGGGATGCGGCGACGCTCGGCCTCGACGATCTCCGGGTTCGTGTTCCTCACCGCGGACGAGAACACAACGACGTCCGCGTCGCCCACGTGGGCCGCGTCGTGCCCCTCGAACACGCGGATGCCGAGGCGCGCCAGGCGATCGGTGACGTCCGACGCCTTCAGGTCGGAGCCCGACACCTGGTAGCCGAGGTTCGCCAGCAGCTCGGCAATCCCGCTCATGCCGCTGCCGCCGATCCCGACGAAATGGATGCGCCTGGTTCGTCCCAGCACGTGTCGTCCTTGCGCTTCCGCGTCCGTGACCGGCGAGACGCCGGTCCCGAAGCCTGTCATCCGCCGGGGCGGCGCACGCCTCTGCCCGGCCGGCGATGGCCACGTCCACGACGTTGGCGCGTCAGCGTCTCGCCGCGGCCAACTCCATCACACGATCGACGATCCGATCCGCCGCGTCCGGCCGCGCCATCGCCCGCACCGCCGCCGCCATCCGCTCGCGGCGGGCGGCATCGCCGGCCAGATCCAGGATCCGGCCGGCCAGCCCGTTGCCCGTGAGATCCCGCTGATCGATCACTTCCGCGGCCCCCGCCCTCGCCAGCACTTCGGCGTTGCGGCACTGGTGATCGTCGGTGGCGGTGAGCAGCGGGATCAGGATCGCCGCGCGCCCGGCGGCCGCGATCTCGGCCAGGGTCGTCGCGCCGGCGCGGCACACCAGCACGTCGGCCGCCGTCACCTCACGGTGCATCTCATAGAGAAATGGCTCCACCCGTGCCGGGACGCCCGCCCGTCCGTAGGCGCGGCGTACCACGTCCAGATCAGGGACCCCGGTCTGGTGCGTGATCTCGAGAGGAATCGCTGCGACAGCCAGGTCCGACGCTGCCGCCACCATGGCCATGTTGATCGCGTGCGCGCCCTGAGAGCCGCCAAAGATGAGTATCCTTGCCGCCCGTGGCGGCGTGTCGCGGTTGATCTTCCCGTCAGCGCTCCCCGCAGCGAAGAACTCGGGCCGGACGGGGTTGCCGCTGACGAACCCCTTCGCTCCGAAGTACGGCAACGTTGTGTCGTAGGTGACCGCCGCGGCGCGAACCACTCGCGCGAGCCACCGGTTGGCGAGCCCGGGCACCGCGTTCTGTTCCATGAGCAGCGTGGGAATGCCGCGCAGCGCCGCCATCAGCACGATCGGCCCCGAGCTGTAGCCGCCGAGGCCCACCACCACGTGCGGCCGGCGCCGCGTGACGACGCGCCAGCCGTCCAGCGCGCTCGGCAGCAGCAGGGTCACGCCCCGCGCCAGCGCCCACGGCGACTGGCCCTTCAGCCCGGCACTGCGGATCAGGTCCAGCGCAAACCCTTCGCGCGGCACCATCCGCGCCTCGAGCCCCTGCGCCGTCCCGGCGAAGGAGACCACCGCATCGGCCACCCGCGCGACAAGCGCCCGCGCAACGGCAATCCCCGGGTAGAGATGGCCGCCCGTGCCGCCGCCTGCGATCACGATGCGCAACGCGTCCCCTGGCATGCCCCTCCGCCCCCGTCCTCTCTGCGAGGCCCGTCGCCTCGTCCAGCGTCCGCCCGACATCCGCGGTCCGGCTCATGCGTCCGGCACCGCGCGCTGCGACATGTTCAGCAGGATGCCGATGGCCAGCATGCTGATAAGCAGCGACGACCCCCCGGCGCTCACGAGCGGCAGCGGGATCCCCTTGGTCGGCATCAACCCGAGCACCACGCTGATGTTCACCAGCGCCTGCACGCCGATCATCGCGGAGATGCCCGTCGCGAGCAGCGACGCGAACGGATCCTGCGTCCGCACCGCGATGCGCAAGCCTCGCCACACCAGGATCACGAAACAGACCAGGATCACCGTCGTGCCGATGAGCCCCAGTTCCTCGGCGATCACCGCGTAGATGAAGTCGTTGTGCGGTTCGGGCAGGTAGTACAGCTTCTGCACGCTTCCGCCCAGGCCCCGGCCGAACGCGCCGCCCGTGCCCACCGCGATTTGCGACTGGATCACCTGGAAGCCCGTCCCCTGCGGGTCCTTCCACGGATCCAGGAACGCCAGCAATCGTTCACGGCGGTACGGCGCCGCGAGCAGGAGCGCGGCCGCGAGCGGCAGCAGCCCGAGCGCGGCGCCCACCAGGTACCGCCACGCGAGGCCGGCGGCGAAGACCATCACCACCACCGTCGCCACGATCGCCATCGCGCTGCCGAAATCCGGTTCCCTGAGGATCAACGCGACCGCCGCGACGAGCACGAGGGCGATCGGCGTCAGCGAGTAGCTGACCTCGTTGATGCGCGCCATGCGGCGCTCGAGGATCGCCGCGGTGAAGACGATGATGGCCAGCTTGGCGAACTCGGACGGCTGCACGCCGAGGCCGCCGAGGCCGAGCCACCGCCGCGCGCCCTTCACCTCGGGCCCGAACAGGACGACGACCAGCCCGGCGCCCGCGATCCCGAGCATCGTCCAGATCACGGCGGGCTTCCTGAACCGCTCGTAGTCGAACCGCATCGCGACGCCGAGCACGACGACGCCGAGCGCCACCCACATGCCCTGCTTCATCAGGTACCAGAAGGGCGACTGCTGGCGCTGGAGGGCGACCGGCGTCGAGGCGCTGTAGACCATCACGACGCTGACGCACACGAGCAACAGCGTGGAGAGGAACAGCATCTTGTCCGACCTGAGTGTTCGCGCCATCGTTGTGCCCTAAACTCCACATGCGCTCGAACCGAAAGACCCTCTGCGTCCGATGGAGCCCCCGTGGCGTCGCAGGACGGGTCTTCCCGCCGTCGAGCGGTCCCGACACTGGCCGCGCTACGGCGAGGCCTCGCCGTCGTTCCCTGGAACCCCGGGAACGAAGGCGGGCAGACCCGCCGTGCTGCAGGGACCGCGTCAGTCGTCAGCAGTCATCAGTCAGCCGGGGACCGAGACACGGGCGTCACAGGCCGAGCAGCCTGCGTTCCCAGCAGCCCGCTCTCAACCGCCACGTGCCGACTGACGACTGCTCACGGCTCACGCGGGATGTCGCGCCCCGCGACGATCCGCTCGACCTCCTGCTTGAACACCCGCCCGCGCTCGGCGTAATCGGTGAACATGTCGAAGCTGGCGCACGCCGGCGCGAGCAGCACCGTCCCGCCGACGGGCGCCAGGTCGAACGCCAGACGCACCGCGTCGCGCATCGACGCGGCTTCGCGCACCTCCACCACGTCCTTGAACGCCTCGCGCATCCGCTCGCGCGATTCGCCGATGGCCACCACCGCCCGGGCGCGCCGGGCCAGCGGCTCGCGCAGCTCGCGCAGGTCGCCGCCCTTGAACCGCCCGCCCATGATCGCGACGAGGCCGCCGTCGATGCTCTCGATCGCGCGCCGCGCCGATTCGACGTTGGTCGCCTTCGAGTCGTTGACGAAGCGGACGCCCCGCTGTTCGCCGGCCAGTTCCATCGCGTGCTCGAGCCCGCCGAACCCCTCGACCGCCCGCGTCATCGCCTCGGCCGTCACGCCGGCCAGCCTCGCGATGGCGGCAGCCGCCGCCACGTCGGCCAGCAGATGGCGACCGATCAGCCGGATCGACGGCAACGGGATCAGCGGCTCGCGCGATGTCCCGGCCACGTGGCAGACGGCGTCGCCGTCGATCGTCACGCCCTCCTCCGGGCGACGGTCCACGCCGAACCAGGCACGGCGCGCCCGGCTCACCTCGCTCAACGCCATCGCCGGCGGATCGTCCAGGTTCACCACCGTCCAGTCGTCGGGTCCCTGGTTGGCGAACACGCGCTGCTTGGCCGCCGCGTACTCGGCCACGTCCGCGTGCCGATCCAGGTGATCGAGCGAGAAGTTGAGCATCACGGCGATCCACGGGTGGAACGTCGTGGTCGCCTCGAGCTGGAAGCTGCTCACTTCGACCACGTGTACCGACTGCTCCGACGAGTTCGGCACCTGCAGGCTGGCGGCCGGCCCGAGATTGCCGCCGACGCCGCCTCCGATACCGCCCGCCTGCAACATCCGCCCGACGAGCGTCGTCGTCGTGGACTTGCCCTTGGTGCCCGTGATTGCGATGAGGCGCCCGCGCAGCCAGCGCGCCGCCAGTTCCACCTCGCCGATCACCTCGACTCCCGCGGCGCGGGCCTCTTCGAGAACCGGCAGCCGCCACGGCACCCCCGGGCTCGTCACGACCAGGTCCGCCGAGCGCAGCGTCTCCGGGTTGTGGGGACCGAGTTCCAGCACCAGGCCGCAGCCGCGAAGCCGGGCGGCATCCGGCAGCTCGGTGCGCAGGTCGCTCACGATCACCGTGGCCGCGCCGCGATCCTGGAGCAGCAACGCCGCAGCGATCCCGCTGCGGGCGGCGCCCACGACGACCACGCGCCTGCCGGCCACCGAGAAGTCGGTCACACGCCCCCTTGCCCGCCCTGCTCCAGGGAATTGAGAATGCACAATTCAGAATTGACGTTGAATCCTGAATTCCACGTTCCGAATTCCCTCCTGCCCCGCCGACTGGCGGGACGCCTGTCCCCCCCACCTGCCCGCCCGCCCGACCTGCCCCACCCGCCCTAACCCTCACCGCAACTTCAGCGTCGTCAGGCTGAAGAGCGCGAAGATGATCGCCACGATCACGAAGCGCGTGATCACCTTGGGCTCGCTCCACCCGGACAGTTCGAAGTGGTGGTGGAGCGGCGCCATCTTGAACACGCGCCTGCGCGTCAGCTTGAACGACGTCACCTGGATGATCACCGAGAGCGCCTCGAGCACGAAGACGCCGCCGACGACGACCAGCAGCAGTTCCTGCTTGATGAGGATCGCCACCGTGCCCAGCGCTGCGCCGAGGGCGAGCGAGCCCACGTCGCCCATGAAGATGTCGGCGGGGTACGAGTTGTACCAAAGGAACCCGAGGCTGGCGCCGACGAGCGCGCCGCAGAAGATCGTCAGCTCCGCGGCCATCGGGAACCGTGCGATGCCCAGGTACGCCGCGAACACGACGTGCCCGGTCACGTAGGCGAGCGCCGTGAACGCCGCCGCCGCGATGGCGAACGTGCTGATGGCGAGACCGTCGAGGCCGTCCGTCAGGTTCACCGCGTTCGAGGCCCCGACGAGCACCAGGACGGCGAACAGCACGTAGGCCACGCCGAGGTCCGGGATCAGGCGCTTGAAGAACGGGAAGATGATCCGTGTGTTGTACAGGTTCGCGTTGGCCAGCACGAGCAGCGCGACGCCGACGCCGAGCGCGGCGAGGATCTGCAGCCCCATCTTGTAGCGGGGCCGCAGCCCGTGGTGCGAGCGCCGCACGATCTTCAGGTAGTCGTCGGCGAACCCGATGGCGCCGAAGGCGATGGTGGCGATGACCGCGATCCAGACGTCGACGTTGGTGAGGTCGGCCCACAGCAGCGTCGGCACGACCGCGGCGGTCAGAATCAGGAGGCCGCCCATCGTGGGGGTGCCGGCCTTCGGCTTGTGGCTGGCGGGGCCGTCGTGCCGGATCACCTGCCCGATCTGGAACTCGCGCAGCTTGCGGATCATCCACGGGCCGAGCACGAGGCTCAGCGCGAGCGCGGTGAGGCTGGCCGCGGCGGTGCGGAAGGTGATGTACCGCGTC
>Ga0315273_10011817_pt1 | contig 11177 bp, 7 predicted proteins | sample YL17G02_0_MG_FD_205753 | JGI IMG/M metagenome (GOLD analysis project Ga0315273, IMG submission 205753) | Sediment microbial communities from Yellowstone Lake, YNP, Wyoming, USA - YL17G02_0 | ecosystem: Environmental > Aquatic > Freshwater > Lake > Sediment | place: USA: Wyoming | collected...
AGGAAAAAATCTCTGTGGCCTCTGTGCCACTGGAGTAATTTCAGAGTCTTCTGAAATTATGTCCTCTGTGGTGAATCATTCTTCTTCAATCAACCTCTCACATAACTCTTCAACCAACTCTCGTTTGGGCCGGTCATAGAACACACCATGTTTCCCGCCCCTATCCGGGTCCATACCGCGCACAAAAAGATAAAAAACCCCGCCAAAATGTTTTGCATAATCATACTGGGGCAAGCGCAGCCTTAAATACTGGTGCAAAGCCATCGTATAAAGATGATATTGCAGAAAGTAAAAATGAGTGTCCATGGCTTTTAAAATAGCTCTCTGATCATAATCCACCACCCGGTCGCCGAGGTGGTTTGATTTCCAGTCTACCAGATAGAAACGGCCCCGGTGTTCAAAGACCAGATCCATAAAACCTTTGAGATAACCTTTGACCGGCGCGAAATTCAAGCGGCCCATCTGCTCCGGCAGATCGGTTTTGAGGATTCGATCCGTATGCCGGTTGAACAACTCTGCCAGGGATTCCGGTTTCGTTAATTGCAGAGGAAAATAAAATTCCAGCTCATGCCGGCGTTTGGCTCTCGCAATCGATCGAAGCTGTAGATCCCCATCCGGCCCGGCCAAAACAAAGTTTAAAACATTTTTGCTCATGGTCCGGATCACCGGTTCCCAATCAAGTCCAAAACCATAAGATTTGAGTGTTTCGGCTATCCCGGTCTTATCCGCGCGCTGATCCGCGTCTACAAAATCCAGGTTCTCAAAAATTTTATGAATGCACTCTCCTGATCGAGTTCCTTTGGGAAAAGCAAAGATCCCCCGGGGTTGCGCGCCGACCGTCTCCGGTAGGCTTCCCATTGGTTCATCCATACTGACCGGGTCCAGAGCATCATGATCCGGTCTTTCGACTGTTTCCAGATGATGAGCACTCAGGCCTGAAAAACTGGTGATGCACCATTGCTTTTCGATTCCGGCACTGAACATCCGCGCGTTCAATTCGCTCCGCGTTGGTTGCGCAAACGCATAATCCGGACTTTTCTGTTTGGGCAAGTCCGTTAAAGCCAAATCACCGCAGCTTTGCTCGGCGAGTTTTTCCAATCTGCCATACAGAGCCGCGTCATCCAGCTTACGGAAAGTCTCTCCAAGTTGGGTGAACAGGTCTGCATGCGAAAAGACTTGGGGACCGTGCAACAGATAGGCCGGGGCCGAGGTTTCCACGTCCCTTAACTTACCCCAGACCAGAAAACAGCGATCCCTGGCCCGGGTCAACGCCACATAAAGCAGCCGCATGTTTTCAGCCAGGATCTCGATCTCGGCCAGGCTGCGATGTTCTTCCAGGTTTTCCGACCCCAAATCCAGGACTATTTCCTTGCGTTGCGGATCGTGAAAAATAAGCGGTTCAACCCGATTTTTCAGTTTGGAACCGTCCCATAAAAACGGACAAAAAACCATCCCGTATTCCAGGCCTTTACTTTTATGGATGGTAACCAGCTTGACACTGCGGTCGTCCCGTTCCAGGCGTAGCGGTTGCTCGGCCACTCCTACCCCTTTTTGGGCGCGCTGCTCAGCCAGCCATTTTAATAGACCGGTCATGTTCCATTTTTGCGAAACCAGGGTCTGCTGCAAAACTTCAACCAGATGCAGCAGATTGGTCACGCGGCGTTCGCCGTTATGATAAGCAATCAGGCGGGCCAGGACCTTGTTTTCCGAAACCAAGGCGAAAAACATGCGCACAAAGCCTTGTTCTTCCCAAAGCGCATGATATTTTTTGAATTGGATCACCCGGTTTTCCCAAAGACCTTCATCCGCTAAAAGGCTTTCCAGTTCATCGCCGGTCAGCCCCATCAGGTCCGTGGCCAGCGCGGATTTAAGCGCACGCGGTTCGCCCGGCGCTGCCACGCCGTTCAGGACCCGCTCCATTTCCAAGGCTTCCCAACTCTCAAAAAGATTTCCGCTGCTGTAAAGCACACTGGGCACCCGCAATTCATTAAGGGCTTCCTGCATCTGGCGGGCTTCGCTGTTGCGCCGGACCAAGACCGCGATATCTTCGGCGCCCAAAGGCTTTTGACCGGCCGGTTGTTTTTGCTTCTCAGCCTGGTGCAGCATACGGGCGATCTGGGCCGCCACACTGCGGGTGATCTGTTTTCTGGCCCGACCTTTGGGAATAGGCTTGCCCTGATCCGCCCATTCGTCGCTCTTCATAAACCAAATTTGCAAAGCCGCCGGCTGGTCCGGGTTCTGCGCCCGCTCCCGGTTCTGCTGCCCGTGGGCCGGAAAAGAAGGTTGAAATCCGATTTGTTCGTAAACAAAGGGATGTTCCCGGGCGCTAAAAAGTATATTGACCGCCCGGATCAAACCGGGTTGGGAACGCCAATTCTCCTGTAAGGTATACCGTTCCGGAATCTGCTCAACCGCGGCCAGATAAGTGAAAAGGTCCGCGCCTCTGAACCCGTAAATCGCTTGTTTAGGATCGCCGATCAGGAAAAGAATCCTGCCGGGCCCATGGAAAATTTGTTTAAAGATGTCGTATTGCACCGGGTCGGTGTCCTGAAATTCATCGATCAGGGCTGCTTTAAATTTAATTTGTAAAGCTTGGGCTAGTAAGTCGGCACTTCGTCCTTTCAGTACTTTTTGGACCTTACGCAACAAATCGTCAAAAGATTGGAGGTTTTTTTCTTGTTTACGTTTGGCCAATTCAATACGCAGTTCCCGGAGTAATTCCAGTTTCAATCCCAGCATCCGTTCCGCAAAGATATTGAGAAGTTCTTCCTGTTTCTTAAGTAAAACCTCGCAAAAATCGAAAAAAGCATGGACCGGCGCGCAGGTGCCCTTTTTGGCCGCCTGATTCAGGCTGGCACTGGTGAATTTTTTAAACTCCTTGAACAGAAAAGAATGCTGGCGGTCCAAGCTTAGAAAAGCGTCCAGGTTCCGGATCCAAAGAGGGATAGCAGTCGGTTTATATTGATTCTTATTAAGGCTATCGGAATTTAGAAGCAAACCTTCAATTTCCGCTCTGGATTTCTGCCACTCTTGTTTGGCCTGAACCAAGGCCTGCTCAAAGGCTTTTTCCTGGGGGACCGTATTCGGTTGGGTTGCCTGAGGAACGATCTTTAAATAGTCCTGGATAAAACGGTCATGGGTCAGATCGGACAGGGTGTCCGGATTGATCTGGGTCTGGATGGCATAGTGGATAAACAACGGCGAGGCTCGATAAAACCGGCGCCGCCAGAAATCAGCCAGGATTTCCCGCTTTAGATCTTCCTGGTCGGTCAGTAATTCCGTGTCGAAAAGCATACCGCTCTCAAAGGCCTGCTCGTGCAGAATTCTCCTGCAAAAACCGTGGATCGTGAAAATAGCGGCCCGGTCGAAATCGTACAAAGCTTCTTTTAATCGGCTTATCGCTTGGTCCGGTTTGGTAATCTTGGCGATCAGATCGTTCAGGAAAGGGTCCGGATGTTGACCTGTATTGAGCCCTTCCAGGGCATCGTGCAATTTTTGGCGGATGCGGTCCTTTAATTCCGCGGTGGCCGCTTCGGTGAAAGTGACTACCAGGATTTGGTCCACGGCCAGGTGCTGCTCCAGGATCAAGCGTAGGAAGAGACCGGTAATGGTATAGGTCTTGCCGGTCCCGGCATTGGCTTCGATCAAAGTCGTGCCGGTCAGAGGATGATTTATTAGGTCGAATGTTTGCATGTTCTCTTTCATATATTATTCACCACAGAGGACGTAATTTCAGAGTCTTCTGAAATTACGTCCTCTGTGGTGAATCATCCCTTCCTCATTCACAATTAAAGAACAATCTTTTCCCTATGCTCCAAAAGCGGGCCGAAGATTTCCACAGCCAGATTCTGAAACTCTTGATCCAACGGGTCTGTCTCCCCGAAGCAACGCTCATAATAAGGATCTTGAGCTTCACCGGATCCCGGTTGAAAATCATTCCCGACCCACTTCTCAACGGCCTTTAACAAGGCTTCCTCCTGATCCAATCCTTTTTCCAGAATGGCTTGGCCGTATTCATAGGAAGTCTGCGGGAAAAAGACCAATGGCTTGCGCAAGCCCTGCCAATATTTTTCTAAAATCCCGGCCAAGATGTCCCGACTCTGTTCTACTGGTGAAAAACGATAACCGGCCCAGACTGTTTCACGATCCCTTTTCTCAAGCCCGAATAAATAGCTTTGCACGGAGTAGGCACCTGTTTTTCCTGCATTGAGCGCGAGATGTTCGAGCCAAGCCCTCAGATAATCCGTCACCTTGATGACTGCATAGCGATAACGCAATAAACCCTGTTTATAAATCCTTTGGATTTGGCCTTGAACTCTGAAATCGCCAAGCGTGAGTTCGACAAGCAATGGCTCCAAGGCAGACCCGGTTTGAAAAGATTCAATCCGGCGCGCGAATAGCTCGATCCCATTTTGCAGATCATCATAAAGACATTCGCCCAACATGCCCGGCGGTAAACGCCCAGCCGCCTTGGCCAGGCCCAGCGCTTCCCGCATACCACGGCCTTCCAGGCGCCGGTTGAGCAGATCCTGGGCTAGTTGGTATTTTTCCAATCCCCGGAGTTCAAAAGCCTCTTCTTCTTCAAAAAGTTCGGTTTCATCATCCAGAAAAAGACCCAGTCTGCGGTTCAAAAGGAATCGGGTCGGATGACTGAAAAATTTAATAAGATCCTCCAGGTCCAGGAGCTTGAACTCCGTTTCCGGTTCCGTCAAGCCGCGGCTGAAAAAAGACGACACTTCTTTCTGCTCAGCCTGCCCGGCTCGGGCGATTTCCAGGTTTTCCATGGAATAACTGAAGAGTTTGGTCTCGGGTTGGAAATATTCGGCATGAAACGCCTGTAAGCGGTGGTGGAAAATCAAATGCTCCCGGATCGATCGGCCCGGCAGATCGAAACCAGCTTCCGCATAATCCAACAATTCGTGCACCAGGACCGAAGGCGGCAACGCGGAATTGTCCTGGATATTCCGGCCCACATAACTAATATATAAAATTTCACGGGCCGACAGCATGGATTCCAGGAACAGATAGCGGTCGTCATTGCGCCGCGAACGGTCGCCCGGCCGCGGGTATCGACTGATCAGGTCAAAACTCAGCGGTTTGGTCTGTCGGGGATAGGCATCATGGCTCATGCCCAGCAGCGCGATGACCTTAAAAGGAATACTGCGCATAGGCAATAGGGTGCAGAAAGTGACCCCGCCGGTGATGAAACCGCGGCCAAAACTTTCCGCGCTGAAAATCTGCTCCAAATGCCATTTGACTGCTTTGAGATCGATTTCCGCGTCAAAAACCGGTTGTTCCGGATCGGCCATTTCCGCCAACTCATACAGCGCCTTGCGGATGGTTTGCATCTCCTGGGCCTGATTTTCATCGGGGCTGAAAAACGTATCCAGAACCCCATTGAGCGTTTGGGCCCAGAGGACTAGATTCCGCGCCTGCTCCAGGCCTTTAACCTGTTCGAATAAGCGCTGCATGAACTCGCTGAAAATCCCCAGCACCTCGGCCTCTTCGCCTTCCATCCGGTCATAAGGCAGAATATCGGCGAATAGTTCTTGTTCATAACCCGGCAGGGCATAGCCCAGCAACAAACGGTCCAGCCCGGCTTGCCAACTGTTCTCCTCAAAACCGGGCAGTCCCAGGCGGGCACGCTCATTCGCGTCAATGCCCCAGCGGATGCGGGTTTCCCGGATCCAGCGGCGGATCAGCATCAAGCCGGTGTCGCTCAACTCAAAATGTTTGCGGATGGCGGCCGATTCCAGCAAAGCCAAGACCTGGGACGCGCCAAAGCGACTGCGGCAGAGATTGAGAATAGCTAAAAACGGTTCAATGATACGTCCTTCAATGCGCTGGCTTTGATCCGCGATGCTGAAAGGCATCCAGCGCGGGTCTTCTTTGGGCAGATCGAAAACCGCCTGGATATAAGGCGTATAAACCGTGATATCCGGCGCCATGACCAGGATCTCCCGGGGGGTGAGCCCGGGCACCGTCTCGAAAAAATGCAGCAGATGGTCGCCCAACACTTCCATCTCACGCATGGGGCTGTGGCAGGAATGGATCTGGATGGAACGGTCATCCGCGGCCAAACTCTTTTTGATTCCCTGGGTCCCGGAATGCTCGCGCAAATTTAAAATATCGGCTTGCAAACCGGTCAGCAAATTCCTTTCTTCAGGTTCTTCGAATTGAGACCATTCCTCAAAATCGAACTCATGGAGCAGTTCAAAAAAATCCCGGCCTAATGGGCCCATGGAATTCAGCAGACTGTTGCCTTTTTCAAAATGCAATCCCCCAGGCTCGGGTTTGGCTTGCTTTATCCGGGACATCTTTCGTTTGATTTCACGCGTGGAAAGAATATCGCCCCAATATTCTTGACAAGGATTCATAAGGTATAGATTTACCTGGGTGGATTGGGCCAGGGCCTGAAGCATATGCAAATGAAACTTGGGCAAGGCCGAGATCCCGAAAACCGTAATCCGTTCCGGCAACACGACCGTCCCTTCAGTCAGGCCGGCTTTGAGTTTTTCAAAAAATATCCGGGCCAGGGCCGCGCGATGCTGGTTCTCTCGGCCTTGGACCAGCTCGCGCCAGAGCCGGGCTTGCCAATGATCTTCCTTGCCCTGCTCCCAGGCCAGGATCATCTCAGGCCGAAAGATCAAATATTGGTCAAAGGTGTCGGCAATGCGGCCGGCCAGTTGCAACCGTTTGAGATCATCCCCTTCCTCGGATAGATAACCCTGCAATGCTTCAAAACCGGGTTTATCGGCCAGGGAGGGTAGTTTTTGCATGAGCTGCCAGGTCAAAGTCTTGGGTTCAAAAGGCGCGGATGCGGTTAGATCGGGCATGAATATCCGAAACATCTCATGCACAAAGGAATTTGGAAACGGAAAACGGAAATTGGCGCAAATCCCATGGGCCTGGGCCAGTTGCAAGCAAAGCCAGCGTTCCATACCCCGGCTCTGAACCACAATGATCTCCGGTTCCAAGGGCGAGCCTAAAGGTTTGGCAATCTCTTGGGCCAACGCCTGAGCCAAAATTTCCAAACGATTACTGGTACATACCTTGAACATGTAGAGTCCCCGATGATAGGAACTTATAGTCCACATATCGACAATTTGTTGTCGATAAGATTTCAAATGCCGTTTACCCTTTATTGTCATTCCGGCATGTTGTTAGCCGGAATCTGAATCAACGTCCGAAAACCTGGATTCCGGCTAACAACATGCCGGAATGACGGACTTTGATGTCAACTGCCCTCTTAGGCCAGGGCAGACGCCCTCGTGTGGGCCTTGTCTTCCGGATAAGCGCCCGGACGACGCGTAGAAACTTATTACCTTATTTTCTCAGGAATGTCACGGGGATAAGCTTAGAGAATTTGAACCACGAAAAACACTAAACACTCGAAAAATTTATGGAAACTTATGGAAGCGTAAAAGATTTTTGACAGGATTAACAGGATTTACAAATAAGTAATTTTGATAAATATAATTTGCTATTATATAAAACAAGCCTAAAATAGGGCTTATGCTGTTTTATGGAGGATAAAAATAAATGTCTGCTGTTGAAAAAGTCTTAAATGAAGTCCTTGCCTTACCCACAGATGCCAGAATCATTTTATCAGCATAACATGATTGCATTTTTATTATTGCCATCGCCAATCTCCAGCGTCGCCCTGGGTATTGGAAAAAACGGATGACGTTATCAGAGGAGATGCCAATTATTAATTTTTGAACTTTTCAACTGATTGACGCCACTCATGATTATGCTGAAAACGATTTCGCATCAACCAAATGAGAATAAAAGAATATTCATTATAACAATAACTTAGGAGGATTGCATGATGAGCGCACAAAAGAAAACCATAGGACGAATTTTGTTTTTCACCTGTTTAGCCGTGTTATTTTTTATGACCCATCTTTATGCCGCGTCAACGACGCCTCAAAAGCCGGCCGGCGCCAATGTTTTGCAAACCCAAAAACCCGTTCTTGCCAAACCGCTGCCTGATTTGATCGTGAAAGACGTAAGCTTAACAAACAATTGTTCGATCAAATTTACCATCCAGAATATCGGACAAGCCGGTGTTGCGGCTACTACTTACCTAAACACGTCAAAAGGATTTCTTAAAATCTATGACGGGACCAAACTCCTTGTGGACCTCAATCTAAAGGATGCAGACCCGTACAAACGCTTAAGAAGTGCGGGTGGCTCGGAATTTGGCGCGGCTTTACCGGGTAATTATAACCCCGCCGGTACGCATACCATCAATGTTGTTATCGATGAGATCAATATCGTAACAGAGAGCAATGAAAACAACAATGGACTCACCAAAGTCCTCGCGTGCGCTCCGCCCTTGCAGATTAAAAAAATGAGCATCGGATCGGATGCGGCGGGTAATTGTTTTGTCCATATATTCTTGAATAAGGACGGCAATAAAAGTTTGCCTTTAGCGGCCTCAAAGATCACTATCTCTAACAGGTCCAGTTGGAATAAAATCGAATGGGGCAATGCCCAATTTATTTCTCTCACGAGTTTTAAGAACACAGTTCCCTCAAACTCAACGTGCCCGAGCTATCCTTGCGCGATCCATGTTTCCATCGACTCCACATTCATCAAGGACCTTTCCGGTAATGCTTTGGACGGCGACTATGACGGCATTCCCGGTGGCAATTTTGTTCAGGATATAGTGGTCAAAGACGCCGGTTCCTGGGGAGTTTTTAACCACTAATACAAAAATACCCCCGCAGAGCTGCGGGGGTATTTTATAAAAAAAATGAGTCATTTGATCGGCATGATTTTCATGAGAATCCTATAAAAAAGCCGGGGACAATCGCCCATGTCGAGACAACAATACCCGGAGCCTACGGTTGGCGCCTTGATCTCCAATCCAGAAGGCAAATTTCTTTTATTGAAATCCCACAAATGGTTGGGCAAATACGTGATTCCCGGCGGCCATATCGAGCTGGGTGAGACCATGCAACAGGCTTTGAAGCGGGAGATCAAGGAAGAAACCAATCTGGATATTTATGATATCGAATTCATTATTTTTCAGGAATTCATCTTTGATGAAACTTTTTGGCAAAAAGGCCATTACATTTTCTTCGACTATGCCTGCAAAACAGATTCAACCAAAGTCACGTTGAATGACGAGGCTGAAGAATACACCTGGGTCACGATTGCGGAAGGTCTTGCCCTACCCTTAGACCCATATACAAAAATCGTCATTGAAGCCTATCTTAAGAAACAAAAGAGGGAGAATAAAAATGTCTAAGAAAATCTTTTTGGGGATGATGGCGCTATCGATCATTATTTTGATCGGTCTTGTTAAGATGCCGGTTGGCGCCGATGAAAGCTATGGCATTACGACTGAAGGAACAATTCTAAAAAAAGGCACAACCTCTTATATGTACGGCTCTCACATCTTGGTCAATGCCGACGGCAAAACCTTATATGCCTTAAAAAGCGAGAACCTGAACCTGGATGATTTCACCGGCAAAAAACGGATCGTGAAAGGCGACCTGGTCAAAGGTTATCCGGTTGATGGCGGACCTGATTATCTCAATGTAAAAAAAGTCGAATAGATACGGCTTTGGTTTCTTTATGCATCAATAAGTTACATCATAGGAGGGAAAACATGAGAAGTTGGAAGATCACTTTTGGTATCCTTGCTGCTATCATAATAACTTTTATAACCGGAGCCGGAGTTCCGGGTCTGCCCGATGTCCCCCTTCCCGCTCCGCGCATGGAAGGCGGGAAACCTTTGATGCAAGCTCTCAAGGAGCGGAAAACATCGCGCACTTTCAATTCCAAGAAATTGCCGACTCAAGTTCTGGCCGACCTCTTGTGGGCCGCGGCCGGCATCAACCGGCCGGGTTCCGACAAACGCACCGCGCCCTCGGCCATGGACCGCCAGGAAGTGGATGTATATGTGGTCCTGGAAGAAGGCGCTTATCTTTATGATGCCAAAGCCAACAGCCTGAAGGCAGTTGTGAAAGGCGATCTGCGCAAATTAGCCGGCTCCCAGGGTTTTGTGGCCACGGCTCCGCTCAATCTGGTCTATGTAGCGGATGAATCCAAAATGAAAAGCGGCCCTGCCGATGAACTGCTGCTCTATTCGGCCGCTGGGACCGGCTTTATCAGCCAAAACGTCTATCTGTTCTGCGCGTCAGAGGGTTTGGCCACGGTGGTACGCGCTATGGTGGACCGCAAAGCCCTGGCCAAGGCGCTGAATTTCCCGGAGCATAAAAAGATCATGCTTGTTCAAACCGTGGGATATCCTGCTCCCTAAAAAGCAACATCCGAATCGAATTCTCGCGCAAAGGACGTAATTTCAATCAATCATTAAATTACTCCAGAGACGCTAAGACGCAAAGGAAGAAAGGATGATTTGAATTGAAGCATTCTAAGATATTGATACTGGATTATTCAGTAGACCGTAGCGAAACCGCTGTCATTCAAAGATGGTTGCCCAAAGAAGCTGAAGTTACTCCCCTTTTTATCGATACCGCGGAATCGTTTCCGGATCAACTGATCAAAGAAGCTTACACTCATGTAATCCATACCGGATCGGCGCTTTCCATCAACCAGCCTGTGCCATTCGCTCCCAAGGCGATAAAATATATCCGGGATTTGGCGGGCAAGCGAATCCCGCAAATGGGTATCTGTTACGGCCATCAACTGATCTGCCTGGCCTTATTGGGACCGCAAGCAATCCGTAAAGCACCGGCCGGATTTGAAGTAGGTTGGCCTGAAGTCGATTTTCTGGTCGATACCTTTCAAATTCCTGAAGTCTCGAAAACGGAAAGAATCTGGCAGCATCATTTTGACGAAGTGATTCAATTGCCGGAAGGCTCGCGAATCATTGCCGTGAATCAACATACCCACATCCAGGCTTATATCAATAATCAACTGCGCTTGTTCGGCACCCAATTTCATCCGGAATTCGACCGGGAAAAAGGCAATGAAGCCTTTTTAAAGGACCGGGAATTGTTGGCAAGAAATAATTATGATGTGGATGAAATTATTAAACATGGGCCATCGCTTGAAGCGGGCAGGATATTCTTTAATTTCTTTCTCGAATATTTTAAGGGTGAATAACTGAGTCGCCTACGACCTTATTATGGGTCAGCTTCAAAAGGATATGAGAAAAGGTTTCACCACCAGGCACAGAGAACACAGAGATTTTATTT
>Ga0315273_10011819_pt1 | contig 11176 bp, 3 predicted proteins | sample YL17G02_0_MG_FD_205753 | JGI IMG/M metagenome (GOLD analysis project Ga0315273, IMG submission 205753) | Sediment microbial communities from Yellowstone Lake, YNP, Wyoming, USA - YL17G02_0 | ecosystem: Environmental > Aquatic > Freshwater > Lake > Sediment | place: USA: Wyoming | collected...
CTGGGTGGGGCCCATCTCTCTGGTGCCGCTCGTTGGCGGATCGGGCGGCGGCTCCATAAACGGTTCCGGTGGCGGTGGCGGCGGTGCGTTGCTGCTCGCATCGTCAGGCAAGATCTCCATTTCGGGAACTATTCTCGCAGACGGTTCTTACACTGGGGGCTCCTCCTTTGGCTCTGGCGGGGCCATTCGGATCGTTGCCAATGAGGTCGCGATCACCACCTCGGGCCAGCTGTACGCGCGCTGCGGTGGCATTAGCGGTTACCCCGACAACGACGGCGTGATTCTCGTGGAGACGCCCACAGACAAGTTCATCTGGGGCGGATACTCTCAGCCGCCGATAATCCCGTCGACGATCAACCCCGTTCTCATTCCGACGTCGCCACCGATGTTGACCATCGTGTCGATCGGCGGCTACGCCGTTCCGGCCTACTCGGGGGTCGACCCCAGGGTTATCGACCTGCTGCTGCCGCGACAACTCGCGGATCCGCTTAGCGTAGTCGTGCACGCGTCGGGCGTGCCGGTAGGAACCACCGTCAGCCTGACCGTCAATCCGTCGACCGGCGTCACGAGCACGCCTGTTGCGCTTACTGGGACTCTCGAGTCATCCTCGGCCACGCTGTCCATCTCCGGCGTGTCGCGCAGCGGCCTGAGCTACATCTTCGTCTACACGACCTTCGACGTTGCGCAGGGTGCTGGCTCCGGTAACCCGCCTGGTCCGGACCATGTTGCCAGCGTCCACCTTGAGGCGGCGCCCGGAGGCGCCACCCAGATGACACTCCTGCGCGACGACGGCTCTGCCGTCGACGCGTCCCGGTTGCCGGCCGCTTTCCTGGAACGGGTCGGATATCGCCGCTAACGTCGCCTCGGCGCGGTGCCAGTAATCGATGGAACTGCGGAGGTGGTAATGGGGCGGGCTTCCGGTTCTCGTGTAAGTCGGTTGGGCGCGTGGATCGGCGCCATCGGACTTGCTTCGCTTGCCGCAGCGGCGCTTTCATGCGCCGGTCGCACAATTCCGGTCACCGTGACCCCCGCGACTCCAGTCGCTCCCGTAGCGGCTCAGAGTCCGGAGCGGCCGAGCGCTCCGCCGCAGCCAGCCGCTGGCGCTTCGCAACCACAAGCCACGCCTCTGACCGAGATAGCACCGCGCGAGGTGCTGGTACGCTTTGCGCCGGGCTTCTCGGACGCCGACATTTCGCGCGAGATCACGCGTCTTCAGGCGGAGGTGTTGCGCGCCCTGCCGGCGCTGCGTTTGTACCGACTCAGGATTCCGGCGAACCAGACGGTCGCGGACTTCCTCGGAGCACAGCGGGATAATCCCGCCCTGCAACGCATCGAACCCAATCCTCTTGTTCGCGCGTTCCAGGCACCGCAGCCGCCGAACGACCCCTACTTCGACTCGCAGTGGGGTTTGAAGCGCATTGGCATACCCGCCGCGTGGGAAGTGACGATGGGGCGGCCCGATATCGTGGTGGCTGTTATCGACACCGGCGTGGATGCCTCACACCCCGACCTCCAGGGACAACTCGTGCCTGGCACCAACGTGCTCGATCGGGCACAGCCGCCCGACGACGAGCACGGCCATGGCACGGCGATGGCCGGCATCATCGCCGCGGCAACGGGTAATGGCGTGGGCATCGCGGGGGTCTGTCCCGGCTGCCGCGTGATGCCGGTCAAGGCCCTCGACGCCACCGGTGTGGGCACGTATGCCGACGTCATCGAGGGGATCGTCTACGCGGCGGACCACGGTGCCCGAGTCGTGAATCTCAGCGTCGGCGGCAGCGTGTATTCAGACGCACTGCGGGATGCTGTGGACTACGCGCGGAACGCAGGACTGGTTGTCGTCGCGGCCGTGGGGAACGACGGCACGGACGCAGTGTTGTATCCGGCAGCCTATCCAGGGGTACTGGGCGTCTCCGCCGTCGATCAGGAAGACAAGACGTGGCCGCTCTCGAACCGCGGGGCGGAGGTAGCACTGGCGGCACCCGGCGTAGGCATTAGGACAACCGCGCTGGGTGGCACGTACCGCGCGGTCACCGGCACGTCGCCCGCCGCGGCGTTTGTCTCTGGCCTGTCGGCGTTGCTGGCGTCCCGTACGAGTGGGCCGTCCGCGGAGGCGATCATCCGGACACTGGAAGGCACGGCATCCGACCTGGGAGCACCCGGCAGCGACACGACGTACGGCTTTGGCGTCCCGAACGTCGCGCAGGCCTGGCAAGAGCCCTCCGGCACCCTTCACAAGATCGCGATCTCGCAGATCGAAATCCCCACGGCGTCATTTCGTCCAGGTGATCGAGTCCCCGTCACCGTGGCCGTTCGCAATCTGGGGGAAAGCATCCAACGCTCGCTAAGCGTGGCGGTGGAGGTAAACGGCAGAGCCCCGGGTCCTCCCGTCATGATCTCGGAACTCGCGCCAGGCGCAACCCGTGAGCTCACCTCTGAATGGATGGCCGACGCTGCGTCTCATGGCCTGGCGATTCGCGTGACGGTTTATGGAACGGCGGCTGACGGCAGCGCCATCAACGAAATGGCAACACGGCAGTTCGGTGTCGGCGTTGAGCAAGGCCAAGTTACGGTTCAGTACAAGGCGAACTCCCACAGGTGGATCACATGGGAAGCAAAGACTGCGCTTGCACACCTGGGGCCAAACTCACCCGTCGCGCGCGAGATCGCCAAGTACATCGGCGACCCTCTCCTGACGGTGCAGGACTGCAGTGTGCTGGCCGACTCCGGCTCGACCATTATCGAAGGCGCGCTGGAGGAAGACGACGGGGCTTCGCTAGGCGATTGGTGCCTGCGCGAGTGGCGCTACATGCGTCATTTCTGGGATCCCAACGACGACTACTTTACTGGTCTGACATCTGGGGGCATCTTGTATCCCAGCGCCGTCGATAGAGCCCACCAATTCTGGTACGGGTCCGCCAGGGTCGCATATAGGTCCAACCCCGCAACTGGTTACTGGTGGCTCGGTCGCATCGCACACCTTCTCGAGGACATGGCGCTGCCCGCGCACGTCAATCTGGATCCTCATCCGTTCTCAGACGACTACGAGGACTGGGTTAAGGATAACACCCCCGCCTCTGGCAGGTACCCATTTGTGGTTTGGGACTACGCGACGGCGAACATGAACGCCGTGGACAACTGGGCTGACGGAAGACGATACGAGACGACGCAAAACACGGACCTGATGAAGCTGTTCCTTAGCCTCGCCGAGCAGGGAGATGACTACGAGAGCAACGACAGGGACGGGGAACTTCACTCTCGGTATCACTCCTGTCCTTATTGGAACCAGCTGTGTGGAGTTACAGATGAAGAGTCGGCGGTCCATCGGGAAGTGCTCCTGCCCAAAGCGGTGAGTCATGTCGCGGGCCTGTTCCGCCTCTTCTACGACCAGACCCATGAGCAAGAATCGCTGGGCAACGGCATAGCGGAAGACGGCTTGATCTCGTCGGACGAAGGCCATTTCTACAGGATCACTGTGCCGTCAGGAGCTTCGCAGTTGACCGTCACAGCGTCAACCGACTCGGACATGTCAGTGAAGTTATACCTTCGCAACGGTGGTATGCCCAGCGATCTCGAGTGGAGGTGCATCGAGGAAGGCATGAACACGGTCTGCGCCGAACCGACGCCGGCTGCGGGCGACTGGCTGATCGGGATCGTCGGTGGAGACGGCGGTGCCATCTACTCCCTGACCGCGACCGTTGAGTTCCCAGGTCCGCCGCCGCCGTCGATCAAAACGCCGAGTCTCCTTCCCTCCGGGACGGTCGGCGTGGTCTACAACAAGCCGCTGGAGGCAACAGGTGGCACCGCACCGTACCGGTGGACATTCGTTTCAGGCATGTTGCCGCCCCGAATCGAGTTCAATGCTGGGACGCTCAGCGGCACGCCGACCACGCTTGGCACCTTTCATTTCCGGATCAGGGTGACAGGTGGCGACGAACTTTCTTGGGACAAGGACTTCACCCTGACGATCGGAGTTGGCCAGACGTCGACAGCCACAGCGGCCGCTGGTGTGAGCGTGGCGTTCCGTGGGGAGAAGCAGGCCAGTGTTGGCGCTGGCGCAAGCGTATCGTTCCCCGGCAAAGACACGTCAACCGCCTCGGGCGGCGCGAGCGTGGCCTTCTACGGGTCGCTGGATCAGGCAACGGGCACAGGTGTCACCGTCGCGTTCCAGGGGTCCCAGGACCAGGTAGCGGGCTCAGGCGTCACCGTGGCGTTTCAGGGGTCGCAGAACAGCGTGGCCGGCACGGGCGTAAGCGTGGCATTCCGGGAAGGCGACGCCCGGTACGCCGAGCGCGCGGTCGTCATCGGATTCAGTGACCCGCTGCCGGCCGCCGCGCTGCTTGGGCAGCGGCCACAGAGTGCGTACAACGCCGACCCGGTGAATACCGCAACAGGGAACTACGTCTACGACCACACCGAACTGGTCGTGCCTGGACGCGGCCCCGGCCTGGCTTTCGCCCGATTCTACAATTCCCTCGACTCTACGTCCGGCCCGCTCGGCTTCGGCTGGACCCACTCGTACAACATCAACGTGTCCGAAGACCCGATCACGAAGGTCGTGTCGGTGCGATGGGGCGATGGGCACGTGGACACATACGACCTGGTGTCAGGGGTCTACCAGTCCCGCTTCGCCGGAGTCTACGACAAGCTCACCACGCAGGCGGGCGGGACCTACCGCGTCGTTCAGAAGGACCAACGGACGCTGTCGTTCGCCGCGAGCGGGCGACTCACGTCGATTGCCGACCGGAACGGCAACACGGTGACGCTGCTCTACGACGGCGCCGCCCGGCTGAGCAGCGTGACAGACCCGGCCGGCCGGACGCTCTCCCTCACGTATGATTCGTCCGGCCGCATCATTTCGGTCGTCGATCCCCTGCCCCGCACAATCGGCTATACGTACGACGAGGCGGGAAACCTCGCTTCGGTAATCGATGCCAGCGGTGGAACGACCAGCTTCACCTATGACGCCAACCATCAATTGCTGACCGCAACCGACCCGCGCAACAATGTCTTCCTCACCAATGTCTATGACGAGGAGAAGCGTGTCGTCACCTGGCAGTCCGACGCCAAGGGGAATCGGTACCAGTTCTCGTACAACGCGGCGGCGGGTGAAACCACGATCACCGATCCCCTCGGCAAGACGAGCATCGACTTCCACGATGTTCAGGCCCGGCTCATCCGCCAGCAGGACCGGCTGGGCTTCAGCGTCAGCTACTCCTACGATGATCAGAACAATCGGACCAGCGTCACCGACAAGAACGGCCGAACGACGGTCTACACGTACGACGCGAACGGCAACGTCACCGGGAAGGCGGACCCGCTCTTCCAGACCACCGCGATTACGTACGACACCCTGAACAACCCGTTGTCGCGGACCGACGAGGCGGGCAATGTGACGCAGTTCGAATATGACGCGAAGGGGAACCTGCTGGCGGCGGTCGACACCCTGGCAGGCAGGACGGCGTTCACCTACGACGCCGCCGGCCAACCGCTGACGGCCAAGGACACGAACGGAGGCGTCACGACGAACACGTATGACGCCGCCGGGAACCTCCTGTCGACAACCGACTCTGCCGGAAAAGTCACGACAATGGCGTATGACGCCGTTGGACGCCGCGTATCCGCGACTGATGCGCGTGGACACACGACGACGTTTGCATACGACGGCCACAGCAATCTCCTGAGCACCACCGATGCCCTCAATCACGCCGTCACCCACCAGTACGACGGCAACAGCAACCGCGTGAAGACGACCGATGCGAAAGGCAACATCACGCGGTTTGCGTACGACGCCAACAACCTGCTGACGACCGTGACCGACGCTGCGGATGGCGTCGTTACCAATACGTATAACGAACTCGACCGGAAAACGGCAGTGCGCGACGCCCGTGGCAACACCACGACGTTCGAATACGACTCGGAAGGCAGGCAGACGGCTGCAGTCGATCCGTCAGGGAACGTCACCCGGTTTGCCTATGACGGACAAGGGAATCGGGTGTCCATGACCGATCCGAAGAGCGCGGTCTGGACGTACACGTACGATGCGTTGAACCGGCAGATCAAGGCGCGGGATCCTCTGGGAAACGAGTCCTCGACTGCCTATGACGAACTCGGGCAGGTGGTCGGGACGACGGATGCACTTGGCAGGAAGACGTCATTCACGTACGACGCCCTCGGGCGTCTCCTGCAGGTCAAGGACGCGGCTGGCGGTACCGCGAAGTACACGTACGACAAGGTCGGGAACCGCCTCACGGTAACGGACCCGAACACGCAGACCACTACACTCACGTATGACGCGCTGAACCGGCCGCTGACCTCAATTGATCCGCTGGGACACGCCTACACCTATACCTATGATGCCGCCGGGAACCGGACACGCGTCGTGGACGCCAACGGTGCGGTCGTCAACTACGAATGCGACGTTGTCAACAGGTTGACGGCCATCCAGTATCCGGACAGCACAGGCGTGACCTTCACCTACGACGCCAACGGCAATCTGACGCAGATGGTCGACGCGGTCGGGACGACGACCTACATCTACGACGGACTGAACCGGACGACGGGCTACATCGACGCCTACGGCAAGGCCATCGGGTACGAGTACGACGCGGTTGGCAACCGGACCGCGCTCGTCTACCCGGACGGGAAACGGGTCGCCTACACCTTTGATGCGAACAACCGGATGGCCACCGTAACGGACTGGGGCTCGCGGGTGACGCGCTACACGTACGACGAGCGCGGATTACTGACGCTGGCCGAGAATGCCAACGGGACAATGGCGAGATACACGTACGACTCTGCCACGCGGCTATTGACACTGGTGAACACGAAGGCGGACGCGAGCGTGATCTCGTCGCATGCCTTCACGCTGGACAAGACGGGCAATCGGAAGGCGGCCGATGAGGTGCTGCCGCTTGCCTCCGCACCCGCGCCTGTCGTGACGCCCTACACGTACGACCAGGCGAATCAGATTCAGACGGCCGGCCCGGTCACGTTCACCTTCGACAACAACGGGAACATGACCACGAAGACCGAGCCGGCGGGCACGACCACGTTCACGTGGGATTTCGCCAATAGGCTCAAGCAGTTGACCGGGCCCGGGACCTCGGCGCAATACGTCTATAACGGCGCCGGCACGCGCCTGAGCCGGACCCTGGGTGGCGCGACCACGCGTTACGCCATCGACCCGGTCGCGAGCCTCTCGCAGTTGCTCATCGAGACCGACGCGGCGAGCAATCCCATCGGCTACTACGTCTACGGCCTCGGCCTGATCTCGAAGGTGATACCGGCGGGTGCCGTCTACCAGTACCACTTCAACCCTATCGGCTCGACCGTGGCGATGACGGACGCGAGCCAGGCGGTCGTGAACACGTATGCCTATTGTCCGTTCGGGGAGGTCTCGCGCGGCACGGAGGCCGTGGCAAACGCATTCACGTTTGACGGCCGCGATGGCGTTCTTGACGACGGCAACGGACTTCTGTTCGCGAGGGCACGATACTACGCGCCTGAACTCGGACGCTTCCTGACGCGGGATCCGATGCCTAACGCAACGACGATGACACAAGGGGTTGACGGGTTTGCGTACGGCCTGAACAATCCGCTGTTACTCCTTGATCCAAGAGGGGAACTCCCAACTTGGGCCAGTCTGTCGCTTGGAGTCGCGAAGTACTTTGCTCGCACCGTAGTCACAGAGGCGGTTAGAAGGGCTGTGTCGGAGGTAGAAAGCGCGGTGACTGGGGCTGTGCATGCCGCAGGCCAGTACATCGTGAGTGGGTCGCAGGTGTTCTACATCGAAGGAGGCGGAAACGGCTCTTGGGTTCTCCGCGACGTGATGGACGTGAAGGACGCAATTGGTGGGGCCGTGAAGAATTTCTTGGCAGGGACAATAGTGTCGAAGACGCTCGACCTCATCGAGGGGGTTCGACAGAATGCGCCCACACCTCTATTCATAGGCACCGTCGTCTTCAGCGTAGCTGTGGGAGTCGGCGTGGCGGTGGCGGGAGCCTCGCTCGCGGCGGCCGGGGGGGTAGCGGCGATCGTTGGCATTGTCGGAACAGAACTGCTCAAAGCCCAATCAGCAGGCGAGGCCGGGCCTGGATACGTGGGCGGTGGAGGAGGCGGGGGTGGGTCGTGGCCCTCCGCTAGGGTGCATGGAGCCGTGCTGCTTCCCGAGGCTCGAGAGGTTGCGCGCCCGACGTCGACCATTAACAAGAAGCACAAGGGGGACACTTCGTCCTGGTAGAACGCCGACGCTGGGCAGGCGGTGGGTATCGAAGGCTGTGTGCCAAGGGGCGGGCCGCGAGGCGGGACGCGACGGTAGAGGAGCGCAGGAGCAGGACATGCGGGCAGAACGAAGCGGTCAGAGGTTCGCGCCGCGGGCTTTTCGGGTGGCGGCGCTCGTCGTGCTGGCGCTCTCGGCCTTTGCTCCCAGGGGCTCGGCTCAATCGCGGACTGTCGCGTATTCCTACGACACCCTCAACCGCCTCGTCGAGGCGCGCTACCCCGATCGCCTCGTTCGCTACACATACGACCCGGCCGGCAATCGCCTGCTGCTGTCCGTCGAGGTCCCGAATTCCGTCCCGGTCGTGTCGGATATTGCGCCAATGGCGGCCGTGGTTGGCGCGAACGGGTTCACGCTGCAGGTGACCGGCTCGCAGTTTGTCGCGGGGGCCGTGGTGCAGTGGAACGGCTCGGCGCGTCCGACCACCTTTGTCAGCGCCACTTCGCTCTCGGCGACGATTGCCGCAAGCGACCTGACCACGGCTGGGGCTGTCGCCGTCACGGTGGCGAATCCCGCGCCCGGTGGCGGGGCATCCAATGCGGTCACCTTCACGGTCAGCGCCGTGCCAGCAACCCCTGCGGTCACATGGTCAAATCCTGCGCCCATCACACACGGCACCGCGCTGTCGGGGACGCAATTGAATGCGACGGCAAGCGTCGGGGGCGTCGCGGTGGATGGCACGTTCGCGTACACGCCGCCGGCGGGGACGGTGCTACTGGTGGGAACGCACACGCTCTCCGTGACCTTTACGCCGACGGACACCGTCAACTACACCTCGGCGACGAAGACGGTCACGATCGACGTGAGGACGACTCTCGGAGGGACGGCCGTGCCCTTTGACTTCGACGGAGACCGCAAGTCCGATGTCCTTTGGCGCCACGCGACCCGGGGCGAGGTGTGGCTGTGGCCGATGGACGGGACGACGCGCCTGTCGGAAGACTTCGTGCGGACGGTGTCCGACACGGACTGGGAAGTCCGGGGCATGGGAGACCAGACCGGCGACGGCAAAGCCGACATCCTGTGGCGGAACAAGACGAGCGGGATGATCTACTTCTGGCCGATGAACGGCAGCACCCCAGTCTCGGAAACGTACGTCGCCACGGTGGACACGACCTATGACATCGTGGGGACCGGCGACTACGACGCGGACGGCAAGTCAGACATCCTGTGGCACCACGCGACGCGCGGCGAGGTGTGGATCTGGCCCATGAACGGTACGACAGTCCTGAGCGAGTCATATGTGGACACGGTGCCGGACACCGGGTATCAGATCGTCGGCACCGGCGACCTGAACGGGGACCGCAAGGCGGACATCGTGTGGCACCACGGGACGCGCGGGGAAGTGTGGGTGTGGCTGATGAACGGGACGACCCGCACCAGTCAGACCCACATAGGGACAGTGCCCGACGTGGGCTACAAGATTGTGGCCGTGGCCGACTTCGACGGCGACGGGAAGGCCGAAATTCTGTGGCACCACGCCACGCGCGGCGAGGTCTGGATCTGGCCGATGGACGGCATGACGGTCGTCAGCGAGACGTACGTGGATACGGTGCCGGACACCGGGTATCAGATCGTCGGGACCGGCGACTACAACGGGGATGGGAAGGCCGAGATCCTGTGGCATCACGCGACGCGCGGCGAAGTGTGGGTGTGGCTGATGAACGGCACCACCAAGGTGTCCGAGACATGGGTGGCGACCGTGCCGGAGGTGGGCTACCAGATCGTCAAGGTGAAGTAGGCGCGCCGACGATCGGCACACGCGGGAAGGGACGTCTGCGCCGTGCCTACACGGCCGAGCGCGTCACTCGTCGATGGCGTCGGGGTCGTTGCGCGAAGCGCCCATGTCCGGCATGCTCCCGCCCGGCACGAACAGCCGCGTCGTCGTCTCCATCTGGACGCGCTCGACGGGACGGCCGTCGATGTAGGCCGCCGCCAAGGCGAGCATCGGCACGCTCCTGCCATGTGGCGCCTTCAAGGCGCGCACGATAGCTTTCTGGTAGAGTTCGGGTTGCTCGTCGGCGAGCCAGTTGAAGATGCCCTTGATGGTGCCGCTCGGCAACTTGTTTCGCGCACCTCGCGGTCGGCCACAACGCGGGCCGCCACGCGTGAACGGAACGCCTTTGCCTCGCATCGTAGTCTCGTTTCTCCGCGCCGAGCCCCAGCCTGCCCCTCCGCTGGGGTCCCCCGATGAGTTGTAACGCAGAATCTGGCGTGTGCGTGGACCTGTTAGGATCCAAACGGCGCGGTGGTGATCACGACGGCGATTGCGCGGCGTCAACTACTCGTGCCGATCGCCTGGTTCCACGCCCCAATTGCCATGCAGTCCGCCCCCGGCAGGAGCGGCCCGGGCGCTTCAGGAGGAACTCGCCGAACGGCTGCAGCGAGGACTCGGTCTCTCGCATAGGTGCCCGTCCCTCGGATTCGTTGCATACCGCTCGCCATTCCCACGCTGCGCGGCGAAGTGCCGGTGGCGATGAGGGTTGACGAGCCTCTCGGCGCCTCAACCCTCCCTCCCGTGGCAGGCAGGCGGGGAGACTGACAACTCCCTCTGCCATCTGTCTGTGTAAAGGCCGCCCGCCAGCTAACCGCGGCAATCGCCGTACTACGCCGCCGGCGGCCTTTCACGGTTCCGCCTGCGTTGGGGTCTGCTAACGCCCACGTGGCAGAAGGGCTTGCTTTTCTCCAGGGCTCCACGGATAATCCCCTCGGCAGCCGCCGAGGGCGGCGGGTGGAGTCGGCGGGTTCCACGCGCGAACCGTGAAAGCCCGCCTTCTACCCATTGGATGTTGGGTGGGACGACGAACACCGATCAAGCACGAACCGGAAAGATCAGGCCGCGTCCCGGCTTCTGCGGTCTCCGATCGGCGCAAGGCTGAGACGCAGGCGGAACGGACG
>Ga0315273_10011820_pt1 | contig 11175 bp, 8 predicted proteins | sample YL17G02_0_MG_FD_205753 | JGI IMG/M metagenome (GOLD analysis project Ga0315273, IMG submission 205753) | Sediment microbial communities from Yellowstone Lake, YNP, Wyoming, USA - YL17G02_0 | ecosystem: Environmental > Aquatic > Freshwater > Lake > Sediment | place: USA: Wyoming | collected...
TATATAAGGCAGTAACTTACTCAACAGCAGAGACAGGAACAGGAGTGCCGGAGTCAGGAGCGACATCACGTATCAAGGTAATATCGGATTACCTTACGACAAAAAATGTAGGCAAGAATGCAGCAGGGACATGGGGTGATTGGGGAGCGATGTGGAATAGAATATACTCAGCAGGTTTATCAGCAGTGGACTACACAAAACAGCAATATAGTGGAAGAGATGATTATGCAGGGTATAGCGGAGATACTATTGGACAGGACTATCAAGGAGAGGAGTCAGTATGGAGTGATAAGACAACAGGTGGCATTGCTGTCTGGAAGGATGAAAGGACAGGGTTATATTGGACAGGAGACCAAGGAACAAAAGCAAATCAATTTCTCGAGAGCCAATGTGATTTTTTCACAAGTACACCAAGTGCACCTACTGCAACAAGGGCAAGTTATGCAGGCGGTGACACAGGAACCGGGAATACAAATTGTGGACCTGCAGTAGATGCAATCAATTATTGTGCAACACTAGGTGACGTATCACCATATAACTTATCACCATTTTACGGAGGCAGGAAGGATTGGTATCTACCAAGCCAAAAAGAATTAATGATGGCATATATAGATGGAATGTATAATCAGGCAGGAGCAACAACAGGAGCAGGCAAACTAGTAAATGCAGCAGTATTTACCACCACAAGTGTCTACTGGTCGTCGTCGGAGGTGTCCTACAGTCCGACATTCGCATGGCCCGTGCGATTTAGCGATGGGTACACGTTCTACTACACTAAGAGCACTCCTTACGCAGTCCGTTGTGTGTCTCGGGATTTATGAGTTTGATAGCAATTTGAGTTAATTTTGGCATTTTGGAATTTGAGCCCTGAGTTAAACCCGTGAGGGTAGCGAACGGGTTTTTTATATTTTTTCGGTTCTCCTAGATTCAATGTGGGTCAGAAGCGATATTAGACCATACCCAACATAGCGTTTAGTGCCCGAGCAGATACTTGCTTTTAATAAGAAAAGCGGATAAAGTTGAATTGTCTTAACTTTTCAACATTTATCCGCCATGAACATTTTAACAGAAATTCTTCCTCTTAGTGGTGTTAGAATCTACAAAATTTTTAAAAAAGATAATAATATTTTTTTACGTGTCTGTAGCACCTGTAAAAAAATCCCCTGTACATCATGTGGTGCAATCTTCTTAAAGTATGGCCATAAATATGACTCAGGTAAGCTACAAGAGTATCAACATTCTACAATTGACTCTAAGATACTAATTCTTTTAATAAAAAGGAATCGTTACCGATGCCCTTATTGTAATGATCTTACTATCGAGCCCTTAGGCAAGATAAAATTAACTAATGGGATTGCTAGAACAGGGAACTACGACAGCTTGGTACTCAACCGTCTAGCATTTAGTCCCACAGTCAGTTCTATTGCTCAGGAATTTGATATCACTTGTGCCAAAGTCATTACTATACTTAAACGCAATACACACATCGGTCCATGGATAAGTAGTAACCTGCAGAAACTATCTCAAGGATTTGTTTTAGGAATAGATGAAAAGCATTGGTTAAAGAAACGTTACCACCTTGTGTTGACATCAATCTCAGATAAAATCTTACTGGCACTAGGTGCAGGGAGACTTAAAGCAACCTTAATAAGTATGCTTACAACTATCTCAAAACACACCATTCCTTCTGCCATTTGCATAGATATGTGGGTTTCTTACAGAAACGCAGCTCAAGAAGTATTTGGAAAAGATATTCCCATAATTGTCGATAAATTTCATGTATTTTCTTTTGTGAACAGAATGATTCTTGCTTCAAAAGATATTCTAGAATACAAGCGTAAAAGACAGGGACTGAAGGACTATTCATTACCATCGTTCCGTCCGTTGTTGTATTCTAAAAAGAATTTTGCCAAATCTATCAAAGCAAGAAATGCATACGCATATCTCATTTTCCTAGAGCCAAGTTTGAAATATTACCGAGATATTCGAAACATGGTAGAAGAAATGTACCTAATGCAAACAAGATACGAAGCAGAAAAGCAATTGAATTTAATTATCCAACTCTGTTGGGCTAGTCCCTGCAGCCATGGAATTGATATTGCCAAAACATTTAATAGATGGTTCAAAGAAATAACAAATTATTTTGATAATAGATACACAAATGCATACACAGAAGGGTTAAACAATAAACTCGAATTAATTAACCGAAATGGTTACGGTTACAAAAATAGTGAAAACTATCTGCGAAGGGCATCTTTGTTAGTCAGGTAAAGGTTTCTCAAGATAATGACCCACATTGAATCTAGGAGAACCACGAAAACTTGACAAGCCCACCAAAAAATGTATTCTGTAATTATTAATTATTAAATAAATAAAGTGGAAAAAAATAAAAGAAAACAAAAAAACAGAAAAAGCACGGGAATAATCAGATACATATTACATAGTAGGAGAAGGACAATGATAGTGGGATGTTGTCTGGTATTATTATTGATAGGGATATATAAGGCAGTAACTTACTCAACAGCAGAGACAGGAACAGGAGTGCCGGAGTCAGGAGCGACATCACGTATCAAGGTAATATCGGATTACCTTACGACAAAAAATGTAGGCAAGAATGCAGCAGGTACGTGGGGTGATTGGGGAGCGATGTGGAATAGAATATACTCAGCAGGTTTATCAGCAGTGGACTACACAAAACAGCAATATCAGGACTTTGACGAGTACTCAGGGTATAGCGGAGATACATCAACTATTCCCCCGGCTGTTCCCTCAGCAACTCCTCCCGAACCGGCGGGATATTATCATGGAGAAGATGCTCAATGGTCCAATTCAGCAGGTACAGCAACGACAGGTGTTTGGAAAGATACAAGGACAGGATTGTATTGGAGTAATGAGTTATCTGGCACATATACAAACAGTTTCCCAAACGATAATCATAGTAGTTGTGATTTTTTTAACAGGACATTATATCCAAAAAGGGGTGATTATTGGTCAGGGTCAGGGGCAATAGATACTGACTGTGGAAATGCAATAAATGCTTGTGCAAACCTATCTACTGTAACAGGTGGTACAACTATTAGTAACACAAGTTGGTATCTACCAAGCCAAAAGGAGATAATGCAGGCATATATTGATGGAATATGGAATCAAACAAACGCAACATGGGTACATCCTGTACCTGCCAATTGGTACTACTGGTCGTCGTCGGAGGTGTCCAACGATCCGACTTACGCATGGGACGTGACATTGTACAATGGCTACACACACTACACCACTTTCTACTACCCTAAGAGCACTCCTTACGCAGTCCGTTGTGTGTCTCGGGATTTATGAGTTTAATAGCAATTTGAGTTAATTTTGGCATTTTGGAATTTGAGCCCTGAGTTAAACCCGTGAGGGTAGCGAACGGGTTTTTTATATTTTTTCTTGACAAAATTTCCCGGCGAAACTCCCGCTATTTAGACGAATTAAAGGAGTATTACTCCCGCAATTTGCTATATTTAAAATTATCATATAAAATATATATTATGATACAAAGAATTTTAAATATATCTAAGAAAATTAATAAGGGGAAGGTCTTAATGATTTATGGGCCCAGACAGGTCGGCAAAACAACATTAGTAAAATCATTCCTGGAAAAGACCAAATTAAAATATCGCTATGATACAGGTGACAGTTTTGAAATTGCAAATAATCTTTCCAAATGTACATATCAATCAACTGATGAGCACGTTGAGAAATATGACCTCATCGTAATTGATGAGGCACAAAAAATTGAAAATATTGGAACTGCACTTAAACTTATGGTTGATAGGTATCCGGATAAATATTATATTGTAACTGGCTCGTCATCATTTGATTTGGCAAATAAGACGGATGAATCGCTAACAGGCAGAAAGAGTGTATTTTCTCTATACCCAATCTCACAATTAGAACTAAACAAAGAATTGGCTAAATCCGAATTGAGAAGTAACTTAGACAAATACTTAATTTATGGTTCATATCCCGAGGTGATTTCAAGGAAAAAAAATTCCGATAAAGAGTTCGTAATAAAGATGATTACAAATTCTTATCTAATCAAAGATATACTGGAGTTTAATCGAGTTAAGAACTCGCTTACAATCTACAATCTTCTGAAACTCCTTGCTTTTCAAGTTGGCTCTGAGGTTTCATCAACTGAGTTAGCAACTCAGTTATCAGTTGATGCTAAGACCGTCGTTAATTATTTAGATCTTTTGCAGAAATCTTTTGTAATCTTACCTTTATATGGATTTTCAAGAAATCTTAGAAGTGAAATTAACAAAATGAATAAATATTATTTTTTTGACTCAGGGATAAGAAATGCTTTAATATCCAACTTTAATAAACTTGAAGATAGAGATGATGTCGGGCAGTTGTGGGAAAACTTCCTTTTGATAGAGAGGATGAAGCGAAATGAATACACAAGTTTTAGTACCAATTATTATTTTTGGAGGACTTACGAACAACAAGAGATTGATTTAATTGAAGAAAATAGTGGTAAGCTTTTTGGATACGAATTTAAATGGCAAAAGAAAGGTACCAAAGCCCCAAAACAGTGGACTGAAAACTATCCGAACTCTTTTTTCCAAGAAATAAATACTGAGAATTATTTTGATTTTGTAATGTAAAATTACTCCTGATCTCATAATCCTGTTATTGCATTTGAAGTTACTTCGACCAAATCAATTTCGGCTCCTTTGTACATTCGCCAACAGGAGGGCACGGCTTTGCAATAACATTTTTATATTTTTTCTTGACAAAATTTCCCGGAAGATGTAATTTTATGTTGAGTAGAGTCCGCAGTTTCAACTCTATCATGGGCTCTGCACTGCGGAGGAGGCTCGATTATAAATCCGTTCTACTGCACCTGAATTTGGGAAATTATGATTCAGGTATTAATTGTCAGCGAGATTTTTTTGTTGAAATACAAATCGGTCTTGTGTAGGTTCTGTAATATACAGAATAAAGTCAGTAGAAAATACGTTAGGTTAGCTACTGGTCGTCGTCGGAGGTGTCCAACAATCCAACAAACGCATGGAACGTGAAATTGAACAATGGAAACACAAACAACAACACTAAGAGCACTCCTTACGCAGTCCGTTGTGTGTCTCGGGACTTATATTCGAGCTTTCACTCGTTTTTTTATTATATCTGAGTATTGTATTGCCCATTTTAGCCAGCCATTAATCATACTTCCGATTTCCGTATTCTGAATAATTATAAATGAGTACCTTCTTGGTGAGATAAGTTTTAACTCATAAGCCATTCTTAACCTTGTTTTCAACTTATCAAATGCTATAGAAGCATTACCAATCATATTTCTTTTTTCTGGATTTGGAAGTTCATTAACTTCAATTATACAATCTAATGCTACCCAACCGATTTCTAGAATAGTTGACCCTAAGTTGTACTTATAGTCCTTAGGAAAATGTTTAATTATTAAGTATAAATACTTCTGCAATTTGTACATCGCAAGGTAAAGAGGTAATTCATTGGTTCGGCTCATTTTATTGAATTTTTTATAAAAATAAAATATTTGTAATCGTCAGTTGGTTGCAGAAAGGTTTTAAGATTTTCAAAGTGCTTTTCATAAATATTTTTTCTTAATTTAAAACTTCGTGCGTGACTCAGATGCCCATAATACGAGTTTACCATAGCCAACATTTTTATAATTTCTGCAATTTTTGGTGGCTTCGATAAAGGCAGACATAATTGTTGTTGATTATTGGAGACAAGAAGTAAGCCCTTATTGAAATACCAAAGTTTAATTTTTAAATTACTGATTATTCTTTTGCGAACAAGGTTGTAGGTGGGTTTAATAACATATCCCAAAAAATCTATACCTGAGTAAACTGAACCATATTTGTCTTTGTCAGGGTGCAATTTAAGTTTCAGATTATTTATAAGAAAGTCATTTATTTTCTTTCTCCAGTACCTGATTTTTTCCATATCATCAGAAATTACAACCATATCATCAACATATCGGATATAGTATTTAATTTGTAATTCCCTTTTGACATATTGGTCCAGTTCATTCAGGTAAACATTGGCAAAGAATTGCGAAGTTAGGTTGCCAATAGGGAGTCCTTTGCCTTTGGGTGCTTTGAATAATGTCTTGTGTGTAGGGATTTGCCTTAGTAATGAGCCATCCCCCCTCAAGTGAAAATTTTTGGTCGGGTCATTATAGATAATTATTTTAGTCAGCCAAAGTAAGTCGTCTTGTAACTTTGCTGGCATTTTTTTTCTTATCATTTTGCTCAGAATTTCATAAAGGATATCTTTATCAAGAGCTGTAAAAAAGCTTCTTACATCAAATTGTCCAAAGTATGCGGGTTTGGTCTTATTGCGAGTAGCACAGAGCATCATCTTTTTTGTACACTGAACTGCAGTCAAGAGCCCTTTATTTTTTCTGCAAGCAAAAGAGGCATTAATAAAGCATTTCTCATACATCGGCTCTAGATGGGCGACCAATAAATGGTGAATAACTCGGTCCTGAAAATCAGCAGCGAATACCTCCCGCAATTTTGGATAAGTTACTACAAAACAGATAGAACGAGAAGGTTTGTAGGAATGGTCTTGCAGTTGTTGAAAAAGATGCAGAAGGTTGGTCTCAAAATCGACCTCAAATTTCAAGGCATTGATGGTCTTGCGTTTATTATGCCTGCAAGAATAATAAGCTTTTAAGAGGTTAAGTAAGGTGAACATGATAATGATATTTACAGAAACAACTTTTTGATTAGCCAACTATACTATTTTTTTGAAATATTTTGCTACCTGTCCAAGATGGCTACCGGTCTGTTGATAATATAAAACTAAGACAAAGCTCGGAAGTTTGTTCACACTTCGTTCTGCGAAATTTAAAAACAAAAATAATAAGATTTGTAGCAGAACGGTAAGCCGAAATAAAAGCAAAAATCAATATAAATAAATAGAAGTGCTGAGGCTGGTGTGAACAAACTTCCGAGCTTTGTCTTAAATATTCTTAAAAAAGTATAGGCCGGTGTGAAGGTGGCTTGATGTCTTGCTCCTCTGATAGAGAGATTTAATAATTATTTAAATGCTTTGACACCATTTAAGGACTTACTAAAGTCAACTTATTTAATATTGCATTTGTATAGAACTTTTACAAATACTTTACAAAAAATCGTGATAATGTAAGAATTATGCTATGAATATTTTTCAAATAGCTAGAGCGTTGGGAGCAGATGATTTGACTTCACCAACAATACCGTTTACACCACTTAGTGGGTCTTTGACGCCTATGCCTTCAGAGGTCGTGAGCGGGCCAAGTATTTTATTAAAGACGAATGTAGTGTCTCTCAAAATAGGGGAAAAGGCAACAGTGGAAGTAATTATTTTTACGAATAAACAGGAAATAAAAAGTTACAAATTCAAAATAAAATATGATAAAACCGCATTGAAGGTCTTAGATGCTGATAATAATGTAGTAGGCACGCAGATTTATTATCAAAATACTTTTTTCGACCAGAGAGCTAATACAGTCAATGACCAAGGAGAGATTCTATTCGAAGCAGGAAGTGATGTCGGGACTACAACCATTACCAGTAGAGTCGTGGCAAGTTTTGAAGTAGAGGCGTTGAAAGAAGGTAGTTATCAAATGGAACTTGTGAGAAATGATTCCAAAATGATTAACTATTTAAATACTGATATTCTGCAGGGAGTTAATAGTATTGTCTTAAATGTATCGAATCAAGTAATTGTGACCACCAAAGTGCCTTCTGGTTCTATAACCCCAAGTGATATTACTCCAAGAACAGGATTTCTTGATGATATGGGCTACACCAATGCTGTAATAATTGGTACCTTGTTGATAATTTCAGGTATCTACCTATTTAAGAAAAAGAAGAAAAATGATTTATTCTGAAGAACGAGTATATATGAATACCATAATTCGGATTCAAATAATTTCCGATAAAGGTACGATTTTCACAAAAAATAAAGCACGTGAGGCATACTTCAATTTTGAAGAGGTAGTGAGGAAATTTTCAAGGTTCTCCAAAGAAAGTGAATTAGGCCGTTTGAACGCTAGTGCAGGAAAAAAATTTATTGTCTCCAAAGAATTATTCAAATTGGTTGAATTATCAATAGAACTGGCAAATTTAAGTCAAGGTGCATTTGACCCGACAATCATTGATTTACTCGAGGCATACGGTTATGACAGGAAACAGGACTTCGTTAAATTGAATGACCCGACATTGTACGAGGAGATTAAGAAAATGATTAAGAACCGTCCAAGTTACAAAAAAATTCAATTAGACAAAAAAAATCTGACTATAAAATTGGCTCCAAATCAACGGCTTGATTTAGGTAGTGTGGGAAAGGGCTATGCAATTGATTTGGCTTATGATGAGTTGAGAAAGGATTTTGAACATTTCCTAATAAATGCAGGAGGTGATATAAGGGTGAGTGGGCTCAATGAACATGGGTTATATTGGAAAATTATGTTATTCAAGGGACCCTTGCCTAATCAAGGTATGGCTACTGAAAATGCAATAGGAATTGTCGAGATGGAACCGACAAGGAGTATTGCGTGTTCCGGAGGATGGGCAAGGCGGGTTGGCGCATTTCATCATTTATTGAGTCCGTTTGACGGCTTACCGATAAATGTCAATAGCCAAAGTTATGTAATTGCTCCAACAGCACTGGAGGCAGATTCTTGGTCAACTCTTTTGTTTGTCCAAGGAAAATCCGCCTTGCCCACCCTGCGTTCCAGAAATTTAGCTGGACTTCTGATTGATTTTCGAGGTAATATTTCACAATCGGATAATTTTTATTATTCGAGCTTGGAACAAATGTAAATAATTTAACAATTTTTATTGCGCATGGACACAAAAATTGATTCAGATACAACAGAACTATTAGCCAAAACAGCTATGGGTTTCCAGACCTTATCTGTTGGCGCAGAGTACAAAGAGGCAGCCCTCATAAATATTCAAAAATGGCTGGATTTACCACCGTACCAAGAATACAAAGAACAAATTGTTGACATAATAAAAAAAGACAAATGGGATTTATTACTGGATTCTTTTTACCAAGTAATTCCCTTTGGAACAGGTGGTAGAAGAGGTCTTGTGGGAATCGGTCCTAATCGAATCAATACGGATACCATTGAATCCTCGGCAGAGGGGCATAGTCAATATTTATTAAATAAATTCGGCCAGGAGGCGAAAACCCGTGGAGTAGTAATTTCTTATGATGTAAGACAGTATCTGAAAAAAGGTGTTTATAACGATGACCTTCCAAATCCAATAATGGGTATGTCTTGCAAGGAATTGGCTATCAAGGCGGCTTGTATCTACTCTGCCAATGGGATTAAGGTATATTTGTTTAGTGATTTTACTACTACTCCCGAGATGTCCTTCATGGTGCGAGAGTTACATGCGGTTGCCGGTGACATGATTAGTGCCAGTCATAATCCTCCGGAGTTCAATGGCAAGAAAGTTGTAGATGAAACAGGGGGGCAATTACTTCCGCCACTAGACGAGGAGTTAGTGGACATGGTAATCCATGGCGAAAAAGAGATTAAGTATATGGATTTTGACAAAGCGGTTGAGCAAAAACTTATCATATACGTTTCAGAGGAACAACATCAAAAATATCTTACTGCCTGTAAAACGGTCTCAATTAATAGTACTTTCCGCAGTGCAAAAATTCTTTTTTCGCCTTTTCATGGAACAGCATTTTCATCTGTTTACCCTGTCCTTTCACAACTCGACTTCGACATTGTTATGGATAAGGCCTCTGGTAAGCCAGACCCAAAGTTCTCAAGTATTATTTTCAATATCCCGAATCCCGAAGTTGAAGAAGCATATATAAATTTAATCAAGCCGGCAGAAGAAGTTAATGCCGACATCATTATCACAGCAGACCCCGACGGAGATAGAATTGGTTTGATGAGTAAGGAAAAAACCGGCTGGCATTTTTATAATGGAAATGAAATTTTTATTTTGGCAGTAATATATCTATTGGAAGAATTTCAAAGACAAGGCAAACTCAGCCCTCAGAAGGTATTGATAAAGACGCTTGTGACCAGTAATTTGATTGAGATTTTTGCAAAAGAATTTAATGTAAAAATCATTTCCGATTTACTAGTAGGAATAAAATACGTTGCCAAGGAAATAAACAAACTCGAAAAAAGTGGTCACATCGATGACTTCCTGATAGGTGGAGAAGAGAGTAATGGAATGACAGCCGGAGGATATGTATACGACAAAGATACATGTGTTCCGGCAATTTTAATTAGTGAACTCGCGTCCCGTGAAAAAGACAAAAGCAGAACATTACTGGAATATTTACATGATATAGACAGAAAATACGGTTATTTCAGAAATTATCTTACTGAAATTCGCCTTCTGGGAGCCGATGGAATGTCTAAAATGGCAATAATTCAGGCGTATTTAAGAGAGCAAAAACCAAAGACAATGGGTGATTTTGAAATCACATCAATAAAGGACTACTGGCAAGGAAAACCGTTTTTGTCAAACACAGATAAATTCTCGCGAAATGTATTGGTATTTAATTTCAAAACAGGTGACAAGACCTGTAATATGACGGTTACTATCAGACCTTCAGGTACCGAACCAAAGACCAAAATCTATTTGGAAATTGGCCGTTTTCCAATCGCTGAAGATGCAGATTTGGAAGCAGAGATTGCAGAAGTCGAACGGCTCAAAGAAAAACTTGAAAAAACAGTTATCAAATATTTGTGTAAAATTATCGGAATTGATTTCCCGGATAGGGGATTTTTACTTTTCTGGCAATTACCCATTACAGACAAAATGCATTATTTTGAAATTGAACCGGAGATTGTCTCTTTGGCACAGGAGATGGAGCCAGTTATAAGACAAGAAAAGCTAGATAAATTATTAAAATTTTTAGGTTCCGACCCGATTGCCAAGGTTGATAGAGCGTTTAAGGCAGAGTATCAAAAAGGTATTAGGGAATTTTTACAATTAACTAATTTTTAAGGTTTTAATAATATTATGAAAATAATAATTTTTGCAGGTGGTTCAGGCAAAAGATTCTGGCCAAGTAGCCGGAAAAATGCTCCAAAACAATTCTTGAATGTAACTGGGGATAAACCCTTGGTCAGAGTCGCTTTTGAAAGATTAAAAAACGGCTATGATATTAAAT
>Ga0315273_10011821_pt1 | contig 11175 bp, 9 predicted proteins | sample YL17G02_0_MG_FD_205753 | JGI IMG/M metagenome (GOLD analysis project Ga0315273, IMG submission 205753) | Sediment microbial communities from Yellowstone Lake, YNP, Wyoming, USA - YL17G02_0 | ecosystem: Environmental > Aquatic > Freshwater > Lake > Sediment | place: USA: Wyoming | collected...
GTCCAGATGGGCAAAGTGATCGTCGACAATGCCATCGACATCGTCAACGGCAAGTCCATCGATCCCAAGATCCTGATCCCGGGCATCCTGGTCACCAAAGACAACGTCGCCGAGTATCTGAAGTAACACGGGCAGATGCGCGCTGGGGCCTTTTGGGGTCCCAGCGCGCATCTCCGCACCCGCCGCTCCGAATAGCCGGCGCGAGTGCCAGCTGCTCGGAGCATGAGGAGAATGCCGATGGACACCCCGTCAGCAGGGGCAGCCCGCCCCTTCATCATCGAGATGAAGAATATCGTCAAGCGCTTTCCCGGGGTCCTTGCGCTCGACCGGGTGAGCTTCCAGCTGCGGCCGGGAGAGGTTCACGTGCTGTTGGGCGAGAACGGGGCCGGGAAGAGCACGCTCATCAAAGTTCTGAGCGGGGCGTACACCGCCGAAGAGGGCGAGATCTTCATGGACGGCCATCGCGTCGAGATCAAGACGCCCTCCGACGCCATCGACCTGGGGCTACGGTTCATCTACCAGGAGCTGAGCCTCGTCCGCGATATCGACATCGCCCGCAATATGTTCCTCGGCATGGAGCCGGTGCTGCCGGGCCTGCCGGGCGTCGTCGACCAGGAGCGGCTCTACCGGGAGGCCGCCGAGCTTCTGCACAAGTTCCACATGACCCTGGACCTGCGGCAAACCGTGGGGATGCTGAGCGTAACCCAGCAAAAGATGGTCGAGATTGCCCGTGCGCTGACCTCTCGCGCCCGGGTGATCGTGCTCGACGAGCCGACCGACGTGCTAGAGGACCGGTCGCGTACCGACCTTTTCCAGGTGATCCGCCAGCTCAAGCAGGACGGCGTGAGCTTCATCTACATTTCGCACCGTTATCGCGAAGTGCACGAGGTGGGCGACCGCGTCACGATCCTTCGGGACGGCCAGAATGAGGGCACCTACGAAATCAGGAACCTCGACTTCGACACCATGATCGAGCACATGATCGGCGGGCAGATCAGGAGGCAATACCCCGACTTGGCAGCGCCCTCCGGTGAGGACGCTCTGCGCGTGGAAAACCTGACCCGGCACCGCGTCCTCCAGGCCATCAGCCTCACCGTCAAAAAGGGGGAGATCGTGGGCGTCACCGGCCTGATGGGCGCCGGGAAGACCGAGCTGGGGCGTGCCATCGCGGGCGTCGATCCGATCGATTCGGGCAACATCTACGTCGGCGGCAAGAAAGTGGTTTGCTCCGACCCGGGCAGCGCGATCCGTCAGGGCATCGCCTATCTGCCCGAAGACCGAAAGACGCAGGGGCTGATCCAGGACCAGACCATCCGCAACAACTACGCCCTGCCGAGCCTCCCGCGCCTGAGCCCATTTGGCCTAGTGCAGTACGGCCGGTTGGGCGAAGAAGTGCGGGAGTTCATGGAGCGGCTGAATATCAAGGCGCCGAGCATGGATACGTACGCCCGCCAGCTATCGGGCGGCAACCAGCAGAAAGTGGTGGTTGCCAAGTGGCTCGGGGCGCGCGCCCGGGTGCTCATCTTCGACGAGCCCACGCGCGGCATCGACATCAACGGCAAGCGCGAGATCTACCGCGTCATGGAGGAGCTGCTCGCCCACGGCGTCGGCATCCTGATGATGACCTCGGACTACACCGAAGCGCTGGAGATGAGCCACCGCATCATCGTGATGCGGAGGGGCCGGATCTGCAAAGAGTACCGGCGGGGAGAACCTGCGGAGACCGACATCCTGCGCGAAGCGATCGGGAAGGTCGAGGGCTCGCCGGCCATCTGAGGACGACCGGCTTACCCCTTCGGCTCTCTTTGCCGGACTTCGTGTAATAGAAGACGATCCAGACAAACGCCATCGCAAGAAAACGCGTCGACGCTGCCACAATCGTAGCTCAAGCTGCATTCGATGCGTCTCAACAGGGTCTGAGCCCACTCATTCCGATTTCTCGGTAAGTCCACGCCTGGCCGGGCCGTTGCCTACCCGGCCTCCCCAATAACAATTCATGCGACTTCGTGTATTAGGCGCCCAATTCGACCGGCCTACTGGGCGTCGCAGGGGATGCCGGCTACGCGACCAAGACGGCGCCCTGCGATCCGCTTATGCAACACGGGGTTCTTCTCCCCTCATTGGGCAGCAAGCCCTACCATCAGAGCTTCGCGAACTGCTCTGCGCTCATCACTTCGATTCCGACGAAGCGCTCATTCCCCTCGACCCAAGCGTCGTGCCCGGGCGGGATGGTATAGGACTCGCCCGCGCCGACGGTCTTCTGCGTCCCGTCCTGCATTCGAACCGTCAGGCGCCCTGAGACGGCGTATCCGACGTGGGAAGCCTGGCACGAGTCGGTTTTCACGATAGGCTTGATGCATTCCGACCAGCGCCATCCCGGCTCGAAGTTGAGACGGCCGATGGTAAAGCCTTCAAGTCGCACGATTTCGACGCGGCTCTTGTCGGGAGTGCGTACCTCGTCGGGCGAGGCGTGGGACTTCGCTTCGAATTTTGTCACTGCCACTGGAGTCCCCATGTTGTTCTCCTCTCGGTCTGTGTGTCGCGGCCAGCGACCGCGTTAACTGGGTACAAGAAAAAGCTATTCGCGTTGACGTGCAGAAGGCCTCGCCAGGGCGGCGGCCTCCGGACCTACGGACGACGCATTCTACTCCCCACACAAAGGCAGCTAACTGACTGTCCAATTTCCGTCTTCAGGCGCGGTTTCAACGCAATTGATGGAAGCGGGACAAGCCCCAAAACGCGACCGATCCATGATCTTGCGCTACGTCACCGACTCCTCACCGGGCGACTACGGATGCGGTGCGATGCGTGTTCCGGTGCCATCAGTTGGCAATGTACAATGCATGCGATTAAGTTGTAACATATTTGTCTACGGTGTGCTGTAACTTCACTTCCATTGGGGGGGCGGGGAGGGGCCTGCGCAGAGCAGGTGAGGGTTTGCCAGATGGCTTCGGGAACCGGCCGCAGGAGAGAGAGGATCGCCGAATGCGTTCAAGGCCCTTGGCGGTCGCCCTGCTCGCTACCCGCGCGCCGCCTCGCCTACAGGTCCTCCGCTCGACTCGCGGACGATCACCTCTGCCGGCAGCACGATGTCCTGCGGCCCCTCGGGCCCGCCGCCTGCGATCCTCTCGAGCAGCAACCGCGTTGCCACCCGCCCCATCTCGTTGGCCGAAACCGCGGCCACCGTGAAGAAGGGGATGATCGTCGGCCCGATCTCCATATCGTCGTGCGATGCGATTGCCACATCCTCAGGGACCCGGCATCCCGCGGCCCGCAGCGCTTTGTAGGCGCCGATAGCAATCGAGTTGTTGCTGGCGAGCAAGGCCGTGGGTCGAGGCCAGACACTCGCCGCGCTGCGTGCCATCTCGTAGCCGCTCGCCTGGCTGTACTGCCCGCAGAACACCAGCCCTTCGTCAGGCGCAATTCCCGCTTCCGCCAGCGCCCTAAGGTACCCGGCGAGCCGCTCGGCGGCCGTGGGCACGCGCAGGGGTCCGAGCAGCGCCGCGATGCGCCGGTGCCCGAGGGCGATCAGCAGGGCCACCAGGTCATGGGCACCCTGTTCCGAGTTGCCCCGCACCACGTCCAGCGGGCAACCGTCAATCCGTCGATCAAGGAGCACTGTTGGTACCCTCTGCGAGACCAACAGCCGCACCGATTCGGAGGTGTCCGATGCCGGCACCAGGAGGAAGCCGTCCACCTGCCGTCTGACCAGGGCCCTGACGTAGCGCTCCTGCTTCGTCTCGGATTCGTCCGTGTTGCACACTATGACGCTGTAATTCTGCTCGAGCGCCGTGTCCTCTACGCCGCGAGCCATCGACGTGAAAAACGGGTTGGTGATGTCGGATATCGCCAGGGCCAACATCCTGGTTTCCCGGAAGCGCAGGCTGCTGGGCAGGCTGTTGCCGACGTATCCCAGCTCGGCGACCGCCGACTCGACGCGCCGGCGCAGCTCGGCGTTCACGTTGCCCTTGCCGTTGATGACGCGCGACACGGTCATGGTGGAGACTCCGGCGCGCCGGGCGACATCTCCGATGGTTGTCATCGCTCTCCGCCTGACCTTTCAGAGAATCGGATATGCCCGCCGGCGATCCGGTGCGCCTAGCGGCGCCCCGCGGCCCTTCGGAACTGCCGGACAGCGGTAAGTTACGCATAACTCGCGCTTAACTACATATAACACGGGCGCGGACGGATGTCAATGATCTGGGGAAATGCTGGGGAAATGCTGGACCCCCGATTCGGTCGGCAGTGTTCAGTCCGTGTTATCGATAGGGAGGAGGTGCCGAATCCGAATCCCCCGAGCAACTGGAGGCTCGCCTACATATTTCCGTATCATGCTTGGCAGATAGTGTCGGTGTAGGACACCGACAACTCAGATATGGCGCAATCACTGACGCTGCGCGTGGCTGTCCCTGGTGCGGCCAGTATGGGCCCAGAGCCCATTCCAACAGGCGCGCCGGAAAAGTCCCGGCCACAGAGCAATTCTAATCTGACACAGGAGAATTCGCATGGGCACAAATGTCGTATTCATGGGTTGGGATCGCCCGACCTCCGGCCGAGAGCGGACAGCCGTCACGCACTTCCAGGAGTTCTTAGAATACCTCGGCGGCCTCCAAAAGGCCGGGACGATCCAGTCCTTCCAAACCGTATTCCTGAATCCGCACGGGGGCGACCTGAACGGCTTTGCGTTGATCCAGGGAGACTCCGGCAAGCTCGACGCAATGTTGTCCAGCGAGGCGTGGGAGACCCACATGACCCGCGCCGGGCTGGAGCTGGACGGATTCGGATATTTGCGCGGCGTAGCGGGCGACCTCCTCATGAAGCAAATGGACGGTTACACGCGGGCAATCCCTGCCTGACCGCGGGGCCTGGCCTGCAGTGCCGTCGCAGACTTGCAGCGAGCCGCATATCCGCTCTCCCTGGAGAGGGCGGGTGCGGCCCGATGCCAGGTTTTTTGGTTGGGGCGCCCCCTTGATACACCTAACTCATGATCAAGGGCAGATACACGTGTAGCGGCAAACTGACCAGGTAATAGAGCGTGCCGCCGGCATAGTCCGCCAGGTATATCTCGCCCGCCTCATCTTCGCCAAATGTGCTGGGCTTGATAGCCGCTTGAAATAACTGGCGGCTCTCCCACAAGCTGCCATTTTTCTTCAGTCCCCACACGCGCCCCTGGCACTCGTCGGCGTAGAAATAGATGCCGCCCAAGGCCGGCTGCACCCTGCCGCGGTACACATAGCCTCCTACGATCGCACAGCCCTGGCCGTGATCGTATTCAGTCACGGGCAGGGTCAGTCCGGTCTGGTCGCAGGTGGCCGCGCTATAGCAGTGCATGCCCTCCATGATGTTCCAGCCGTAGTTGGCGCCCCCGGACGCGCCAGCCGGCTGAAAGTCGACCTCTTCCCAATGGTTTTGTCCCACGTCTGCAATGTAGAGATCGCGCGTTTGGCGGTCAAACGAGAAACGCCATGGATTGCGCAGGCCGTAAGCCCAAATCTCAGGCCTGCCGACGCCGGACGCAAACGGATTGCCGGCGGGGATGGCATAGGGCGTCGCGCCCGATTCTACATCCATGCGCAGGATCTTACCCAGCAGCGTGGATGTGTTCTGGCCGTTCAGGTCGGGATCGCCCCCGCCGCCGCCGTCGCCAAGCGCAGCATAGAGATAACCGTCGGCAGGACCAAAGGCCAATTGCCCGCCATTGTGATTGCCCCTTGCGTGTGTGACGCTTAGGAGCACCTCGCCGCTGTCAGGATCAGCCACGTCGGGGTCCGCGGTTACGTGGTAGCGCGCAATCGCAATAGCGCCCGCAGAGTCCGTGTAGTAGACGTAGAAATAGCCTTTGGCGGCATACCCGGGTGGGAAAGCCAGGCCAAGCAGTCCGCGCTCGCTGCAGCAGCTCACTTTCGCGCCGATGTCGAGAAAGGGCGTGCTCTGCAGAGCGCCGCTCTTGATCAAGCGCACACGTCCGGCCTGTTCGACCACGAAGAGCCGGCCGCTCCCATCGCCTGCGTTGGTGACGGCGACCGGCGAGGCGAGCCCCGAAACGAGCGGAGAGAGGGTGATCTCCGGCCACGTCGGCGCGGCAGCGGCGTGCGCCGGACCCACCGAGATCAGGACGGCCAGGCAGGTACCCAGCAACCAGCCCCGCACCCAAGTCAAGTTCCTCTCCGGCACCGCACTGGTTGATTCGCGCCGTACGTGTGGTGGAGTCCGTGACATATCTTGTCCTCCTGATACGCCGGAGACGCCGACGCCGCTCCAGTGTGCGCTCTGTGGCGACTGAAGTCTGTAAGATAACTCCACTTGCTCGTACGTGAAGTACGTTTGACTCCGAATGTAGGTTCGGCTACAATTCCACTCGAGCGCTAGGCAGCGACCTCGCCTGCGGAAGGTAATGCCCGAAAGGTTCGTGTTTCCAGGGAATCAAACAATCGTAGCAGCAGCGACCGAATCCGACTGGAACTATCTGTCCAAGTGCTTCGTTGAAACCGGCGATCTTGCGATTCTACAACAATGCGACGATCCGAGGAGTATTCTCGTCGGTAGAACGGGTTCTGGCAAGTCCGCGCTGATTATCCGACTGGCCGAGTGTGAGGAATACGTTATCCATATGCTCCCTGAGGCTCCGTCCTTGTTCTATGTCGCGAATTCGAACATCCTTCCGTTCTCTTCCGAAATCGGCTCAGGAGGGATATCTTCTTCAACAGCCTGGGCTCGCACGACGACCTGGAGAGCCGTACCGGACCGGGGACGCTCAACGTGTCGCAGATCCTTATTAAGTGGGCGGGGACGCCGGGCGCTCCGAATACGCCGACGCCCACACTGACACGCACTCCGCCGCCAACCGTTACGCAGACGCCCACGCCGACCACGACGGCGGCTCCGTCCAACACTCCGATCGGCGACGAATATGCCGCCACCGACCGAAACGCCGACGCCGGCATACGCTGGGCCGGTGGGCGCACAGCCGGCGGACGCCGTCGGCGGGGCAGCCGATCCTGGTCGACGCCAACCCGGAGAACGGCGTGACGGCGTCTTCGCACGGCGTGCCAGTCCATGCGCTGCTGCTCTCCCGGCCGACCCTGAGCAAGCCGATCTCGGCGACTTACGTCATCTCGGCCGGCCTGGCGCTGGTCCCGGTGGGCTGCAGCTACAGTGACCCGGTCTACGCAGCGGGTTCGACCCCGGGAGCATCGACTATTACGTGGTCGAGCTGAACCGGGCCTGGGACCCGGCGTAAGCCTCCCGGAACAATGCCGGGCCCTCCGTGTGGGCGGATGGCGGGGGAGCTGGCCGATTACCGCGTGCCGCCGCCGTACCAGGGCTACATCATGCAAACCGACCTCGGCAAGCCGCGCACGATCGACATGACGGCCAGCAGGCGGCGCTGGCTGGACACGGGTTCATTTCCGAACTACGGCTTCCTGATGTTCGTGACGCAGAACAGCCACGATGCGTTCTCGGCTGCCACTTACGCCATCTCGTGGGCAGGCGACAGCAATGCGATCCTGGCGAGCAGGCCGCAGGTCTACGTCCTCTGGGCGTACGGGCTGGTGCTGACCAGCACGCCGACGGGGGCTCCGACGGCGACGCGCACGCAGACGCCGACGGCCACGCCAACGCCCATGCCTGGGCTATACAACGAGAGCTGCGCCGATTCGTCGCAGGACTTCAACGGCGACGACCTGGCTGGCAGTGTCGATGACCGGGTGGTCGAGCTGAGCGACGCCGATCTGACTGGCTACGATTTGCAGGGCCACCGGCTAGTATGGGACAATAGCCTGAACACGTCGTACACCTTCCCGCACTTCACGCGCATCTGGCCGCACGACTGGAAGGCGATCTGTTCGCGCCAGATCCGCAACCCGATCGCGAAGAGCTTCGATTTGCCGGGCCGCTCCAGCCTGACGGCCACAGGCGGATCGCCGCACACGGTGGCGCTCAACGACGCGGCGGGCGTGCTTTTGGACAGCTTCCAGTACAACCGGCAAGGGGCTGGCGCTTGCTGGGGGCGCTATCCCAACGGTGGGCCGGGCTGGGTCGTCGAGTCTGCGCCGTCGGTTGGGGCGGTGAATCGGTAGGGGTGGCCCCCCGGCCACCCAATCGTGGGGGGACGAGGTGGACGGGGACGATCGGCTGATCGCCCCTACGGAGGGGTAGGCGATGGCAAATAGGCTGCGCGATCTGATCCGGGACATGCTCAAACTGCGCCAGCCGCAGTTGCGGGCGGTGGTGACGTCGGCGCCGCCGGAGGGGGACAACGCGCCGGGCTACGTCTATGCGCGCGTCGAGGGGAGCGGATCGTTGGAGCGGGTCCTCAACCCGGCGAACACGTTCATGATGCCAGGCGATGTGATCCGGGTGCAACAGCAGGGGCAGGCCGGGACTACGAGCTACGTGGCGGTCGACGTGCAGGCGGGGATGCGGCCGGACTCGGGCTTGGTGCGGATCACCGAGCCGACCGTCATCGGGGATACGCCGATGAAGCCGGGCGACATGCTGTGGGGCAACCCGAACGCCGGCAACGTCTGGCTGGACTGCGCCACGGGCCACATCTATCTGCGCAACGGCGCCCACGTTCAGGGGCTGATCGACGCGCAGAGCGGGGTGTTCATTGCCGGCGACCCGGCGCAGGTGCACACGGTCTACGACCACGCCAGCATCGACACCTACTCGGGCGAGACGCTCCTGGCCAGCATCGACGCCAACAGCAGGACGATCTACGGCTACGAGCGGCTGGGCCGGCCACACGGCCCGGCGATCGAATGGCGCGAGATTGAAGACCGGGACGCCAATGGCGACCTGATTCTCAACGCTGACGGCACTCCCAGACAGCGGTACGCCTTTCAGGTGATCGGATTCTCCGGTGTGCCGGTCTTTTCGCTGATGACCGGCTCACAGGAGGACGAGGCGCAAGTCATCATCGGGGCCAATCCTGCAGGCATTGACCTGAGCGGTAGCCTGCCTGCAGCGGACTGGTCGCCGACGCCGGGCCAGCGCGTCATAGTTTACGCCAATGGCAAGCGCTCAGTGCTTGGCAGCCTCCTTCCGAGGGACGCTCGTTTCGATGATTTCATGCTGCTCGGGCCGAGTGGGGGGATTTACCAGGGCAGCGGGACGCCTGAGGCGCCCGATACCGGGCTGAAGATCTGGAATGACGCTGGCGCGGGCCGGATCGCCGGGTTCAAAGCCGGGGTCGAGCAGGTCGGGTTCGACACGGACGGCAAGTTCAAGTGGGCGGCGGGCAATGGCTATCTCGACTCGCACGGGATGAACGTTGTCTGTACGGGGACTGCGGCCTGGAATAAATTGGCGAGCCTCAACTTCATGGATGCACCGCAAAGTGCCAATAATCCTGTTGCTAGTGTCATCGGGGTGAACGACACGACAAATCGGGTTCATAATCTAATGCTCCAGACTTCTGACGGGGGAGCACCGACCGGGTCGATAATGCTTTCGGCTTTAGGCTCCGATGGCGCAGACGGTGGGCAGGGGTATATCAAGCTCGTGGCATCAGGGATGACTCGTCTTGGGTCGGACGGCGCTCAGCTCCAAATTGGGAAGTGGATCTCGGGGCCAGGGCCAAGCTGGTTCAAGGGGCTTCAATTCCGAGGAAATCCGGGATGTGTTGTTGACCTCACCATGGCTCCCATCAAGAAGCTTGGAGATGCCACGCAGGCGACGGATGCCCTCAACCGGCGGACGGGCGATGGGCGGTACGTCCGAGCGGCTTCCGCGACTAACATCACGTTCCCTGCTCGGGAGGCCGGCCGCGGACCGAACATCATTTCAGCATTCGACAACGGTCCCTTCAACGGGCACAACGATCCAACGGTGTTCATGGGTTATAACCACACGGCGACGGCTGGTCCCAGTCAGGCGGGCGAACCGGCTGCGCTGATGGGGATAGAGGGCTACTACGACGACGGCTCGGGTCAGGTCAAGATGGAGATGTACTGGCAATGGTCGAGGCTGCCGGGGCAAGGGGGTTCGACGTATCGCCCTTTCTTCAGCCAAGCCAACCGGACGACCGGGGTTTATATCAATCAGTTCTGCGGCGACTCGACGCAATTTCTCAACCGCGACGCCAGCGCGAACATCCTGGACTTGCAGACAGGGCAAATGATCGGCTTCGAGCCGCTGTTCCTGCAGGGCGCCCAAAACGAGGGGTTGAAGGTCTGCGATAGCGTTACCTCGCCCACGAAGCAAGTGTTCGTGACGCACGACTGGGGGAGGACATCGCAACCGGCAATCCTGACGTTGACTAACTCGTCGTTGAGCATCGGATGCAGTGGAGCCGAAGCGATCAACATTTCGACGGCTAACGCGGTGAAGTTCGTGGGTCAGATCGGCTTCTACAACACGGCCCCCGCGGCGCGCTCGACTGGCTGGGCTACGAACAACGTGACGGCAGTCAAAGTGCTTGACGCGGACAGCACAACCAAGGAGGAGCTGGCCGACGTGCTGTGCACGCTGATCGAAGCGCTAAAAACCTACGGCTTGCTGGGCGCATAAGGAGGACCGATTGTGGATGAGCAAGGCGGGTTGACGGAGGAGCAGGTGCGGGCGTGGCAGGCGCAGCGGAACGCAGCGCGGGCTCAGGCCGCGCAGGCGGCGATCCAGGCGGCGCTGGAGGCGAACCGGTGCGCGTTGCGGGCTGTGCCGAGGATCTCCGAGGACGGTCGAATTGTGGCGGATGTGGTGGTGGTGGCGCTGTGAGGCCCCCCCCGACCCGCGGCCACCCCAGGCCCCCGGGGCCGATCTCCTCCGAGTGGGACCGGTCCCGGGTGCTGGTGGCGCACTTTTTAGCGAGTGAGCGCCGGCAGGTAGACGCCCCGCAGCTGGAACAAGTTGATCACGGCGTTGCCGTCCGGCTGGAAGTAGCGCACGGCGACGTTATGTCCGGCGCGCAACGACCAGCCCACCGGCTTGAAGTCACACAGGCAGCTGCCGTCCGATTGCACGGAGGCATCCACACCGGGTGGCCCGTATTCAGTCCACACCTCCCAGCGCACGCGCAGCGGCCGGGGCAGCGTTACCCCCGTGATGGTCGCCGCAACCGTGCTCTGGGCGGGGTTGATCTTCGCGCTGATCGTGCCCATCGGGTTAACGCTCCTCGTGTTGCCGCCCGATTCGACGGTAACCACGTCACCCGGCTGGATGTCGGGCCTTCCG
>Ga0315273_10011822_pt1 | contig 11174 bp, 7 predicted proteins | sample YL17G02_0_MG_FD_205753 | JGI IMG/M metagenome (GOLD analysis project Ga0315273, IMG submission 205753) | Sediment microbial communities from Yellowstone Lake, YNP, Wyoming, USA - YL17G02_0 | ecosystem: Environmental > Aquatic > Freshwater > Lake > Sediment | place: USA: Wyoming | collected...
GACGATGCCCAAAACCTTACTCAAATACAGTCTGAATCGATAGATGTTCTTCTGAACATTGAGAGTGCTTTTCATTATCCCGATAAAACGAAATTTCTTAAAGAGGTACACCGTGTTCTGAAGCCAGGCGGACAGTTTCTCATTGCCGATATCCTTTCCACAAGAAAGAAAAGAGAGGGCATAATGAAGATATGGGGTAAACCAATGGCCCATCACTTTTGGAATCAGAAGCGCTACAATCAGGAATTTTCAATATCTGAACTTATTGTTGATCACTCCGAAGATATATCTCACCAGGTAAGAAAAGGATGGAGCATCTACAGGAACTGGCTTCCAAAAATAAAAATGAAATTGTTTTTTCAGAATGTAGTTTTCAGAATATTCTACGTTATTAATGCCAGGATTAATATCTATTTTTTAAACAAAAGACAGCAATACTTCATCTTTGTAGGATCAAAGCCTTCTTACAATAGAAGCAATGCAGGTTATTTCATGAGATGAACAGCCTTTGATCTGAGATAGCGCAGTTTTAAAACAAAATATTTCTTTATTTGTCTGGTGTTGGAACCCTCATGTTTTCAACAAAGGCGATCGCTTTCTGTAAAAGAGTATAATACAGGGCAATATATAAAAGAAACATAATAATCCATAATATTAAAACATTGAAAACAAAAGTATCAATCTCATGGTTGCCTATTCTCTTATAGGGTGCATAAAGGTGAGCACGGCCATATTTTGAGATAGGATTCATAAACCCCGGCTCGTATTTCTGAATAATTTTTTCCGATGTCTCAACGCTTTTTTTAAGTACCAGCTCGCCAAGAACCAGATTTTTCAGATCCTTGTTTTCAAAGTTATTTCTCAGATATAATAATTTTTCATCTCCGATAGTCGACTCAATTGAATCTCTTAAAGTCATAGCATTCTTACGCAAGAAGTGAAAATATCTTCCTAAACTGTCCAAATATTTATCGGTCATATTCGCAACTTCAGGATTAAATTTTTCTAAATTCAGTGATGTTTTCCAGTCTCCCCTTATCGGACCAAAACCTGCCAATCCGTTTAGCTTATCAATATAGAAGTTCAGCTTAATAAAATTATCATGAACTTGTTCTCTGTGTTGTAAGTTATCTTTATATTTTGTACACTCCCAAAGGTCACGTTTCAGAACATCTCCTATGAGGAAGTTAGCATACCAGTCATTCTGACTTCTCTCTATATCGACATCAATAAAATTCCTTTCATATTTATTTTTTTTGAATTGTTCGACAGCCAGAGCTTCAAACGACCAGCGTGCAGGCATTACATCACCAATGATCGGAACATATTCAGAAGATGAGAAGTTGCTTTTATGAAGCTTGTCATACTTAACAAAGACACCGCTAAACAGTAGCTGGGGTATGATAATAAAAGGGATAAGAATGTAAATCGTTATTACTGAATTGAATGCTGATGAAATATTTAATCCCAGCATATTCGCAAAACATGAGGTTGTAAATAATACAATCCAGTATGATAAGGTCATACCTTTAATCTCCAGGATGAAATTACCTATCAGGATGAAAGATATTGTCTGAATTGCAGATATTATAAACATCTTCATAATCTTGGAATTCAGGTAACTGAACCAGCTGAGATTAAGGAATGACTCCCGTCTCAGAATTTTTCTGTCTTTGACAATCTCTTCCGCACTTATTATCAGCCCAAGGAAGAGAGAGGTAATAACACAAATAAACAGATATGCGGGCAGGTTTTCATTATCGTTGAAAAGGTAATTTCCTTCAGTTTCATATTTAGTAAAATACGACAGCAATAAAGCCAGCAGTGGTGACCCAAGAAGGCTCATAAGAACATATTGTCTGTCAGCCAGTTTGGCTAATACGTCACGGATAAAAAAAATCTTTGACTGTTTCAATAAACCAGGGATACTGTAATAATTCTCTGGGAGCATCCTGTCTCCCTGGTAGAATTTTTGTCTGACTTTATCAGTATAACCACGGAATCTGTCAGCCCATTCGAGCGGAGATACTTTCCGGATGCGAGTAGGTTTCCCATGCTCATTTACAACTTTAGCTTCAACAATCTGAAGTAACTGATCGGTGTCAACATTCCCGCATGTAACACATTGGTCCTCTTTTGCATTAGAAAAACCGGCCATTGTTTTAAAATATACAATTGCCTCTGTCGGGTTGCCGGTGAAAATCTGATATCCTCCCCTGTCGATAAACATTACTTTATCGAACATCTTATATATCTCAGAACCAGGCTGATGTATATTTATAATTACAAGCTTTCCCCTGTAGGTCTGTTCTTTAAGTAAATTCATTACAATCTCCGAATCGACTGAAGAAAGACCTGAAGTGGGTTCATCAACAAATAGAATAGTCGGTTCCCGGATCAGTTCAAGGGCAATATTTAATCTTTTCCGCTGCCCTCCGCTTATTACTTTATTAAGGGTATTACCTACCTTCAGATTCCTGATGTCATAAAGGTCCATATCAGCCAGGACTTTATCAACAACCTCTGTTATCATTTTTTCAGAAAGGTTATCCAGGCACATCCTGGCATTGTAATAAAGATTCTGAAATACAGTCAGCTCTTCAATTAACAGGTCGTCCTGAGGCACAAATCCGATGACTCCTCTGAGATGGATTTTATCTTTTTCGGAGTAGAGATTAAACCCATTTATCAATACATCTCCACTTTCAGGCTTTGTCATTCCGCTTAACACATTCAAAAGGGTAGTTTTGCCAACACCGCTACCTCCCAGTATACCCACCAGGTTCCCAGATTCTTCATGGAAATGGATATTGTGTATTCCGTTATCGCTATTCTTAAACCTGAGGGAAACGTCAGAGGCATTAAGTGATATCTTAAGCTTAAACGCCTCTTCAGTGAAGACCCTGTTCACGTCATTGTAATAAATTGTGCTTATAACCGGGTTTCTTACTGAAGAGCCATGATCAAAAATATAGGTCTGTCCCGGGAAAATATTCTGCCCGTTCAGAAAGAGATCTTCAATTCCGGAATAACGCAGAATAAATGTATTGGTGCTGGCAATATATAGAAAAAAGATACTGCCTTTCAGATTTTCCTTTGGCAAATGTTTAACTCCCTCTAATTCACAATCATTCTTATTGTCAATAATCATTACCCGGTTTTTCCCCGGGATATCAGTAACTGAATTCAGAATAAAACTTTTAATATTCTGATACTCTGCAAGAGGGATGTTAAAGGCCGAAGAGACAGTCTCCATGAAATCGAGCTCATTTTCGGTTATTTCCTTGCTGAATAATATAAAATCCATCAGCTGGACTATTACATATAACTTTTGCCTCTGCTGCAACTCCTCAATTATCTTCTCACATATAGCTAAGATCCTCACTGCGTTAAGAGAAGTGCGTTTCCTCTCTTTGATACTTCCCCTTGCAATATTGTCAGAATGGTATAGTACCACATATTCATCAAACATCTCCATATACTTTATTACCTGCTCATTATTCAGATGACGTGACAAGAATAATCTCACTATATCTTTCCCTCTGATGGAAATTCCAGTATTGTCGTGAACATCGCTGATTAACGCGAAAAGTTGTATTAATGCTTTTAAGATCGGCTCACTCATGGTCTTATAATTGTTGAGATTTTAATCAATATTTTAAATCCTTAAAATCAATTCCTGTTATTAAAAATATATCTTTGTTTAAAACTTATTCAAGGTAGTAATAATTATGTATTAATAAAAATATTTCAGGATTAACAACAAATTTTGATCTCTGCTTTATAGGCAATCCGGGGTATTTATAACGGATACATTCCAATAAGATATACAATATGAAGGAATCAGGAATTTTTCTGGATTATCATGGTCCAGTGGATTTGCCGGTGATAGAATCTCTCTTAAAAAAAATAAAAAAGACCAGGGAGTTTGCAGATCTGAACAAGCCAACAGGTAAAAGGACCTATGCCTTGTTAGTTGAATGTCTTGAAAATATTTATAAGCATTCTGCATTGAAGACATCAGCTGATCAAAAAGAACAGCCTTATGTTTCTATCAGGAAGGAAAACAACAAAATAATCATTGCGGCCGGCAATCCGGTAACAAATGAAGCTAAAGATAAATTGGCAGTACGGCTCGATAAGATAAACCATGCAGATGAAGCTGAACTGAAGACCTTGCGTGAAATAAAGCTTACCCGCGAATCAAACCCCGGAGATAACGGGGCCGGACTTGGTTTCATTTGCATGGCATTGAAATCAAGGAATATATTAAGCTACCATTTTGATCAATTAACCAATGGTTATTCATATTTTGAGTTAAAAATTTCTTTAAATAAATACATCATGAGAAAGTTGATTATTGACCAAACTCCAAGTTCACCAAAGGTCATTCTCGATCCGGATAAAAAGATCTATCAGATTACAGGAGAATCCAGGCCACCGGATGTGCGGGAATTTTATGACCAGATACTTGCATGGATGGATGAATTCAGCATGCTTCTGATTAAATCTGACGATAAAACAGAACCGGTCAGGTTCGATTTCAATTTCGGATATTTCAACTCATCATCAGGAAAACTAATTCTTGATATTTGCAAGGTGTTAGCCAGGTTGCATGCGAAGGGCATGAATGTAACAGTAAACTGGCATTATGAAGAAGAAGACGTTGATATGCTGGAAGTCGGGCAGGAGATCTCAAAGATCGTGAGATTCCCTTTTGAATATACTGAGACGCCATCAAACTAATATAACTCAGGGCTATTCCAATACAGGTTCAGATATTCAGTATTGGTAAACATTCATATAAAACGGAAAACCTGATGTGGTCAAAAGTTATATATAGTACAGAAACTCAATTATCTCAGGAAACGGTCCCTGATTCTGACAATTATTTCGAATCTTTTACTCATCCTATAGCTGAGGGTCTTTATTCTGACTTGCATCACTTAAGTAAACTGGTTAAGTTAGCTGAACATCTGTCAGAAGATTTTAACTCCCTGACAAATGGTGAAAAATCATTCTGGAACGATTATGCATCAGGAATTCCGGAAAAGTTTAAAAGACTGAATCTCTTTATCCGCCCGTTCGAAGATTTCTGCAGGACATGTATAATAACAGACAAAGAGATTGTCACACTTGTCCAGACGGACCTTGAAAGGTATTGCAGGGAATTTGCATCATCCGGTATACCTATCAATAATAAAAGGACAATTAAAGGCAAAGATCATCCGGAGCAGGAATCCTTGCGAAAATTAATTGAAGACTGGAACCGCTTCTCCCTTGAATTAAATTACCTTATTCCGGTCCAGCTTAAAAAAATCGGGTATGAGATAATCCGCCATGAGGAGGCTGTTGAGATTAATATGCCAATGATTAAGAAACTTGCAAGGGCAATTCACTCCAAGTATTTGCAGGAAATGAGAAGTCAGCATACCCGGGGTGAAAACGATCCGCTTAATTACTTTTTTTATACCCCGGGAGATTTCAAAGTCCAATATATCTCAGATTTTGATAACCTTCCTGATGATATTAAATATTCTAACATTGATAATGCAGCTCATATTCCGACGAAACTATTAGCGATCGGCTATAAGATCAGACAGGTTAAAAAAGGGTTTAAACCTGTTACGCTTCATCTTAATGATGATGAAATAGAAATAATGGCGTTGGTGGAACATATAAGATGGAGCTGGGATAAAAGATTAAACGGATGGACTTACGGTAACGTTAAAGATGAGGCAAACAAGACACATCCCGGACTAATACCTTATAATGATCTTTCCGAATCTGAAAAAGAAAAAGACCGCGAACTTGTAAGATTGATCCCTTCTCTTCTTCATGACATTGATTATGAAGCATTCCCGGTCGATACCAGACGGATCAGGCATTTATCCTATGCCCTGAAACCCCAGAGCATTATCCATAAAATTTTAAGTGAAACCAGGGAATTAAATGATCAGATCAGGAAGCTGATTTCCCTATCTCCGGCAATTGAAGAAATGGTCAGGATCAGAAATAAAAAGATCGAAGAGGCAATCAGGGAGGTGGAAGGAAGCTATCATTATGCACAACAACTCCAGGAGACAATTTTACCAGATGACCTTTATGTAAGGGAATGCTTCCCCGACAGTTTTATCCTTTTTAAGCCTAAAGATATCGTAAGCGGTGATTTTTATTTTTTCAACAGACAGGAGCATCTGATCATTTTTGCAGTAGCTGACTGCACCGGACATGGTATTCCGGGAGCACTTCTGAGTACCATAGGCTATGGTATTCTTGATCAGGCCGTGAATGAAATAAAACTTACTGATCCATCTTATATTTTATATCATTTATATTCTAAAATACATCGGTTTCTGCGAAATGATGCTGAAGAAAAAGGAATGTCGGATGATATGGATGTTATTCTCTGTATCCTTGATATAAGAACCAATATCCTTTCTTACTCCGGAGTTAAAAATCCGTTATACCATCTTACAAAAGGTGAATTGATTGAATACCGGGCTAGAAACTCTCCTGAGGATTTTAATAAAGTTGAGGAGCGTATGTTTTCATCAGAGAAGATACAATTAAACACAGGCGATACAATATACTTATGTTCTGATGGTTACGTAGATCAATTTGGAGGGAAGAATCATAAGAAATTTCAGAGTGGCAGATTTAAAATCCTCTTAAAGAGTATTTGCGAATTCTCAATGCCTGAACAGAGCGACAAGCTGTATGAAGAGATAGAACAATGGAGGGATGAAAATTATGAAGACCAGACTGACGATATTCTGGTTATCGGGATCAGGATATAACCTCATACCCCAAAGCCCGGTAAAGCTTTCATCCCTGGTGAACTTTTTAGTGTTTGTCTTGTTAAGGAAATGATACACATTCAACACCACCTTGAATTCATCTTTCAACAATGGCAAGCATCTTCCCGGGTTACGAATACGACATCTTCATCAGCTACCGCCAGAAAGACAATAAAGGCGACAGGTGGGTGAGTGAATTCGTTGAGGCTTTGAAGAACGAACTCGAGTCGACATTCAAGGAAGAGATAAGTGTCTATTTTGATATAAATACACACGACGGACTTTTGGAGACTCATGATGTGGTAGCCTCATTGAAAGAAAAACTCAAGTGCCTTGTATTTATTCCCATAATTTCTCAAACCTACTGCGATCCTAAAAGCTTTGCATGGCAAGATGAATTCTGTGCATTTAACAAGCTGGCAAAAGAAGATAAGATCGGCCGGGATATTAAACTTGTCAATGGGAACGTGGCTAGCAGGATACTCCCAATAAAAATTCATGATCTGAATCGGGAGGACACGGCGCTCTTAGAAATTGAAGTAGGCGGACCCCTGAGAGCCATTGAGTTTATTTTCAAATCTCCGGGTGTTAACAGGCCGCTGACTCCGTCAGACAATCCGGATAAAAATCAAAATCAAAGATATTACAAAGACCAGATCAATAAAGCTGCAAACTCAATTCAGGAAATAATTCAGGGTATAAAAATCAAAGAATTGTTAAATTCCAACCCTGTCGCTGACAAATCACTGAACCTGCATACGAACAAAATGACTTTCGGGAAAAAGCTGACAGCAAGAAATATTATAAGGGCTAGTCTTGTCTATATACTTGCAGCTGTGGTTTTATGGAAAGTTCTGGTTGTCGGGGCGGGGCTTCTTAAACTGCCGGATAATAGTATTCGTCTCATCATATTGTTTCTCATTCTTTTATTCCCTTTTGCCACACTCATGGCCTGGCTATATGAGAGAAGTCCGGAGGGATTCATCAGGACCGGGTCAGTCATCTCACTTCAAAATCCATTTAATGATGAACAGAAAAAACCATTTACCAGCAATACTTTCGTCTTCCTGTTATCGGTGACTATTGTCGCACTATTCCTGATATTTCCAAATGCCAACATGCCCAAATCGCCGAAGAGTGATGCAGCCATTGATCAATCAATTGCCGTATTGCCTTTTGTCGACTTAAGCCCGGACCATGATAAAGAGTATTTCAGTGACGGTATTATGGAAGAAATACTGAATCATTTGTATAAAATAGGTGAATTGAAGGTCACTTCAAGAACCTCCTCCATGCTATATAAAGGTGAAACTACCAAATCCCTGAAAGATATTGCAAGGGAACTGGGCGTAGGCAATATTCTTGAAGGGAGCGTGCGGCTTCAGGGTAACAAGGTGCGAATCACCGTTCAGCTGATCAGGGCTGAAACAGATGAGCATCTCTGGGCAGAAAACTATGATCGTGATTTCTCAGATATATTTGCCATCCAAAGTGATGTAGCCCAGGAGGTCGCCAGCGCGCTTAGGGCAAGGATCAGCCCCAAGGTCCAGCACATCATTGAGACAAAACCAACTTCCAATACTGAAGCGTATGAGCTTTATCTGAAAGCGAATCAATTGAATATGTATAAAGAGAAGGAGAACAAGGAAGCTATATCACTTTACAAAAAAGCAATTGAGATTGATCCTGGCTTTGGAAGAGCTTATATGCAACTTGCTTTCCGCCTGACTGCAGGAGCTATTTTCCTTTCCAAATCGGAACCCATGAATTCGCAGACAGCCTGGCAAACTGCCCGGCCGTATTTCGAAAAGGCTCTGGCAATCGACCCGGACGATGGATATGCACACATGTTCATGGCCTGGTCACTTTTGTGGTATGAATGGAACTTTGCAGGCGCTGAAAAAGAATATGAAGAAACTAAACGGATATATCCCAATTATTCATGGATTGACTTTGAAGTTTCTACAGGCCGGTTTGAGCAGGCATTCAAAGGAGCTATGCAGAAAATCGATATCAGTCCAAAAGATCCGGGCGGCTGGCAGGAATTAATAGTCGCTGCCTATTTTGCAGGTCATGAACCGGAAAAAATTGTGAGGACCGCGCTCTCATCTAATGATATAATGGATGACATATATGTTCGTTCTGAATCAGCACGCATATCTATGTACCTGAAGGAGTATGACCAGGCTATTGAAATTGTTAAAAAACTGGCGAAAGATTTTCCGGACGTAAAATCGCCCAGACTGGATGCCATTGTGGCCATCTCCCGTTATAAATCAAACCATCCGGATGAGACAATCCGGATTTTGGGTGAACTGAAGCAAAAAAGTGATATCAGTTCAGGAGGAAGTCCCTGTTTTTACACTGCAATGATTTATTCCGTGATGGGGAACAAAGACCTGGCTTTTGAATGGCTGGAGAAAAGCTTCCGGAATCATGAAGTCGAGATGTATTGGCTGAAGGTTGAACCACCATTTGAACCGCTCAGAAGCGATCCACGGTATCAGGCTATACTGGACAAGGTGGGATTTCTAAAGCAATGAAAGGAGACGAATCCTGTTTGTTAAAAAAGAATATTTAATATGAGTTCTGTTATGCCTGCCTTCGAATACGATATCTTCATCAGTTATCGCCAGAACGATAACCGATCCGGATGGGTAACAGAGTTTGTAAAAGCTCTGACGGAAGAACTCGCCGCAACAATAAAGGAACCAGTTTCAGTTTACTTCGACACCAATCCCCATGATGGCCTTCTCGAAACCCATAACGTTGACAAAAGCCTTGAAGGCAAACTGAACTGCCTGATATTCATCCCTGTTATTTCACAAACCTATTGCGATCCCGGGAGTTTTGCCTGGCTGCATGAATTTTCCGAAGTAATGCATTCCTGGCAGGCGCCTTGCTAATGTATTAACAGATTGATATTCTGAAATATATAATACAAAATACACAACTAAGTTAAATGTAGGCTTAAATTTACAATGGTGTTTCAGACATTGGTGTGAATAAATGTCCCTGGCGTTCGCATACATTAGTTAGCGTTCAGACTCAGAATCATTTAATATCTCCTGCACAATCCTGGTGACACTCCGGAAATCTATCTTTCCTGTTCCCATCATGGGTAACTCCTTAATAACAATAATCGGCATCATCATAATAACCTTTCATTACAGATTCTCCTTTTACCAATATCTTGCCTACTTCACCAGTTTTACACAGTTCCCCGGTCTCAAAATTCTCAAGCCTGACCTGAACACCCGGAATAACTTTCCCCGTACTTCCCGGTCTGTTAAACTCGTGAGAATTAACTGATATAACCGGAGATGTCTCAGTGGCACCATAACCTTCAAGGAGTGTTACCCCATGCTTTTTCAAATATCCTTCTCTGAGGGTATCCGGACATTTATCAGCTCCCGCTACCATTAACCTGAGAGTTTTAAAATCTCCCGGTTCGGATTTGTGGAGATAACCCCAGAAGAAACTCGGAGTACCAACCATTATTGTGGGCTTCTCCTTACGCGCAATAGCGCTAACCGTTTGAAAATCAAGCGGATTAGCATAAGATACCATAGTCATGCCATAATAGAATGTCACCCAGAGATTTACAGTTAACCCAAAAACATGGAAGAAAACCAGATTTGCCAGCATGATATCAGATTCGGTAATTTTAATATAAGCACCAAAATTTTTAATATTTGAGGAAATATTTAAGTGCGTCAACTGAACAGCCTTGGGATCTTTTTCACTTCCACTGGTAAACAGTATTGCAGCTGTGTCATTTTCATCTCCTTTATGAATTATTTTGAGGATAACACTGACAGGAAGCTTTGATTTCAAAGCTGCCTTCAGTTTATCACCTGTGGTCACACTTCCCATTAAATCTTCAATCATTACCATACCTTCAATGACTGGACAACCTATTTTTTCCAGCAATGCCCTGGAAGTAATAATTGTTTTGAATTTGCATTTTTCACGAGCATACTTAGCATTGCCCTCGGCACCTGTTGAGTAGTTAATCATTACAGGTATTCTTCCGCTCATTAATGCACCAACGGTTGTCAGTGCGCAACCTGCTGATGTTGGAATCATAATACCAATGAACCCCTTATCATACTTCCTGAATTTAGAACTGAGGATCAGAGCGCCTATCAGAGCCCTGGTATAAGTAACATTTTTCCCTGTGGATTTATCGATAATTGCAAATTTTCCGGAATGCTTCTTTGCCATTTTAACAAATTGCTGATGAAGTAACATAAAGCTAAGTATTAGTTAAAATTGGATTTCCCGTAAAATATTTCTTTATACCTGAAAATGATCTCTTTTCTGGAACAGGGTTTAGTTCTTCAGGTAAAAATAGAAAAGCTTCTATTGTGA
>Ga0315273_10011823_pt1 | contig 11173 bp, 10 predicted proteins | sample YL17G02_0_MG_FD_205753 | JGI IMG/M metagenome (GOLD analysis project Ga0315273, IMG submission 205753) | Sediment microbial communities from Yellowstone Lake, YNP, Wyoming, USA - YL17G02_0 | ecosystem: Environmental > Aquatic > Freshwater > Lake > Sediment | place: USA: Wyoming | collected...
ATTTCAACAAAATATCCAGATATGAAGTGAAAAAAGCGCAACATCTTCTAAACGGACGCCCCAGAAAAGCTCTCGGTTTTCAAAAACCCTATGAAGTTTTTAATCAACTAATCAATCAACGCTGTTGTGTTAGAAGTTAGAATCCAAGTACATTATAACACAAAAAAATACTTATCCAAATGCCGCTGTGGCGGAACTGGCAGACGCGCACGACTCAAAATCGTGTGGGATTATTCTCATATCGGTTCGACTCCGATCAGCGGCACAAAAAAAGACCGGCTTCGTGCCGGTTTTCAAATTTCCGAAAGCTATACCGTTTATTATATTAATTTTTATAAATCAAAAAGTATTTTATTTATTCACGATTCACTTGACATAAAGTCAATAATGCATTATGGATAACATTATCCGTCAATTGAATAAAAACTGTTCGACAGGAAAAATTCTTTAAAAAGGAGGAATATATGAAGATTCTGATAGTTGAAGGAAATGCTGTCCATCGGAAAGCGGCTGTGCAACAACTCACAGATCATGAATTGACCATCATGAGCAGTTTCACCGAATTTTTCAAGAAGATTGCTCATAATCACAAAAACGCATTTCTTCCGCAGTTTGATATGCTTCTCACGGATGTCAAACTCCCTTTGCTCCCGGAACGCAAAAATATGGCGGAAGCCCCTACGGGTTTTGTCGTAGTTCTTAAAGGATTGGAAGCCGGTATTAAAATGATTGGAATTCTTACTGAGATTGATCATTATGATATTTCCAAAAAATCCCTGGAGCTCTGGCAGGACACCGAACCATTTGCTGTCGGCGAAATTAAAATTTGTATCGAATGTTTCCATTCGATTTTTATGGCCGCCAAATTCGACCTGGCCAAAAAATTGGTCTATGGGACTCCAGCATATGAAGAAGCCCGTAAAAAAGGAAATCTCATTCCGGTCAAGAACTGGATATGGATAGTTAAAAAACTGTCTGAATGAAAAATTGACTGAAAAAAACGCTTTTTCTAAAACAAAGACCATGGTTATAATCTAACTGTGGTCTTTTTTCTGAAAAATAAACATCATTCAAATCTATATCCGCAGGTATCTTTGGTTAATAATTCAAATTTATTCAATAGGGTTGTTGCTTAATAGTTGTTTTCCTACATATAGTATGCTGGGATATAATTTTTATACCACCTATTGTATATTTTTTGACGGGGTTTTATTAAGCAACAGGTCTAATGGATATTTTCTGCAATTTAGAGGTCTTATGGAATAAATAGAACAAAATGATTTGCTATTTTTTTTGAATTTTAAAAAACGGCACACTTTCGGCAATTTGCAACATTTCCCGCAATTTCGGCACTTGCCTTTCCTGTTTTTCGCGACTGGCAACAGGATAGATGTAAAAGTTCTTTTGATTTTCGATCGCCAATTATTTCCTTTTTTATCAGTCATGGTTTGATTTTCGATTTAATTATAATAAATAGCGTTAAGTCCTAAAACAAACTCCGGACTCACAGTTCATTGCCTAATCACAACAAACTACGGAGTAAAATTACTTCATAATTTAAGAATATTCAAAGTTGATTATTTATATAACCGACGGGCTGAATTTTAATAACAGAAAATTTTCCATATTTATAATCGCCATAAAAGTGTAGCAAAAAAAGATAAATTCGGCAATTTAAACATGATTTTTATATCAAATAAAACTTTTTTTGCAATAAATGATTAACTGCATTGCCCCACAATAAATTGCAGAATCAAATTTCATAGCTAATAACACTTGATTATATATTAATAATATATCAATATATATATATACATATGCAAACTCAAATAGAAGACATCAAAAATGAATATCAGGACATTCAAAACCGGCTTAGTTCCCCCGAGATTGTTTCTGATCCAAAAAAAATGGTGGAACTCGGAAAACGCCAAGCAGAACTTGAGGAAATGATGAAAGTCATCCCGGAATATGAAAAAACCAAGAGAGAAATGAAAGGCAACGCAGAAATCATCAATAGTGAGACAGATCCCGAAATGAAACATATGGCCATAGAAGAAAACATCAAACTTTCCCGCAAAAATGAACTTCTGGAAAAAGAACTGGAGAAATTACTCGTTCCGAAAGATCCTAATGACAGCAAAAACATCATCGTAGAAATCCGCGCCGGCGCTGGCGGAGACGAATCGGCTCTTTTTGCAGGCACTCTTTTCCGGATGTATTCGCGCTTCGCGGAAAAAAACAGCTGGCACGTCGCCTTGCTGAATTCCAGCCAGAACGAACTGGGAGGCATCAAAGAAATTATTTTTGAAATAAACGGCTTCGGGGCTTATGGAAAAATGAAATATGAATCCGGCGTTCACCGCGTTCAGCGCATTCCGGAAACCGAAAAATCGGGACGCATCCACACTTCCACCGCCACCGTGGCGGTTCTTCCGGAAGCAAAGGAAGTGGAATTTAAAATAGAAGAAAAGGACTTGCGCATCGATACTTTCTGTTCATCCGGTCCCGGCGGCCAATCAGTCAACACCACCAAAAGCGCCGTCCGCATCACCCATCTTCCTACCGGACTCATTGTTTCCTGCCAGGATGAAAAATCCCAAATCAAGAACAAAGAAAAAGCCATGAAAGTCATGCGTTCTCGGCTGCTGCGAATTGAAGAAGAAAAAAACGCCAAAGAACTGGGAGAAACCCGCCGTTCCCAGATCGGAACCGGCGACCGCAGCGAAAAAATCAGAACTTATAATTTTCCCCAGGATCGCATCACCGATCATCGCATCAAAAAAAATTGGAGCAATATCCTCGTGATTCTCGACGGGGACTTGGATGATATCGTCAAATCACTCCAAGAAGAAGACTTAAAAATAAAACTTCAAAAATAATATCTTTCAAATTATTTTCCCTAAATCAAATTGAAAGCAACAAGTATCTATCATCCATGCCAAGCATCTTTGAGATCAAAAAAAAATATTCCAAAAAAATAGATCCGTTTGATTTAGATCTTTTGATTGCCCATTCGATCGGAAAAACACGAGAATTCGTACTGGCTTATCCGGAATTTCCGATAAATCCATCAAATATTGGAAGGTTGAAATCAAAAATTTCCCGCCGAGCAAAAAATGAACCACTTGCATACATTTTAGGAATCAAAGAATTTTACGGCTTGAATTTCAAAGTAAACAAAAATACCCTTATTCCTCGGCCCGAAACCGAAATTATTATTAAAGAAACACTTAAATATATTTCAAAAATTCGACAATTTAATAATCTGATTCTTACAGATTTGGGAACAGGATCAGGTAACATCATAATTTCATTGGCACACAATTTAAAAAATATAAAAAATGATAATATCTTTTTTTACGCCACGGATATCTCACACAAAACATTACGCATCGCGAGATATAATGCGAAAAAAAACAATGTAAGCGAAAAAATAAAATTCCTGCAAGGAAATCTTCTTTCTCCAATAGTCAAAAAAATAAACGGAAAATGGAAAATGATAATTCTGGCCAATCTTCCTTATCTTGAAAAAAATTGGAGAAATTTATTAAAAAACAAAAATAGCGCAGGATTGAAATTCGAACCAAAAATCGCTTTGGACGGAGGACTTGATGGACTTGATATTTATAAAAAATTATCCGAACAAACAAGAACATTGACAAAGAATTGTCCTAACAACATTCTGACTCTCTTTTGCGAGATAGGGCAAGCACAAAAAAGCGAAATAAAAAAAATATTTTCTTTTGCCACCAAGATTGATTTTTTTAAAGATTTATCTGGAAAATGGAGAAGTTGCATGATAGAATTTTAGCTTTATTAAAGGCATCTTTCCACTACTAAACCCCGCTTGTTAGCGGGGTTTAGTTTTGATTCAGCTTAAAGCCAAACCAAAAAAGAAAACATTAGCAAAAACTATCTTTTTCTCTTTTTCTTAGCTACTTTTTTCTTAGCTGCCATTGTAAGTCACCTCCTTTCAATAATTTTGTCTGAATCTAAATTTGGTTTAAGACCTGACAAAATTTATTTCTATTTTAATCGTCTTACTTTTTATTTCTTATCTGCTTTTATTATAAGATATATCGAAAATAATGCAAGAGAAAAAATAATTTTTTGTGGATAACTTAATTATAAGATACTTAGAAAATAATACAAGAGCAGGCAGAAAATTTGTTGATAAAAATTATTTTTTATTTATAAACATTCTATACGATATCCAGTAAAAGATTTATGATTTTTTTTATTTCAGATCAATAAATCATTCATCAACTTAGTATTTCATAAAAAATTTTATGCTATCTTGAAATTTTCATGACTTTTCGGCATCCGTATTATTTATCAATAAATACTGCCAATAAAAAAAACAAATTTTCAAATATTTTCCTCAAATTCAACACAAATTTTTGATTTTTTGCATCACAAAAACCTCAAATGAATTACCTCGTGGCAAACCGACGAGGTATCAGATGAAAACTATCTAATATTTTGTAGCAAGCTACGGAGAATTTACCCTAATAGAGACTAAACATCTCAAAAAACAACAAAAAAACTCATAAAAATCGGCATATTAGACCAAAAATATAGGGTTTTGTCTAGTTGACGTTACGAAATCATCGCGATAAAATATAATGACAAGGAGGTCGACTCACAAATACTATGTTAACCCCGGATCATTTTGCGATTTACATAGTATTATCGGTAAAACACACATTTTGAGTATTCCCGTTTTGCATTGCTCACGCGAAGCATATCGGGTAGGCTTCAACGCAAGCTGTACATTGAAAAATTAATCCTTAAATTCGCTTCCAGCGAAGGAAACTAGAAAGGAAGGTGAAATACATGGAAGAATACCAAGAGCAACAAGATACGCAAGAAGGAACATCTAATTGGTTAAAAGACAACCTGCGGATAATCATCAGTATGCTTATCGTGATTTTTATTGCCGCAGGAATTTATTCCTATTCAAAACGCTCACAAAACCCGGAAGAAAATCTAGGCGAAGAGCAAACTCTGACTGAAGAAGAACCGGGTATCAATATTACAGAACAAGAAAACATACCCACAAAATCTGTCAATGAACAGAATAAATCAGTTAATCAGAAAGAGCAAATAACCTCAATAGTCACCAGCCAAGAAACCGAAACCTCATTCATAGAATCGGCAGACAAAGGAAATGGACAGACTCATCTAGCTCGCAGAGCGCTAGCGAACTATCTTGAAAAAAATCCTGATTCGTCTTTAACGGCAGAACACAAGATCTATATTGAAGATTTTCTGCGAAAAAATTCCGGATTTACAGGAAAGGTTTTTGTCGGAACTTCGATTGAATTTTCCAAAGACAAAATCAAAGAAGCCATTGAGTCTTCCGAGAAACTGAGTGATAATCAGCTTAAAAATCTGGAAAAATATTCAGCCAGAGTTCCCTCATTATCGTAAAGATTAAGGATATATTAAGATCAAATACAAACAAAATGATGTTTGTTCCTTACGCAATCAATTCATTTTGATAACGCAAAACCTCCGGAAAAATCCGGGGGTTTTGTTTTATCAGCATTTTTTTAAAATTGTATTTTTGTTCCTTCGCCAATCCCATAAATTCTGGAAAAACCGGCGTTTATTTCCAAAACCCGACTTGCTTTGATAGTGGGACGAATGGTTCCGTTATAATCGGCTGCAATATTTTCAGCCACATATACGACCCTATCCCCGTCAATCCATATTATATCCAAAGGAAATTTCATGTCTTTCATCCAAAATGAAGAATATCCCGATTTCGAAAATTCAAACAGCATGGCACACTCTCGACATAAATTTTTTCTTTTTCCCAATCCCAAAGACATTTCTGCCTCACTTCTCGCTATTTCCGCTTTGAATTCAATTCCATTGATGGAAACTGTTTTAATATTATTGCTATGTTTTGGCAAGCGATACCATAACATTCCACCCATAAAAACCACGAGTATAATTAATATTGATAATAATTTGCCATTATTCGTTATCCGCATATTTAACTTCCTTTTCTTTTATTTTTTGATTAATTATCCAAAAAAATACAGTTAAAAAAACAACTGTTAAAAAAATTACGATCAGTTTACCTATCACTCTTGTGTTTAAGGAAATAATTCCGATTGCCAAAGTGACGCCATAAAACAAAAATGCGATTTTTTTCGGCGACCAGCCCAGACGAGAAAGCTTGTAGTGAAGATGACTTTGATCCGGTTCGAAAACAGATTTTCCTGAAATCATCCTTTCTCCGATCACCCAGAAAAAATCGAATATAGGAACTGCCATCACCATAAGCGTCGTAGCAATTTTAGTCCCGGCAAAAATAGCCAGCACTGCCAAAATAAAACCCATGAAAAATGAACCTGAAGTTCCCGCCATAATTTTTGCCGGATAAAAATTAAAAATAAGAAAACCAAACACGGAACCTGCTAAAGCCATCGTTATTACTCCAATTGGCGGCTGATTAACTTCCGGTTTCAAACTCAAGAGAAATATCACTAAACATCCCATCAACACCACTCCTCCACTCAATCCATCAATTCCATCCAACCAATTGACGGAATTAATCATCAATAAAATCCAAATAGTGGAAATCACAAAACTAACAGAAATAAGGAAGAAGGAATTGAAAACTATAAGTCTGCCGCTGAAAGGATCAGTAATAAATTCCATTTTTATTCCCAGTACAAAAATAAAGATAACAGCGCATATTTGAAGGAACAACTGCTGTTTCCAGGAAAGTTCCCGATAATCATCGATCAATCCGATGAATAGGATGAACAGCGACACCCATATGATTCCCAAAATCTGGATCGAAATAAAAAGATTGACATCAAATAAAATCGTCAAGAGAAAAGCGAGAATAATTCCCGCTCCTCCCAGGCGAGAAATATTTTTTCCATGGATATGCCTTTTTTCCTTTCGGTTTTTCCCTGACATTCTTTTTGAAACAGCAATTAAAATTATTTCCAAAATAACCGCTAAGAGAAAAGATTTTACGAAAGGAGACAGATAAATTTCCATATTGATTATTTTCTTATTTTTTCCGTCACCCAGAATTCTCCGAAATATTTTCCCAAAAGAATCCTGGTTTGAGAATCAATAGAAGGAAGGGATCCGAGAAAAGGAGCCGTGATAGGCACCAATATCCACTGAAGCACCATATAAACATATTTCCATTTGGAATATTTTTTCGGCCGGGCAGGCATCATAAAAAAACTGAGTGAAACGCAAACAATCAATCCGATCATGGCCAGCGTCATCAAATATCGAGTTACAAAAGGCAGATTATGAGCTAAAACGCTTTCATTATACTGCGCTCCTCCGAAAAAAAGAGGGAGCCAACCTAGGATCGCGAGAATAATCGATGATGTAGCCCATGAATGGTGTCCTTCAAGCATTTCAAAAGCAATTTTTATTTTCTTCAAAAAAGAAATTTTTTTATCCGGCCAGATAGCCCTCATCACTGTAGGAAAATGTTCAATACCATATGCCCATCTTCGTTTTTGTTTGTATTGGTTTTTGATGGTTTTCCAATAGGTCGGAGCTAATACCGCATCCAAAGAAACAGAAAGATAAATCGGCTTTACCTTATAATTTCCATGATAATATGAAAAGCATTTCCAAAATATAATCGAATCTTCATTGATGATATTTACCGGCCAAAAATCGACTTTCACCAAGGTATCAAAAGGTTCGCTATGCGAAGCGAACGTTACCATCCCTTCGACCCGCGTACTTTGAAAAATATGCCAAAAACTCGAACTGGTCACGATCACCCGCACAAAAGCATTCGTATCCCAAAGGTTGTTATGATACATCGGCAAGGGCTGATACGCCATTTGAAGTCGATTTGGATTGGTGATATATTCATAAGTCAAAGCTGCAAAATACTGAGGATGGGCGACAGTATCACAATCAAAATTTGAAAAAATAACTTGTTTGTAATCGATATTGTTCCGATTGAGATACTCCATCAATTTTTTTGCGGCAAATGTCGCGTTTGAAGCTTTGCATTTCAATTCTCCCTCGCTCACAATATGTGTCGTCACCAAAAAATCCCTGAACACATCGTCAAATTTTCCTTTCAGATAAGTTACTTTTTTTAATCGCTCCTCTTCCGGCTCTCGCTCTTCAGTGGCCAAAAGAATGATAAATTGCTTATTAGGAAAATTGGAATCCGCCACTGCCTGAATCGCCGGTTCAATTACTTCCGCCGACTCGTTCGCCGTCGGTAGCATCACCACATGGACTATCCTCTGCCAATCCATAATTTCATCTTTATTTTTTTCTATATCTTTTATTTCTCTGAGATATTTATTTTGCCGCTGGATTTCCTTTCTTATAATCCTAATTTCCCTTCTTGACATTTCATTCCTTTCTTCCAAAATATTTTTCATTCTTTTTATTTTCTCCAAAATAAGTTCTTTGAATTTTTCGGGATTTTTGATATTTTGGCATCTTTCCCACCAATCTATTTTCTTTCCTTCGCTCAATTTTTTATATCCTGCAACAGAATAATAAGCGATAAAAACGGTTCTCAAGATCCAATAAATATCAAAAGCGATTATGAAAACCGATACCCAAATAGGAAACAAAAAAGACAAAACAAACATGCCAATCAAAGTCAGCCACGTCAGACTTCCTGGAATAATTTCTAATATCCTTTGCGTTCTCCATTTATTTTTATTTTTTGTTTTTGGATCAGGAAATAAAAACATAAGTTAATAATTGATAGCGATTACACTCGCGCTGGCAATGATAATTCCCACTTGAATTAAAAAAGCCACCAATAAAAAAATATAAGATGCGATCCGTTCATTTTTTTCATAAAAAAAACCAGCTAAAAAAGTGTTTATGATGAAAAAAACTGCTCCCATGGATGGCAGGAAATATACTTGCCACCAATCACCGATCATATCTACGCCAAAATAGACATTATAATGAAGAATAATCGGCAAGTCAACGGGCTTGATAAAAATATACAGGATTACCCAATTCGCGACATTCAAAAAAATTGTAATGATAAACATCCAATGGACTATGGGATTTCTAAAAAAATCCTTGGCAAAAAAAGACCTGATATGAAATTTCAGGCCGTCTTTCTTTTCCTGCGCATTATTTTTAAGTTGTTTCAGTTCCGATAAAAACATAATTTTTTCTCTTTGATACATTTATTCCTCTTTCGGTTTTTCCAGCGTCAATGGCTCAATAGTTTTTTCGCTCTCGGTTATTTTGGCCACATCTTTGTCTATTTTACCCAACTCCTTATAAGCCGTGTTGAAATGACTTACCGTAATTCCCAAACTGTTATGTATTTTTTTCATATATTCTTCAAAAGCTGAAATATGCTTTCCCAGTTTATCCACATTGGTTCGGATCTGCTTGGCATTTTCTTCAATCTTTAATGCCCGCAGTCCTTGCAATACTGTTTGCAGATAAGCCAGGAAAGATGTCGGAGAAACAATAATCACTTTTTTATCCTGAAAAGCATATTCAATAAGATCTCTGGTGTTAATTTGCACCGCCCCAACTTTATTCACCAATAAATCATAATAGATGGCTTCGGAAGGAATGAACATAAAAGCGAAATCCATAGTGTTTTCCTCCGGCTTGATATATTTAGATGTTTCATCTATCCGATTTTTGAGATCTTGTTTAAAAACTTTTTCCAAACGTTCGCGTTCTTCTGAATTGTCGGAATTGAGAATTTTTTCATAGTTTTCAAGGGAGAATTTTGAATCAATGGGTATAATTTTTTCTTTCACAAAAACAACTGCATCCACGACTGTTCCGTCTTTAAATCCATATTGCATCTGATATGAATTAGGCGGCAGAACATTTTTGAGCGTTTCCTCTAAAAAATATTCTCCCAGAACCCCTCTCTGTTTGGGGTTTTTCAGAATATCCTGCAAATTCTGCAGCTGAGCTGAAAAATTTATCACTTGCTTGTTGGTTTCATCCAATTTCGTCAATTTTTCAGTCACCTCACTGATAAGTTTGGCTGATTGTCCCGTTATACCTTCCACGGTCTTTATGGTTTGACTGATCTGCTGGTTGGTTGCTTGATGAGTTTGGGAAAGTTTGTTGTCAACTTCTCTTCGAAGCTCTCTATTCTGTTCGGAAAGAGCCGATAAACGTTCCAAAATGACAGTTATTTTTTCATTTTTTTCTTTTTCCATTTCACCTCCGGTTATTTTTTTCCTCATATCAAAAAACAGCCACATTAACAAAAAGCTAGTCAAAAGCATAATTGCCAGTAAAATATAAACGATCATGATAATTTTCCTAACAAAATAATTATCTTCTCATTTTCAGATTATTGATCAATCTTTTAAGTCCAAGAATCTTATTGACGATCTCGTCATGCGGCGCTTCTAAAAAATCCAAGATAAACCGATCAAGCATATCCAGACGGTATTTGAATTCATCGCTGTTCATTAACACATAGCTTATTTCTCTTCCGATTTCCGCTTCCAAATTATTCATGAGATTATTCAGTTTTCCCTTATTAACACTATTCACCACCAAAATAATGTCCGCTTTGCTTTTTGAATAATTCAGAAAAACTCCGCTTACCAAGGCCAGCTTCACATCGCCAATATTTTTCACTTTGCTCAAATTCTGGCACTGGGGATAAACATTGGACTTAGTTACCAAACTTTTCAGTTCGCCATAAAAAGAAAAATTGGTATTCAAAAAATAAAATTTCTTTCCTTTCCTTCTTTTCTCACTAACTAATTTTATTTTTTTAAATACTTCCAATTCTTTTCTGGCATTCTGAATACTAATCATATTTCTTTTGGCGGTCTCCGCCAAATCACACTCTTTTTCGGGATTTAAAATAAAAAAGCGCAACAATCTTGCTTTCGCTTTAGATCCAAATAATGATTCTAAAATCTCCGCCATAGATTTCTTTCTATTAACTAATCAGATCTTATGTTTAGTATAGCATTCCACCGCGAAAAAGTAAATTCCTGCTTTTGGAAGCATAATTGCTTCGCTTAAAAAAATATTATATTATAAAAGCAAGTTAAACGACTTAGTTCGATTCCAGAATCTAACGCAACAATTTGGCACGTAAGCGCCAAAGATGCTATGTTGGATTCCTATGAAAAATTACAAAAGGTTAAGTATGAATGAGCGAGAAGAAATCAGCCGAATGCTCACT
>Ga0315273_10011824_pt1 | contig 11173 bp, 9 predicted proteins | sample YL17G02_0_MG_FD_205753 | JGI IMG/M metagenome (GOLD analysis project Ga0315273, IMG submission 205753) | Sediment microbial communities from Yellowstone Lake, YNP, Wyoming, USA - YL17G02_0 | ecosystem: Environmental > Aquatic > Freshwater > Lake > Sediment | place: USA: Wyoming | collected...
CCACCGTCGTCCCCCCGGCGTGGAGGGCCCCCTTGTGCGCCGCCGCGTCGATCCCGCGCGCCATCCCGCTGACCACCGTCCATCGGGCCGCGGCGAGCTCCCCCGACAGGATGCGGGCGAATTCCCTCCCCGGTCCCGTGGGGGCGCGGCTTCCGACCACGGCCACCGCCTCGCCGCCGGTCCATCCCTTTCCGGCCCGGTACAGGAGCAGCGGCGCCCCGGGAATCTCCCGAAGCGCGACGGGGTAGTCGCCCGCACCCCAGGGGAGGATCGCGATCCCCAGCCGCTCGCACGCCTCCCGCACCGTTTCGGCCCGCCGGCCCGCCTCCGCGGAGCCAAGCGCCGCCTTCGCCTTCCCGAGAAGGGAAACACCTCGCGGCGTCATCCCGGGGAGGAAACCGCCGGCCCCGGACGCGCGGAGGCGCCGGAGGTGATCGACGGTGAACCCCTCGATCAGCGACAGGCGGAGGAACGTGTCGAGGAGGGAGGCGGTGCTTGCGGAATCATCCACGGGGGAACCCCTGGCCGGTTTCCCCCGTTATGCATCAAATGTCGTGCCACCCCCTGGATACGGGGGGACATTCCTGCCAGGGGGGACATTCCTGGCTCTCCCCCGGGAAGAAGGGAAGGAGTGTCCTCCCACTGCGAAATCTACTTCGGGGGTAATCCCCGCAGGGCCAACGCGCTCGCGGCGAAGGGTTGCGTGGATCGGACGACGTACGCCGTCGAGAAGTCCGGCGACACACGGACCACGACCGCCCCCGCCACATCGGCGAACAGGACCTTGCCCGAAACGGAAGTCGGCGCGGCCCCTGCCGCCGCACCGGTCGGGACGAAAAGACGGAAGACGTTCCCCACCGCCACGCCCGCGGACGCGCCCTGGTCAAGGTAGATGAAATCGCCCTGCGCGAGCTCTTGGTTCTCGAGGCGGCCGGTGATCACCGAGGAAGGGATGCCGTCCGCTCCCGGGTCGATCCGTACCGGCGTGTACGCCGGGATCTCCTCCGAGATCAGGTCGGCGCGCGTGAGGTCCTCGAACGATTGCCGTACTCTCCCTGTCGGCTGCCCGTCACGTATCGGCCCCGCCTGGATCACCCCGATCAGGTAGCTCACATATCCGGAAACCGAACGTTTCCCCGGACTATCGATCGGTCCCCGGACCCGGTAGACGCCGAGCAGCTGGCCTTCCGGGATCTCCTTCCGGAGTACAAGGTAGACCTGGTCGCCTTCGACGAATCCGACCTTCGGGTCCCTCCCTGCCTGGATGTTCCCGATCCCCTTCGGCGCCTCCTTCGAGAACTCCCCGGCACGGACGAAATCCGCCGGCTTGATGTCGAGGTACGGCACCCTTGGGGGAGCCGCAGGCGGAGTCGCGGGAGGAGCCGCCGGTTTCACCACTTCCACGGGAGGGGCGGGCGCCGTTTCGGCGGGCCCGGAGGCGGACGCCGTCTCCTGCCCGAGCGCGATCTCCCTCGGACCGGGCGGGACGATAACGACCTGGATGCCGGGATAGATGTAGTGCGGATTGGTGAGGAAGCGGTTCCGCTCCCAGATTTCCGTCCATTTCCACGGGGACCCGAGGTATTTCGCGGAAAGATCCCAGAGGGTGTCCCCCGCGACCACCGTGTGGACGATCCCCTCGGACGGTTTCGCCGTTTCCGCCGGCGCCTGCTGAGCGAACGCACCGGTCGGGAGAAGGATCAACGTGCACAGCACCGCGAACGTCCCCCTATTCAACGACGCGCGTTTCATCGTCCATACCCCGTTTCCCCGCCCGGAAGGCGTTTTGTACCACTCTTATCGGTGAAACGTCCGCGCATATTCAAGAAAATTACCTGCCGCCCCCCCCGAAGTCAAGGGGACCTTTCAGCAAACCGCGACACAAGCCACTGACGGATTTTTGCAGCGTTTGGTGCGACAGGGAGGAATCCGTGAGAGGTGCAGGCGCTTTCGGGGGACATTCCTGGTGTTACCCCGGGATCAAGGGGAGGAGTGTCCCACGCCCACAACCCATCGCAGGTGCAGGAACACCTCGCGGTTCCCCTTCGGGCCGGGAACGCGGCTTTCCGCCTCCCCGAGGACTTCGTATCCGATTTCGCGGGCGAACGCAGCGATCCCGTCGACCGCCTCACGCCGCAGCGAGGGATCCCGCACAACGCCTCCCTTGCCGACGCGGCCCTTCCCCACCTCGAATTGCGGCTTCACGAGGGGGAGCGCCTCGGCGACGGTGGCAAGGAAGCGCGGGAGCACCGGGAGGATGTGCCGCAGAGAGATGAAGGAGACGTCGACGACCGCGAGCGTCACCTTTTCCGGCAGCAGATCCCCGGCAGCATGGCGGAAGTTCACCTTTTCGAGAGAGACGACGCGCGGGTCGCGCAGCAGCCGGTCGTCGAGCAGGCGCTCCCCCACGTCGAGCGCGTAGACGCGGGAGGCGCCGCGTCGGAGCAGGCAGTCGGTGAAACCGCCCGTCGACGCGCCCACATCGAGCGCCACGCTCCCCGCCGGGTCGATCCCGAAATCGTCGAGCGCGCCGGAGAGCTTCCCGCCGCCCCGCGAGGCGAACGGGCGGGGGGCCGGCAGGAGGCCGACGTCCGCGCCCTCCTTCACGGGCGTCCCGCATTTCGCGCAGACGACCCCGGCGAGAAGGACCCTTCCGGCCAGGATCAGCCCCTGGGCCTTCGCGCGGGTCTCCGCGATCCCTCGCGAAACGAGCTCGGCGTCGAGCCGGCGGCGCGTGGCGGCGGGCGCGCGCAGCGGATCAGACAATCTTCTCGAGGCGGGACCGGATGCCGTCGAGGATCGAGGGGATGAGGGACTTCCCTTCGTGGCAGATCCGCAACGCCTCGGAAACGATGTGCGCGGACGTCAAGCCGCACCCTTCACGCAGCTGCGCGGTAGATCCGTGCTCGACGAACCGGTCGTGGACGCCGATCCGGCTGAATCGTTGGGGATGCTCGTCGTGCTCCTCGAGAAGCTCCATCACGGCGCTGCCGAACCCGCCAGCGAGGAGGTTCTCCTCCACGGTGATGACCCGCCCGATCCGGCGGACCAGCGGCAGGAGGAGGTCGGCGTCGAGGGGCTTTACGAACCGGGCGTCGACCACCGTCGCGGAAACACCCTGTTTCCGCAGCTCCTGCGCAGCGTGCAGGCACGTCAAGACGGTCGAACCGATCCCAACAAGGAGCACGTCCTTCCCTTCCTCGAGAAGTTCGCCCCTCCCCCAGGGAATCGTCTCGTCCTCGGAGGGGATCGCCGCCCCCGTGCCGGAACCCCGCGGATAGCGGATCGCCACGGGACGGCCGGCGCGAACCGCCGTGCGCAGCATCCGGACCAGCTCGGCCTCGTCGCGCGGCGCCATGAGCGACATTTCCGGGATCTGCCGCAGGAACGACAGATCGAACAGCCCCTGGTGCGTGGCCCCGTCGGCCCCGACGAGACCGCCGCGGTCGACGGCGAACACCACCGGGAGCTTCTGAATGCAGACGTCGTGGATGATCTGGTCGAAGGCGCGCTGCAGGAAGGTCGAGTAGATCGCCACCACGGGGATCTTCCCCTCGCGGGCAAGGCCCGCGGCGAAGGTTACCGCGTGGGCTTCCGCGATCCCCACGTCGAAGAACCGGTCGGGAAACGCCTCCCGGAATTTCGTAAGGCCCGTCCCGCCGCACATCGCCGCGGTGATGGCGACCATCCTCGGGTTTTCCCTCCCAAGCTCGACGATCGCGTCGGAGAAGACGTCCGTGTAGGACGGCGCCGACGCCTTCCCGATTCCCTTCCCGGTCTCCGGGTCGAAGGCACCCACCCCGTGGAAATATTCCGGGTTCCCCTCCGCCGGCGCATATCCCTTTCCCTTGGACGTCACCACGTGGACGAGCACGGGCCCTTCGATGTTCTCGAGGTTCTGGAGCGTTCCGATGAGGGCATCGAGGTCATGTCCCGGGATCGGGCCGATGTAGGTGTAGCCGAGCTCCTCGAACAGGAGGCCGGGGACGATGAACCCCTTCGTCAGCTCCTCCGACTTTTTCGCGATCCGCGCCAGGAACGCGCCGTGGGGCATCGATTTCAGGAGCGTTTCGACCCGCTTCCGGAACGAGGTGTACAGCTTCCCGGTCATCATCCGGTTGAGGTACCCGGAAAGGGCGCCGACGTTCTGGGAGATCGACCACTCGTTGTCGTTGAGGATGACGATGAGATCGCGTTTCTGGTGGCCCGCATGGTTCAGCCCTTCGAGGGCGAGACCGGAGGAGAGGGAGCCGTCCCCGATGACGGCGATGACACGGTTCTTTCCCTTCCGGAGATCACGGGCGACCGCCATCCCGAGGGCCGCGGAGATCGACGTGCCGGAGTGCCCTGTGCCGAAGGCGTCGCAGGGGCTCTCGGAGATGCGAGGAAATCCGGAGATCCCCCCGAAGGTCCGCAGCGTCGGGAAAACGTCCCGCCTCCCCGTGAGGATCTTGTGGGCGTAGGCCTGGTGCCCGACGTCCCATACGATCCGGTCCTGCGGGCAGTCGAACACGTAGTGGAGGGCGACCGTGAGTTCCACCACGCCGAGGCTCGAAGCGAGGTGCCCCCCGGTGCGCGCGATGTTGCGTACGATCGTCTCCCGCAGTTCCGCGGCGACGCCCGGAAGCTTGTCGCGAGGTACCTTCTTCAGTTCCGCCGGCGACTGGATCGGCGCCGTGCGGGGAGCATCCGCCACTTACTTCCTCCTGTTCCGTACCATGCCGACGAGTTCCCGGAGCGGATCGGCTTCCGCCCCGAACGTGGAAACCGCGTCGAGCGCAGCCCGTTCGAGCACCGAGGCCCGTTCGAGCGCGGCCGGGATCCCGTGGGCCACCGGGTATGTCCACTTCCCCCGCGCCCGATCCTTGGCGATCCCCTTCCCCATCTCCTCGAAACTCCCCGTCTCGTCGAGGATGTCGTCGGTGACCTGGAAGAGGAGACCCAACCGCGTGCCGTACTCCCCCAGCGCGTCGAGCTGCGCCGGGGAACCGCCGCCGAGGATCGCCCCCATCCGCGCGCAGGAGGCAAGGAGCGCGGCGGTCTTCCGCAACTCGATCTCGTCGACCTCGGCCGCCGTGGAGCTCCCGGGCGCGGCGGACAGGTCCATCTGCTGGCCGCCCACCATTCCGCCCCCGCCGGCCGCCCGCGCGAGATCGGCGATCGCCCGCACCGCCCTTCCCGGGTCGGCCTGCGCCAAGGGGGATTGCGCCATCACCCGGAACGCGTCCGTCAACAACGCGTCGCCGGCCAGGATCGCCGTCCCCTCGCCGAACACCTTGTGAGAGGTCGGCTTCCCCCGCCGGAAGTCGTCGTCGTCCATCGCCGGCAAGTCGTCGTGGATCAGCGAGTACGTGTGAATGTACTCGACCGCGCAGGCGAACGGAAGAAGGCCGCCTTCTTCTCCACCCACCGCCAGGCCGGCGGACAGGAGCAAAACCGGCCGCACACGCTTCCCCCTCGCCATCAGGGAGTACTCCATCGCCTCCCGGAGGGGAGACGGGATCCGGGACGCTTCGGAAGCGAAGGTTCCGGCCAGGCTCTCTTCGACCAACCCGCGCAGACGGGCGATGGTGTCGGCCGGCGTCACTCTTCCTTCCCTAAGATATCGTCCTCCTCCGCGGTCTCCCGGGAGACGCCCCCCGGCTTCCGCAGGAGGAGCTCGATCTTCCGGTCGGCCTCGTCGAGGCGCTTTCGGCACGTCTCGGAGAGGCGCATTCCCTCCTCGAACAGGCGGATCGACTCCTCCAGGGGAGGCTTCCCCGACTCGAGTCGCTCCACGACGGCTTCGAGTCCCTTCAACGCCTCCTCGAAGGAGGGCTCCTTCACTTTACCCGCCATCGTGCACCGCCTCCAAAGTGCTCAGCCGCGCGGCCCGTGTGCGACCTCGTCGGTCTGGAGCATTGTCTTTCATTATAGTTCACCGCTCACCGGCCCGGAAGGGCGAACAGGCGCGTGGGGTCGACGCGCCCGCCCGGAACCCTCACGCCGAAATGCAGATGCGGCCCGGTCGCCCGCCCCGTGGCGCCGACCGACCCGATCCGATCCCCCCGGGAGATCTCTTGTCCCTCCGCGACGGAGAACTCCTTCAGGTGATAGTAGACGCTGAAGACCCCGCCGCCGTGGTCGATCACCACCGATCGCCCGCCGAAGAACTGCTCGGCCGCGAAAGCGACCTGACCGTCGGCGATCGCCCGGACCGGCGTCCCCGTGGGCAGGGTGATGTCCACCGCGGAGTGCGGCATCCGGGGATGTCCGTTGATCACCCTGCGCGCGCCGAAGTTGGCGGGACGGTACTCCTCCACCGGCGGAAGGAACGGGATCCGCCAGCGCGGGGGGGTCACCCGGGAGAACCGCCGGGAAAGCTCCGCCGCCTCCGCACCGATCCGGACCAGCGTCGCGTTGTCGAATTCCGCCATCCCCTTCGGAAGGGTCATTTCCTGCACGGCGAACTTCCGCGGAGAGATCGTCACCTCCACCTCCGCTTGGACCCGGGCCCCGCCGAGGAGCCCTTCCGCGGCCACCACCCCCGGTCCTGCGGAATCCTCGAGATCCACGCCGATCAACCCCTCGTACCGTCCCGGGGCGGTCTCCCTCATCGGCCAGGCCGCGCCCTTCCACCGGAGGACGAGGTTGTCGACGGCCCCGTTCGCCGAAACCTCCACGACCACGGGATCGCCCAGCGCCGGGGTACGGGTCGAAACGGCAATCGACAACATCCCGTCCGACGCGGCGAGCGCGGGCACCCCGGCGACACCCACCAGGCACACAACCAATAAAACCAACCACACTCCAATCACCGGCAGGCGGATCACATCAAGAGCAGACGCCGGAGGGAGGGGGGCCTGAGTGCCCCCCGTTAGCCCTACTGCGGGGGTACCCCAGCAGCGCGAAGCTCGTATTGGGGCGGAGACCGCAAGTACGGAACCGGCGGAGACCCCGCTATCTCTACGGGAGAAATCATCGCCAATAGATGCGCGTGGTCGAAGGACGTGGAAGGGATCGATGCACGCGTTCGCTGGCCGGAGCCGGGGCCGCTCTCGCGCATCCTGCGCCCGCGGCACTCGGCCATCCCTGGCCATCGGAGCCAGGTCGGATGCGAACGGCCCCCCTCCCGGAGGCGTAGCGAGAAAGCGGATCCGCTCCCGCAACCGGTTCACGGTTTCTGCCCTTCCACAATCGCTCCGAATACGCCGTCGGAAACCCGGATATCCAACGCTCGGCCGGGACGTGCCTCTGAAACGGAACGGACCGCCTTCCCGGTAGCGCGGTCGAGCGCGATTGCGTACCCCCGCGTGAGCACGGCGGTCGGATTGAGGGACGCCAGCTTGCCTCCGAAAATATCGAGGTCGGATCGGAGGCGGCGGTTCCGTGCGTCCACTTCGGTGCGTGCGCGACCGAGAAGGACCGTGAGTTCTCCGCGCCTTCTGGAAACCCACGCCGCGGGGGAGTGGATCCGCACCGAGGCGGAGAGGCGCTCGACGCCTTCCCGGCCGTCCCGGACCGCGGAGCGCGCGAATTCCGAGAGCGAGGACGACAGCGCGTCGACGGCGTACCGCTTCCCCTGAAGGAGGGGGCGCGGGTCCGACAATTTTCCCGCGGCGATCCGCCACTCCTGACGGGCCGTTTCCCGCGATCGGGCATCGGCCCGGCGTGCCCGCAGGGAGAGGGCCGCGACCCGGTCGAGGAGCTCGACCCGGTCGGGGACGGCCATCTGCGCGGCGGCGGTCGGGGTGGGAGCGCGGTGGTCCGCGGCAAGATCGGCCAGCGTGAAGTCGGTCTCGTGTCCGACCGCGCTGATGACCGGAACGGGCGAACGGACGATGGCCCGCACGACCACCTCCTCGTTGAACGCCCACAGGTCCTCGATCGAGCCGCCACCACGCCCGACGATAACTACATCCGCGTCGCCGGAGACGTACAGCGCGTCGAGCGCCGCCGCGATCTCCGCTGCCGCTCCTTCCCCCTGGACCAGCGACGGGGCGAGGACGATCGCCACCCCCGGGAAGCGGGAGCGCGCCACCCGAACCATGTCGCGCAGGACGGCGCCGTGCAAGGACGTTACGATCCCGAGCCGCCGCGGGAACGGGGGAAGCGGGCGCTTGCGCGCCGCATCGAACAACCCCTCCTCCGCGAGGCGACGCTTCCGCCGCTCAAGCTCCACGAGGAGGTTCCCGACGCCCCGCACCTCGGCAGACCGGGCGTAAATCTGGTACTCCCCCTTCTTCTCGAACACCCCGAGGGAGCCGGTGACGATCACGGTCTGCCCGTCGCGGATCTCCCCGTAGATGTTCCGCTCGTTCCCGCGGAACAGGACGACGCGGATCTGCGCCCCCTCGTCTTTCAGGGAGAAATACCGGTGACCGGACGCCTCGTACCGCTTGTAGTTCGACACCTCCCCCTCGACCCGCACGGTCAGGAAGGACGACTCGAGGAACCGCTTGATCTTCCCGGTCAGTTCGGTGACGGATAGAACGTCCCCGGATTGCGATGCACCAAAGAGATCACGTTCCACTGGATGCCTCTCTCACGCTTTACCTTTCAGCGGGACACTCTTGCCAGGGGGGACACCCCTGGTTTTCACCTGGGCGAAGGGGAGGAGTGTCCCCCACTGCGGAATTGAGTGTCCTGCCCCACGAGAAGCTCCTCGACGGTCACCGGGCGGATCCCTTCCGTGCGCAGCTGCGGGAGCAGTTCGAGAAGGGCCTTGCGCGTCTCGCGGCGGGCGTGGCACAGGGCAACCGCCGCGCCCCGCTCCTTCGCCAGGGCGATAACGGCCGCCCACTGGCGCCGCATCTCCCCGGGCCGGCCATCGGCGTCGAGGAAGATGTCGCGCCGCGCCGCGGGGACACCCGCCTCCTCCATCGCCATGGATGCGACGGTGCCCGCCGAGGTCACGCTGTCGACGAAGAAGAACCTTTTCCCCTTGAGCGCCTGCCCGAAGGATGCCATCGCGCCGAGGTCGGAGGTGAACGCCGACCCCATGTGGTTGCTCGCCCCGTTCGCCTGGGGAACGTCGGCGGCCATCCGGGCGAACCGGTCCGCGATCTCCTCCGGCGACATTCCCCGGCGAAGGAGGAACGGCTCCGTCCGGTCGGCGACGCCGCCTTCCGACTCCATCGGGACGTGGAGGATCACGCCGAAGCCGTGGGTTCGGGCGGAAGCCGCGAACGATTTGGAGGAGGGGCCGTACGGTAAGACGGATACGGTGATCCGCTCGGGGATGTCTAGCCACTCGGCGTCCCGCACCGGATCGTACCCAAGGCCGTCGACGACGATCGCCAGCCGGGGGCCCTTCGCTGGCCCGGCCGCCCCGTTGTCCGACGGAACGGAGGACGTCGGGATCGCGGCGGAGGAGTTGGCAAAGTTATCCCCCGTCGACCGCTCCGCCTCGGGCGTCCGGAGCAGGACGACACCCACCAGCAGCAGGCCGGCGAGGAACGCCCCGGCCATCAGGGCTGGCCACCCCCACCGCTTCCGTCCGCTGTCCATTCCCCCGGCGGCTGTCCCCGGCATATTTCCGCCCGGTCAGGACGCCTTCTGCCGGTCGATGAACCGGGACTTGAAGATCTCCCACCCTTTCAGTAGTTCGACCGCGCGGTCGAGCTGGGGGTCCTTCGCGTCCTCTTTGCGGATCTCCGGCTCGGCCGGGGTTCCCTTCTTCACCCCGTCCTTGCTCCCCTTCTTCCCTTCCTTCTTCACTTCGACCGGCGTCGACGGTTCCTCACCTTCCCCCTTCAGGTGCCGCTCGATGTCCTTCTCCCGCAGCATCCCCGCGTGCCCTTCGGGCGGCTCCCTGCCGTCTGATACGACGATGTCGGGCTCGATCCCCTTCGCCTGGATCGACCGCCCGTTGGGGGTGTAGTACCGGGCCGTCGTCAGCCGGAGCGCGGAGCCATCCTCCAGCGGAAGGATCGTCTGGACCGACGCCTTGCCGAAGGTGGTCTGGCCGATGATGATCGCCCGTCCGTGGTCCTGCAGCGCGCCGGCGACGATCTCGGAGGCGGAGGCGGACCCGGCGTTCACCAGCACGACGATCGGGAACCCGGTGTACGTTCCCTCTTTGTGGGCAACATACTTCGTCTTCTGGGCCTCGACCCGGCCGTCTGTGTAGACGATGAGCCCCGATTCGATGAACTCGTCCGCGATCCGGACCGCCTGGTCGAGCAGCCCGCCCGGGTTGTTCCGCAGGTCGAGGATGAGGCCTTTCAGCCCCACCTTCTCTTTCAGGAACGCCTGCAGGGCGCGGTTGACCTCCTGGTGGGAGTCCTGCTGGAACTGCGCCAGCCGGATGTAGCCGATCCCGTCCCCCATCGACTTGGTCTTGACGCTCTTGATCTTGATGATGTCGCGCGTGAGGGTGTAGGCCTTTGGCTCGGGCAGCGATTCCCGCGCCACCGTAATCGTCACCTTGCTCCCGGGCTCTCCCCGGAGCCGCTTCACCGCGTCCATCACGTTCATGTTCTTGGTCGACTCGTTCTCGATCTTCACGATCTTGTCCCCGGCCAGCAGGCCCGCCCGGGCCGCGGGGGTGTCCTCGATCGGCGCGATCACCGTGAGGAAGCCGTCCTTCATCCCGATCTCGATCCCCAACCCACCGAACACTCCCTTCGTCTCGACCTCGACCTGCTTCAGCATCTCCGGCGTGAGGTAGGAGCTGTGCGGATCGAGCGTCTGGACCATCCCGGTCACAGCCCCCCGGACGAGGTTGTCGACGTTCACCTCCTCGACGTAGCTGCTCTGGATGATCGAGAGGACGTCTCCGAAGAGCTTCAGCTTGCTGTAGGCGACGTTCGCCTGCGCGGCATGCCGGGAGGTCGTGAGGTCTCCCACCACGAACCCTCCGACGAACACCGCGATGATCAGGACGGTTCCCAGCCACTTCCTCCCTGCCGTCTTGCGGGGTGCGGCTCCTGTTGGCTCCATGCGCTTGTCGGCTCCTTAACTGTCGAGTGGAATGGCGGAGGTCGGATCTATGGCGGTGCCTCCCGCCCGCAGTTCCAAGTATAGCACCGATTTCCCGGACGGCGATCCCGGCAACCGCCCCACCACGGTCCCTTTATTCACGGCCTCGCCCTGCTTCACGAGGAACGTTTCCAGGCGGCCGTACACGGAAAAGAGTCCGCCGCCGTGCTGCACGATCAGCACGTTCCCGAACCCGGAGACGATTCCGGCG
>Ga0315273_10011826_pt1 | contig 11172 bp, 6 predicted proteins | sample YL17G02_0_MG_FD_205753 | JGI IMG/M metagenome (GOLD analysis project Ga0315273, IMG submission 205753) | Sediment microbial communities from Yellowstone Lake, YNP, Wyoming, USA - YL17G02_0 | ecosystem: Environmental > Aquatic > Freshwater > Lake > Sediment | place: USA: Wyoming | collected...
GAATACGCTCCGCCCATCTCGTTCTGGATATCGCGACATCTCCCGGCAATCCTCCGAACCTTGAGTCGTTCACAATCGCGTGGGGTGACACGATGCTGCGCACGTCATCCTCCGGGCAAAACTCCATTTGTGAACTGATTGCCAAGAACGCTGATGGAGTATGGCGAATGATTTCTCAGAGAGAAACTGCAGAATATCTCCATTTCCAACGAAGTGACACTTCTGTGACCGTCAGCTTTCTTACATCGGCGCTTTCAGTGATGGAAAGAGAGTGCACCGTTTCTTGGATCGACTACTACAGGAGGTGAAGTTGCCGCACGTTTCGCTACGTTCAGATCATCCGGAACAGCATCCAAAACATATCCATGGTTACCGAGGGAGGGCGGCCCAATGAAACCATTTGCGCATCAACTGGCACTCATGCTCTTATGTGTTGCCTGTGCATTTTCACAGGAGCGCTATAGCAAGGTAGGAATTCCTATCTCATCGCGGGAAGATGTAATCATGGTGGCACGACTTGGCATCAACCTGGAGGGCACTTCCTTCAAACCCGGCAAGCGCATGGAAGTCTATGTCAGCGAAAGCGAGATCCAACGGCTGAAGGACGACGGAATCGCCTTCTCGATGCTGATCCCGGATTGGAAGTCGTACTACGCGGAACGGCAGAGACAGGAATCGCATCTGGGTCCTCAATTGCTGCGTGCTTCGCAACTGAAGAACTTCCATCTTGGCTCGATGGGCGGTTTTCTTACAATGGAGGAAATGGCTGCTGACCTGGATTCGATGCGGACGAAGTATCCCGCGCTTATCACGCCCAAAGACAGCATCGGCGCATCCTACGAAAAAAGACCGATATGGGCTGTCAGGATCACGAAAAATCCGATTCCGGGTTCACAGCCACAGGCGCTGTACATGGGATGCCATCACGCAGCTGAACCTGCCGGCATGATGTCGGTGATCTACTTCATGTGGCATCTCCTCGAGAACTATGGGACCGATCCTGAGGTGACGACGCTCCTGGACAGCCGAGAATTGTGGTTCATCCCGATTGTCAATCCCGACGGGTACCGTTACAATCAGCTAACAAATCCGTCGGGGGGAGGCATGTGGAGAAAGAACCGGCACCCGCTGTCCGACGGAAATGTCGGGATTGACTTAAATCGCAACTACGGCTTCAAATGGGGGCTCGATGATATAGGCTCCTCACCTGTTACGAGTTACTATAACTATAGAGGGTCGGCAGCGTTCTCGGAGCCCGAGACTCAGGTGATCAGGGATTTCACGAAAGCTCGCCATTTCACGATGGCCCATTCCTATCATGCATTTGGAGATTTTGTTGCACCACCATGGGCATACAGCTGCACAGAAACACCCGATTCAGTTCTGTTCAGAGCACTCGAACTGGAAATGACGGCGCTCAACAGGTATTCGTTTGGCGCTGAGTTCCCATATACCTGCAACGGAGAAGCGGGTGACTGGTTGTACGGGGACACGCTCAGCAAGCCAAAAATCTATCCCTTCACCGTCGAAGTCGGGGCTAACGCGGACGGTTCCTGGCCTACCCTCTCGCGGATACTGCCCCTTGTGATGGAGAATGTCAGGCCCAACCTCGTGCTGGCGCACGCAGCAGGGGAGTATATCAAGATCAACAAGACCGCCGTTACATACCAGTTCAACACCGATTCTGCGATTGTCTCCGTTCCCTTTGTCAATTCCGGGGCCGGCACACAATCGACAACTCTCGACGTCAAGGTGTCAAGTCCCGAGCTTGACCTTGCCACGACGCATTTCCCTGGATATTCCTGGGGTACTGCGGGACCTCTCGCAATCACTGCACGCAAGAACAAGCCCGTGGGCACCAAAGTATCGATGCTCTTTGAGGTACGCTATAGTGGGGGAATGACGCTGGACACGTTGACATTCCGCCTGGGCCCGGCAAAAGTCATCTATGCGGATGATGCTGAAGGAACACGATCGCGGTGGTTGGCTTCGTCGAATCTCCCCGTGGTCTGGGACACAACGAATGCGCAGGCACACTCCGGCCGCCTCTCGTTCTCCGAAAGCCCGCACAGCGTCTATGCCAACAATCTCGTCAGCACGTTCACTCTGGACAGTGGTCTGGTGCTCAAAGGGAGCGCCGCGGAGCTCAGGTTCTGGCTCAAAGGGAGGAGCGAAGACGACTATGACTGCCTGAGGGTTGAACTCAGCCCAAACAATGGCGTGACGTGGTACCCTCTGGAAGGGAGGTATACATCTCCCGGATCGGGAGCTCCCACGGAGGTGCCATTCCAGTCACCCGTTTTGGATGGCTACAAATATGAATGGATCGAAGAGGTCATGGATCTTGCAGCCTTCGTCGGAAACACGATCAAGATCCGGTTCCGCTTTACAAGTGATAATGGTTTATCGTACGATGGGTTCTTCATCGATGACATTCGAGTCCTCAGCTTTGGAAGCATGGCCTATGCCCGCAATCCTCAGGTGTGGCCGCTTGCGCCAAAGGTAAACCGTGACACGCTGCATGTTCGAGCAATCGTGGAGAATCCCGGGGGACACTCTCTCGTGGTCAACGCCGTAATTTCTGATCTCGCCAGTGGACAACTTCAGGACAGCCTTCGCCTCTGGAACGACGGCCTGCACAACGACGGATTGATCAACGACAGCCTGTGGGCTGGAGGATTTGTTCCCAGAGTAGAAGGAGTTTACAGCGTCAGCTTGAGAACGGACGATGCAGCGGATCGAACATCCTCGACGCTTCCGAAGATCGGGTTCTTTAACACAGCGGGTCCGGTGATATGTGCAGGTGACACGTCAAACAAGGCCCCGCAATGGGGTCTGACTGTAGCGTACCGCTTCAAGGTTGGAAACACCGGAACGACCGCTGCAACGCCGGCCATTGAAGGAAAGATCCGATCTCTTGACACGGCTGCCACCATAGTTTCGGGAAACCCATTCGCTGTCGGCGATATTGCGCCGGGACAAGTGCGTCTGAGCAGTCTGATTGGAATCTCTTTCTCCAGGTGGTGTACCGGGACGAGGGACATTCCTCTTGAGCTGGTCTTCTCTAGCAGTGTGATTGAATACTGGCGCGACACGATCACCATCCGGGTGGCGGACCCCACCAGCTTTGCTCAGGAGCAGAAGGAGATCCCGAAGACATACGAACTGGGTCAAAACTTCCCCAACCCGTTCAACCCTTCGACGACGATCCGCTACGGACTTCCCAACAAGACAGCAATACAGCTGCTCGTCTTCAACACCCTCGGGCAGCAAGTGGCAGTATTGCAGAACGGAGAAGAAGAGGCAGGGTATCACGAGGTCAAGTTCGACGCCACGGGGTTTTCCAGCGGACCGTACTTCTACCGGTTGAGGGCAGGGGACTTCGTGGAGACCAAGCGGCTCTTGTTGATCAAGTAACTGTCATTGGCGAGGCAAAGAGAGGGCTCGGCATACACCATAGCACAAGATTCACAATGACTTCTATGCAATTCTATAGTCACACCCGATTGGAGTTTCATCATGACGAACAAAAGTCGCGTCCTTTTCTGCCTCACCCCCCTGTTCGTCGCTTGTCTGTCAGTCCTTCTCTGTCCAAGGGGGCGTGCTCAATGGACCCCGGCTGGTGAATGCCCGGGGGGAGTCGTAAGTGCTCTTCTCGCAGATGGTGATACCCTGTATGCAGGCCTCGGCTACCCTGATGGAGGTCTCCACCGTTCTACAGACGCCGGGGTCACGTGGCATCCGAGGGGACTGCCGGGGATTCCGGTGACTTCGCTCGCCCGATGCGGACAGTACCTGCTCGCCGGTACATGGTACTCCGGCATTTTCCGGTCCGACGACGGGGGCGCAACGTGGCAGAATCCGATGAACTACGAAATAGCTTACTCGTTTGCCGTCGCTGACTCAAACGTTTACGCTGGAACGAATGGACGGGGGATTATCACATCAACTAATCGGGGCGGTACATGGACGGTTTCCGGGCCTTTGGACAACTGGATTGATTATGGAGTGACAGTGGCGGGTCCATATGTGTTCGCTATAACCAGCTCCAACCTTCGACCGCTAGTACGTTTGCCTAGATCCGCACCAACCGCATCGCTGTTTCTCCCAACTCCGGGAGAGCCGGGGGAAATCGTTTGGATAGCTTCCCTGAAATCAAAAGTGCTCCTCTCGACGACTGTAGGTCTATTCGTATCCTCAGACTACGGCTTGTCATGGGTGCGTGGTGACAGCGGATTGCCGAAAGGCCGGGTTGCCACGGAGTTCTGCACCATGGGAGACAGTATGATGGCCCTTGTTGGCGCGGAACTTTACTCCTCCACCGACATCGGGATCTCATGGCATCTTCATGCGTCCGCTCCACAGAATGTTGATCTCACCGCATTCGTGGCTAACGACAGATTGTTCGCCGTCGGGACCAGCGGCGCTGGAGTCTATTTGTCAAGCGACCAAGGAAAAACATGGAATGAACCGGGTACAGGCCTGCGGGGAAAGGCGACAAGCCTCCTGAGCAGGGGTGGAGAGTTGTTCATGGGATCAGAAGTGGGAGGAGTATTTCGCTCCACGGACAACGGACAACATTGGATCCCCAGCAGAACGGGGATGGGCAACGCCGGCAATTGCGTCCTCACGGGAAATGCTTCAGCCATATTCGCCGCCGGTAGCCGGCCTTCCAAGGATTTCTTCCGTTACAACACGCCGGACGATGACGGGCAGCCGGATGGCCCGCTGTTCCGATCGACCAATGAAGGAAGAACTTGGATGCGGATGGATACCAGCAGTGGCTTGATGTACGACGAAGGATGGAGGATCCAGGCCGAAGGTGACTGGGTGTGCGCAAGCATTGGAAACACGGAAATGGTGTCGCGCACAGTCGAATCGTTTGTTTCGAATGGCAAGGGAGATTCCTGGATCCACGTCGATTCACTTAGAACCTTCATTGCGTTTGACACGACTCGTTCCCTCATATTTGCAGGAGCGGGCCGAAATGGCTGGTCCGGTGGCCGTCAACCCTTCCCGTCAGAATGGTCAAAGAGTTTTGGCGTTCATATGTCGCCCGATGGGGGAAAGAGTTGGACGCGAACCGGGTACCCATCCATTAGCGTTGGCATGCTGGCTGCTCATGGAGATTTTGTCGCCGCAGGCGGTAGCAGGTATGACTCATTGGCACGCAAGTGGCGCCCTGAGTTCCACCTTTCAGCGGATCTCGGCAAGAGTTGGCGCGGAATCAATGCAGGAATTCCTGGGGAGGGGAAAAGCCTCCTCTGGCTAGAGGATGAGCTCGTCGCCGCGACCACGGCCGGCGTATTCCATCTGAGACCGGGTGACACGGTCTGGGCGCCATATAACGAGGGACTTTCGGGGTCGCAAACAGGATCGCTGACAGTGCACGGTCCATTTCTGTTCCTCATCCAGTCCTCTGACGTCGCCGCTTCAGGTTTCGTATCTCCCGGTACGGTTTGGCGCAGACCGATCGTGGACCTTGTTACTGGAAAAGCCACTAGCACGGCTCTTGTTCCAGAAGGATTTACCCTGGGTCAGAACTACCCCAACCCTTTCAACCCATCGACCACGATCCGCTACGGCCTGCTCCACAAGTCAGTCGTTCAGCTGACCGTCTACAATACACTCGGCCAACAGGTCGCACTTCTCCAGAAAGGAGAACAAGAGGTGGGGTATCATGAGGTGAAGTTCGACGGATCAGGTTTGTCAAGCGGGGTGTACTTCTATCGGTTCCAGGCGGGAGATTTCGTTCAATCAAAAAAACTGATGATTTTGAAATAAGACTGTTCATATATCTGCCCGCTGAGTGGATGGAGGAGTCGGCGTGCCGCCGGGTGTTTCCGCGATATTGGCTGACACTACGACCACGGAGTCTGCTTCAGACGAGTAATCTCCTACTGTGTTACCGCAGATAGGAGGACAAGATGAAAACCCAGCTAATCTCCCTCACAGTCGCTATCATTTTTGTCTGCTCCTCTGCCAATGCGCAGTGGGTGCAAACCAATGCTCCATCCGGCGGCAGAGTTCTCTGTTTTACACCCGCTGGCACGAATCTCTTTGCCGGAACTGAGGGTGGCGTCTTTCTTTCCACCAACAACGGAACACACTGGACCGCAGTCAACTCAGGTCTCCCGACAACGGGGATAGTGTCACTTGCTGTCAATGGGACGAATCTCTTCGCGGGTACCTTTAGTGGTGGTGTTTTTTTCTCAACGAATAGCGGATCAAGTTGGATCGCCTTGAGTGCCGGGTGGACCATTCCCGTCAACGCGATTGTAGTTTCCGGGCAATACCTATTCGCTGGAACCACAGGAGGTGTTGTACTGTCCACAGACAACGGCATAGACTGGACCGCTGTCAATACCGGCTTGACAAGCACTGACGTTTGGACGCTTACCGTTGTGGGGACAAATCTCTTTGCCGGAACATCAGGCGGTGTCTTTGTCTCGACGAATAGCGGATCAAGCTGGACCGCCCTGAGCCCCGGGTGGACCACACCAGTTAGAGCGCTTGCCGCCTTCGGCACGAATCTCTTTGTGGGGACGTCCTATGTCACTGGAGGAGGATTCTACCGTTCGACCGACAACGGGGCAAGCTGGTCTATGCTTGGCGAAGGCCCGACGGCGGGGCACGCCATTTCGTCACTTGCGCTTGCAGGTACCAATCTCTTTGCTGGTCTTCCTGCTTACGGTCGTAATCCTAATAATGGGCGGGGAGTTTATCAATCTACAGACTCGGGGGCAACGTGGGCTGCTGCCAACACTGGATTGGCTGACAAAGATGTCACAGCTCTTGTGGTGAGCGGCACGAATCTTTTCGCAGGAACATCGGGCACCGGTGTCTGGATGCGGCCGTTGTCCGAGATGGTAACGAGCGTAGACATCACGTCGGGGGAATCTCCGCGTGAGCACTCGCTACTTCAGAATTACCCCAACCCCTTCAACCCATCGACCACGATTCGCTACGGCCTGCCCAATCCTTCGCACGTGACTCTGACAGTTTTCAACTCGCTCGGCCAGCAGGTTGCGCAGTTGGTCAACGGAGAAATGGAGGCCGGCTATCACGAAGTCAAGTTTGACGCATCGGGGTTATCGAGTGCAATATATTTCTACCGGTTGAGGGCGGGGGATTTTGTGGAGACCAAACGATTGATGCTCTTGAGATAAGTTTGTGAGCACATTGCCTGTCGGACTCGATCTAGGAGTCATTGTGCCGCCGAGTGTTTTCGTCTCACCCGACGACCCACCGAATCGTCTCGCAAGTCAGTAATCTATGGCAGAGACTGCGTTCAAGGAAGGACAAGATGAGAACTCAATCCATATGTCTTGCATTCGCGATTGTTCTGCTTTGTCCCATTGCGTCCGCACAGTGGGTCCAAGTGGTCGACGCTTGGTTACGTGTGCCTTGCATTACTGTGAGCGGCACTAATCTGTTTGCAGCAAGCGTGGACCCCAGAGGTGAAAGTTTTTTGTGGGTGTCAACCGATGGCGGCACAAACTGGCACAATTATCCGGCGCCTGCTATCACCGGTCTTGCCATCTCTGGGTCAATACTGCTAGCAGGGACTCAGTGGTTTGGCGTCTTCGTTTCCACCAATAGTGGCGCAAGCTGGACTGCGGTGAATGAAGGATTGCCGAGACGGACTGACGACACCACAGGGATTGAGACTGTTCGTTCTCTTTTCGTTTCTGGCACGAACCTCTATGCCGGTACGTATCCACGGGGTGGGCTCTTTCACTCTACCAACAACGGCACAAACTGGGGTCCGACCGGCTTGACGGACCACGTTGTTCATGCTCTTGCCATCTCCGGTACGAATCTCTTCGCCGGGACCTATTATGGGGGAGTCTTTCTTTCGACCAACAACGGCACAAACTGGACTTCTGTCAATACCGCCTTGACGGACACTCTTATCAATGCTTTGGCCGTCTCGGGCACGAATCTCCTTGCCGGAACTTATGAGGATGGGGTCTTTCTCTCAACCAACAACGGCACAAACTGGACTTCTGTCAATACCGGCTTGGGCGACTTGCATATGCAGTCTCTTGCAGTCAGCGGAGGAAACCTCTTTGCCGCACCATCGCGTGGCGTGTTTCTTTCTACTAACAACGGCACAAGCTGGGCAGATGTGGGACTCACCGCGTCTTGGGTTACCTCACTTGCCGTATGCGGCTCCTACCTCTTCGCAGGCACAGCGGCGGGGACTATTCCACCTGGAAATCGTGGGGGCATATGGCGTCGCCCTCTTTCGCAGATTATATCTGATGTCGAGGGGATTGAACTCTTGCCAAGACATATTGTGCTTGGGCAGAACTACCCCAACCCTTTTAACCCCTCAACGACCATCCGCTACGGCCTGCCCACTCGCTCACAAGTGACCTTGACCGTCTTTAACACCGTCGGCCAGCAGGTTGCACAGTTCCAGAACGGAGAACAGGAAGCGGGGTATCATGAGGTCAAGTTCGAGGGTAGAGGGCTTTCGAGCGGAGTGTACTTCTACCGGTTGAGAGCGGGGGACTTTCTGGAAACCAAGCGGTTCCTGTTACTTCGCTAAAAGCCGTAGATCAGAACCCCGGCAAAGTCGGAATTCGGTACTTAGCTCACGACATCTGTGACGGGTATCAGCAAAAGAGAAAGCCCCGGTCGCGTTTTGACTGGGGCTTTCTGTTCGCCTACAGTCGGCGTGCAATCGGGCCTTGAAAACACAGCTCCCACTCTCCACCAGCGGAGATGGGAGGAAATTTTTTCCGTCACAAATCTGTCACACCTACTTCTCTCTCACGTCAAAAAGTGCCCAAAATCGTCGGGGCGCGGGGATTTGAACCCCGGGCCTCTTGGTCCCAAACCAAGCGCTCTAACCGGGCTGAGCTACGCCCCGAATATTCTCAAAATAAATCTGCTGGTTACCAAAAGTAAGACCAGCGATGTGAACAATTCACGTCCAATCATAATAACGGAAATTTTTCGCTGGAGAACAAGCCCTCGCTCCCCTCCTCCAACCTACACCTTTTTGATGCTCTTGTAATACTGTTTCATCGGCATGAAGTAATAGTCCTTCCATCCCGCCCTGTAACTCTTCCCCTGACCGTCGGGAATGTCCGTGTGCTCGAGAACGATCCGCGTTCCGGTCGGGGTGACATCAAACAGAATTACCAACCGGGAATCCGGACTTCCTTCCGGAAAATCCGTGGTCCTCCACGATTGAACGATCTTTTGTCCGCGCTTGAGAAGCAACGTCTTTCCTGTTATGTACCCGTCCCATGCGGAAAACTTCCCTCCCACCTTCGGATCCACGCGCGCTTGCGCTCCCGTAAAAGCCGTGTGCTCTTTGCTGTCCAGCCACGCATTGTACAACGTCGCCCGCTTCACGGGAAGCACCGCCGAAACGCTAATTGTATCAGACATGATACGTTCCCTCCATGATGAACCCCACCGCCAGACCGGCGTCACCCATCTCGCAGTAAAACTCCTTTGCCCGTTCTTTTCCGTACCGGGCCCACCGATCGGATGATCACTACAGAGCTGTGTGCCCTACGTCACATGGTCTTAACCCGGCACGATGTATATTACTCCCACACGCAATACCAGGATCTCTTGATGGGCCTCTTCGAAAAAGACAACGAACAGTGCATGTCTACCACACCGCCAAAATGGAAATATGCGGCCAGCGTCTACCTGAAACGCCATCACTGCCTGCTCTACCGTGATGACCAGCTCGGCGTTCAGAAACAGGTTATGACAAGACGATTTTCTTTCCTCCTCCATCCGCGCGAACGGGAGTACTTCTTTATCGACGGGGTCGACGACACATTCCGCAACGAGTCTGCATTGCTGCGCGCCCTAACGCGGGCACGAAATAGCGGAAACGGGAAGCGAAGCGGTAAAGGACGTCACGAACCCCAATAGAAGTGCAAAGGACATCGCGATCTATTTTAGCACTACCAACCGTTTCGTCTCGACAAACTCCCCTGCCTGCATTCTATAGAAGTACGCCCCGCTGGCCAGAGCACTGGCGTCAAACACCACGCTGTGGACCCCAGCCTGGGCCTCCCGGTCGACAAGCAAATGGATCCGCTGACCTGTGACGTCGTACACTTCAATCCGCACCATCCCCGCACGCGGAAGTGCGTAGCGGATGGTCGTGGTGGGATTGAACGGATTCGGATAGTTCTGTTCAAGTGCAAAGGAGCGGGGAGCAGGCTCCCCTTCATCTACCGCCAGTACGGCTCCCGACTTGATAAGCGGAAGCGTTTGCGTATTATTCGGCAGAATGCTCTGAAGCTCTGTCGGAGAAGCACCGAACCAGTCTTTCAGAATGGAGGCATACACCATCCGGAAATCGTACAACATGGGAATGTTGTCATTGACGGTAGCCGCGGCCGGCAATGTGGGGTTGGTGCCGACAACGGCGCCCTGCACGTTCGCGCCGAAGACAAACAGCGGAGCGGCCGCGCCGTGGTCCGTTCCCGCGCTCGCGTTTGATTTGACCCTGCGGCCGAACTCCGAAAACGTCATGCCAACCACCCGCTGATCCTGACCGAGCAGCTTCAAGTCATCCATAAACGCCGCAATCGCAAGGGATATCCTTCCGAGAAGCGTGGCATGAGCACCCGTGTCGGTCGTCCCCGCCACCACCTGCGCGGAATGCGTGTCAAAGCCGCCGTAGTTCACCACGTAGACTCTTGTCTTCAAACCGCCCGCGATCAGCTGGGCAACGATCTTCAACTGATCGGCAAGCGAGTTCTGGCCTGCCGTTGGATAAAGGGTGGATTTATTTGTCGCCTTCCCTGCAGCTGCTTTTATCACCGTCGAATACTGCTGCGTCTGCTGGGCAATCTGCCGGATGAACGTAAGTTCGTGCCCTGCGGGTGTTGCAGGAGGCGTGTCCGAACCGCCCGGGAGAAGGTAGCTCGAGTTCGGATTGGTAATAGCAATTCCCATGGGAACGGCCGATCCCTGGAGGCCCGGGGAAACAACAGAACCGATCTGAATGGCCGGCGGATCAGGCATCGCCGTGCTGGGATATCCCACCGGGAAACCCGGGAATTCGGCATCAAGGTACCGCCCCATCCACCCGGAAGTGAGAACCTGATTGGAGTTCGATGCCGTCAACCAGATATCCGTTGCGCGGAAGTGCGAAAAGTTCGGACTTGGATACCCGACACTCTG
>Ga0315273_10011827_pt1 | contig 11171 bp, 10 predicted proteins | sample YL17G02_0_MG_FD_205753 | JGI IMG/M metagenome (GOLD analysis project Ga0315273, IMG submission 205753) | Sediment microbial communities from Yellowstone Lake, YNP, Wyoming, USA - YL17G02_0 | ecosystem: Environmental > Aquatic > Freshwater > Lake > Sediment | place: USA: Wyoming | collected...
GCGCTCCCAGCTCAGCACCTGGTGCTCGGTCGTGCCGGGAATCATGACCTCGAAGTGCGCGGCGCCGACGGTCCACCAGCCGCCCTCGCCGAACCCGTTCGCCGTGCGGAACAGGCGCAGGTGAAAGCGCACCGGGTCGTAGTCGCCGAGCGTGAGCTGGATCTCGCTGCCCACCCAGCCCGCCGGTTCGGCGTAGCACGTCTGCACGTCGCCGAAGCCGTCCTTCCAGCGCTGGTTGAACGGCGGCTCGCCCGGGAATCCGAGTGCGGTGCGATCCCCATCGAGCCCGAGCAGCGCGTCACGAATCTGTGCCGGGTTCGCATGGCCGACGAACACGAGGTTGATGGGATCGACACCCCTGGCATCGAACGAATTGCCCGTGAACGGCCACAGGCGAAGCGAGGATCCCGCGAACTGCGCGGTGACGAGCGAAGCCGGCGGCGTCGAGTCGTCCTGGCGGACGACGGTGCGCTGCCCGGGGGCCGCGGGGACGGCGGGCGCGGAGTTCGATCCGGTCGAGAGGGTTGCGTTGGCGGCGACGGGGTTCGCCGTGTCACGTGCGCAACCGCTGGCGATCATCAGGATCACGCCGGCGATACACAGGGCTCCTGCACGGAGCCGCCGAAAGGAAGGTCGGTCGTTCATGGTTGACTCCCTGCACGTGGCCGCCCCGGGAATGTTCCGGAGGGCCGATTGCGAGGCAGTGGTACCGCGGGGTGGCTCAGGGGGAGCAGATAGAAGACCTGCATGAGTCGTGCCCGGATTGCCGGCCGGAGCCGCGCCGCGCGCGGCCGCGCGATGCGGGGCTGGCGCAAGGGCTTGAGCCTCTACGCGGGTTCGCCACGTGCCGACCCGCGCTCCGCGCGGGTCACCCTGGCGCGTCAGCCTGTCACCCGCGTGCCAGCGTGGCGCCGGAAGTGGCTCCGCTCCCGCGTTCCACGAACAGCAGCACGAGCGCAAAAACGAGTCCGCAGCAGGCGAGGCCGGGCTAGAAGGCGCTCATCCGGCGCAGGTTACCAAAGCCGGCCCGCGGAGAGCGCCCCGTGCTAGGCTTCGTGCGTGCCCCGCCGCAGGCGACTTGTCGATTCGAGCCTTCGAGGTCCATTCATGTTTCGAGGCATGCTCCTGCTGCTGATCGGAGGCCTGTGGGTCTTCTGGTCCGCCGGGCCGGCGAGCGCCGCGAAGGCGCCCCGGCCCGAACAAACTGCCGGGCCGACGCTGCGCGCGATCGTGCGCTCGGCGCGCCATCCGGACCTGCGCTGGCCCGCGCTCTCCGACTGCAAGTCGGACCTCGAGCAGCTCTACGACCGTGCGAAGTGGCAGCCGTTGTGGATCGAACGGGACTGCCCGACCGGGGCGGCGGTGGAACTCGTCGGGCGGCTCGCCGCGGCCGACAGCCTCGGGCTCGATCCGGCCGATTACGACGCCACATGGCTGACGCGCGAGTCCGACTCGCTGATGGTGCGGATCGACAAGCCGGGCGCCAGCGAGCTGGCCCGTTTCGACGTCGCCCTGACGGTTGCGGCGCTGCGCTTCGTCGCGGCGCTCTCCGCCGGCCGCGTGAGTCCGGCGCTGGTCGGGTCGCAGGTCTTCGTTCCGATGCAGCTCCACCCCGCCGCAGAGATCGTCGACTCGCTGCGCGTCGACGATTTTCAGCCCGGCGTGCTCGAGCGGATCCAGCCCACGGCCCGTCACTACCAGTTGCTCAAGAACGGACTCGTTCGCTATCACCGGCTGGCCCGGGATACGACGCTCACGCTCGCCGGCGAACTTCCGCGCGACCTCAAGCCGGGCGAACCGCTGCCCGGCGGCTCGCGGCTCCGGCGCCTGCTTGAAGCCACCGGGGACCTCCCGCCCGCGCGCAAGCGCCCGAAGCCGGAATCCGACACCCTCTACGCGCCCGACCTGGTGGAGGGCGTGAAGAAGTTCCAGTTGCTGCACGGCTTCGAGCCCGACGGCGTGATCTACCCGCGCACGGCGGAGGAACTCGCGCGCCCGTTCGCGGAGCGCGTACGGCAGATCGAACTCGCGCTCGAGCGCTGGCGCTGGATGCCGACCACGTTCAATGCGCCGCCGATCATCGTCAACATCCCGGAATTCAGGCTCTACGCCTACAAGGGCTTCACGGACCGCGAGGACGACATGCTGACCATGGACGTCCTGGTGGGAGCCGCGTTCCGGAGCGAGACGCCGGTGTTCGCGGCGGACATGAAATACCTGGTCTTTCGTCCGTACTGGGAGCTGCCGGCGGACATCCAGAAATACGAGTACACCGCGCTCGCGCTCGAGGACCGCGAGACCCTCGAGAAGCTCGGCTACGTGCTGGTGCGCAACGACGACCCGGCACCGTTGCCGCTCACGCCCGACAACGTCCGGCGCATCGGCAGGGACCTGCGCATGCGCCAGCTCCCCGGCCCGTACAACGCGCTCGGCCTCGTCAAGTTCATGCTGCCGAACGGGCACGACATCTACCTGCATGACACGCCGGTCAAGGGGCTGTTCGCGTTCTGGCGCCGCGACATCAGCCACGGCTGCGTGCGCGTCAGTGACCCGGTCGCGCTCGCGGCGCACGTGCTGCGCAACCAGCCCGACTGGACCCCCGAGCGGATCCGCCAGGCGATGGACGGAACCGAGGACGACCTGCGCGTCGATCTCGCCCAACCGGTGCCCGTGTTCGTGCAGTACGTGACGGCGGCCGTCTCGGAGAACGGGGACGCGCATTTCTACGCCGACATCTATCACCTGGACGAGAAACTGGACGGACTATTGAAGAAGGGCTACCCGTATCCGAAGAAGCCGCCGAGTCCCGAGCGGGACGAGGGTCAGGGGCGAATCTCGACCGGCGTCCCGACGGGGACGGCGCGGTAGAGTTCTTCGATGTCGAGGTAATCGAGCGCGACGCAGCCGTCGGTCCAGTCGTAGGTCGAGCCCTTGCCGTGAATGCAGATCTCGCCGCCGAGCCGCGTGTTCGCGGGCGGCGGAGTCCGCAGCACCCACGCCTCGATGATGCGGTTCCGTTCCTGCTCGCTGATCAGGCCCTCTTCGAGCCCTCGCTGCGCGTCGTTCGGACCCGGGTAGCTGATCGCGAGCGAACGGTCGAACCTGCTCTGCGGGTTCTTCCGGCAGATATAGTAGACGCCCTCGGGCGTGGCGAAGTCGCCCTGCCGCTCCTTCGACGTCACCGGATCGAGCCCGAGCGCGACGTGGTAGGTGCGCACGATCGTGCCGCCTCGGAGGAGCTGCAACTCGCGCCTCGACTTGAGCACGACGAGGCTCGGCGCGCGAACCGCGGCCGGTGAAGCCGGTCGGGCGTCGACGTCCGTCACGAGCAAAGAAGCGATCAGAAGCGCGAGCACCATGCGAAGATCCGCCCATCTCGGGGGTGCCAGGGGCGGCGCAAGCCAGTGTGGCCGTCGAGCCGCGCACCTGCCGGAAAGGATACGCCCGTCCACCGCGGAGTCGATGCAAGTTTCGCTCCCCCCGCCGTCCCGTTGGGGGACTGGCACTTACGGCCATCCGTGCAGTCGGGGAACGGGCAGCGCGCAATGCCGGGCCATGCACTGTAAGATCCGGCCCCCTCGTCCGTCTGCTGGGTTGGAAGCGCCCAGCGAAGCCGCCAAACCGGCGAGGGGCCCCGGCGCTTTGGCCCCGAGGAGAGTGCCATGTCCGACGACCGCAACTTTCAGCGCGCCTGCGGCGCCACCTGTGTCTGCCCGCCCTGCGCCTGCGGCCCGCGGTGCCGCTGCGGGCAGTAGGACTGCCCGGGGACCCGGCGCGTCCGGTAATCTGGACGCACGGGTCCCGGCCGCTTTCGCCTCCCGGAGGTTCCTTGCTCGCTTCGAATCGCCCGACCACCGACGACTCGCCCGTCCGCGCGGTCACGCCCGAGGTCATCCAGGCGCTGGTCGAGAGCAGCCGCGGCACGCGCGCCGAGCACGGCCACCTCGATTGCCACTGCACTCCACCGGGAAAGGCGTCGTGCTGAAGTCCCCGTGGATACGGCGGGTGAGCTCGATCCGCCTGCGCGAGCGTGAGCAGACGCCGGGCGAGGAGATTGCGAACGCGATCAGCCACGCGGTCGGCGGCGCGGTCGCGATGGGCGCGGCGATCTTCCTGATCGGCGCGGCGATGCAGCACGGCACGGCGACGTCGGTGGTGGGCGCGAGCATCTTTGCGGGAACGATGCTGTTCGTCTACATCGCCTCGACGCTCTACCACGCGCTGCGCCGCGGCCGCGCCAAGCGCGTGTTCAAGATCCTCGACCACAGCGGGATCTTCCTGCTGATCGCCGGAACCTACACGCCGTTCGCGCTGAGCGTGCTGCGCAGCACGCTCGGCTGGACGCTGCTCTCGATCGTGTGGGGGCTGGCCGTGATCGGCGTCGTGTTCACGGCCGTGAGCCGGATGCGCTACCCGACGATCGCGACGCTCGTCTACCTCGCCATGGGCTGGCTGATCGTCGTCGGCGTCAAGCCAATGTGGAACGGGATGCCCCACTGGGGCGTGTTCTGGCTCGGGCTCGGCGGCCTCGCGTACACGGGCGGCGTCGTGTTCTTCGCGTGGGACCGCGTGCGCTTCGGGCACCTGGTCTGGCACATCTGCGTCATCCTCGGGACCGCGTGTCATTACATCGCGATCCTGAAGTACGCGATCTAGCTAGCGCACGCTTGCTGGATCGAAGTGCGGGTTCTCGATGATGCCGAAGCGGTTGCCGAACGGATCGCGCACCGCCCCCACCTTGATGCCCTCGCCGACGTCGTTCACCGGCTCGAGCGGGGCCGCGCCGAGTTCGAGCAGGCGCGCGTACTCCGCGGCCGCATCCTCCACGCCCCAGTAGGCCTGGGCGCCGGTCGTGCCCGCAGCGCCCTCCGGCAGGAGCCCGAGTTCGAATCCCCCGACATTGAAGCCGACGTAGAACGGCTGGTCGAAGTACGGCGCCAGGCCGAGGACCTTCGCGTACCAGTCCTTGCCGGCCGCGAGGTCGGACACCGGGTAGATCGCGGTGCGCAATCCGAGGATCATGGGTTCCTCCGTGGTGAGGACGGAACGGGCCGCGTGCGAGTCCACTGCACGCCGGCCCACAGCGCATCGAGATCCCCCGGCTCGAGGTGGTCCCGGTACGCCGGCATGTGCAGGGTCGCACGATCGAGAAAATAGCGGGCCAGCCGGTCGTGTGCAAAGCGCGCACTCACGCCGCGCTCCACCCACTCGTCGAATTCGGTCCGATTGCGCACCAGTTCGGGAAAGTCGCCGCCGTCCCACGAGGGAACGTAGCCCTTGAGCGAACCCGGATCCGGGCGCGCCAGGCGCCCGCCCGGCCCATGGCACCCGAGGCAGCCGAGCGCCTTTGCCCGCTCCAGCCCGTGCGCCGCGACCGAGTCGGCCGGATCGGCGGGATCGGGCGCGTCCGACATGGCCTGGACGAAGGCGACCAGGTCATCGATCTGAAAGGGCGACAGCCGATGCTCGAACGCCGGCATCTTGAGCGCGCCCAGCGCCCGCTGCTTCTTCCACGTCTCGCTCTGCGCCTTCTTCGCGCTCACGCCGTCCTCGATCCACTCTCGGATCTGTTCCGGAGTCCCGGCGTACATCATCACGTCGTCCTCGAATGCGGGAACGGTGCGATCGTTGCGACCGGGATTGCCCGCTCCGCGGGTCCCCTCGGGTCCGTGACAGGCGAAACATCCCGTGCGCTCGGCGATCCGGCGCCCGCGCTCGGCCGCGGGCAGCCGCGGGCGAACCACCCATGACGCCACAGCAAGCGCCAGGGCGACACATGCGAGGAACGCGATTCGCTTCATGATCGCGCCGCCCGGGGCGCGCGAGGCAGGGGCCCCGCGCGCCTCTCGAGCATCTTCGACTACGCCTTCGCCTTGGCGGCGACCGGCTTGAAATCCGTCACGTCGATCGCGCTCATGCCCGAGCGCGCCATCGCGGCTCCGGTGACGGCGACGGTCTTGCCGGCCATCTCCTTGATCTTGTTGTAGGGATCCGGGTTGTCGTGGTTCATCGTCAGCAGGAACAGCTTGCCGTCGCTCGTGAGCAGGCCCATCGGCATGCCGTTGTTGATGCACTTGGTCGCGCACGCGATGTGACCCTCACCTTTGGCGCCGTGGCCGAGATAGCAGCCCATGTCCACGACCTCTCCGGTGATCGTCTTCTTGACCCCGCCCATGTCCATCTTCGCGTCTGCTTCGTGGCCCTCGTGGGCCATGGCGCCGGCGAAAGAGGCGCAGAGCAGCAGGGACGCCAGCAACATCGTGATCCGCTTCATGGTGAATCCTCCACGTGAGTGTCCACTCGCGGGGAACGCGCAGGTCGCGTCCCGCCAGGGACTCGTCGAAAGGTGTCTGGTTCGGCGGCGCAGAATCAGAGCCGGAGGATCTCGAAGCGCAAAGGGCCGGCCGGAGGGCCGATGTCGCGCGCGAAGCCGGGAGCAGGCGAGCCCGGCAGGTCCGCGAACGGAAGCTCACACGCGACGAGGGTCGCCGCAAACGCCGGAGTCGACGCAGCCGTCAGGGTTGCCGGCGGCGGCGGCGAGGGCACCGTTGCGTCCAGGTCCGGGCATTCATTCTCGTCGCAGGGGCAATCGCGACCGGAGTCATGACCCACGGGGCCCCCGGCAAGCGTCTGCGCAGCGCGCGATTCGGCGGCGAACGCGTCGCCGTCATCCGGGCAGGGACACGGGCACAGGTCCGCGCGCAGGACGCACAGCAGCGTAAGCACGACGCCGAAACACGCTCGCGCCCCGCGCATGGTGTGCAATGATCGCAGCACTCGCTCAAGATGCATGGACGAAGCATGGACGCGACGGATGGCCCGGGCAAGCAGAGATCCGCCCGAGGGCCCGAAAGTCGGCGCCGCGGCCCGCATCTTCACCGCGGCTTGACGAATCCTGTCACGGTTGTGAAGCCCACTGCTTCCGCCAGTATTCCCCGAGTTCTTTCGCCACCGGGGGCGGCGGGTTGCCGAGCAGGGTCGACTTGCCGGCCATGCGCACCTTGCCGTAGATCAGCTTCTTCGCCTGCGAGTAGAGCAGGGTCGTGTTGTTCTCTGCACAATCGTGGTTCTTGCAGGAGTGGACGAGCACGTACTCGTCGCCCGCGACCGTGACCCTGCTCGAGGCGGGGCTCGGGCCGTCGAGTGTGGCGAGCCAGTCCTCCTTCGAGAACTTGCCAAGCGCTTTCATGTACGCCTTCTTGAACGCGGGGTCGTCGAGCATGCCGTACGCGGGCGGAAATTCACCGGCGGCGGGTGCGGCGGCGGCCACGGCGGGCGCTTCCGCGACTGCCGCGGGCGCAGGCTTCGCGGCCGGCGCGGGCGCAACCTCGGCCTTCGCCTCCTTCGCAGGCGCGTCGCACGGGCGGAACTTGAGCGTCCTCCAGTCGGGCCCGATCTGCGCCATCACCTTCTCGTCGCCCAGGAGCGTGATGTAGTTCCCGGTCTTGTCCTTCTCGATCATGAAGATCAGTTGCTGCTGGCCGTTGTCGAGTTCTCCGATCAGCGTGTACACGTAACTGGCAGGCGGATCCTGCCCGAGGTACGTCGCCGTCCCCATCACGTTGCCGGTGCTCGCCACGCGCTTGTCCCCGCGGATGAAGACGAGCGCGTTGTCGAACACGGTCACGCGGGGCGACGCATTGTTCTTGCAGTCGGAGAACCACGTCCTGCCGTACTCCTTCATCGTGTCGGCGTCGAGTGTGTCGAGCGCGGAGGCGGGCGCGTGCGCTGCGATCAGCGCGAGCGCGGCGACGAACAGGCAGCGAACGACCTTCATGCGAGCACCTCCATGGGTTCGTTGGAAGGCGCTCACGCTAGCAGGAACACGCGCGGGTGACTAGTGCACGATCGTCAGGCTGCGCGAGGTCTCGTGCGCCTCCCCCGCGACCGTCACGAGCCGCAGGCGGCAGAAATACGCGCCCGGCGCGAGCGGTCGCCCGGCCGGATCGAGCGCGTGCCACGCAAGCACGTGCCGCCCCGCGGCATAGTTGCCCGCAGCGACGCGCGCGACTTCGCGACCGCGGGCGTCGTACACGCGCAGGTCGGCGCGCCCGGACGCAGGCAGCGCGAAGCCGAGCACCGTCGTGCGCGTGAACGGATTCGGCGCGCTGGCGTCGAGCGCGAACCCGAGCGGCGCGGCGGGCGGCGCGGGCACGTCGACCGTCAGGCCGTCCTGGCGCAGCGGCGGCATCGGGACCGGGGCCTGGAAATACTGCGAGCCCGCACCGAGCCCGCCCTCGCAGGTGGTCGGCGGCGTCGTGCACTGGCTGCGCGTGCCCTCGCACTCGGCGGCCCAGAACATGTAGCCGAGCAACCCGGGCGTCGTGCCGGCGCCGTTCGGCGGCGCGTTCAGCACGAAATCGCGCGTCGCGTACTGCACCGACTGCGCGAAGTCCGCGCACTCGGCGGTCACGCTGCGGCCGGTCAGGAACAGGCTCGCCGTGAGCTTGCACGGCGCGAGCGGCGGAATCGGCGGGCTGTACTGCGGCTTGCCATCGAGGTGCTCCTGCCAGCTCGCAATCGCCGATGATGCGCCCGGCTGACGGGCGGGCACCATCGCGTTCGCGTAGTCGAGCACCGGGTGCGCCGGGTCGAGCCAGTCGCGCGTCGCCTTGCCGCACAGCTCGATCAGCCAGCGATCGCCCGCCGCAAGGTCGACGGTCAGCCGCGCCGCCGGGTCGGCGCCGGTCGCGTCGTACGGGTGCGCCGCGCGGTAGGCGTCGATGAACTGCTGCAGCGCGGCCACGCTCGCGGCGTCGCTGCCCTCGTAGTCGATCTCCATGCCGACGCCGAGCTGCTGCGCCACGGCCGCCGCGCGTTGCCCGAGCAGGGTCGCATTCTCGGCGAGCGCGCTCTCCCACGGCGCGACGTACGTGATGCCGCCGATCGAGATCATCACGCGGATGCCGCGGCTCGTGAAGTAGTTCACGATCTCGGGCGTCATACCGCGCGGGACGCCGTTGAGCGTCGCGGCGTCGGTCGTCTGGTGCAGCAGCTTGAGCGGCTCGATGAAACTCAGGATCACGATGTTGACCGAGGGCACACCGTCGCCGCGGTCGATGATCCAGTGGTTCTTGGAGTCGAACTCGACCGTGTCCCGCACGCTACCCCAGATGCACGCGTCGTTGCCGGCGTGCCAGACGCCGTAGACCTGGATCGGGGTGGCCTGTACGGCCGGGGCAGCCAACAGCAGGGTGAGGACAAGGCAGGGCCGGGGCCAGCGCGGCATGGAAACTCCGTCCGAATGAGGAGCGATCGCGGGGCGGCGAGGAGCGACAATCATAGCGCAATTCCGCACCGGGAGTGTGACACGCAATCGCCCCGGCCGGCCCTCCGTTGGGGGCCTCCACGTTGCAGTAAGCCGCGAGACCACCCAGGCTCAGAGAGGCAACATCCATGGTGCTATAAGACTGGTAACTTTCTCCCATGGCGTTCCGCTGCCGCCCACCACGGCAAACTGTCCCCGCTTGTCATAGGCGTCTCAATTCATCTCAACATCACGACTCGTTGTGTGCCACGCTGCCCGCCCGCGCGGAAGCGCACGAAGTAGACTCCGCTCGCCACACGCTGGCCCTCTCCGCTGCGGCCGTCCCAGCTCAGCGAGTGGCGGCCGGCGGCAAACGTCACCTCGGATGAAAGAACTCGGGTGAGTCGCCCCGCGATGTCGAGGATCTCCAGGGTCACAGTCGCGGAAGCAGGAAGCTCGAACTCGATGGTCGTGGCGGAGCGGGCAGGATTCGGCGCATTGCCGTGGATCATATTGGCCACGGGAATCTCACCCATCCGCGCGGACTCCACCTCGAGACAGGCATGCATGGCCGCGTGCAGGTTTGATGCCGCTCCCCAGTCGGAGCTGGATTGGGCCGCGAAACGGCGACGTCCAGGACGCACTCGGGAACAGCGGTGAACAAGCTCGGCCCGACCACTCTGACCCGCTCAGACCAGCTTGCCTTACCCGCCTCCCGTCTTCCCAAGCAAAGGCCCGCCGGGAATCCTCGAACAGCCCATCCCGACCCTCATCCCGGGCTTCGGAATTCGGGCGCGGGGAGCCCTCCCGGTGATCGTGGGCAACCTCCGGCCCTCAAGATCACAAGGCCACGATGCGAGTGGAGAGCGCCTTTCCCTCCCAGAGTAGACGAACTGCGTACACGCCAGCCGGCACGATTCGCCCGGCACGATCCCTCCCATCCCAAGCAACCCGCTGCTCGCCTCCATCTCGTACTTCATGAAGCAGCGTGCGCACGAGTCGCCCCCTGGCGTCGTACAAGGCGAGATCGACCAATCCCCTGTGGGGCAGCGTGAGACTGACGGTCGCCCCCGAACGGGAGGGGTTAGGGCGGGCTGGCGCGAGCGCCAAGGTGCTTGCGCCGGCGGGCGGGGCGTCGGGTACGCCCACGCCCGAGTGGATCGTGTCCACCCAGAGATACGGCCCCGTTACCGTCGCCGAGGGTGTGTGGGCCACCACATGCCAGTGGTAGGTTGTGTCTGCGAGCAGCGGCGGCAGCGCATATTGGGGAAGCGTGAGCCCCCCTGCAACCAGCGGCAGGGGCTCGCTCCGATTCGTTCCGAAGTACAAATCGTATCCTGTGGCCCCGGGGACTGGGTCCCACGCGAGCTCGCCCGGAGCGTCCGCCAGAATCGTGTAGCCATTGAACGGTTCGGACGTATAGATCCCAGGAGAACGCTCCTCCGGGATCTTCTCGAACGCAATCAAATAGGAGCCGGATTGCGAGTAGTCATCGTCGTGGACGAAGACTGTGTAGAGCCCGCTGGCAGGCAGCTGCCAGTCGAGTTGACTGTCGCCCCCATGAGTGAGCGTCGTCTCCGCCGCGCAACCGCCCTCCGGGAGGTAGAGGTCAAATCCAGATACGAATCCAAAGGCTCCTCCCGTATTCCAAACGTGCACCCTGATTGAATCGCCAAGAGATCCATAGAACTGGAAGGCGTCGAGGTCCGAGGGAATCAAGTCTCCTCCCAGGGAGAGCCCGGGTAACAGGAGACCGCCTTGCCGGTCCGTGCGATGTGACATCACGTTCGGCCGGCGGAGCAGCGTCAGGTTGTACGACCCGCCCTGGGAGTAATCGTTGTCGTGCACCTGCACCCCGTAGGTGCCGGTCGCCGGCAGGACCAGGTCGAGCCGCGTCACGCCCGAGTTCGTCGACAGCGTGGTC
>Ga0315273_10011828_pt1 | contig 11171 bp, 8 predicted proteins | sample YL17G02_0_MG_FD_205753 | JGI IMG/M metagenome (GOLD analysis project Ga0315273, IMG submission 205753) | Sediment microbial communities from Yellowstone Lake, YNP, Wyoming, USA - YL17G02_0 | ecosystem: Environmental > Aquatic > Freshwater > Lake > Sediment | place: USA: Wyoming | collected...
ATTACTATCTGCTGGATATCGACGGCCGACTGCCGGAGGACCGGGAAAGAATGTACCGTACCCTCGACAGCGCCCTGGTCATGGCCAGGCAAAAGGATGACGAAAGGGAAAATGCGAGGCGTCAACGGGAAAGCCAAAGTCAGGATGACAGGCAATCCTGATGAACTCGTAAAAAGTCTGAAATCATGAAGATGTCATTCTGAGCATCAGCGAAGAATCTTGTAATACCGAATTTCGGAAGACATCGATCCTTTCCGTCCGGATCTGCTGATATTGCATTTCGGCATCGATGACGCCTACGGCTCCGTCTATCGATCGGAACGGTGAGAACATGGCCGCTATTCAGAAACTGCTTGCCGCCGCTGTCACCTCCGTCGTGGGCAAGAGGGAAGAACGCGCCGTTGCACGCCTGTTCACCCCCGCCGAACCCACGCCGGAAAAGGCGAATTCGCCGGCATGAATGATTTCGAGGTGGTTGCGTTCCTCGTGGTTATTCCGGAAACTGGTCAGGATGAACGAAAGAAATGAGCTACATTTATTATTGAAATATCATAGACAGTGCTTGATCTTTCAACATAGATCGCATAGGATGCGACCATGGATCTTATAGACAGAAAAACGGATCGGGCCATATTAACCAAATTCATGTCCATATTTCCCGTCACGGCGATTCTTGGCCCCCGGCAATGCGGGAAAACGACGCTGGCCCGCACGCTCTCCGCGGATTCCTATTTCGATCTGGAGAATCCCCAGGATCTTGCCCGTCTGGAACAGCCTCAGCTCGCCCTGGAAGACCTGACGGGGCTCATCGTAATCGACGAGATTCAGCGATCACCCGATCTTTTCCCCCTCCTGCGCTACCTGGTGGATCAAGGGAAAAATCGCAAGTTCGTCATCTTGGGAAGCGCCTCCCGGGATTTGATCCGCCAGAGTTCGGAATCCCTGGCCGGGAGGATCGCCTATTTTCAATTGGGCGGTTTCCGCCTGAGCGACATCGATCCCGCTGCGGTCAAGGCCCTGTGGCAGCGCGGGGGATTGCCCCGCTCATTCTTGGCGGCGTCGGATGATGAAAGCCTGCTCTGGCGGAATCAATACGTGAGCACCTTTCTGGAACGGGACATCCCCCAGTTGGGAATCACGATCCCCGCCCGGACGCTGCGGCGCTTCTGGACCATGCTGAGCCATTACCATGGCCAGATCCTGAACTACGCGGAGCTGGGCCGCTCCTTCGGCGTCTCCGATATGACCGTCCGGAAATACTGCGATATTCTGGAAGGCACGTTCATGGTCCGCATCCTCCAGCCCTGGTCCGTCAACATCGGAAAACGTCTGGTAAAGCGGCCGAAATTATACCTGCGCGACTCGGGGCTGTTCCATGCCCTGCTGTCCATTGAAACGCCGGAGCAGTTGCATGCCTCGCCCCGGCTCGGCGCCTCCTGGGAAGGCTTTGCCCTGGATTGCGTCTGTCGAACCCTGGACAAGGAAGACGCAGACCTCTATTTCTGGCACACCCACGCCGGCGCGGAGCTCGACCTTTTCTGGCAGGCGGGGGGACGAAACTGGGGCGTGGAATTCAAGTATGAAGACGCCCCCCGATTGACCCGATCCATGAAGACGGCCTTTGAAGACCTGGAATTGGAGCGGCTGTGGGTGGTCTATCCGGGGAAGGCGGCCTATCGCCTCACCGAGAAAGTCCAGGTGATCCCCCTTGCGGACATCCGCGACGCCTGGAGCTATGGATAACTGCAATGTCTCTGTTTACGGGCTATCCTTATGAAGTTGATTAGCAATACCGCAACAAATCGCGTGATCGATGCGTTGCGACAAAGCTTTCAATCCGGGGCTTCCTTGGATATCGCCACCCCATTTTTATCCCTGTTCGCCTTTTCCGAATTGCGAGATCTCTTAAATCATGTAACGCATTCACGTCTGACACTGCCCCTTGATGCAGGTGGTGACCTGACGCTTCTCGGTTCTGCGGCGGATCGTCCGGCCCGCAACCGGTTGCAGGCGCGATGGCTGGCACGGGAGTGCGCGAAGTGGATACGTGAAAAAACTGAGTTACGGCAAACATCGAGTCTTTTGCCGCAATCGGCCTATCTTGTCCGACAGATCGACACGGCCCGAAGCTGGGTTATTACCGGAAACTGCCCGCTTACAACCGATGGCTTGGGGCTCGCTCCGGGTAATCAATTCAGTTTAATCCAGTGTACGGAAACACCAGAAGAAGTGGAACTATTTGCCGCATGGTATGAATCCCATTGGAACGCCATGCCTGCCGCTGAACAGGCGAAAGAAAAAATACTGGCGCAGCTTCAGGCAATTAGCGATCACAATGCAGCTTCCGTCATTTATTACCAGATTCTTTTTCAGCTCTTCAAGGCGCGAGGAGACGAACTCGATGAAGAACGGATTGTCAAATCCGCCACGGGCATAAAAAACACCACCGTCTGGAAGAAGCTTTTCAAGTTCCAGCGCGACGGTGTCGTCGGCGCCATCGAAAAGCTGGAGCGATTCGGCGGATGCATCATCGCCGACAGCGTTGGACTCGGCAAGACGTCGGTTATCCCCTATCGCCTCATTATCTGATTCATGTCGGAGAAGACGGGACGACCCTCTTGCCCTTTACCCAGGCCAAGCAGATTCTTGACCGTTTAAGAAGGCTTTGCGTCGGGCGGGACTATCCCGATGCCGGGGCCTGCGCCCGTTTTGACAAATCCACCCGAAACGGCGAGAACATGGCCGCTATTCAGAAACTGCTTGCCGCCGCTGTCACCTCAGTCGTCGGCAAGAAGGAAGAACGCGCCGTCGCAAGCCTGTTCACTCCCGGCGGAACTCATGCCGGCAAGGGAGAATTTGCCGGCATGAACGATTTCGAAGTGGTCGCTTATCTTGTGATTCTTCCCGAGGTCAGTGAGGACAAACAACATGAATGAAAAGAAACGTATATTCATCAGCTCTGTCCAGAAGGAACTTGAGCTGGAGCGGGCAGCCGTATCGGGCCTCATTGCCACCAACCCTTTTTTACTTCAACATTGCACGCCGGTTTTGTTTGAAAAAGAACCTCCGGCCCCGCGACCAGCTTCCATGCCCTATCTCGACACGTTACGCGGTTGTTGCGTTTACGTGTTGCTCATAGGCAATGAGTATGGAAAACCGGATGGGGGCTTTTCAGCAATTCATCACGAATATCGCCTTGCCCAGAAGCTGAAACTTCCAACCATTATTTTTCTGAAGGGGATGACCGATGAAGGCCGCTCTTCAAAGACACGCGCCCTTATCGAGGAGATCAAGCAAACCGGGCACACATACAAGAGATTCCACGACCGCGAGGATCTCAAACCGGAGATCATCCGAGCGCTCATGTTTACACTGGCGGATGCATTCGGAATCCAGGCAACCACCGCAGAAGCAGACGAAAGCGAGCATCTGATAGAGGCTGCTTCATCCTTCGAGACGGCAATATTGCGAGATGTCCTGGTAAGTTCTCTCGATCAAAAACTTCTTGCGACATTCAGGACCCGGATCATCGGCGATACCGATGAAGCATGGTCTGCCGCCGAGGCACTTCATGCACGGGGCCTCGCGCTTCGAGGTGATAAACCGGGGACATTCTGCGCCAGCGCTGCCGCATTCGTTCTTTTCGGCACCCGTCCAGCCCACCGTTTCCCTCAATGCGAAATCCTCGTTGATGCCTATGACGATGAACGCATTTCGGGACGGCCAAAAGGACAACTAAATGTAAACGCCCCACTTCCCCATGCCCTGGAAGCGATACTTGCCTTTATAGACGATCATACCTTCCATCCCCGACGTGTGGTCGGTCTCAACAACGTCCGTCTCGATGAATATCCCCTGGCAGCTATCCGCGAAGTCCTCCTTAACGCTGTCGCCCATCGCAACTACGATGACACTTCCCGCAAAGTATTTGTTCGTCTATTCAGCAATCGCATCGAGATTGCCAGCCCCGGCTACCCACTCAAACCCCTAACCCTCGCGAAGCTCCGCAAGGGAAACTATCGTCCGTGTTCGCGCAACCCCCTTATCGCCCAAACCCTTTGTACGCTCGACAAAATGGAACAACGTGGAACAGGTTTTGCCCGAATGCGCGACGCCATGCTTGATCACGGTCTCGATGCGCCTATGCTCAATCAGCAGGACGGTTTTTTTGTCGTTATCCTTGCTGGTCCTGCGGGAAACTACGACCGACTGAGAACGCCAAACGATGCGCCAGGTCTTATTACTCCTGCCATTGAGGCGAGACTCAACGAACGGCAGAAGAGTATTATTCAGTTTGCCCAGAAGCATGGAGAGGTTACCAGCGGCTGGTGCAGAAAAGAATTCGGGATTACATATGACACGGCCAATCGTGATCTGTTGGATCTCGTTGAGTCAGGTTTGATGGTGCGTTTAGGACGTGGTCGCAGTACAAGATTCCAGATGGTACAGGCGCCATGATCTTCCGACAATCTTCCGATGTTTTGAACAAATCTTCCGGCGGGGTTGATCTCATCATTGCCGCCCTCGCCCTGCCGCCGGAATCGCGGGTGGACCAGCGCGTTCCCAAGAAGCTACTGGTAGAAAACGGCGCCCCCACCGCCGCCGATAAGCGCCAAATCAACGAGGGGATCGAAGAGTTGCTCTGGCTGGCCGCCCTGAAGCCGACCACCATCGGCGTACCGGAATACCGCGACGATGTCCGGGAATATCTGGAGATCGCCTTGCTCTCCCTCACCCTGCGTCCGGATGCCAAGGCGGGACGGCTGGTAGAGCTGATCCATCGGGCTATTCCTTATCCGCTGCTGCTTCTGGCGGCGCAGTCAAATCACCTGACGCTGTCTCTGGCGCACAAACGTTGGTCTCAGGGTGAAGCGGGTAAGATGGTGCTTGACGATGCCGTCACGTTGTGTGATTTTGTGGAGCACGCCGCTACAGCGGCTTTTCTGGACAGTCTGTCGTTGACCGTGCAGCCGCGCTCCCATCTCCTAATGCTCTATCAGGGCTGGATCAACTGTCTGCAAGCCTTTCAGGCCGCCCGAATCACGGGCCGGTTCGAGCTGTCAACCCGCAGCGAAACGGCTGCCGCCCGACGCGAGGCGCTCGCGGAATACGACCGTCTGGTGCGTCAGATTGCTGCCCTTCGCGCGCAAGCCGAGCGGGAGTCGCAGATCAGCCGCCGTGTCGATCTGAACATGGAGATCAAAAGACTGGAAGCCGAAATGGCTGAGGCGATAAATAGAATGGAGTAGATGACCATGAACGGAGAATATCCCATACAACCGGCTTCAGGAGATCTCTTTGAGCGGGTGGTTTCGATTCTGGAGCAGGCCCGCGCCAATGTGGTCCGCGCCGTCGATAACAACATGGTTATCGCCTACTGGCTGATAGGACGCGAAATTGTTCAGGAACTGCAAGCCGGTGATGAACGTGCGGCATATGGAGAAAGAGTTTTGGCGCAACTTTCTGAAAGACTGCTTAAACGATACGGCAAAGGGTTTTCCGTCACCAATCTGCGCTATTTCAGATTGTTCTACCAGACCTACGCCAAGCGGTTGCCTGAAATTCGTCACAAGTCTTGTGATGAATTGCCCCGGGGGGATAGCAGTAGTCAGATTCATCACAATGCTTGTGATGTTTTGGATAATTTGATCCTTGCTGTAGAAAAAAGTCCTCACATTCAAGGGTTTTCACCCGCATTGAGCTGGTCGCATTATCGGACCCTGACCAAGGTTGAGAACAAAAACGAGCGCCTTTTTTACGAAATTGAAACCGAGAAAGAGGGCTGGAGCGTTCCCGTTCTGGAGCGGCAGATTCACTCTTTCCTTTTCGCACGGCTCCTGAAAAGCAGGGATAAGAACGGCGTTTTGAAATTGGCAACGGCAGGGCAAACGATTAAGAATCCGGCTGACACCATTAAAGATCCCTATATCCTCGACTTTCTTGGAATTCCCGATGGCCGGACCCTGCATGAATCCAGGCTGGAAGAAGCGATCATCCACAACCTGCAATCATTTCTCCTTGAATTGGGAAAAGGATTTGCCTTTGTCGCCCGCCAGAAGCGGCTGCAATACGAGGACGAGTTCTTCTACGTGGATCTGGTCTTCTATAACTGCATCCTGAAATGCTACCTGTTGATTGACCTGAAGATGGGCAAATTGACCCATCAGGATATCGGTCAGATGGACAGTTATGTCCGCATGTTCGACGATCTTTTCATTGCCGCGGATGATAATCCGACGATTGGCCTTGTCCTCTGCGCCAAGAAAAATGAAGCCGTCGCCAAATATTCGGTGCTGAAAGACAACAAACAGCTTTTTGCGTCCAAATATATGCTTTACCTGCCTACGGAAGAGGAGCTGAAGCGCGAACTGGATCGGGAACGACGGGCAATCGAAGAACGGCTTGCGAAACCAGGCAAAGAAGCAAAAAGACAGCCCTCCAGGGAGATTGACAATGAAGAAGTTTGAACCCGATGAAACAAAGTCCGATGACATCCTTGCGGAGAACATCGAGCAGCTAAAGGTTTTCTTCCCCGAAGCCTTCACCGAGGGGAAGATCGACTTCAACGTCTTGAAACAGCTCCTCGGCGGCGCGGTGGATGAGCGGGAGGAAAAATAAGGCCTCAACTGGCACGACAAGCGGAGCGCCCGCCAGCTCGCCCTCACGCCTTCGACCGGAACCCTCCGTCCCTGTCCCGAAGACAGCGTGGACTGGGACACTACCCAGAACCTCATGATCGAGGGCGACAACCTCGAAGTCCTGAAGCTCCTCCAGAAATCCTATGCAGGGAAGGTAAAGCTCATCTACATCGACCCGCCCTACAATACGGGCAAGGACTTCGTCTACCCCGACGACTTCTATGACAATATCAAAAATTATCTCGAACTGACAGGGCAGGTGGAGGGCGGCAAGAAGATCAGCTCCAACACCGAGGCCTCTGGCCGCTTTCATACCGACTGGCTGAATATGATGTACCCACGGCTGAAGTTGGCGAGAAATCTGCTGCGCGAAGATGGGGTAATTCTCATCAGCATAGACGATGGTGAAGTTGATAATTTAAGGAAATTATGTGCAGAGGTATTTGGAGAAGAAAACTTTGTAACTACGATAATCTGGCAAAAAAAGTATTCACCGTCAAACGATGCCAAATGGCTATCTGACAACCATGATTATTTAGTTCTTGTAGCACGAGCCAAAGAAATCTGGCGTCCGAACTTACTGCCCCGCACTGAAGAGGCCAATGCGCGGTATTCCAATTCCGACAATGATCCACGAGGAGAATGGAAAGCAAGTGGACTGGATGTAAAAACGTATTCAGCAGAATACGACTATGAAATCACCACACCTTCAGGACGTGTAGTTCGCCCACCAGCCGGAGCTTGTTGGAGGGTAGGCAAAGCTCGATTTGATGAAATGGTGGTCGATGGGAGAATCTGGTTTGGAAAAGACGGGAACAATGTTCCAGCGATTAAGAGGTTCCTGACTGAGGTCAAGCAGGGCCTTACACCAATGACAATTTGGACTTACGAGGAGGTTGGGCATAACCAAGAGGCAACCCAAGAAGTGCGTGGGCTTGGGATCATTGGGTTTGATTCTCCGAAGCCGGTACGTTTGTTGATTAGGGCACTGCAGATTTGCACGTCCCAAGACGACATTGTCCTCGATTTTTTTGCCGGCTCTGGAACCGCAGGCAACGCGGTCATGGCACAGAACGTTGCTGACGACGGCAACCGTCGCTACATACTGGTCCAACTCCCCGAACCACTTGATCCGGAAAACAAAGACCAAAAAACGGCCGCCGAGTTTTGCGACAAGTTGGGTAAGCCCCGCACCATCGCTGAACTGACCAAGGAACGCCTCCGCCGGGCCGGTAACAAGATCCGCGAAGAGAACCCCATGTTTGCGGGCGACATCGGTTTTCGTGTCTTCAAGCTCGACACCACCAACATCCGCGCCTGGGATCCGGACCGGGAGAATCTTTCGCAGACGCTCCTCGATTCCGTCGAGCACCTGAAGACCGACCGTTCCGAGTCGGACATTCTCTATGAATTGCTGCTCAAGCTGGGGCTCGACCTCTGCGTGCCTATGGAACAAAAGACCGTCGCCGGCAAGACCGTCCACAGCATTGGCGTGGGGACGCTCCTCGCCTGCCTCGCTCCGCAGATCAGCCGTGAAGAGGTTGAGCCTTTGGCCTTGGGCATCGTGGATTGGCACAAGGCTCTGGCACCGGCGGGCGAGAGCACAGTAGTATTTCGCGACGGCGCCTTCGCCGACGACGTAGCCAAGACCAACCTCGCCGCCATCCTCCAGCAGCACGGTCTGGAAAATGTGAGAAGCTTATGAAGCTCCATTTCGAACCGAATCTGGACTTCCAGCTTGCCGCCATCGAAGCGGTCTGCGACCTCTTTAAGGGGCAGGAGATCTGCCGGACCGAGTTCACCGTCACCCACGACCCGGCGGACCCACAGATGCGCATGGGGTTCGCGGAAAACGACCTCGGCATCGGCAATCGCCTGACCCTGCTCGACGACGAACTGCTCAAAAATCTGAATGACATCCAGCTACGCAACGGTCTGCCGCCTTCCCCTACGCTTGCCTCCGGCGATTTTACCGTGGAAATGGAGACCGGCACCGGCAAGACCTACGTCTATCTGCGTACGGTCTTTGAACTCAACCGGCGCTACGGTTTCACCAAATTCGTGGTCGTCGTGCCGTCCGTGGCCATCAAGGAGGGCGTGTACAAGTCGCTCCAGATCACGGAGGAGCATTTCCGCGCCCTTTACGCCAACACCCCCTTCGAGTACTTCCTCTACGACTCATCCAAGCTCGGACAGGTCCGCAACTTTGCCACCAGTCCGTACATCCAGATCATGGTGGTCACAGTGGGGGCGATCAACAAGAAGGATGTCAACAACCTCTACAAGGACTCGGAGAAGACCGGCGGCGAGAAGCCCATCGATCTGATCAAGGCCACGCGCCCTATCCTGATCGTGGACGAGCCGCAGAGCGTGGACGGCGGCCTGGAGGGTCGGGGCAAGGAAGCGCTGGGGGCAATGAATCCGCTGTGCACCCTGCGCTATTCCGCGACGCACATGGACAAACACCACATGATCTACCGGCTGGACGCGGTGGACGCCTACGAGCGCAAGCTGGTCAAACAGATCGAGGTGGCCTCAGCCGCGATTGTCGGGAGCCACAACAAACCCTACGTGCGGCTTCTCGCAGTCAGCAACAGGCGCGGCGTCATAAGCGCCAGGGTGGAGCTGGACGTGGAGACTGCCGGTCGGGTCCAGCGGCGGGAGATAACCATCCAGGACGGCGATCTCCTTGAACTGACGACGAATCGGGCCGTTTATCACGACTGCCGCGTGGGAGAAATCCGTGTCGAAAAGGGAAACGAGTTCATGGAGCTGCGCGTTCCCGGCGGCGAGCACTTTCTGCGCATCGGGCAGGCCTGCGGCGATGTGGACGCGTTGTCGGTGCAGAGGGAGATGATCCGCCGGACCATCAAAGAGCATTTAGATAAGGAAAAACGGCTGCGGCCCCAGGGGATCAAGGTCCTGAGCTTGTTCTTTATCGATACGGTCGAAAAGTACCGCAAGTACGACACCGAAGGCAACCCGGTCAAAAGCGACTATGCCCGCATCTTCGAGGAAGAGTACCAGCGATGGGCCAAACACCCTGACTACCGGTCGCTGTTTCAGGAAGGGGATCTTTCCGCAACGGTCGAGCAGGTGCACAACGGCTATTTTTCCATCGACAAGAAGGGCGGCTGGACCGACACCGCCGAAAACAACCAGGCCAATCGCGACAACGCGGAGAGGGCCTACAACCTGATCATGAGGGAAAAGGAAAAGCTCCTCGGCTTCGAGACGCCTCTTAAGTTCATCTTTTCGCATTCTGCACTGAAAGAGGGCTGGGACAACCCCAACGTCTTTCAGATTTGCGCCCTGCGGGAGATGGGGTCCGAGCGCGAACGGCGCCAGACCATCGGCCGGGGACTCCGTCTCTGCGTGAATCAGAAAGGCGAGCGGCTGCGGGGCTTTGAAACCAACACCCTCACCGTCATCGCAACCGAAGGGTATGAACAGTTTGCCGAAAATCTCCAGAAGGAAATCGAGGCCGATACGGGCATCCGCTTTGGCATCGTGGAAGAGCACCAGTTCGCGGCAATTCCCGTGCTTGGAGATGACGGCAAAACAACGCCGCTGGGCGTCGAAAAATCCAAAGCGCTTTGGGAACACCTGCGCAGCAGCGGATATGTGGACGCCAAAGGAAAGGTACAGGACTCCCTGAAGAAGGCAATCAAGGACGGCAACCTGACGGTGCCGGAAACCTTCGCTGCTCAATTGCCGCAGATCAAGGACGTGCTGCGCAAGCTGGCGGGCAAACTGGAAATCAAGAATGCCGACGAACGGCAACAGGTGCGGACACGCCAGGCGGTGCTGCACAGCGAAGAGTTCAAGGCATTGTGGAACCGGATCAAGCATAAGACCACCTATCGCGTGGCGTTCGACAATGAACGGCTGATCGATCAGTGCGTTGCCGCTATCGATAATGCTCCGCCGATCGCCATGACCCGGCTGCAATGGCGCAAGGCCGATCTGGCCATCGGCCGGGCGGGGGTGGAGGCCAGTTTGGCGCAGGAGTCCATGCCGGTGTATCTGGCCGAACACGACATTGCTCTGCCCGATCTGCTGACCGATCTTCAGGACAAGACCCAACTCACCCGCCGCACCATCGTGCGCATTCTGACGGAGAGCGGAAGGCTCAATGACTTCAAACGCAATCCCCAGCAGTTCATTGAGCTGGTCGGCGAGGCGATCAACCGCGCAAAACGATTGGCTATTGTTGACGGCATTAAATACCAGCGAATGGGAGATGATTACTATTACGCCCAGGAACTGTTCGAACAGGAAGAATTGATGGGATACTTGAAAAACATGCTCACCGATGCGCAGAAGTCGGTATTCGAGCATGTGGTGTACGATTCGGGTGTCGAGGCGGAATTTGCCCAGCAACTGGAGAAAAACGAGGCGGTCAAGGTATACGCCAAGCTTCCGGGCTGGTTCAAAGTGCCGACACCACTGGGCACGTATAACCCCGACTGGGCGGTTCTGGTGGAGATGGATGGAACTGAGCGTCTTTATTTCGTTGTCGAAACCAAAAGC
>Ga0315273_10011829_pt1 | contig 11170 bp, 6 predicted proteins | sample YL17G02_0_MG_FD_205753 | JGI IMG/M metagenome (GOLD analysis project Ga0315273, IMG submission 205753) | Sediment microbial communities from Yellowstone Lake, YNP, Wyoming, USA - YL17G02_0 | ecosystem: Environmental > Aquatic > Freshwater > Lake > Sediment | place: USA: Wyoming | collected...
CCTCCGCGACGTGACGCTCGAAGGCAAGCCGCTCACGATCCGTCACTACCAGCGCGACGCGGCCGACATCTTCTTCGCCGGGGGCACGGCCCGCGGCGGCAGCGGGGTCATCGTGCTGCCCTGCGGCGCGGGCAAGACGGTCGTCGGCCTCGCGGTGATGAGCGTCCTCCAGACCCACACGCTCATCCTCTGCACCAACATCACGGCCGTCCGCCAGTGGCGCCATGAAATCCTCGACAAAACCGACCTGACCGACGACCAGCTCGGCGAGTACACCGGGGAGGTCAAGCAACGCTGCCCCGTCACCATCACGACCTATCAGATCCTCACCTACCGCAAGCGGAAGACCGAGGCGTTCCCCCACTTCGAGATTTTCAACGCCATGCGCTGGGGGCTGATCATCTACGACGAGGTCCACCTGCTCCCTGCCCCCATCTTCCGCATCACCGCCGAAATCCAGTCCTGCCGCCGCCTCGGGCTCACCGCCACGCTGGTCCGCGAGGACCACAAGGAGGACGACGTCTTCAGCCTCATCGGCCCGAAGCGCTACGACGTCCCGTGGAAGGTCCTCGAGAAACAGGGCTGGATCGCCACCGCGCGCTGCACGGAGATTCGCATCCCGTTGCCCGACGATCTGCGCATGAGCTACGCCCTCGCCACGGCGCGCGAGAAGTTCCGCATCGCCTCGGAGAACCCCTACAAGCTCGACATGCTCCGCCTGCTCCTCAGCCGCCACCGCGGCGACCTGGTTCTCGTCATCGGCCAGTACCTCCGCCAGCTCGATGGGATCGAGAAGGAGACGCAAGCCCCGCTCATCACCGGGGCGACGCCCTCGCGCGAGCGCGACCGGCTCTACGAGGAGTTCCGCCGCGGCCGGATCCAGGTGCTCATCGTCTCGAAGGTGGGCAACTTCGCGATCGACTTGCCCGACGCGAACGTGGCGATCCAGGTCAGCGGCACCTTCGGCTCGCGTCAGGAGGAAGCGCAGCGTCTCGGCCGCATCCTGCGCCCGAAGACCGACGGCTCGATCGCCCGCTTCTACTCGCTCGTCACCCGCGACAGCCGCGACGCCGACTTCGCCGCCAATCGCCAGCTCTTCCTCACCGAGCAGGGCTACACCTACGAGATCCTCGATGCCCACCAGGTCCTGGAAGCCCCGGAGAAGAAAGGATAGGGCCTCACACAGAGGCTACGGAGAGCCCATCGCGGCAAGCCGCAATCCGCCGCAAGGCGGAAAGAACGTGACAAGGGAATGGGGACAAGGGAATGAGAACCAGAAGGGAGAAGACGGAAGAAGGTTGGCAAAATAACAACCAGGAAGTGCAACATAATCCAGGATCGGACCCTCTCCTGGCTGCTATTTTGCCTATCGAGGCTTTATTCTGCCTATCTTCGGCTGCCGACTGTTGAGCCCGGAAGACGCGAACTGGATGATGGGTTCGGACAAAGGATCCGCCATGCCCGCGATCGCTGACTCTTCTTCACCCCCAATCCTCTATTCTGTCTTAGGTCCCCGGTCTTCTCCCATCCGTGCCATCCGTGTAATCCGTGGTTAGGTCTTCTTTCTTCTCTTCTCTGTGTCCTCCGTGGCCTCTGTGTGAGATCGCTTCTGGGGTCCTTCGATGCACGTCGATGAGTTCCTGAACGCGCGAAGCATCTCGAATCTCCAGACGCTCCAGTGGTTCTGGGCGCCGACGAGCCGGCGCAGTTCGTCGAAGTTCGAGCTGCTCCGCCTGCTGCGCCAGGAGATGCTCTCGCCGGAGCGGGTCCGGGCCTGCTACCAGGATCTCGAGGAGCCGCAGCGCGAGTTTCTCCGCGGCCTGCTGCGCCACGAGGGCTACGCCGCGGAGGTGACACTCGTCCTGCGCCGCCTGCCCACGCCGCCCCCCACGCCCCAGGCCCAGCGCCAGCTCCTCGACGAGCTGGCCCGCCATGGCTTCCTCCACTACCAGCCGGCCAAGTCCTGGAACCAGTACGAGTCGTTTCACGCCCAAGTGCCCGAGGAACTGGGCGACGTGCTGGCCGAGGTGCTGAACCTCGACACGCGCGAGCCGGCGCTCATGCTCAGCCTGAGCCGCTTCCTCAGCCACCTGCCCCCGGAGGACGCCGAGCGCCTCGCCGGCGCCGCCCTGCCCCTCGAAGAGGCCATCGCCCGCCTCATCGACCCCGCGGCCGTCGAGAGCCGCCTCGCGGCGCTGCCCGACGAGGCCGTGCAGCGCGCGGTCCGCATCGCCCTCTCGACCCACGCCGGCATCCTGCCCCTCGAACGCTTCCCTTCGCTCGGCCTCGACATCGAGAGCGTCGACGGCTATGCTTGGCGGACGGCGCTCGAGTCCCAGCTCCTCGGCACGTTCGGCCATCTCTCGCTCCTGGAGTTCGGGATCGGCGACGACCACGACTGCCTCGTGGTCTACCAGGAGATCGTCCAGGCCCACGCCGCGGCCCAGGGCCGCGCCGACCAGCCCATCGACCACGTCTACGCCTGCGGCATCGACTTCCTCACCGACCTCGGGGTCCTCTGCGACGTCGTGCGCGCGGAGCCGACCAAGCTCACGAGCGCGGGGCGCTTCTTCAAGGGCGCCCGCAACCAGCTCGCCGCCCGCTCCGCCCTGCGGACCAGCTTCTTCATGGATGAGGACACGCTGCTCTTTTTCAGGCTCACCGTCGCCCGCGAGCTGCGTCTCCTCGATCTCCGCCCCGACGGCCGCCTCCACGCCACCCGCGCGAGCCTCGACTGGCAGGCCCTCCCTCTCGCCGCCCAGGCGCGCTCGGTCCTCGATGTGCTGCTCGGCTTCGGCGAAGCGAATGCTTCGAGGCCGCTCTTCGCCGACCTCGCTGCCGTCGCCCGCCGGGTCGTCGCGGAGTTGCCGCCGGGGACGTGGTGCCCGACGACGGCCCTCTTCGCCAACCTGGTTTCGCGGTACCTGATCGAGCGACTCGATCCGATTCCAGGTTTCGGATTGCCGATGTCGGATGGCCAATCGCAAATCGAAAATCGAAAATCGAAAACCGCCCCGCCGGTGCCATCCTGGGACTACTCTCGGCCCGTCGATACGATCGCCTCCCTCGCCACCGCCGCGCGCGAGCCGCTCCTCCGCGCCCTCAATTACGCCGGACTCATCGACATCGGCCGACGCGCCGAGCAGTCGTTCGTCCGTGCCACGCCGCTCGTCGCCCTCATCCTGGGCCAGCCTTCCTGTGCCACGGCTGGCTCGCCCAGCCGTGCTCCTGGGGGTCAATCGGAGCCCCGCACGGCCGGACAAGCCGACCGTGGCACAAGAGAGGACACGGTCGGACAAGCCGACCGTGGCACGCCCGGCCGGATCCTCCTCGTCAACCCCGATGCCGAGGTCATCCTCTTCCCCGAGGGCAACTACGTCGAGCTGCTCCACCGCCTCTCCTCGTTCTGCGACCGCGAGAAGTCCGAGGTGACCCTTCACCTCCGCATCAGCCAGGAGAGCGTCCGGCGCGCGGTCCTGCGCGGGGTGGCGCCGGAGACCATGCTCGCCACGCTCCGCGACCATTGCCGCGCCCCGCTCTCCCAGAACCTCGACTACTCGGTCCGCAACTGGGCGGCGAGCGTCCATCCCGCCGAGGTCCAGACGCTGCACGTCCTGGAGCTGCGGTCGTCGGAGCTTCTCGACGCGGTCATGCAGCTACCCGAGATTGCGCCGCTCCTTCTCCGCCGCATCTCGCCCACCGCCGTCGCGCTCCGCGTCGACCAGCTCCCCACGGAGGCCGAGGACGCGCTCAAACAGCTCGGCGTGCATCTGATGTGAGGGGGACATCCTGCTTTTCCAGCCGCTGGATCGGCGCAACCCGCTCGAGACTGGTGGGGCACATTCGGAGCACGGTCCCGCAGGTCGCCCCCGGAAAAGCTGAATGTCCCCCCATTTGCCGGCGCCGGGGGCCGCCCCCCGAAACGTGAAATCCGGAACCTGACACCCGCGAGCCATCCTCCGCTTGACTCGCAGCGCCGCAGCCCGCATACTGGGAAATGGGCCAAGGAACGGCTCGGCTGGTTCTTCAAGGAGCCTGACCCCATCACGTCGCGAGATCTGGGAGCATCCTCCCCCGTCATCTATCTGGACCACGCCGCCACGTCCTGGCCCAAGCCGCCGGAGGTGGAGCTGGAGATCGTCCGGCGGCTCCATGAGCTGACGGCGAACGCCGGCCGCAGCAGCCATCAGCCATCGGTCGACTCTGCGAGGCTTGTCTTCGAGGTGCGCGCTCGGCTGGCCAGCCTCTTCGGGGTCGCCGACCCCGCGAACCTGGTGTTCACCCGAGGCTCGACCGAGAGCGTCAACCTGGTCCTCAAGGGCTTCCTGCGGCCCGGCGACCGCGTGGCGGTCTCGCCGCTCGAGCACAACGCCGTGATGCGCCCGCTCGCACGGCTCGGGCGCGAGCGCGGGATCGTGGTTGACACGCTCCCCGCCGATCCGCTCGGGCGGATCGACATCGACGCAGTGGCTCGCTGGGAGGGCGGGCACGGGGACCCGCCCCTACAGCTCCTCGTCGTGGCCCACGCCTCGAACGTCAACGGCGTCGTCCAGGACGCTCGGGCGATCGCCGCCGCCCTCCCCGGCGTGCCCATCCTGCTCGACGCGGCGCAGACGGCGGGCGCCCTGCCGATCGACGTGGCGGCGGACGGGGTGAGCTTCCTCGCCTGCTCCGCGCACAAGGCCCTGCTCGGCCCGACCGGCGTCGGCGTCTGCACCCTCAGCCCCGAGTTCGAGGTCGAGCCCCTCCTCGAAGGCGGCACGGGCAGCCAGTCGGACTCGACCGAGCACCCGACCTTCCGGCCCGACCGCTACGAGGCGGGGACACTGAACCTCCACGGCATCGCCGGCCTCAAAGGCGCCCTCGACCATCTCGACCGCCAGAGCAGGAAAGGGCCGGAGGCAGGAGGGTCGAGGGACGAGGGGACAAGGCCAGAGGCCAGAGGGACGAGGGACGAGGGGAAAGCCAAAGAGCAAGAACGCTCCGGCCTCGCCCCTCCGGCCTCTGGCCCGCCTTCTCCTCCCTCCGGCCTCGACCCTCTGGCCGCGTCCCTTCCTCTGGGCGAGGCGAAGCGCCGCCTCACCAAGCTCCTCATCGACGGCCTGGGCGAGATCCCGGGCGTCCGCCTCTACTCGCCCCGCGACGGGTCGGCGCTGCTCGTCAGCTTCACCGTCGAGGGCCTGCCGCCCGACCGGGTCGCGGCGGCGCTCGAAGAGGATTTCGGCATCCTGTGCCGGCCCGGCCTCCATTGCTGCGCCGCCGGCCATCGCCATCTCGGCACGCTCCCCCAGGGCACCGTCCGCCTCGCGCCCGGCTACGGAAACACAGATGAGGAGATGGCCGCCGCTGTCCGCGCCATCGCCGAGATCGCGAGGAAAAAGCCGTGAGCGATCACAGATTTCACGGATTTCCCATCGCGGCTCGTGCCGCAACCCAAGACAGAAGAAGATTGACAAGGGAATGGGGACAAGGGAATGGGAATCAGAGAAGAGAAGGCCGAAGAGGTGAGGCAAAATGATGGGGGCAGAATAGTGCAAACCCAGATCCGGCTTTTCCTGCCATCTTGCATGGAGTCTTCTCTTCATTCCCTTGTCCCCATTCCCTTGTCAGTCTTCCTGACTTCGTGCTTTCTGGCTTCACCCCAAGTCCCCTTCTTCATCTCATCTGTGGAATCTGTGGAATCTGTGATCGCCCTTCTTCTTGTCTGAGTCCGAGGCCGTGCCTGATCCCATCTCTCGAAAGGAGCTGCCTGTGGAACCGTTGGATTTTCGTGGCTTGCCGTGCCCTGACCCCGTCGTGCGCACAAAGAAGGCCATCGAGGCCAATCCGAACGCCGTGCTGACGATCCTCACCGACCAGGCCAGCCAACGCGACAACATCGCACGCATGGCCAAGTCCCTCGGCGCGAGCGTCCAAAGCGATCCATTGCCCAATGGCGACTTCAGGCTGACGGTCACCACAGGAGTGCCACGGTCGACTAGCCCGACCGTGCCCGGCTCTTGTGCCACGGTCGGCTTGTCCGACCGTGCCGGATTCGGAGTCCCCCCAGAGTCACGGCTGGGCAAGCCAGCCGTGGCACGGGAGCCACCCGTGGCACAGCCGGCGCCCGCCACAGAACCCTGCGCCGCGCCGCCGCGCGCCCGCGCGGCCGTCTTTGTGCGAAACGACGTCGTGGGCCATGGCGATCCCCAACTCGGCCGAATCCTCATGAAGGCATTCCTCAAGACCCTCAAGAACCTCGACCCGCTCCCCTCCACCGTCCTCTTCATCAACGCGGGCGTCCACCTGACGACGGAAGGCTCCGAGGACATCGCGGCGATCGCAGAACTCGAAAAGCTGGGCATCGAGATCATGTCGTGCGGCACGTGCCTCGACTTCTACAAGAAGCTCGACAAGGTGCGCGTGGGCATCGTGGGCAACATGTTCGACATCGTCGACCGCCTGAACCGAGCGCCGAAGGTGATCGTTCCCTGATGAGTGCTTCGACTCGCGTCCTTTTCCTGTTCCGTTCCATCCATCACGTCCTGGCGGCCGAGGCCGCCTTGAAGGCTGCCGGGATCCTGCTGGACATGATCCCCGTGCCCAAGGAACTCAGCTCGACGTGCGGCATGGCCATCACGGTCGATCCGTCGGACCGCGCCCGCGCCGTCGAAGCCGTCGCCGCGACGCATCCAGTCCGGGTGATCGACGACTGGAAGCCGTAGCCGCAGCGCGGGTGCAATAGCGGATCTGCGGAAGTCGCTCTGAGGCTAGGGCACGTAGTTCCGCCTTCAGGCAGCGTTTGTGTAGAGCCTTCAGGCGTTCCTCTGTCTTGGCGGGAGTCGGGGGACTGGGCCGCGGCCAGACCGATGGAAAACGGGACCGCCTGAAGGCGGGACTACGAACGCCGCCTAAAGGCGGAACTACAAACGCCGAGGGCTTCCCGCGGCTTCCGCAGATCCGCTATGGCACCCGCCGCAGCGCCCCCGGCTTGACACGTCGCGCCATTCGGAATAGTATTCTAAAGGGTCTTGCCGAGCGCCAGCCTGGTCCGCCGGGCCGACGGCCCGCCAACCATTGGAGACTCCGGGAAGATGAGCACCCTCCAGATCCGCGTCGATGCGTTCGAAGGCGTCCAAGGGGCTGTCGTCCTGCGCCTCGAGGGCGACCTCGATCAGCCGACTCTCAACACGTTCCTCAGCCAGCTCGATGCCGTGCGGAAAGACGGCAAGTCCCGTGTGCTCCTGGACATGGACAAGGTGGGTTACGCGAATTCGACGGCGCTCGGCGCCCTGATCACCCAGGCCGACACCTTCCGCGAGGCCGGCGGCGAGATGGCGCTGGTCCGGCCCCAGCCCAAGGTCGAGCTGGTCATCGACATGCTCGGCCTGGGCGCCCTGTTCAAGATCTTCAACACGATGGACGAGGCGCGCCAGCACATGCTCGCCGCCGGCCGGGCTGCCGCTGCGCCCCGTCCGCAGGCGGCGCCCGCCGCGTCCGGCGCCACCTTCCCCGTGCGCTCGGAGTGCGCCGGCTGTGGCGTCGCCCTCGAGTTCAGCCAGCCCAGCCATTTCCGCTGCCCGAACTGCGGCGCCATCTACTCCGTGGACGGCGCGGGCCGCGTCTCGGCTGCGAAGACGGGCGGCGGGCAGCCCATCGAGATCACGATGAACTGCAATCCCCAGTCGCTCGAGGCCTTCCAGCACTTCGTCGGCGCCCTGCCGACCTGGAGCGGCTACTCCGAGATGGAGCGCGCCCGCCTGGAGAGCGCGGTCGCCGAGGTCTGCAACGCCATTCGCCTGAAAGCCTATGCCGGCAACGAGAATGAGACCTTCCAGGTCCTCCTCATCAACCGCCCCGAAGAGATCGCCCTGCGAGTCGCCGACCACGGCAGCACGCTCGACCCAGCCGCCTTCCCCACGGTGTCGGACTACATGAGCGAGTTCGAGCATCGCCCCCATCCGACCCGCGGGAACCTTCTGAAGATGGTCAAGCGCGCCCGCTGAGGGGACATTCCGCTTCTCCAAAGCCCCTACCGTGATGAACCCGAGGAGCAGCGTCCGCTTCTCCGGCCGGCGCCCGCGCCACACGAGCGCGGGAAAGCAGAAGCCCCCTTCGGTTTGACTTCCCGCCTGGGGCCGTGTATAGTCGGAAGCTGTGGCACTAGAATCAGGGGCTTTTGTGGGGGAGTGGTGCGGGCATGCCCACGCCACAGGATCAGGAATTCATCCGCTTCGCCGTCGCCGGCGGCCACATGACCCAGGAGCAGGCCGACCAGGCCGTGGCCGCGCTCCGGGACATCGAGGGGCTCGGCGGCACCGCCTCCGCGCCGGATCTGCTCCTCCGCAAAGGCCTTCTCACCGAGCGCCAGATCGGCCTCATCCACCAGGTCATCGCATCGAGCAAGACCGCCACGAAGGTCCCGCGCGAGCTGGGGAGCTTCGAGCTGATCGAGAAGGTCGGCCAGGGGGGCATGGGGAGCGTCTTCAAGGCCCGCCAGAAGGAACTCGACCGCGTCGTCGCCCTCAAGATCCTCTCGCCCAGGCTCGCGCGCGACAAGGGGTTCGTCGAGCGCTTTCTGCGCGAGGCCCGCTCGGCCGGGCGGCTGAGCCACCCGAACATCGTCGGCGCCATCGACGTCGGCGAGAGCGAGGGATTCTTCTACTTCGCGATGGAGTACGTCGACGGCGAGACGCTCGGCCAGCGGCTGGCCCGCGAGGGGCGCCTGCCCGAGGCCCAGGCGCTCGCCATCACGACCGAGGTGGCCCGCGCCCTCGACCACGCGCACAGCAAGGGGCTGATCCACCGCGACATCAAGCCCGACAACATTATGCTCACCAAGGAGGGGCGGGTCCGCGTGACCGACTTCGGGCTCGCCAAGGCCCTGGGCGGCGACGACCCCGGGGCGAGCGACGCGGAGCGCTTTCTCGGCACCCCCGCCTACGTCGCGCCCGAGCAGATCCGCTCGGAGCCGAGCATCGACTGCCGTGCGGACATTTTCTCGCTCGGCGTGACGCTCTTCCAGATGCTCACGGGCGAGTTGCCCTTCAAGGGCGCCCACCCGATGGCGGTCGCGGCGAGCGTCATGGCCGACCCGCTGCCGCCGCTGCGCAAGCTCGCGCCCGAGGTGTCGCCCGTGACCGGGCGCATCCTCGAGCGAATGGCCGCCAAGCGCCGCGAGGACCGCTACGCCACGCCCGCCGAGCTGATTGCCGCGCTCGAGAGCGCCGCCGCGGCGCCGCGCCCGGCGGCCCGCCCCGCCGCCCGGCCCGGGCCGCCCCGCCGGGCGCCCGCCCGCCCGCGGAGCAGCCCAACCGCCCTCTATGTGGCCGCCGCCTGCGCCCTGGTCGCCCTCCTCGGAACCCTCGTCGCGGTCGTCGCCTTCAACAAACCCAAGCCGCCTGCCGAGACGCCGCTGGCGCCCCTCACTCGGCCCACCACGGAGACGCCAGTCGTCGTCGTCCCACCCAAGCCGAGGACCTCGACCGCCGTGGCGGACAAGGCGCTCGTGGACCGGCTGGCCAAGGCGGTGGCGGACGTCCTCGACTTCAGCAAGCAGAACCCGTCCGCCTACGGCCAGCGCGTCGCGCGCTGCCGCGACCTCGTCGCCAGCTACCCCACGACGGTCCGCATCGGCCTCCCCGCCGCCAGCCTCGATCTCCTCGGCCAGGTCGAGGCGGAACTCAAGCGCACCGAGGGCGAGCGCCAGGATGCGGCTACCGCCGAGCTGACCCAGCGCAACGAACTGGCCGACTCGCTCTTCAAGAACCACAAGATCGGTGAAGGGCTCCGCCTCTTCGACACCTTCCCCGTCGACCTTCGCACCGACGAGACCTCCGGCAAGCTCGAACGCCTCCGCGACCAGTACCGCAAGGTCGCCCTGTCCGAATACCAGGTCGTCGACGACAAGGGCCGGCGGCTCATCCAGCAAAGCCGCATCGAGGACGCCAAGGCCCTCTACCTCGACGCCAAGGGCTGGAACATCCCCGAAATCTCCGAGCAGACGAAGGAGCCGCTCGCCACCATCGAGCGCCTGCTCGCCAAGCTCGCCACCGTCGACTCGCAGGCGGCCATGGCTTCCTATCGCCAGCTCGTCCAGGTGGTCCTCGACCGGCTCGACGCGCGCGAGTACGCCGAGCCGCGCAAGCTCGTCGACGCCGCGCTCGTCGACCCCAAGCTCGCCCCCGCCCGCGAAAAGCTCCGTGGCCTCCAGCTCCTGATCCGCGACGCCACCGAGGTCTGGGCCCGCGTCGCCGCCGGCGCCAAGAAGCTCAACCCCGGCGACCCCATCCGCGTCGGCGGCCTCCAGGGCCAGTTCGTCCGCTACGAAAACGAGAAGATCTATTGGAAGACCGGCGAGGTCACGGCCGCGCGATCCATCGCCGAACTCAAGTCGGGCGAGGCCCTGGCCCTCGCCTTCGACGGCTCGGCCGCGCCGGGCGCCCAGTTCGAGCCGAAGATCGCCCTGTTCCTCCTCGCCGATCGCGATTACGACACGGGACGCAAACGCCTCGAGGCCGCCAAGGCCAAGGGAACCGACGTCACCGACGAAACCGCCCTCTTCGACCGCCTCGCCCCGAGATTCTGTCCCACCTGCCAGGCCAAACAGGCCGTCCCCTGCGCCACGTGCGAAGGCAAGGGCTACACCGCCATCGAACGCGTCGAGTGCGAGACCTGCCGCGGAAAAGGCATTCTCCTCTGCGGCAACTGCCGCGGGAAGGGCCGCCTCCGGTGCGGCAACTGCGTCAACGGCCGCACGGTGCTCGGCATGGCCTGCCAGGAGTGCGGCGGCCGCGTCTTCCTGAACTGCACCCATTGCCGCGGAACCGGCCGCGTCTCCTGCAAACAGTGCGACGGCGACGGCTTCATCAACCGCAAGACCGTGTGCGACGCGTGCAAGGGCAAGAAGGCCGTTTCCTGCACGACCTGCGCCGGCAAGGGAGTGCTCCCCCCGGCCGACCTCTCCGTGGTGGCCGACACGCCGCCACCCGAGAAGACCCCGGCCCCCGTGCCGAAGAAGGCGCCCAAGGCGCCGCCCGACGACCCGGCCGAGCCCGCGGCCAAGGCGCCCCCCAAGGGCGCGCGGCCCGAGCCGATCGACATGCCCTGAAGGGAATCCGGCGGTCGCGCCGGCACCCGTGATGTCGTCGTCGTCGTCGTCCTCGTCGTCGTCGTCGATCTTGGGCTTTCC
>Ga0315273_10011830_pt1 | contig 11169 bp, 8 predicted proteins | sample YL17G02_0_MG_FD_205753 | JGI IMG/M metagenome (GOLD analysis project Ga0315273, IMG submission 205753) | Sediment microbial communities from Yellowstone Lake, YNP, Wyoming, USA - YL17G02_0 | ecosystem: Environmental > Aquatic > Freshwater > Lake > Sediment | place: USA: Wyoming | collected...
CGGCCCTGGTCCTCGCGTTCTTCGCCTGGGTGGCCGAGGCGGACGGGATCGCCCTGCCCCGCCCGGGACGCGCCGTCATCCGGACGCAAGGCTGCTGGGAGACCCCCCTGGCATTCGGTGTCCGGCACGGGGACGCGGCGCTGCTCTTCACCCGCGATGAGGAGCCCGATCATGGTGGGTGGTCGGACTCCTACACCGTACGCCAGCGGCCGGACGGCGACGAGGTGGATCCGCGGTGGGAGCTTCCTCTCGCCCCCGGGAGTGAATGGCCGCTGCGTGGCCGGACCCCGGTCGCGAGCCTGTGCTTCGAGCAGCACGGGCGGGTCAGCTATGTCACGCGTGGATCTCTCGAGCGGGCGCTCGCCTGCGCCGCGGTGTGAGCAGGGCCCTGGTGTCGTTCCGCGACTGGCTGCTCGAGCGGCTCACGGCCGCGGCGGTTCCGGAATAGGCGCGGCTCACCCCGCGCCTGCTCGAGCGAGAGATAGCCGATCGTCCCCAGGGCTTCGCGCTCGAAGCGCGTGAGCACGGTCTTTTCTTCGAGATACCCGCTCGCGGTCGAGGCGCTGGCCGGCCGCTTAGGCAAGGGCGACACGATCGCGCTGGGGGAGCCAATCCCGTCCGCGCCTTGGGTCTGCTACCCTGACGTGGTGCTGAGCTTCACGCCGCCGGAGCGGCTGACGGACGCGGAAGGGCGGCCCTACTTCCTCTGGGACTGCGATCTGACGCTGGCCCAGTTCCAGCAGGGTCTCCAGGATCCCGATGCGGAGGTGCGAGCCTATCTCGTCGGGAAGCTCATGCGCCAGGCGAAGCCCGACGACGTGTTCCTGTTCGTCCGCCCCCGCGTGATCCGGGAGCTGTGGCCGAAGCTCACCTGCTATCTCGGCCGATCGCGGGAGTTCTGGACGTGGCTCTTCGAAACCTGGGAGACCCAGGGCCGTGTCTGGCAATAAGCTGACTCCCTTGCAGCGCCGGATCCTGAGGGTCCTGGCTGGTCTCGCGCCGCCTTGGACCCTGACCGGAGGCGGGGCCCTCGCAGGTATCCACCTGGGTCACCGGGAGACCCGGGACCTCGACCTCTTCTGGAGAAACCGCGGAGAGCTCGGAACGCTCGTGGCCGAAGCCGTCGCAGCGCTACAGGGCGATGGTCTCGGGGCGCAGGTCCTGCGCACGGCACCCGCTTTCGGCGAATTGAGGGTCTCGGACGGAGCCGCCACCTGCATCGTCGATCTGGTGGCGGAGCCGTTCGGATCGATTGCCCCTCCCGACCGTGCCGTGATCGACGGCTCGACGATTGCCGTGGACAGCCGGCACGAGATCCTGGCGAGCAAGCTCGCCACGCTTCTCGAGAGATCGGAGATCCGCGATCTCGCTGACGTGAAGGCTCTCCTGGACGCCGGCGGCGACTTCGAGTCCGCCCTTCGCGACGCACCGATGAAGGACGCGGGATTCTCGCCGCTGACGCTCGCGTGGGTCCTGAAGAGCTACGATCCCCGTCCGGCCGCCCGCGCCCTGGGCTGGAGCGACACGGACACTCGAACCCTGGTGGCGTTTCGCGACTGGCTGCTCGAGCGGCTCACGGCCGCGGCGGCTCCGGAATAGGCACGAGTCAGTCGGCGGGGCGTCACTTGCCGATCGCGGGCTGCGCCCGCTACTCCATGCCGGTATTGCTCACGAACGCGAGCATCGTGCCGTCGGGCGACCACGACGGCACGTTGATCGTGCCCTGCCCGCCGTAGAGGTACGCGATCACCCTCGGCGTGCCGCCCTCGATCGGCATCAGGCGGAGGGTGACCCGCTGGTAGTAGGGGTGGTCCGCGGGGGGGACCTCCTTCGGGAACGTGATGAAGACGATCCACTTCCCGTCGGGCGAGACGTGCGGGAACCAGTTGTTGTGCTCGTCGTTCGTCACCGGCTCCGGGTCCGCGCCGTCGGGCTTCATGCGCCAGATCTGCATCGTGCCGCTGCGGGTCGAGTTGAAGTAGATGTACCGCCCGTCCGGCGTGTACTCCGGCCCGTCGTCGAGCCCCGGGTGGCGGGTGAGGTTCGTCTCCTCGCCCTGCCCGTCCGCCGCGATCCGGTAGATGTCGAACTCGCCGTTCCTCCCGCCGGTGTAGACGAGGTGGCGGCCGTCCGGAGACCAGCCGTGAAAGTACGAGGGCGCAAGGCGCGTGACCCGCTTCGGCGTCCCGCCGGCAGCGGGAACGGTGTAGACGGCCGACTGGCCGTCGCCGGTAGTCTGGCCGCTGATGCCGAGCCACGCCCCGTCGAAGGAGAGGACGTGGTCGTTGTTGTTCCGCACGGCGGAGCCGGTGTCGATCGGCGACGACTGCCTCGTGGCGAGGTCGAAGCGGCGGAGCCGCCCCCGGCCCTCGGAGCGGCCGGAGGTGTTGTAGATGAGCGCGCGCCCGTCCCGCGTCCAGTTCGGCGCCTCGAAGGGCTCCGCGGAGCTGTGGACCACCTGGCGGTTCCCGGTCTGCACGTCGAGGATCTCGAGACGGCTGCCGATGTAGTCCCGGTAGGGAACGAAGCCCTCGCGGACCGGCCGGACGAGGCGCACGTCGCGGAAGACGGCGCTCTCCACCACGTCGGGGTTGTGCGAGCACAGGAACAACCCCACGTACACGTCGTCGCCCAGGGCGAGGCTCTCCACCTGGCTGGTCGTGAATGGCTCGCCGAACCGGGCCGCCGAGAGGGTGAGGGTGCTCCCCTTCCTCTCGAGCTGGACGACGTCGGCCCCCTTGACCTCGGGGCGGGCCTCCTCCGTCGTGGCCCCCTTCGTGCGCCGGAACTGGAGCGAGATGAGGCCGTCGCCGTGCACCGCGGCGTCGGCGTACGGCGAGTCGGCGTCGAGGCTCGTCCGCACGATGACGCCCGTCTTGCGGTGCGGGTCGACGCCCTCGCCCAGGAGCTGCACTCTCGCCTGGAGGATGAAGTCGCCCTCGAGCCGCTTCCAGGCGAACTGGAACTCGTCCCGCGGCCCCCACATGTTGACGCCCGCGGCGGAGAGCCGGTACTCCTGCGAGACGGCGTTGTACGTGGCGGAGCCGGGCAGCCGGGGCGCGCCGACGTCGGCGCTCGCGTCGAAGTCCCCGACCGAGGCGCCCTGCGCCCGGACGAGGTCGGCTCCCCCGGCGATCGAGCCGGCGAGGAAGCCGGCGGCCAGCACGCGAGTGACGGGGAACCGGAAGTGCGACGTGTGGGTGTTCATCGAGCCTCCAGCCGGCCGAGCGGCCGGTGACGGCGCGATTGTATGCCGCGCGGCCGGGCGAGGCCCGCCTCGCTCACCAGTTCGACGGAAGGTAGTCCTTGAAGAACTTCCCGTACGCGTGCTCGCCGGTGTTGAGGCCGCTGAGGTACGGGTCGAGGACGCGCGCCGCGCCGTCCACGATGTCCAGCGGGGGCTGGAAGCCGAGCTCGTCGCGCTTGCGGGTCGCGTGGACGAACGGGTCCTCGTCGGTGATCCAGCCGGTGTCCACGGCGTTCATGTGGATCCCGTCGCGCACGTAGTCGCGGGCCGCGGTGAGGGTGAGCATGTTCAGCGCCGCCTTCGCCATGTTCGTGTGCGGATGGCGATCGGTCTTCGTCCCGCGGGAGAAGATCCCCTCCATGGCCGAGACGTTGACGACGTGCTTGTCGCGCCCCGCCGCGCGGAGCATGAGCGGCTTCAGCCGGGCGCACAGGATGAAGGGAGCCACGGAGTTCACGAGCTGGACCTCGATCATCTCCGGGGTGGACACCTCGGCGAGGGTGAGCCGCCAGGAGTTCACGGCCCGCAGGTCCACCTGCTGGAGATCGGCGTCGAGAGCGCCGTCGGGGAACAGGTCCTCGCGGCGCGCGCCCTCGTCGAAGCCGAACCGTACCTGGGACAGACGCGCCGAATGGCGCAGGCCGAGGCCGGCTCCGCCGCCGCGCCAGGCGACGAGGCCGCCGAAGCTCTCGCCGGCGGCGTCGACCAGCGGGGCCGGGGCGCCCTCCAGGAGGCGCACGCACTCGTGGTGCGACGCGACCAGCGGCCGCAGCTCAGGGGACAGGGCGTCGATCGGGCGCTCCTCGAAGTCGAGCAGGTGCTCGAAGAAGCCGGGAGGGCGGCGTACCGTCTGGCACGCGTTGTTCACGAGCAGGTCGAGCCTCCCGAGCTCGTGGCTGACCTGGCTGCAGAAGATCTCGACGCTCGGCGAGTGGCGCAGGTCGAGGCCGTGGACCTGCAGGCGTCCACACCAGTCGGCAAAGTCCGGCTCGCTCGCGTAGCGCCGGGCGGCGTCGTGCGGGAAGCGCGTCGTGGCCACCACGGTGGCGCCGGCCCGCAGCAGCTTGAGGGCCGCCTGGTAGCCGATCTTGACCCGCGCCCCCGTGACGAGGGCCACGCGGCCGTGGAGATCGGCCGTCTGGAAGCGTTTCTCGTAGTTGAGCTCCGCGCACGCGGGGCACAGTGCGTCGTAGAAGGCGTGCAGCGTCTTGTACTCGGCCTTGCAGACGTAGCAGGTCCTCGCCTTCAGCACCTCGCGCGGGCGCTCCGGCTCGGGCGCGCCCGCCGGCAGCATTCGCGACGGCGGGACGAAGACCTCCGACTCGCGCGCGGCCCGGATCCCGGTGCCGGCGAGGAGGGAGCGGTCGTGCGCCTCGGCCCGGCGTCGCTGGGCCGAGCGCAACGACCTCACGAGGCGCCGCTTCTGATCGAGGTCGGGGTGGATGGTGCGCCCGGCGGCCACCAGGAGCCGCGTGCGCTCCTCGTCCGGCAGCTGCGCGAGCAGCGAGCGGTCGCCCACCACCGCCTCCAGCACCTCGCGGGCGCGGCGCAGCTCCTCCGGCCCGGGCACGCCGTCGCCTCGGGTCCGCGGAGCTGTACCGGGCGCGAGCGCGCGAGCGGGCGATCCGCGGTCTTCGGCCATGCCCACAGTCTACGCGGGTTCTGAGCGCAGGCGAGACGGGTGATCCGCGATGCTCCGTCGTCGACACACGCCGTGACTCTCAGCCCCAATGGGCCGCGAACCGGTCGATGAGGTCGTCGCGAACGGCGGAGCTCGACAGAAACCGATGGTTGAACAAGTGGTTTGCGGTCGTTCGTGCGCCGGTGCCGAACCGGTGCATGATCACTGCGAACAGATCGGGTCGCGCCCCAGCGTCGAGGACGCCACCGGTGACTCGTGCAATCGCATTGTGAGGCAGCAGGAGCTCCGCAGCGAAGGCTCCCGAACGCCGCCGTCGGTCCCCGAGGCAGTAGGGACTCGATGCTGCCCCCACTGCTCCCCCACGGAACGAGTCGAGCAGGATGTGCCCGAGCGCTCTGGCCCACTCAAAACGACGGGCCCAGTCTGCGTCCATGCGTTCGCTCTTCAGGATGACGGCCGCTGCCCCGAAGCCTTCGCGCGCGCCGGCGACCATGTGGCCCGCCTCTGCTGCCCCGTCGAACTGTTCGCAGCGAATGCCGAGCCCGTGACAGACCCGCTCCACGTCGAGCAGTGGTTCTCCGTTGAGGCCCAGGTGTCGCCGAACGACGTTGGCAGAGGCGTAACCAGCGTCCACCGGCGAGCCCGCTTCCCTCCCGGCCTCGGCCGCGGTCGCCCGAAGAGCCCAGAGCCGACCATCCGCCGCAGCTGAAGTGTGGTCGCGCAGCCATCCGAGTGGGTCGGCGACGCCTGGGGGCAGACTGGGCGGCAGGTCTCTCAGCGCCTGAGTCACCGGGCTTGCAGAAGGATCCTGGTCGCTCTCGCCCAGGCCCAGCGACTGTCGGAGGGAAGTGCCCACTCGCCCGCCGAACAGGCCACTCAACTCGGCCACCGTGTGGCAGGTGAAGAGCTCCAATGTGAGTTCGCGGTCGGCTTTGATTTCACGGAGGGGGTCAGCCCGCGGCGCCCAGCCATATGCCTCCGCGAGGCCCTCGCCACGAAGCCACTCGGCGACGAAGGCCACGAAACCCGCTATGGCCTCCTCGGCGGCAGACCAGGGCACGACACGGACGCCCCCTTCGCGAAGCCACCGCGGCGCGCCAGGAAGGGGAAACCGTGTTGGCGACCATTCACAAACCAGCGAGTCGTGGCTTCTGGCGACGGCCAGATTGGGAAGGAGGGCACCCTCCGCGCCCGACAGAGCGAAATGCCGGCCCCACCACGCTTCCCGAGACTCGAGCCACTGATCTTCGTCAAATCCTGTCGGAGGTGCCGCGCTGCCCCATTGGTCGAGGTTTTCGTGAGGCCGCTCAGATGCTGCAATCATCCGGGGCCGCTCCTCGAACCGGAGGTACGCCCACGACCGCACGAACCAGTCCGCCAAGGGGCCAAGGGGCACGTTTACGCCGGTCTGGATCTGCTCGGTCCCCTCTTCGCTGTGCTCGCACAGGTTTACGCCGGATACCCATATCGAAAGCGCCGCCCAGCCAGCTTGCTCGGCGGCGTACCGACGCTCCCATGTGGGAGTGAGTGGCCGCAGTTCGAAGGCCAGTGCGTTTCGGTTGCCGATTGTTCGGGTCACGGCAACACCTTGCGGAGCTTCTCGTACTGAGCCTCGGTGATCTTGCCGAGGTCTCGAAAGCGGCGGAGCACTCTGATCGGCACGTGAACACACGGGTATCCGTGGTACTCGGGTTCCCCATCGACCAAGCGAGTCAGACGCCCTGCGAGCCACTCCAGTCCGGACGGACCAATGCGGAGGGCGTACCGGGTGGACCCGTCTGCGTCGTCCTCTGCGATCGACTCCGCCATCAGCCTCTCGCGTTCCTCCACCGACATGGGGGGACACTTGGCCTTGTGCGGGCCCCACCTGGGCGGTCCCGCCTCCGAAGTGGCCGCCTTGTGCGCCGGGTTCGGCCAGTAACGCATCCAGTCCGATTCTATGCCCGCTTCACTCCTCCTCGAAACCCTGGCTCTTGAACTTCAGGGTGCGGGCGTTCTCGGTGACCACGCGGACGATGGTGTCGGGGGCGCCTTCCGGAAAATCGGCGTCGATCTCGAGGGTCAGGTGGACCGTTGCGTTCTCCTGGGTCGTGAGGTGCTGGACGATCTCCTCGGCGATGCGGCCGGCGTCGCACGGACGCCTGCGGACCTCTTCTCGAGGTCCAGCGAGTCCCGTTGCCTCGCCTTGAGTCAGCGTGAAGCGGCGCCCGGTGGCGCGAGAGCCGGGGTGCCCCGCGGCAGCCAGAGCTTCACCGCGGGGTGCATCGTGTACAGACGCAGGCGCTGGCCGTCGTCCACCAGGATCCCGCTGGAGTCGTCGCTGCGGACGATGGGGTTGCCCGGGTACTTCTCCCAGTGCACGAGGTCGTCGGAGACCGCGAGGCAGGTCGTCCACGGGCCCTTCCACTCCGGGTCGGCGTTCGCGTGGTAGACGCCGTAGTAACGGCCGCGGTAGCGCACGACCTGGTTGAGCGCCACGGCGTGGCGGTCGTAGGCGTCCGGACCGAGGGCGATGACGGGCTCGTCCCGCACGTTCGTCCACACCCGGAGGTCTTGCGAGGTGGCCAGCCAGATGCCCTTGTCGTCGCGCTCGTAGAAGAGGTAGAAGGTTCCGCCCTCGACCCAGACCGTCGGCGTGCCGTACGCCCCGGCGGAGAGCGGCGCCCCGGAGCGGGTGCGGATGTCGAGGCGGCCCTGGTCTTCCCAGCGCAGGCCGTCCGCCGAGGTGAGCCGGTGCGCGACGTCGTTCGTCCCCTCCGCGAACATCTGGTAGACGCCCTCGTGCTTCACGACGAAGACGTCCTCGGTCCACAGGCGGTCGAAGACGGGGTTGCCGGGGTGCCGCGTCCAGCGGATGCCATCCGGCGATGTGGCGTAGCCGAGCGACTTCACCTCGCTCTTCGTCGAGTCGTAGCCCGTGTACCAGAGCCTCCAGGCGTCGCCCTCCCGGAGGATGAACCCGCGCTCGCGGATCTCGCGGTCCCAGGTGTCCTGTCCGGTGCCGGTGAAGAGCGGGTTGCCCTCGAAGGGCACCCAGTCGACGAGCTCCTTCGGGAACGGGTCCGGAGCCGCCTGCGTCTGGGCCACGGCCGGAACGCCGACCACGAGCAGCAGGAGGAGCATGGCGGCCAGGGCCGGACCGCCTCGAGTGCGCGCCGTCGGATCGGGCATGGCGCGAAGATATCGCAAGTCGCGGCCTGGCCCGAACCACGCCCTCAGCCGCGGAGAAGGTCCGCGCCCGTCGCCGCGAGCCGATCGAGCGTGCGCTCCATGTCGTCCGGCGCGGTGCGGGGGTTCATGACGGCCACCCGCAGGACCCGCCGTCCGGCCACCACCGTGGTGGTCACCCAGCCCGCACCGGAACGGTTGTACTCCTCCCGCAGGCGCAGGTTGAGGGCGTCGAGCCTCTCGTCGTCGAGCGACCCGTCGCCGAGGAACCGGAAGCAGAGGATGTTCGACTCGGGCTCGTGGAGCGCCTCGAAGTCGCGCCGCTCCGCGATCTTGTCGTGGAGGGCCCGCGCGGTGTCGCACAGGCGGTCGTAGAGGGCGCCGAGGCCGTCCGCCCCGTACCTCTGGAGGGCCACCCACACCTTGATCGCGTCCAGCCGGCGCGAGCACTGGAAGCTGCGCACCCCCTGGTCCCAGGTGCGCGCGCCCCCGCGGGCGTGGAAGAGGTACGGCGCGCGCTGGGTGAAGGCGGCGTCCAAGTCTCGCTCGTCCCGAACGAGCACCACGCTGGCCGAGAGCGGCATCAGCATCATCTTGTGCGGGTCCCAGGCGATCGACCGGGCCCGCTCGATCCCCTTCACCCGGAACCGGTGTGTGGGCGAGAGGAGCGCGGAGGCCCCGTGGGCGCCGTCCAGGTGCAGCCAGATTCCCCGCGCCTCGCACAGCCGGCCGATCGTCTCGAGGTCGTCGAACGAGCCGGTGGCGGTCGACCCCGCCGTCGCGACCACCGCCATGACCCGCCGCCCCCAGGCCCGATGCCGGTCCAGCTCGGCCTCGAGCGCAGTCACGTCCATTCGGAAGCCCCGCGACGGCACGGCCACCGCGTTCTCGGTGCCGAGGCCCAGCTCGCCCACGGCCCGCGCCACGGCGTAGTGCGCGTGCTCGCCGTGGAGCACGACCGGCGGCACGGCGCCGACCCCCTCCTTCCACGCGTTCGGCAGGGTCGCCGCCCGCGCCGCGAGGAGCGCGGCGAACGTGGCCTCGGTGCCGCCCGAGGTGAACGTGCCGCCCGCCTCGGAGCCGAGCCCGGCCAGGTCGCACATCCAGCGAACGACCTGCGCCTCGAGGATCGTGCCCACCGGCGACATCTCCCACACCGCGGCCGACTGGTTGAGCGCGGCGACGAGAGACTCCGTCCAGACCGCGGCCGGCAGCGGGGCCGAGACCTGGTGCCCCATCGAGCGCGGGTGGCAGAGGTGGTTGGAGTCGGGGATGACGTCGCGCCGCAGGCGCTCGAGGACATCTGCGATCGGCCGGCCGGACCGCGGAAGCGGCTCCTCGAACCGCCGCGCCAGCTCGTCCGGGCCGAGGGCCGTCGACACGCGGCCCTCGCCTGTGCGCGTGGCCGCGAAGTACTCGACCGCGATCCGCGCGAAGGCTTCGGCGACCGACGCCTCGGCGTCCTGCTCGATGTCGGCAAACACGGGGTGGCGGGGGGATTCCATGCGCTGGCGTGGGAGAGACGGCGGCCTCAGGGGCGCGGTGGGGAGGCGACGAGAGCGTAGAGCCGGCCGTCGTTCGTCTCCGCCTCCAGGCGGAGGCGGTCCGGGAAGGCCGCGGCTCGTTCCAGGAAGCGCGCCCACTCCGCCTCGGTGTAGAACTCGCGGTGAACGACGGCGTAGGTGACGCCGAGGTTCTCCAGCTCGTGGAGGCTGGCCGTGTCGGGGAATGCGGTCAGGATCCGGAACAGCCGCTCGTGGCGCGGCGGGATGATCCCGCTGTAGCCGTTCACCATCGGCTGCCAGTGGGCCATCGAGTGGAGCATGTAGTGCGAGTGCAGGCGGGCCGACTGCGTGGCGTTGGCGGGGTCGGCCACCGGGAGCTCCACGACGGTGAACGGCCGCGGCCGCGCCGCGAGCTCGCGGTCGATGGCGGGCAGGTCGAGGGTGTAGGGCCGTGTCTCGAGCGGGAAGGCGGCGAGCTCGGCGGTGATCAGCAGGACGGCAGCCGCGCCCGCCGCGGCCCGCCGCCGGCCCGCGAGGGGCGCGATGAGCCGATCGAGGCCCTTCGCGGCCAGCACGGCGAGAGCCAGCAGTGTGAGAACGAAGAGCCGCGAGGGTACGCGGATGAGGTCGAAGCCGGGCAAGAGGCGGTAGAGCGTCGTGTAGAGCACGTAACCGGGCCCGAGGCAGGCCCAGAGCGAGAGCACCGCGAGGACGACGTAGAAGCCGGCGTCGAGACCCACGCGACCCTCGACCGCTCCGCGAAACGCATCCCTCACCTGCCGTAACGCCGGGGCGAAGGCGAAGGGCCGCAGCCGCGCCAGGAGGAGCCGGGCCACGGCCAGGATCCCGAGAAGGGCGAAGGCCCGACCGGCGGTCCGCGCGGTCAGGTTCAGCGAGCCGATCTTCCAGTCGATGCCGTCCGACACACGGATCACGAGCGCCGCCACCGCGACGAAGACGAGCGCCGCGTCGAGGCCTTTCACCCACCACGGAGACCGCGACGGGGTGTCCGCCGTCGCCTCCTGGGCGCCCGCCTTCCGGCGCGCGAACACCGCGACCGCGGCGAGGGCCAGCGTGATCCATCCGGGGAAGAGGTAGGCCCTCGCCCCCTCCACCTTCTCGCGCAGGCCGGGAACGAGCGACAGCAGCCACTGCTGTGCGTGGGTGGGGGCGGCGAGGAAGCTCACGGCGTTGGGGGCCCAGTCGTAGACGGCGCCGAGGGTGCGGTGCAGCCCCACGTCGTGCTGCGCCCGCAGGTAGGGCACGAGGAAGACCACGTTGACACCGAGAAGGAGCGCCCCGACGACGCCGACATCGCCCAGCATGCGCCGGACGCCCGGCAACCGGCCGAAGGCCCACAGGTAGAGAACGAGCGCCCCGAGGGCCAGAGCCATGAACAACCCTCCGTGGCCGCTGGTCAGCGCCTGGAGGGTGAAGAAGGCGGCGGCCGCGAGGAGGTCGGCGCGACGGCTGTTTCTCGCGTAGCGGTGAAAGAAGGCCAGGCCGAACGGGATCCACTGGACGGTGGCGAGGTGCACCTGGGCGAGGCGCACGAAGCGCGGAGGGCTGAAGGCGAAGATCACCCCGGCCGCCAGGGCGGCGGGGAC
>Ga0315273_10011831_pt1 | contig 11168 bp, 6 predicted proteins | sample YL17G02_0_MG_FD_205753 | JGI IMG/M metagenome (GOLD analysis project Ga0315273, IMG submission 205753) | Sediment microbial communities from Yellowstone Lake, YNP, Wyoming, USA - YL17G02_0 | ecosystem: Environmental > Aquatic > Freshwater > Lake > Sediment | place: USA: Wyoming | collected...
CGGCAGCGACCACTGGGACGGCCGGGGCGACAGTGGGGGCAGCAACAGCAGCAGCAGCCGTGGGCGCCACCGCCGCAGGGTCACCCGCCGCCGCCATGGCCCCGGCCAGCAGGGCGCACGCCAGCACCAGGCGCACCAGGGTGGTCGAACGCATGGCGTTTGGATGAGTCGGTATGAAAAACGACAGGGCCTTCGCCGCCTGGCGCCTAAGTTTTACTGGGAAAGTGGCGTGCTTTGCGTGTCAGAGGATGGGCAAGGATTCTGAACGTCCCCTGGGCTGGAAGGCGGGCGGCTATGGGGTCCAAAACTCGGGCCAGCGCGGGGGGGCGGAGTGCGGGACAACACGCACACAAACGGGGGCGCGCTTGAACCGGCGCGCTCGGGAAAGAGTCCTGTTTAAAGAGCGGCGGGTGGGCGCAAGGAGCGGTCCTACTCTTGGCCCTCTGGAAGTGAGCTGTGCTATCCAGGAGTGGCCTGGCCGGCGGCGGTGCGGAATTGGCGAGTGAGGGAGAGAGGGCGACACACACCTCTTTACCGACAGGGGCGAGAGACAGGCGAGAGTGAGAGAAGAGTGTCTCATGCAAAGCCAACTTCGTATCGATCGACTCATTTTTTATACTGCCACGCGCCCCTCTCCCCACGCCCCGCGCGTGAACACACCCGCGCCCACACTCTGACTCGCCCTTAGCGCTGCGACCCCACTCACACGACCCTAGCCGCTGCAGATAGCGTGCACACCTCGCACACCAGAAATATGCTTCGCACCCTTCTCTCCCGCCCCGCGGCTGCGGCGGCGGCCGTCGTGACCTCGGCTGCCGCCTGGGCCTCCACCACCACCACCGCCTGCGCCGCCCCGCCCGGCGCCGGGTCGCTCTCCCCCGACGCCTGGACGCCCTTCACGCTGCTGAAAAAGACCCGGGAATCGCACGACACCGTCCGCCTGACATACGCGCTGGCGGACGCCCGGTCGCCGGCCGCGCTCCCAGTCGCAAGCTGCTTGATGGCCCGCCTGCCCGTGGGCGAGGGCGGCAAGTGGGTGCAGAAGCCGTACACGCCCGTCGACTCCCCCGGCGCCACGGGTGAGCTGACCCTAGTCGTGAAAGCTTACCCTGAAGGCAAGCTCTCCCCCGCGCTGGCGGCCCTGGAGCCGGGGTCCGTCACCGAGTTGAAGGGCCCCTTTCCCAAAATCGCGTACGAGGCTAATAAATGGGCCCACGTCGGCCTGGTGGCGGGCGGGACGGGCATCACGCCCATGCTTCAGATCCTGCACGCGGGGCTGGGCGATGCAAAGGACACGACCAAATTTACGCTGGTGTATGGCAACCGCTCGCCGGCCGACGTGATCTGCCGAGAGGAGGTCGAACGCCTTGTGTCTGCACACCCGGCCCGACTGACCGTGCACTACCTTGTTGACGCCCCGACACCTGGCCACCCGGGCATCGTTCCTGGGAAAGCCAACGTACGCGTCGGTCGCCCGGACAAGGCGTTGCTGAGCCAAGTCCTTCCCGCGCCGGGCCCCGGCGTCCTGGTCGCGGTGTGCGGGCCGGGGCCGATGATGACTGCTGTGATCGGCAACAAGAAGAAGGTGGAGGGCGGGCCGCCAGAGCAGGGCGACATCACGGGCGCGCTGGGCGCGCTGGGGTTCACGAATGAGACGGCCTTTAAATTCTGATCGATCGAGCGTTTTCTCTATCTGGAGGCGGGGGTTGGTCGTGGTCTGTGATCAGATGAAAATGACAACGGCCACCGCCACTCCTCTCCCTCCCCGTCCCACCCCATCCAACCATCCATCCCCCATCTTTTTCATTATCCCATCACCGCGCCTTTCTCACAGCGCGGCCTCGTACGCGGCCCACCCAGCGGCCCGGTACTCCGCCGCCGCCGCCGCCGGGTCGGCCGCCGCCACGATGCCCCGCCCCACGATGATGATGTCTGAGCCGCCCGCGCCGATGACGGAGGACGGCGTGTTGTACTGTTGGCCCAGCGCGTCCCCTCCCGCCGCCAGCTGGACGCCTGGAGTCATGTGCACCAACCCAGGGGCCGGGCGCTCGGCCCAGGACGCCGGATTCTGGGAGATGAAACCGCACACAAAGTCCGGGCAGGCGGCCGCGGCGGCGGCGACGGCGGCCGTGTACGCGCCCGTCGCGAGCGACCCCTTGGAACTCATTTCGGCCAGCAACAGCAGGCCCCGCCCTTTCGGGGCGCCCACCTTTTTTAGGCCGTCAATAATGCCCGGCCCCGGCACCAGGTGCGCGTTGGTGATGTGCGCCCAGTCCGCGATCTTGTAGATGCCGCCGCCGTACTGGGAGACGACCGTGTTGCCAATGTCCGCAAACTTGCGGTCCTCAAAGATGAGGAAATCGTGTTTTTGGGCGGAGGCGGCCAGGGTCGCCGCGTCCGCCTCCGTCCACCGGTCCAGGGCGTCGACGTGCGTCTTGAAGACCGCGATGTGGGGGCCCGTGCTCTCGGCGAGGGCCAGGACGGCGTCGGTCGAAGGCACGTCCGCCGCGACCGCAAGGTTGGTGCGCTTGCGGGCCATGAGCTCAAACAAGGCCTTCCCCGCCGGGTTGGCTGCCAGCGCCGCCCGCTCGCCCCAGGGCAGGCGGGCCGGGGCCGGGGCCGGGGGCGCGGCCGCGGAAGGGGCGGCCGGGTCGAACGTCTGGTTGGCCGCGATGAAGGCGCGCACGCTCGCCGCGACGCCCGCCCCCACCTTCCCCTCCCGCACCAGGACCTCCAGCAGCGCGCCCAGCGTGAAAGCCGCGTGCAGGCGCAGCCCGTTGGAGGCCATCCGCCCCGCCCCGCCCTGCTCCCGGTCGATGAGGACGACCACGTCTTTGACGACCAGGCCCTCCGCCGTCAGCGGTTCGACCGTCTCCATGACGGACGCGCCGGAGGTGACCAGGTCCTCCACGATCAGGCAGGTCTCGCCCGCTTTGACATTGCCCTCGATCACCTTCTTCGTCCCGTACGCTTTGGCCTCCTTGCGCCGCATGAGCATGGGCGTCCCGTGCTCCAAGGACATTGCAGTTGCGATGGGTAAGGCCGTGTAGGGCACCCCGCACATGCAGTCAAAGGTGGCCCCGCCTTTGTCGACGGCGGCGGCCCACATGGCTGCGCCCACCCTTTTGAGGATGGCCGGGTAGGAGACGATGACGCGTAGGTCCAAGTAAACGGGCGAGGTGAGCCCCGATTTCAGGGTAAAAGACCCAAACTTGATGGCCTGGATGGCGTGCAGGTCGAGGACCAGGTCCTCAAAGTCGGCGGTGGAAAGGGCGGCGGACTGAAAAGGATGGAGAGAGAAGGGTCATGAGAGCCGCGCACGCGCCTGGTGGTTGTCATTCTCATTCTCATTCTCATTCTCATTCTCTCTTACTCCTTCTTACCTTGCCCGCCACAGCAGCCGGTCGGTCGAGGGTCTGAGTAGCCATGCTGGCGGCGGATTGGTGGTGGGATGGGAAGGCCGGGCGGTGCGGGGACAGAGGCGTCGGGCCGGCTGGGGAAGCGGCGAGGGCTGAGGCGAGCCTGTTTGGTTTTCTAATGCATTGAAAAAGCGAGCGTGGAAGGGAGTGAGGAGTAGGGTTCCGCCACTACTGATTATGGTGTCGGCCGGTCGATTGTCACAGGGCAGTCACTCACCCGGCGAGGAAGGAGGGAGAGGCGGGTGCCACGGCCTGCAGACGCGCCCCCTCAACTTTCACCGGGCCGCCGCGCGCCCGATTGAGTTCTCAACAACCGCTCTCTCTTCTTCTCCCGCTCTCCTGCACCACTCCTCCTCACCGCGAGCTGGGCGGGCCGCGAGGTGGAGATGAGGGTGGAGCCTGTCGAGAGTTCGCTCTGGTGGGCGGGGCGCCGGCCATGCACGAGGGGGAGGGGGGGAGATGGGCGTGGGAGAGAGGAAACCGGAACGAGCCAGTGCAAGAGAGAGCACGCCACTTTCTCACTTCGCTGGACACGCCCCTTGAGTTGGCGCCGTGCTTTGGCCCCTGCCTGCCACGCAGACGTACACGCTCCTAGCTGAGTACACATCGCCTCATACCCTTCCCAGCCGAAACGCTCTACACCATGGCGCCGGACGCCCCCACCACGACGCCCCCTCCACCGGCGGCCGGCGCGGCGCCTGCCAACGCGCCGCCCGCGGGACCCGTGGACCCGGAGAAGAAGGCCCGCCAGGTAGGTGGATGAGAGGCACAATGGAGCATCTGGCTGTCTAGGTCGATTCGTGCATGGCGATCGGAAGAAAGAGGGAGAGCGTCTAGAGGCGCGTGAGGCACACTCTCTTTGACCGATCGGCCGACACAGACACACTCCCCCCCCATCCGTCCTTCCATCCACTCTCCTCGCCACTTCGTAACAGGACGCCAAGAAAGCCGCCAAGGCGGCCGCCGCTGTGAAAGCTAAGGAACGCTTGGCTGCCATGGAGGCCGCCAAGACCGCGGGCGCCGGCGCGGCGGCCGGTAAAAAAGCGGCGGCCAAAGCTGAAAAGGAGGCCGCGAGGGTGAGCGGGGTTTTTGGGGTTAAGGATGGAAAAACCTTTTTCGCGCCTCTCCGCTCATCCCGCACACACACGCTCTCACGCCACCCCTTGCTCTCCCTCTCTCTCTATATCTCGATTGCAGGCCGTGGACGCGGAGGAGCTCACCGCCGCCATCGCGGATGCCCGGGCCACCCCGGCCGGCTCCAAAAAGGATTATGGGACGCCTTTTCCAAAGGGGTACGCCCCGCAACTAGTGGAGGCCGCCACCTACGCCTGGTGGGAGCACTGTGGCTTCTTCTCCTCCGACGCGGCGGAGAAGGCGGGCACGCCCATGTCCCACGCGGATGACGCCGCGGGCGGCCCGCCCGACGCGCCCTTTACCATGGTCATCCCGCCCCCCAATGTGACGGGCTCCCTCCACCTCGGCCACGCGCTGATGGCGGCCATCGAGGACACCATCGTCCGCTGGCACCGCATGTGCGGGCGGAAGACGCTGTGGGTGCCGGGCACCGACCACGCGGGCATCGCCACCCAGACCGTCGTCGAAAAGCAGCTGGCCCGGGAGAAGGGGGTCGGCCGCCACGACCTGGGGCGGGAGGCCTTTGTGGAGGCAGTCCACGCCTGGGTCGACAAGTACGGCAACACCATCTGCTCCCAGCTGCGGCGCCTGGGGGCGTCGCCGGACTGGTCGAAGCAGGCTTTCACTATGGATGACCGGTGCAGCGGCGCGGTGCAGGCGGCCTTTCTGAAGCTGCACGGGAAAGGGTTGGTGTACCGCGACCACCGCCTCGTCAACTGGTCCACGCGCCTGAAGACCGCCATCTCGGACATCGAGGTCGAGCACATCGACATCCCGGCCTTCCACAAGCTGCGGGTGCCCGGGTATGTGGCCCTCGTGGAATTCGGGGTGCTCACCTCCTTTGCTTACCCGCTGGAGAAGGGCGACGGGGCAGGCGATGGGGTGTCTGAGATCGTCGTCGCGACCACCCGCCCGGAGACGATGCTGGGCGACACAGCCGTCGCCGTCCACCCAGATGACCCGCGGTACACGGCCCTCGTTGGCACGCACGCCCTGCACCCCCTGACCGGGCGGCGCATCCCCATCATCGCGGACAGGGAGCTGGTGGACATGAGTTTTGGGACGGGCGCCGTCAAAATCACACCTGCCCACGACCCAAACGATTTCGCGACGGGCAAGCGGCACGGCCTGGAGTTTATGTCCGTATTTGATGACGAGGGTCGCATCACGCCCGCCGCGGGCGGGGACCGGTTCGGCGGGCTCGGGCGCTTCGACGCCCGCGTCGCGGTCGTGGACTGGTTGAAAGAGGAAGGCCTCTTCCGGGGCGTCGCCCCCAACCCCATGCGCTTGGGCCTGTGCTCCCGGTCCGGCGACGTCGTCGAGCCCGTGCTCAAGCCCCAGTGGTGGGTGAGCTGCGCCGGCATGGCGGCCAAGGCCGGCGACGCCGTGCGTGACGGGTCCATCCGCGTCGTGCCACCCGAGGCGGAGGCCACCTGGCACCGCTGGCTGGACAACATCCGGGACTGGTGCGTCTCCCGCCAGCTCTGGTGGGGGCACCGCATCCCGGCCTTCTACGTGCGGTGCGCGAGCGATGCGCCGGGGAAGGTGGGCGCCCCCGGCTCGCCGACCGAGGACACGGCCCGGTGGGTGGTGGCCGGGGACGAGGCGGCGGCCCTGGCGGCCGCCTGCGCGCTGCTCCCCGACGCCGACCCGGCCTCCCTGTCCGTCACCCAGGACGAGGACGTCCTGGACACCTGGTTCTCCTCCGGCCTCTTCCCCTTTGCCGTCTTTGGCTGGCCGGAGGCCACGCCCGACCTGCGGGCGCACTACCCGACCAGCCTGCTGGAGACGGGCCACGACATCCTCTTCTTCTGGGTCGCCCGCATGGCGATGATGGGCCTAGAGCTGATGGGCGCCGCACCCTTCCACACCATTTACCTGCACACCATGGTCCGGGATGCGCACGGCCGCAAGATGAGCAAGTCTCTCGGCAACGTGGTCGACCCCCTGCACGTGATTGAGGGCATCACGCTGGAGGCTCTCAACGCGACGCTAGACGGGACCAACCTCGACCCGCGCGAGGTCGCGGTCGCCAAGCAGGGCCAGGCCGTCGACTTCCCGGACGGCATCGAGGAGTGCGGGGCGGACGCGCTGCGCCTGGCCCTCGTCTCCTACACCACCCAGGCCCGGGACATCAACCTGGACATCCAGCGGGTCGTCACCTACCGGCACTGGTGCAACAAGCTGTGGAATGCCATCCGCTTTGCCGTCATCAACCTCGGTGGGGAGGGCGGCGGCTCCTTCAAGCCCGACCCGGCGGCCGTGGCTGGTGGGCCGGCCGCGTCTGCCCTGCCCCTCGCCTGCCGCTGGATCCTGTCCCGCCTGGACGCCGCGGCGGGGTCCGCCTCCAAGTCCTTTTGTGCGTACGAGTTTGCAGACGCTGCCGCGGCCCTGTACGTATTTTGGCAGAACGAGGTGTGCGACGTGTTTATCGAACTCGTCAAGCCGGCCTTGGCGTCCTCCGCGTCCGACCCGGCCACGGCGGCCGCCTTCCGCCAGACCCTGTGGGCGGCCTTGGATGCCGGCCTGCGCCTGCTCCACCCGCTCATGCCGTTCGTCACAGAGGAGCTGTGGCAGCGCTTGCCGAGAGGGGGGGCCGCGCCGGAGCCCGCCTCCATCATGGTGGCCCCATATCCGGCGCCTTGCGGGCGCACCGACCCCGGCGCCGAGGCGGCCATGACTGCTGTCTCAGCTGCCGCAACGGCTGCCCGCTCCCTCCGGGCGGGTTACGGGCTGACCACCCGCCAGCAGCCGCCGCTGTTTGTGTTGCCGGCCGACGGGGCGGCCGCAGCCGCGTTTGGGGCGGAAGGGTGTGGCGCACTGGCCGCGCTCGGCTTTGCCGCTGCCGTGGAAGTGTGCGCGCCTGGCGCCCCGCCCCCTCCCGGCTGCGGTGTTGCCGTCATCAGCGAGTCCCTGTCGATCGCCATTGCCCTGGCGGGCGTGCTGGACCCGGCGAAAGAGTTGGCGAAGCTGGCGGCCCGGGCTGACACAGTCGCGGTCGCAGCCGCCAAGATCAAGGCCGCCCAGGCGGCCAGCACGTACGCGACCAAGACGCCGATGGACGTGCAGGAGCTGGATACGGACAAGCTGGCCAAGGCGGAGGCGGAGGCGGCGGTGATTGCGGGCCACATTGCGGACATGGAGCGGCTGAGCATGGCGGAGGCGAAATGAGGAGAGATGAGTGAGAGAAAAAAAGCTGGGTTTGGATGGATGGGTTGAGCAGTGTGTGCGCGTGCGTTTTTGTTTGTGACCGAGATTTTCAATTCCTTTATTTCTTCTTTGCATTCACTCGTTCTCGGACCCGCTGTCCAGGGAGGGCAAGGAGGCGCCAGAGGCGGCGGGTTGGTGGGCGGGAGGAGAAGGGGCGGCGGGGACAGGCGCAGGCGCTGGCACTGGTGCAACGACGGGCACGGCCGCCGGCGCGTCCGCTCCCGTCACGACCGCCTCTACCACTGCGGCCGGCGGCGGCGGCGGCGGAGGGGGGGCGGGTGCTGGCGGCGGGCTGGGCGCACGCACCACCAGCGCGCCCACAGCCACCTCCACCTCCATCCCACCACCTTCTTCATCCTCACTCGCCGGCTCCTCCTCCTCACCGCCGAACAGCCCCTGCGGCGCCCACAGCCCTGGCGGCACCAAGGAAAGCACCTCCCCACCCACCGCCCCACCGGCCGGCGGGACCGCCCGGGCGTGAAGGAGGGCCTCCGTCGCGAGGAGGGCATCCCGCGCGACGGCCGCCGAGGTGGGGCCGCCCACCCGGGCGGCGGACGCCAGCAGAGCGAGCGCCAGGGGCAGGTGCGGCGGGCGGTGGGCGTTGGGGGAGAGGAGGGAGGTGGTCAGGGCGCGCAGGGCAGACGCCCGGGTGGTGTCCATTATGGCCGCCGTTGCGGCGGAAGCGGCCGACCCAGCCGCCGTTTCCAGGCGGGCGGCCGCGGCGCTCGCAGTCATGTCTGCCTTGGCACGCAGGGCAGACGGCAGTGCGGGGCCGCAGGTGCGGAGCAGGGCTTGCAGGGCATCGAGGGCAGCGCCCGCGATGATGAAGCGGCGGGCCTTGTCATCCCCACCGACCCTGGCAGCAGCCCGGGCGGCCGCTGGCGTCGTTGTTGAGGGCTGCTGCTCCTCGACGCAGCGTCCCTTCCGCTTGCGCCCGGTTGTAGGGGCAGCGGTGGCCGCGCTGCTCGGCGCAACCTCCGCCACTCCTATCCAGGCCACGCCATCCGACCAGACCAACGGTATAAGGATGGGCGCCAGGCGGAGGGACGTGGCAATGCCGCACGTGTCGGCGACGGCGGCCGCGGCGACATAGAGCGCCGCTCGCACGGACGCCTCTTCTGCCCGGTGCGGGCGCCAGGGTCGGGCGGCTGGCGACGGGCGGCCTGCGCCATCCGCCGGGCTGGCGCCGATGGCGGAGAGTGCATCAGTCAGCGTCCTCCCGGCAGCCGCGGCGGTGGGCGCGAGGGCCGCGGACCCACCGGCGGCGCGCAGGAATGACGTGAGGAGGCCGAGCGCTGCGGCAGACAGGGTGGCTGGCGCGGCGCCGGGCGGGTTCGACGCCTTGGAAGGCGAGCCCCGTCCTTCCCGGGGCGCCCCGATAATCCGGGCTACCAGGGCCACGATGCCCGGGCCTGGCAGTGGCGCGCCACCGGGGCTGCCGGACCCCGCGGAGAGGAGGCGCTCCAGCGCGTCCATTGCCCCACCTGCCCGCCTGAGCGCGGCCGCCCGGCTGGAGGTGGAGGCCTGCGAGGCCGCCGCCGCCGCCGCATCCGACGCTTTGGCAGTCGGGTCCAGGGAAGAAGACGCGGCAGCAACCAGCGCGCCATCCTCTCCGCTGCCCGCCAGGGCGGTGTCCAGGGCGGACGCCGCGGTGGCCAGCAGTCCCTGGCCCGCCTCACCCCAGGCCGCGGCGGCAGCGCCTTCTCCCGCGGGCGCCGTGCGTGGGGCGAGGGCCAGGACGCGGGCGGCGGAGCAGCCAAGTTCCAGTGAGCTAGCACTAGGCATCCTGTCGCCTGAACCCGTCAACGCGGCGCTCAGCGCCCCTCCCGCCCACGCAGCCGCCCGCCCACCCCCCGCGTGCGCGCGCGCAGCGCCCGGGAAAGCAGCCAGAACGGACGCCAGGGCTTCGGCGGCGGGGGCGGTGGGGTGGGCTTCCAAGCAGGACAGAGCCAAGCCGGCGAGGCGGCCGATGGGAGGAGCGATGTCCCGACGTAGGGCGGGGTCGGCGGCGGCCAGTTGGTCGGACCTGTGTGAAAATCAAAGAAAAAGAGGGAAAAACGTGAGCAGAGGTCGGGAGGGGACATGCTCCGCGCCGCCGCCTGCTCTCGCCGTCTCTACTCTTTCTTACCTCGCCACCACCGCCCGGGCGGCGGCCCACAGGCCGACCTCCACCTGCGGGTCTAGGGCAGCCTCAGGACCAGGCCCCTTGGCCTTGCCGCCTTTCCCCGACCGCAGGGCCTCTGTGAGCAAGGCCAGCCACCGCGGGACGGACGTCGCCGCGACGGCGGCTGGGGAGGACCAAATTGAGGCAGACAAGGCGCCCGATGCGGTCGCATCCGTCTGAACAGTGGGAGGAGAGGAATGAGAGGTCACGTTAGTGGGGATGGGGCGATGCATGGTGGATTGGGGCGTGGCAGAATCGTGCGTGACGGCCGAAGCGCGGCGGCACCTAGCCGATGCTCGAGAACCCGCTCGCATTACACTCACCGCCGCCCGGGCAAGGAGGCTGTCCACTTCGGAGGTGTCTACCATGGAGACAAAGGTGACTTGTCTCGCTACTAGGCCGCGCAAACGGATGCGTGGAATGCGTGCAGAGACGCGCGGGCGCACGCGCTATTAAAAGGACTCACGTTCTGTGCTGCAAACAATCATGCTCTTCTCTTTTCAACACCTGCCATCATTTCTCCTCGCCCTATATCAGCTCTTCCCTCGTCGTCAAGCTTCCTTCTCGCCCTCCCGCTTGTCCCAAGCATCCTGACCCAGTCGCCACAAGACACTGAACATCAGGCCCTGCAGGCCGTTGCTCAGGATCTTGGTCTTCAGCCCGCGCGTCATCAGGCCGCCCACCCCATCCTTCTCAATGATCGCCCGCACGACCTGCGGGTAGGTCTGCGCGGTCAGGGAGGCTTGCTTCGACACTTTGACGACCCGGATTGAGTTGGAGACCGTGTCCGAGACGGCGGAGGCACAGAACCCGATGACCGCGGAGCGCAGGAGGCGCCTGGGCAAATCCTCGTACTGAGGTAAGGATGCATTTGCACTGTTGTACACAGCGAACCAGGGGTAGTGACCCGCGGTTGTGGCGGCTGCGGACGCCAGGGCGCCGTGGTAAAGGACGCCCGGGCCGGACACACCAATCTTGGACCGCAGGAGCTTGAGGCCGTCCGCCCCGTTGACCTGGAGGCTGGTCTTGACGGCATCGACCGGCATCAGAAAGATCCGAAACCCGCCCGCGGCAAACGAGGCGGCCATGGTCTTGATCGCGGCGGGCAGGGACGCCGTCGAGGGGTAGGCGTCCAGGATGCTGAGCGTCGCCGCGTTGGCGGCCGTGTCCCCAAATCGGGAGAGCGGGCCCTGAATCAAGGCCGGGCCGACGCCCCGGTAAAAACGGCGGACGCCGCCATC
>Ga0315273_10011833_pt1 | contig 11168 bp, 23 predicted proteins | sample YL17G02_0_MG_FD_205753 | JGI IMG/M metagenome (GOLD analysis project Ga0315273, IMG submission 205753) | Sediment microbial communities from Yellowstone Lake, YNP, Wyoming, USA - YL17G02_0 | ecosystem: Environmental > Aquatic > Freshwater > Lake > Sediment | place: USA: Wyoming | collected...
GCCACTGATGCTAGAGCGTTTGGTTACTTGCATGTGTGCATGTCTCCGTGTTCGTTCGTTGCAATCGTCGGCCGCCGTGAATCGTGAATGGGAGCCTTAGCCCTCGTACTCGTTCCAGGCTATCAGCAGCTCTTGGTCTACCCTGGGTAACTCCACCAGCTCTTGTGCAATGTCTGCGGTACGATCCCAAACATTGCATCGGAAGTAGTCATGAGGCATCATGCCATTCTCGTAACCACCCAGGTCGTACCCATCTCCATCAGGGTCAGAATTGACGGCTCGCCGGTAATCGCTCTCCATCACATAGGCAATGGAACTGGCGACAGACTCCAAACGATCATGAAAGTCAGTATCATCATCCACTTGACCACTGCCTGCGCAATGATAGCAGACATCAGTTACCCGACGATCATCCTCGTCATAGGTCTCTTCGCCTTGACCCTGACAACGTGAACACTTCGCCATGACGTTGCTCTCCGATGCGTGGTGAATGGGAGACTCATCGCTTCCGCATGTTGTTTCGAGCAGACACTATTGCCAGTGTGGCACTATGTCGCTTGGGACCTCGTGCCCCACAGGTCAGACATTGTAGCCAGTAGCAACCATCTGACTCCGTGCACAACTCTCTGCGCTTATGCTTGCAGCTTTTCATGAATGGGAGCCCCGTTCTCGTTACGACTACCCATCTTCCTATACCAGAAAGGGGTATCGCCGTTAGCTGCCGACCACATGACCGACTGAGCCTCAGTGAGTACGAAACTCACATCGTGAAACTTCCCGTCCTGGTCCTCCAGAGAGAAGTCGTTTTCCCACCGACACTCCGAGCAGATGTCGAACATCTCCACACCAGCATGACCACATGACTGACATTGACATTCCATGTCATCATCTTTCGGTTGGCGGTGAATGGGAGACCCTAGCGAAGCGGCCCACTCTTGCGCAACAGCTTGACTCTCTCGGGATTGATTCCCTTACTGGTCTCCATCCCGATGTAGCAGATAACCGACAGTGAACCCTCTCGGCTACCTGCACATGAGAAGTCTGCGTTGTGAACGTAGGGACGGAACACATCAATGGTGCCATCCGTGTGGACCTGACACACTGTGCCGTTGTCGTATCCATCACTCCATTGGAGCGACACCACATCACCCAGGCCGATTGGCACTGACCATCGCTTGTCCATGTTTACCCTCGGCCGTGTTCGTGAATGGGAGACCTTAGCGCTTGCTCTTGTACTTGTCTGGCCGAGGACGCTTCTTTGCATTCTCGCCAGCATGGGGAGGACACAAGGGACACTTCTTGGTCTTCTTGGTAATCTCTCCCCAACGCTCTCGCTTGCTCTTGGATGATGCGCCCATCGTGCCTTTCGTTGTTGGCTGGTCGTGAATGGGAGTCCCCGAAAAACCCTGGAAAAAGGTATGTGGATTCCAAGGCCCGATCCACGCTTTTGCGAATCGGAGGAAAACTTTTTTAGGGGTGGGGGGTCTGCCCAGAATCCTACAGACCCCTATCCCTTGTCAGCCGCCAGTGAATCAAACCGGCTAGTTGCCGCACACTCATCCCCTGATAGTCCAGGCGAAGATACTTTGCTAGACGTTGCAGATACTCTAGCCTACATCTGCGTAGAGTACCCCGTCTAATCTGTAATCCTCGCCTGGACATGTGTGCTCATGCTCGGCTGAATGTCACCCGAGTCTGTTTGGCCTTGACACCGAACCCGAGGGTCTTGGTGCTCTTGCCCTTCTGCTGGATAGCAGGCCCCTTGGGCTGCTTGAGCAGTCTGGCCATGGAATCTCCCCGTTCGATATGGGAGGAGATGTTGGGGATGGTGGTATGTTCCACGATGGCATACCACCCGTGGGTACCCTCGAAGAGTCGCCTGTCTGCCCACCTGTCCGCCTCTTGTCCCAGGTCGAACCCCTTGATGAGATCCTCTTCCTCACCCTTGGAGTTGGTGCGAGTCTGTACCACACCACTCGCGTCAAAGATTGACGCTCGCCATGGCTTGCGTGTCTGCCCCTTGACTGCCTCGACCACCTTGTCTGCCTTGGCAGCATCAGACTCGATGATGTGGGTCATCACCGCATACTGAATCTCTTTGAGGGCAGGTGTGGGCAGAAGCTCTCCTGCATCCACCTTGGCGATGATGGGGCTGGTCCTGTCGGCTAGCTCACCCGTGGTGAGGTAAGCTCTGTACTGAGCCAGGAACGCGATGGCCGAGTTTGCGGCCTTGGTCGTGGTCTTGTGCAGGAATCCCTTGGGGGACATCTTGCGCTCTTTCGTGTCAGCCATGTTCGTTGCCTCCGACCTTGGTTTTCGTTCGACCGTGAATGGGAGCCGCTCAGACTTGCGTGCAGGCCCTCAGACCTCTGTATAGGCCACCGAGACTTGCTTGCCAGGATACTTGGCCTGGGCTTTCTTCTCAGCGGCATTGTGACTGCCTGCCTTGAGCATACCCACTTCCACTCCATCCACATACACAATGTACGTCTTCATGCCTTCACCTTTCGACGTGCCGTGAATGGGAGCCTACCGACAGTGTGCGATAGCCGCCCCTGACTTGTAGCAGGCGTAGTAGGAATCACTACTCCAGCCCGTCTTACCACACTCCACCCCATCATAGACTACTACGTTGGGTAGTGTGGTGTAGTGTTCATGATCACGACACACCGTCTCCAAGACTAGCTCACCCTCGTACCAGGTGGCCACTTGAATGACAATGGCCTTGGGAACCTCGATTGCGGTCTTCATGCCTTTGTCTCCAGACGGTCGTGAATGGGAGGAGCTACTGGGTGCGGAGCTGTAGGTCCAGTGGCACCGAATTGCAGCACTTGCCTACAGGGCAGTTGGTGCCTTCCCTACCGCAGTAGGGGTAGGTAGCAGGGCAGCATAGCTCTGCATACCTGTTGTCGATGTGCCACCGACAGTAGGTGGATCCGGGTCCGAAGGTGGAACAGTCCGCCTCCATCTCACGTCCCCCGCAGTTGACACACACCAGCACTAAGGTGAGTGTGAGTAGGGCGATGATGTGTTTCTTCACTTGCCCACCCATGTGAGGAGATATCCCTCCTCTTTGACGGCACCCGTCTTGACCAGAACGCCGATGATCTTGTTGTAGGTGTCCAGACTCATACGCCCCATCAGTTGGGCATATAGGTGACCACTGGGAATACTTCCCAATTCTTTGATGGTTTCACCTATGGCCACCACGACTTGGACGGCTGCCTTGACTTGTGCGCTTGTCTCTTGATTCATGATGCACCTCGTGACTTGCGTTTGGACGTTTCGTGAATGGGAGCCGATGGTAAGGCTCAACCCACTCTCCACAAAAACAGATGAGAACATCCCACATCGCATCATACCCCAGAAGGGCACTAGTCTGACAATGTGGGCAAGTAGGGCGAGATGGGGGAGAAGGTTGACGGTATGGATCCATCGGCACTTTTCTCCCCCAGAAAACCTGGGGGAATGGTATGCGTATACCGGACCCCGTTTCAGCGTTTTTGGAAAACACCTAAAACTTTTTTAGGGGTGGGGGGGTCTATGGCCTTTTCTACCAGACCCCCGTTTTGAATGGGAGTCTACTTGCCCTTGACGAGCTTGTAGAAGATGCCACCGATCAAGAGCGCACCCAGGACTGTCCAGGTGATCCCGAATGTGGGAGTGTGATCTGTCCCAGGGATCGTGAGAGCCGTGGATGCCAGACGTGCGCCACCGAAGAGATGGACCATGATGCCCAGCGCCGCACACGTTGCCAGAATGATGACCAGTACCTTGCCCATGTTCGTGTTCGCCTTTCGACTTTGCGCTTCGTTGCGCAGTGAATGGGAGCCGCCGTCCTGTACCTTGTGGGTGAGTGTGTGCTCACCTTGCTTGCTTGTGTTGTGCGGCGATTGTGCTTCCGCTTTCGGTCGGTCGTGAATGGGAGCCCGTGGCTTGGATCGCGGTTTGCACTCTGCAATCGGTGTGCCACCTACATCCTCCCACATCTTCGTTCGTTTCCTCCGTGCCTGCTGAATCGCCTGGCATATCGTTTGCAATATGCACCGCCCATGCCAACTACCTTTCCCTACATCTACGTTGCGGTGTGCTCTTGTGCTGCGGTGTAGGTTACGGTGGTGCTAGGTGAGTGCGTTCGGTATAAAATTGGGGCCTTGCGGCCCCAACCTTATTGCCTGATAACCTGACGCTCGGTCCCTATTGGTGGGGTTGTGTGGTATACCTCGTCTACTAGGCGCCACTATGTGGGCAACTTCAACCTAGTATCAGATGTCCACACCTTTATGTGTGCTACCTTGTGGGACGCAGTGTTATGGGCGGATTGGTATTGTCACTAAGCGGCACTCACTGCCGCTCGATATAACGTTGTCGATGAATGGGAGACTTCGTGTCGTTCGCGCTAGATGTCGGATGAGACCAGGGTGCCACCCTTGTGACTTTACATGACATCCTCCCCAGCTCTGCTGACTTGTCGGAGGATCAGCTAGATCAACTCCGTGCGTTCGTGGTGTAATGCATGGCGCGTGCCACGAAACAACTCCACCAGATGGAGACCATGCATGTCGCAGTAGTCTTCCGGCGACAGGTAGGTGACGAGACTACCCATCATGACTTCCCACTCTCCCCTATGGAACTTGCGCACCAACACCTGATAGCGCATGGGGTGTGAGCGTTCGTGTTCCTGGTACCAGGCCCCCACATTGGAGACCTGGTGTGTGCTGATCAGCGTCTTCATGACACTGGTTGCATCAGGTAGGAGACGATGGGCTTGCTGGGGTCGAAGTCCCCCACCTTCTCCTGGAGAGAGTCACGCATCTCCACGGCCTTGCCCTTGGGGAGATTGGACTTGACCGTCTTGGACGTGGGGTCCTGGCCAGGAACCACCGTCATCTCGACCACTCGGAACGTTTGCTTGCTCATGTCATCCTCGCTTGGCGGTTGGTGAATGGGAGGTCAGTTGTCGAAGCACTCCGTGTCAGGAGTCCTGAAAGTGTTCGCGCTGGCGCCTGGCATCTTTGGGACGCCTGTTCCTACGGTCACGCATGACCTTGCACGGGGGAGCGGGAACCTTGCGCACCTTGACCTTGGGAAGCTTGATGGTGAAGATCGTGCTCATGGTTCCCAGCCCTCGTGGTTAGTGAATGGGAGTTACTCTGCCGCCGTGTCGGTCACGTGAGCCGATGTGGGCGCAGCGGACTTCTTGCCCACCTCATCCCACTTCAGGTTCATCAGGGCGAAGTGTGCGGAGAACTGGTGGCCCCCACGCAACTCGCGCTTGAACTTCTCGTTGAGCATGTGGCCGAGCCACTTGCTGGCGGTCTGGCGATCCTTGTCGCCAATGCGAACCGGCCCGAAGGGAGCGCTCTTACGAGTGCCCGGAATGATGACCTTGCCGCTCACGTCCCAAAGTCCGTATGCCATGATGAGCCTCCGTTGCGTTGACGGTTGAACGTTTCGTGAATGGGAGCTTTCAGCGCTCCGCCGCTTGACGCTTGCCCTGACGGCGAACCCGCGTCTCGTACACCTTCTCCATGGCATTGCATGCACGCTTGCATGTATCGCCATGACGAGACACCAGCATCTTGCCGAGAGTCTCCTGACCAGTGGCCTTCTTACCCACACCCATGCACACCTCCGTTGGTTAGAAGCCGTGAACGAACGCCTGCTCGATCATGTGATCCATGATGCGAGTGTCGCAGCGAGTGACGTGAGCGAAGGACTCCTCGGGCACGGCCGTCACCAGACGAGCCGTCACCTCCTCGTCATCCTCGCAGGGCTCGCTGGCCTCGTACCTTGCCAGGGTACGATGGTACTCACGATCGGACTCCGCGTTGTCATCGAACAGATCCAGCCAGTTCATGGGGCACCTCGTTGGTCTTGGTTGCGGGGCGTTGTGAATGGGAGCTTGTGCGTTGGCCCATGTGTTGCAGTGTGCAAACTTAGGGCCACCTGGGAGAGAGGGACTGCACCCACCTTGCAGGTGGTTACCTAACCCTGTTGCCAGGGACGGTGCAGGACTTGTGCTTGGGGTTGCACACCCCCAGCAGTCCCTCTCTCCTTTCAGTGGAAGATGATGTAGGCGATGGTGCCCCAGAAGAGGAGCCCCATGCCCAGGGCGATGAGGATGCCCACACCTGGGTACCTCGCCTCATCGTAGGGCTGAGGGTAGGGAGGAGCGCAGGGGATGGTATCCCTGTCACCATGTAGGTCGAACCCACCTTCGTCCTCCGAGACGATGACCTTGGGGAAAAGGTTGGGCACGTGGGTCCGCACGGTCGGTTCGTCATCCTCGAAGGATTCGGCCGGAGGATACGTGTCTGCCATGTCGAGCGTCTTCATGTCTTCGTCTCCTTGTTGGCGATGAATGGGAGCCTAATACACTCCCTACCCCCATACGTATGGGAATGGCTGGGTAGGGAGCGAAGGGGTTTCGGATCCCCTTACCGCTACTACCAGACTTAGGTGCCGCCCCGAAGGGGTGCCATTGAAGGCAGGTCGCCTGTCTGTAGTAGTTCAGTCGCCAGGCAGGGAATCGAACCCCTATGTCACACACCTTGGAAGGCCCAGCGTCCCGCTGGCTTTTCGTGTGACACTGGCGAAGAGACAGCCCCCTGTCCCTTGCGAGACCTACTGGCCTCGGGATTGCAGGGGGCTCGCCGATGAAGGCAGAAGCTACTTCTTCGGGTTGGGAGCGAAGACGTTGAGCCCGATCTTGATCTCGGGGCTGCCCTCGCAGGGGACGTTCCCCTCCGTGCTGGCGACCCGCAGGGTCTTGCCGGTGCTGGACGGCTCGCCACGGTAGGCGAGGTCCACTTCGATCGTGAGCTTGTTGCCAGAGCGCGAGAACTTGACGTTTTCCATGATGTGCCTCTTTCGTTGTGTGTGGGTTGCGGTGACGTTGTTCGTTCGAGCCAGTCGTGAATGGGAGAGTCAGGAGCCGGGTTGAGTGTCGGGGATGCTCTCCTCTGCTACCACATCCGCTACGTGCGGGAAGGTGATAGCAGCACCCTTGACACTGAGGTAGATGTCGTACTCCGACACTCCCTCACTCAGTAGCGTCTCTCGCACACTAGCAAGTGTGGAGCCCGATGCACTGAGCATGTTCGCGATTCGTCTCATGTAGTCCGGGAGCGTCATGCTCACCTCCTATCGAGCTTGATGAATGGGAGACCGTTCAGCCTTCTTGGTACCCTTGCAGGTAGTGGAAGCGGTCATCGTGTGACCAGTCATCCGACATGTCATCATCCACCGTGGGGATGATCCCCATGCGAGTGTCGCGGAAGATGGGCGCACGCTCACGCTTGGCATCGTGCTTCCCTCGTTCGTACGCTTGCTGCGCTGTCATGCTTTCACCTCCGAGCAGTTGTGAATGGGAGACCGCACACTGGACGACTTGCGCATTGTGCGCTGCGCTCTTACTTGCGCTTGCTGCCGTCCGTTGCGGCATCTTTCGGATTCGCCTGTTATTGAATGGGAGGGTTTGCTCTCTCATGTGTGGAGGCGGGTTTGCCGTGGCATCGCGTTTGCATATTGCAACGACCGTGCCAACGCTGCGGCAGAAAAGCGAAAGGGCCAGTACCCCGCCAGGTACCAGCCCTCTCTGATGTAAGTCTGTGTGGACGTTCAGCCGAACGTCATGATGTCGTGACGGATGGCGCTCAGGCGCTCGCGCTCCACTTCGGCCAGCCCTTGCGACTGCAAGCACTCGACCCTGCTGCGCTTGGGATCGCGGCTGGCCTTCATGTGCTCCAGCATGGCATCGACTGCCGCCGTCTCACGAGCCATGAGATCCTGCAACCTCCGCGCCTTGTGGTCGGGGAGACCGGCGATGAATCCCGTCATGCTGCGAGAGGCAGCGCGCTGCTCCTCCCTGGTGGGACCAGTGACCTTGTAGCCCTTGAGATCGCGCTGCGCCTTGGCTCGCGCTTCGATCTCTTGCGAGCCGAAGTCACGGTGGGTGTCGTAGCCGACGAAAGCGTGGACCGCTTTGATCTGATCGTTGCGGACCTCCTTGGGGTCGGTGTAGGGAAAGCCCTTGTCGTTGCGCCGCTTGCCAGCATCGAGCATGGCGCGGAGGAACGACTTGGCATCCAGCGTGTTTCGCTCCGGCATGGTCACGCCGAACACCTTGGGACCGTCGTGAATGGGAGCGGCCTGCTCGCCCTTGCTGGACGTGGCACCCTTCTTGCCGCCCTTGACCTTGGGATCCGCGTTGCGGATCACGACGGTCTCCGACTTCTGCGCATCGTGTGCGCTCTGCTCCGACGTGTGCTGCGAGAGGAGGAAGGCGAGAGCGGTGTGCTGCGAGAGGGAAAGGTCGGACATGGCGGTATCTCTCTTTCGTTCGTGGTTGGGGGCTGCACCCTTGGGGCTCGGCAGTCAGTGAATGGGAGCCGCTCTCTTTTACCTGGCTCGCACTTACCTGGCATGCATCGTTGCATATTGCAAACCGTATGCCAAGCTAACAACGGAAAAGAAAAAGGGGAGGAGGCCGTAGCCTCCTCCCCTACATGTCAGGCGAACTGCTGGAACTTGTCGAACTGTCGCAGCATGTGCGACATGTCGGTGCCCCAGATGTGGGTGATGCGCGGCTTGGGCGCAGGAGGTGCGAGGAGTGCGGCGGTCTGGCGCCAGTAGTAGGTGCCCATCTCACGACCACGCTGGAGGTGGTAGCCGGTGAGAGGCCGACCGCTGATGTAGGTCTTGCTGAGGAACTCGCCGACCTTGCCCGCAACGTAGGCATCGCTCGGCTTCCGGCTCACCTGCCACGACTTGTAGGGCATGGTGGTCAGGCCGAGCACCCAGTGGGCGAGGTAGGTGCCGAACTCCGCATCGTTGATGTTGAAGCCACGGCCGTTGCTCTCGCACGTTGTGCGAGCCGACCGCTCCTCGGGGGTCTGACGTGAGAGAAGTAGGACCATCGCCCTACCCACGAGGTGCGAATTGTGCGACAGGTGAGACTGGACCGAAGACTTGTTCATGGCGGAACCTCCGATCTTAGGTAAGATCACCTGTTGAATGGGAGCTTCAGGGTCAAGGTCGGTCTCCTCTTGGCATATTGATTGCAATATGCAAAACGTATGCCATGTACGATATGTATTAAACAATACTACACAATACTACAATGTAATCAAAGAAAGAGATCATACTACATGTAACGTGATGTAGTTGGCACGTTGCATATTGCACTAACCATGCCAAACAGTGGCACTGGAAAAGTGTGGGCTGGTGTCGTGCGCGGTGGCAGGTCGCCTCCCAAACGGGGGTCTAACTGCTAGAAGTTCACTCACTAGGGGTATTTATAGTGACCACGATATGATCTTTATAACTATAATCATCCTATTAGCCCCCATACAGGATATAGGTGGATGCTAAATCAATGAATATCATTTACCTATTATCTAAAGCATCTTATAGCATTATAAACTATTGTTTTACGAGCTATGCATAGACTTAGGCTATACTGGCATATTACCAGAACAGGAGACGGCATGCCAACCTACGTTCCATTAATTAGACAAGCTTATGATTACTCTTGCGGCCCTGCTTCATTAGCTAGTTGTTTATACTATTGGGGAGTTTGGTCCGGCCGAGAACCTGAATTATATTCTCTACTTAACACTGATTGTGAAGGTACATCAGGCGGTAGTATTATGGAAGTATCTAAGTCTTTTGGGCTAGAAGTAGTTTATCGTAACAACTTAGGTTTAGGAGATTTGAAGGCTTATCTGGATGCGGGTTACACATGTATTCTCAACATTCGGGCATGGGGTAACTATGATGCTCGGACGGACTTCAGTGAGGTCTGGGAAGATGGTCACTACGTGGTCCTGTGCAACCTTATAAATGACGATGTAGAGGTGATGGACCCGAGCATCGCTGGGCAGTACGGTCGTCTTTCCAGGAATGAATTTGAGGCACGTTGGCATGACTGGTCAGACGATGGTTCGTGCAAGGAGTATCATACAGCTATACTCTTGAGAGGTGTAAAAGAAGTTGACTTAACTATACCATATAGAATTGACGCATTGGGCCATAAAGATAAAGATATTAATAGGATATAACATAAAAATGGTAGATATTGTTGTATATTTTAATCTTGGCTCACCAAGTAGGGTGATCTTATAGAACCTGGCGGGGTTGCATGAAACGTTATTTCAGTCTTCTATTGTTGTTGGTATTGGGAATTGTCGCGGGCGGATGTGCTAGCTTAAAAGATTCAGGAGTAATACCTAAGTTGAAGCTGAGTACACATGACATAGTGGTTCGGGAAGGTGGATCGACTGTTGCCTTGATGGGATATCGAGATGACAAGGACACAACTGTTACTACTGGATATCGTCCATTTTGCACGGGAGTGTGGGTAGACGAGACTCACATTTTGACAGCTAATCACTGTGTTGAGGGTGAGCTTGAATGGCAGCAGGAGAGACTTGACAAGCGCAAGCAAGGTAGCAACGAAGCACCTAAGACTTTACAAGAGTTATTGCAGAAGCTATTTGGAGGTCCTGGATTGCAGGAAGCTGACAAGGTAGAGAAGAAGGGCCTTAAGGTTCATTTCATTGTGGAGAAAGAAGTAATGGGTGTTGCTGCTGAACCAAGTGGATGGCATCTATCGAGAGCGGTTGCATTTGATGAAGAGCATGATTTAGCATTGCTTGAGGCACAGGGACAACTAGTTCCGGCACACAGAGTTGCTAAGGTAGCCAAAGAGACACCGGCACTTGGAGAGCACATTAACATTGTGGGACATCAGACTGGATTATACTGGACATACATGGGTGGTCAGGTCTCAGCTTACCGAGATGTTGATCATTACAAGCGATTGAGTGCTGGTCGTGATGATGCTAAGGGACCATACATGCAAGTACAGTCACCGATCTTCTATGGCAATTCTGGTGGCGGTTGTTTTAATGATTATGGTGAGTTAGTTGGTATTGCGGTACGTATTACCAGGGCACCTGAGGTTGGATTCTTTGTTCATCGTGACACCATTGCAAGTTTTTTGGACAGCAGTTTATCCAAGGACAAGCAGTAACAAACGACCTATTGAGGTTTACAGTGAAGATGACAATTTTATTGGTGATAGCACTATTGTTAGCTGCTATTATAGCTGGTTGTGCGGGTTTAGCAATGAACCCGGCACAGCCGAAGTTAGGTTTGTATCA
>Ga0315273_10011834_pt1 | contig 11168 bp, 11 predicted proteins | sample YL17G02_0_MG_FD_205753 | JGI IMG/M metagenome (GOLD analysis project Ga0315273, IMG submission 205753) | Sediment microbial communities from Yellowstone Lake, YNP, Wyoming, USA - YL17G02_0 | ecosystem: Environmental > Aquatic > Freshwater > Lake > Sediment | place: USA: Wyoming | collected...
ATAATTGTCCGAAGGCTGGTATAAAAATTCGTCAATCCGATAATGATTATAATAATGACCCTTTTATTACTCAATCTAAACTAACAAAACCTGTTAGTTTTCAAAATACAACACTTAATTCTTTGGATCTTGATTTAGACAATTATTCATTAGACGACCTTTATCATCTTTTTAATATCAATGGCAATATTTTAAATGATGAAACGATGAAATTAGCTAAACAAATTGTTCTTAAAATGCATCCGGATAAATCACAATTAGACTCTAAATATTTTCTATTTTTTTCAAAAGCGTATAAACGTCTTTATGGCATTTACGAGTTTCAAAATAAATCTTCAAAGAAAAAAATGGACAATGAAGATTACTTCAACGAAAGTAATAAAACAATTCTTGACAATATGTTTGATAAAAATAAAGACTTTAAAGACTCTAAAAATTTCAATTCTTGGTTCAATGAAGCATTTGAAAAAGGTCGCCTAGAAAATCCTACAGAACAAGGCTACGGCGACTGGCTTAAATCAGATGAAGGGTTTATTTCGGTTAATGAAAATGTTACCAAAGGAAATATGAATGATGTATTCGAACAAAAGAAAAAACAAATTCAATCGCTCACATTGTATACAGGAGTAACAGATATGGTTTCATCTAGTTTTGGAGGCTCGTTACTCGATGGAGGTAATGATTTTTCTAGTGACAATTATACAGATCTAAAACAGGCTTACACTGAAACACTTATTCCTGTTACACAAGAAGATTATAATAAAATGCCAAAATTCAATAATATAAGCGAATATAAAAGACATCGTGACCAAGTTGATACTACTCCTTTAACAAAAGAAGAGTCTGAGCGTAAATTATTACAACAACAACAAGAACACGACCAACATTCTGCCGCATTAGCATTTAAATATGCGAAAGAATCGGAAAAAGCAAAAGAAAAACAAAATAATTTTTGGTCGGACCTTAAACAAATAATGTGGTAAATAATTTGTGTTAAAACTGCTTAAAAACATTATTGTTAGTATAAAATATGTCACAAACTATTATAGATAATATAGACAATTATACATTTGAAATAATAAATGGTTCACTTATACTAACACCGAAAAATAATATAACTAATAATAGCGCTTGTAATATAATAAAAGTTGATAAAACTATTCTTATAAATGATGTTAAACATATTATAAAAGGGGTTGATAAATCATTTCATAATAATAATTCATTAGTTATTACTTGTGTAAAAGAAAATGATAATACAACTAGAATGTGTTGTATAAGTAAATATCAAAAATTAGAGGTGGATGATAATAATAATATTATCTTTAATTTTAATCTTAATTAATATATGGATTAATATTTAAAGACTTTATTTGTTAGTATATATGTCACAAACTATTATTAAAAATATTGATAGTTATACTATTGAAATAGTAAATGGTTCACTTATACTAACACCCAAAAATAATAAAATTACAGGTGATATGTTTAAGGTTGGTAGAACTATGATTATAAGAGATGTTGAATTTATAATTCAAAAAATTGAAAATTATTTTATGAAAGATAGTCGTTTTGTAATTACTTGTGCAAATAAAAATGATGGTTCAACAAGAATGTTTAATATTAATACATATGACCATTTTAATATTGATCATAATAATAATATTATATTTAATATTCGTATTCCTGAATTAATAAATAATTTTTAGAAGGCGGTTTTATTAAGTTCATTTCATAATCATAATTCATTATTTATTACTTGTGAAAATGGTTATTCAACTAGAACGTTTTGTATAAGTAAGTATCAAAAATTAGAGGTTGATGATAATGATAATATTATATTTAATTTTAATCTTAATTAATATATAATATATTATATTAATGATACCAAATGTTATATGGGATAGCCATGGAAGTCAAATAAGCCATGAGAAAAAATATTATTATTTTCCATTTAAAAGTCTTTCTTTTTATACGCCTCAAGGTCAAAAAGTAGGTATACCACATAGTTATAGGCCTAAAGCTCAAAATTTAAGTATACAAACTGGTATTACATGGTCTAGAAACATTTGTAAAAATTCAGTTGATAATATTTGGTTAAAAGAACCAATGTTTGATAAAGTTGATAGTCGTTATGATTATAATTTAATTCTTTCAAATGAGAGATATACTCAAATATGGAATATTATTGAGGAAGAAATTAAGGTAAATGAAGATTTGAGAGAATCAAGAGTTGAAGAAAGTGAATTAATGTCTATGTCAAATGATGATATACAAAATGTTTTTGACATTTATAGAGGAGAAAAACTTGACCGATTAAAAGAATTATGGTTAAGAAATAGTGATAACATATCTTTAATCGAACTTCGCCCGATGATACTACAATTAAACGACGACGAATCAGGAGGGATGTATTTATGTGATAGAAAAACACATAATACTAAACCAATTATGAATGATAATGATATAAAAGAGTATAATAATAATGACATAAACATTTCATTAGAAAATACGTTTCAATTAATTGAAAATAAATTAAAAGAAAAAAACGAAAATCCATCAGACTTTAATATATCTATGTTAGTTTGTAGAAATAACCACGGTCAAACAGGTGATATTTTTGAAATTACAGCAGTTGATTATGTAAAAACCTATAGAAAACCAAGCACAGAAGCGAGAGGGCATATTACAAATCCCGACGTAGTAAATGTGAGTGAAGACCAATTATCCGAATATTTATCAGGTTCATATGGGTCAATACATAAAAAGAAAAGAAAGAATAAAACTAAAAGAAAAAGAAAAATTAAAACTAAAAGAAAAAGAAAGAATAAAACAAAAAGAAAGAATAAATAGATATTTAAAAAAGGTTTAAATATTTATTATTATATTTAATTATGATTATTCAATTTGAACCAAACAGAATATTATTATCTAATCCACCTTTGTGGTGGTTGGGGTATAAACAAGAGGATGAAGTCGAATTTCATTGGACGTGTGTCACATATGACAAATTAAAATTATTTATACAAAAATATGGGTATGAAACTAATGATATTTTAGAGTTAAGAAAATTCGGAATTGATACCACCTATATAAAACATAATAGAAATTTATAATAATAATATTAAATACTTTTTTTAAAAGTATATATTATATGTTAGTTGCTAATTATATTATACTAGTTATTATAATCATATCATTAGGAATCCTTTATCAAAAATATCTTGAAAAACAATCCCAAATTGCTTCTTTTGATGATTATGGTGAAATCAAAAAATATTTACTAAAAGACAAAACTTTAGATAAGAGTAAAAAACCAATATTATGGATCCACCTTCCACACGAATATAATTCCCGTCATTGGCTAAGCTTTGGTTCTAGAAATACAGATGAATTAAATCAACCCTATTTATATCTAACCGTGAAAACAATAATTAAAAATTGCGATGAATCATTTAAAATTGTAATGGTTGATGATGGTTCTTTTGAAAAACTTATACCTAATTGGAATATCAATATGAATCTTCTAGGCGACCCAATGAAATGTTATGTTAGACAACTTGCAATGGCAAAACTTATATATAATTATGGTGGTTTAAATGTGCCTATTTCATTCTTATGTTTCAAAGATCTAATAGGATTATATAATAGAGGAACAAATGATGATACAATGTTTGTTTGTGAAAAATATGATTTAAATATAACATCAACTAACAAACTATTCTTTCCTAGTGCTGGATTTATGGGTGCGAAAAAAGAAAATTCAACTGTAAAACAGTTTATTGATTTTATGGAACAAACAATATCTGATGATTATACCGCCCAAACGAAATTTTTAGGAGAATTCGATAGTTGGTGTAACAATAAAATTGTAAAAGGGAAAATGCGTTTAATTCCTGGAACTGATATAGGTACTAAAACAGTGGATGATGAACCTGTTACGGTTGAAACCTTATTAGGTGATGATTATATTCACTTTTACGGAAAAATGTATGGTATTTGGATACCAGATAAAATGATATTGAAGCGCAGACACTATGAATGGTTTGCGCGTATGAGCCCCGAGCAAATATTCGAGAGCCAATTTATCTTGGCGAAATATTTTGTATTGTCTTTGGCGCCCGATTCGCATATGGGGGTTATTGAACCGATGGATAACGCTGACCCTAAATGGATAGACTTTTGGAAAATTCCAATTAATTCTAATTCTCATACCCTAAGTCTTTTTGGTCCAAAACCCCAATTTTTAGGAAATAACATACCTCGCGCCAAAAATGCCGGGAATTTACCCTAAATTTTTAAACAACGTTTCTTTAAGTTAAAAATTAATATATTTAAAAACAACTTAAAGAAAAAAATATTATATTTAGCTATAATAAATGAACGATTTAGAAGACACTCTTACAACAAAAGAAATACAAAAACTAAAATCAATACAAAAAATCTCTTTTTGTAAAAAAGAAGAAATAAAACGGGAAGATAAACCGGATATTTTAAAGCCTTTTGGTATTTGGTCTATATTTAACCCTGATATGATTGACGCCAAACTTCAAACCCGGCAAGCCGCTCCCTTTAGTGTTTTAAGAAGTATTGGTATTGACAAAGTAGTAACTATAAATAATATTTCAGGGAAAAATGCTTATGTCATTTTAACTTCAACGCCAATAAAAAATATGAAGTCAATCGGATTAGGAGCTGGCGCGGCTGGGTTTGAAGGGACTTCAAATATGGAATTTGAAGATCAAGGTGAATATAAAGCACAAAAATTATCAATAGCAAATAATACAAGATGCGAATATGACTTAGATAATAGTCATTTTTATTGTACGTTATTTTTAAATATTGACGATGAATGGAAGAAAACGTGGGATAATCGGAGATTTAATGGAAGAAAATTCGACATCAATATTCTTGAAAGACACGTTCAAGTCGCGCTCGAAAAAGATAACATACCTGATTTTTAAATATAAGGGCGTAATTTTAGACAAGTAAAATAAATTATTTTATATATTAATAATATATTATGATAAAATTAAGTTCATTTCAATCATTAGTTTTAAAAAATTACATTTACGGAATATTCGGTGTACTATCAGGTTTAATAGTAAATACAATTTCAGTAATTATTATGAAAATATTACATTTAAAAAGTAATGAAATAATTTTTCGCATATTAATTCAACTTTTAATATGTTCAGTTACTTTGGGTATTTTTGAAAAAATTTTATTAAAAGACCTGGCTTTTCATTGGAAGACAATAACCCCTGGCTTTATATTTTTTGCTCTTTTCTTTGGAATGCAACTAGAATTATATTTAGAAGCATCAATTCTATTTCAAGAAATAATACATTTGAACCTTTTTAAAAAAATATTTTAGACATACTTTTTGTTATATTAAATATATTTAATATTACAATAGAATTTGAAAATACAAATATTATAGTAAAATTTACGGGCAAATAATTAATATTTGTTAATTACCACTTCTTTTGCTACATTGCTTATAATTTTGTTAATATTTTTTTTGCTTTCTTCTTCTGTTAGTCCATTCATTGAATTACTAACAATCTTTAAATAAAAATCATTCTTTCTAGATGTTGATTTAGTACAATCGGGATATTTTTCTGTCCAATTCTTTATTTGTCTAATATTTTGATTAGCTACAGTTTTTATGGCTTTTGTTAGTATTGGTTTATCATCACCTTCTTTTTTCCATTCATTATTATCATCTTTTATATATATTGTTTCTCTTTTTTGATCACTACAATGTATTGACCTTAAATGATGTTCAATATTATTAAGTTTCTTTATAAATATATTTGAAATACCTTCAATATAACCTTTTCTTCCAGTGTTTTCAAGATCTTCCAGGTTAAAATTAATTGAATTTACAAATTCTGTTATATTCATAGCATCCTTACACGTTTCATTCAAATATACATTTAGATTAAATGTTTTGTTATTAGTTGTGTTGTTTGTATTGTTAGTTATATTATTCGTATTGTGACTGTTAATATTATGAGTTCCATTTGTAATCATATTCATCATCATCTTCTGAACTTCAGTGTTATTTTTAATAAGATCAATCATAAACTCTTTATCTGTTAGGTGTGTATTTTCATCATCATCGTCATCTTTTTGTATAATACATTTTTTCCGGTGTCGCCATAATCCTGAATAATCTTTATAATTTTTACCGCATTTACAATCATAATTTTTGCCAGCTCCTACTTTTGATACTTTTGCTACTTTTTCATTGCTAATCATTGATTTTTCGTGCTTTGCTGTCAAAATGTGTTTGTCATAATTGTATTTTTTAGACGTTATATAGTCACAATTCACGCATTCATAAATATTGTTGCTACTTTTTGCTACTTTTTCATTGCTAAACATTGCTATACATTGACAACACACTTTTATTTTAAGTATTTTTCATAAAATATATAAATTTTTTATCGTCACAGAAAAAACGAAGAAAATCAATAAATGAGAGCATTATGGTCACAAATCGTTTTTTAGAGGTCCTTTTTGGAAACATTGTTCAGGTTCTCAATTTTGGACATTTATAAATGTCCATTTTCGAAAACCCAATTTACTTTTAGGATTTTTATTGTTACTGAAAGATACTACCAAATTTGTTAGTATATATTGTTACTGATTATGATAACAATATATCATTTTTATAAATAATTTCATTTTTTCAGTCACAAATGCACAGTTATACAAAGGTCATAATACATAATTAATATATTAAATGTATTTAAAGATTTGTTAAGTAATAAATGAATATGTGTGGTATATTTGCGATTCTAAATAAAAATAATGAAACATTTCATTCAAATGTAGTAAATGAATTTGAAAAGGGTAAACATAGAGGACCAGAAAATTCCACTTTAAACACAAATTATTTACAAATGATACTTGGATTTCATAGACTAGCTATTAATGGACTAAACGAAGCATCTAATCAGCCATTAGTTTTTGAAAACATTGTATTAATTTGTAATGGTGAAATATATAATTATAATTATCTTTATGAATTTATTGGTGCTAAAAATACAACTAATTCAGATTGTGAAATAATAATTCATTTATATATTACATATGGTATTGAACAAACACTTGTTATGCTAGATGGTGTATATTCATTTGTATTATATGATATTTGTAAAAATAAAATATTTATTGCTCGTGATCCAATTGGAGTTCGTCCATTATACAAACTTCACAATGATAATAATTTATATGGGTTTGCGTCTGAATTAAAATGTTTAGAATATTTTTATAATTTAAATCCTGTAGAAAATCGCATAGAACAATTTGAGCCAGGAACGTATTCGGTGTTTAGTTATATAAATACAAAATGGGAACAAATAATATTGAATAAAGTATATTATATACCTACATTTTCTTATACAGAAAATATAAATAAACATATTTCTAATTATCTTCATACTTCAGTAATAAAAAGATGTAATACAACAGAAAGACCAGTTGCGTGTTTATTAAGTGGAGGTCTTGACAGTAGTTTGGTCGCCGCGTTAGTTTCCAATTATTTTAGGGAATATCAAAATCGTCAAATAGAAACATATAGTATTGGACTTAAAGAGTCGGAAGACATTAAATATGCTAAAATTGTAGCTGATTATATTGGTTCGAATCATACTGAAATTATTGTAACAGAAAGAGAAATGTTTGAAGCAATACCAGAAGTTATTAAGGCAATTGAAAGTTATGATACAACAACCGTTAGGGCAAGTATTGGTAATTATTTAATTGGTAAATATATATCAGCTAATTCTGACGCAAAAGTGATTTTTAACGGAGATGGAGCTGATGAATTATTTGGCGGATATTTGTATATGCATAAGTGCTTAAATGATAATGAATTTGATAAAGAAACAAGAAGACTATTAAAAGATATTCATTTATTTGATGTTTTGCGTTCAGATAAATCCATTTCGTCTAATGGCTTAGAACCACGTACGCCATTTTTAGATAAAACATTTGTAAATTATGTGTTATCAATACCATCCCACGTTCGTAATCATAATAATTTTGGAAAACCAGAAAAATATTTATTGAGGGAAAGTTTTGATGAAATAAATTTCAAGTGTTTTGATGAAAGACAAATATTACCAAATGAAATCCTTTGGAGAAAGAAAGAGGCATTTAGTGATGGTGTTAGTTCAAAAGGAAGATCATTGTTTGAAATATTACAAGAGTTTATTGCTGAATATTATAATGACTTACATCAAGTAAAAGAATTTAGTCCAAGCATTGACCTAGAAAAACAATATTACAAATCCATTTTTGACAAAGAGTTTCCCAATTGCCAACATATATTGCCATATTATTGGATGCCTAAATATACAAATGCAACCGATCCAAGTGCTAGAACATTAAATTTTTATAGTAAGCCAAAATAATATAAATTTGATATAAATATAAAAACAATTTGTTTGTATATTTATATTTCTAAAGAATCCAAATTTAAAAAAACTATTAACAATTTGAGCAATTATTATTTAATGCATTATTTTTATTCATTTCTCGTATTCTATCTATGAGATTTCCCTTTAATGAATGTGATTGTGTTGATGATAACTGAACTAAATCAGACATTGTATTATTACTAAAATTCATAATATTTTTTTCTTGTTTTTCATTTTTATTATTTTTTTCTATTAATTTCATAGACAACATTTATTATAATAATAGAAAATAATTAGTTTTTATAATAAATAATTTATATTTTATTTAATAATTCAAATGGTTTTTTAATAACATCTATAATATTTTTGGTACTTACTTTACCAAATTCTTTTTCATTTAATATTTTAAGATTTGTAATATTAAAATTGTACGACCAAATATCATCCGATCCAGTTGACGTATTCTTATTAAATGCATCATGTGTAGGTCGTTTTGGTTTAAATCCGAGTGGACATGGTGTTTTTGGAACTTTTTGTTTTGGTAATTTTTCAGTTTCAGGCATATATAATATATATATATATTATTTTGATAATGGGGAATAAAATTCACCAACTAATCTAAATTTACTTATAAATTCATAATATGGTAAACTTTTTTCTATTTGGTTTTTAATAGCATCTCCTTCTAAAAAATTACGAGCAATTGAAGAAAAATCAGTAAGTTTTGTAATTACTAGCGATAATTGTTTAACTAAACTTATTATGTTATCTAAAATGTCTTTATAAACATCTTTAAAAGGTGTTAATGATACTTCAAAATTTCGTAATATTTTTAATAATCCATCTAGGTCAATCATATCTATTGTGTCAAATAATGAAATTAAAAATAAAAAAAATCCTGTCATAAATTTTATGGGATCAATACCAACGCTAATTTTAGTTCCCCATTGAAATACGCTTATTGGATCAAGAAAACAAATTCTAACTGTTGGAGTAAGATCAATATCAAGATATTCTAGAAATGACAACGCTTGTTTACCCGGAAACCCCGTAACAGAAAATAAAATTTTATTTATTTGTGTAATTGTTTCCATTTGTTTTATATTTGTATTTTTTTCAAAATATGATACCAATTTTTGAATTATTTGTTCTCGCATTTGTGAAGTTTCTATAAATTTTTCTGGAGTTGTCCAAAAGGAAGCATACATATTAAAAGGTATGCTAATAGTAGATTCAACAGTAATTTCAATATAAGTATCGTTATCAAATATATTATTAAAATGAAGGAGTTCTTCGGTGTTAAATGGAGTTTCTGAGTTAATTAAAAAATATGTGGTATCCGCAATAATAACATTTAAATTTTTTATTTCCATTTCAAGATTACATATAAGTTCATTAATACCTAAGTTAAATTTTATGGATTTGGATGCTAAAAAAAACGCAATAGAAGCTAATAATGATAATGTTTCAGATATACTCATTTTGTACAAACCTTTAAAAAACGTGATAAAATATTGTAATGGATTTTGTTGTTGTATGTCATCAATAGAAAAATCTTTGATATTCTGATATATATTAATATTTAAATCATAAAATTCAACAAGTAATGTTTTTATTTCTTTATATGGAACATTTGTATTAAAATATATATTAATTTCAAAATCTACAACGGTGAGTGATATTTTTCCAAAATCAACCCCAAATTCAGGTATTGTTTTTACTTTATCGATAAGGTGATTAAATTTTTGTGTAATGTCAGTTACTTTCGTAGTCCATCCTAATAATTGTTGAGGAGTAGGTATTGTTACAGCAGCTGCCGCTACTTTTTTTGCTGCTTCTGCTGTTGCTTTTGCGGATGCTTCTGCTGCTGCTTTTGCTTCTGCTGCTGCTTTTGCTGCTTTTGCTTCTGCTGCTGCTTTTGCTTCTGCTGCTGCTACGGCTGCGGCGGCTGCTGCTTCAGCTGCCCTTCTTGCTGTAGCTTCTGCTACTTCTCTTGCTTTTTGTGCTGCTGCTTCTCTTGCTTTTTGTGCTGCTGCTTCAGCTGCTTTTTTTGCCTTTTTTATAGGATTTCTGTACATTATTGAAGGGTTTGATGATTTATTTATTCTCAAATATGACGGAGTATAAGCAGATAATGGATCTCCAAACAAAGTATAAAACAAACATTCATCCGTTGTATTTAAACCATTACCTTGTAACTCGGACCATAAAAAATTAAGAGAATTTATTCCTTTTAAAAATATATCACCGGCTGTTAAGGTTTTTCTTGTATTTCTGATTAAATCATTTATAGAAGTCAATATTGATTTAGGAGGTTCAAATGTTTGTGGAATAACGGATGCAAAAATACAGTAAGAACCATATTCTGACATCTGTAATTTATCAGCTAAACATAATTGTTCTATACTTGAAAAATCTCCTATTGAACAAGCGACCGCAATTAAAATAAAATATTTATTTGCATTTGTTAATTCGTTTACGTTGTCTGTAGTAAAATTCGTAGTTTCTAATTCATTTGTTAAACCGTGTCCTAAATATTCTATTAATCCACAACCTAAATTATTTATATTGTTAACTAATTCGTCTTTTGTTGGGTCTCCTAATTGATCTAATATATTTCCTTTTTCATCAACCGGTTGTGGCGAATAAAATAAACTTCCATCAAATAATTCTATATAATTAATATTATTAAAATAGTTTTCATATTTTTGATTAACAAATTTTTCTAATTCG
>Ga0315273_10011835_pt1 | contig 11167 bp, 17 predicted proteins | sample YL17G02_0_MG_FD_205753 | JGI IMG/M metagenome (GOLD analysis project Ga0315273, IMG submission 205753) | Sediment microbial communities from Yellowstone Lake, YNP, Wyoming, USA - YL17G02_0 | ecosystem: Environmental > Aquatic > Freshwater > Lake > Sediment | place: USA: Wyoming | collected...
TAGGGAATGCTGTACCAAACGTAACCTGCGTCAACTGACCTAGGCCGTTTGTTTGGCCCCACTTGATAATCAGATTTGTGCCGGTGCTATTAGGTATGGAGACCTGTCCTGTCGTAGCAAGAGTTGCAACGATAGCTGCAAACGAACCACCTACTGAATCTACATAAGTCTTGTTGACTAGATGTGTACCCGAAGTGCCTTGCACCCCAAGAGTAACCTTACCATCAGTCCCGATGGTAGCTCCTACAACGCTATTAGCTGCTAGCTCAAGAGGATGAGCTGAGGTAGTCTTAAGCTGACCTTTGGTACCAGTAGTACTGAGGTTAGCCGATGCACCAGCAGCTGTAGCCAGCAGTACGGTTTCACCCGTGATCTGTTTAGCTGTGAAGATCTTAGCAGCATTGAATATCGCGCCAGTAGTTTGGTAATCCATGATGGAGTTACCAGACACTGTTACGTTAATATCCGCACCAGCTGAAGGGATCTGTACTTGACTAGTACCGGAAATGATCTTAGCAATATCACTAACCGGTACCCGTACCTTAGTAAGGATTGCCATTATTTACTCTTGTTCCTGTTCATCCCACTCTCACGCATGATGTCAGCGATAGTGGTAGACGTTTTGGTGTTGTGATCTTGTATTGAGGTCTTGGCCTTCTCAGCCATACCAGTACCGAGAGATACACCCTGCGGCCCATTACCTTGGCGGTTAGCCGTGGTAGATTTGGTTACTTTATAATCCATTGGCATTATTAAATGCTCCTTAGAATGTCAACTGTGCGTCTAGCGCTTGGATATATGGAGCCCCGAGCTTGGCTGTGTTAGTGGTGTTACATACTGCAAAGTATGTTACCGTACCTTTCCCTTCGTGGTTAGGTAGAGCTGTGATATCAGCTGTATACATTATAGTCCCAATATTACTACCACCAAGAGTTGTGGGGAACCAATGATTCACCGATGGGACTGTTCCAGAGGTAGTGTCTGTAAAGGAAGTCTTCTCTATCCCGTCTACCCACAGATGAACACCTGTGCCGTCACCAAGTTGAGTAACAGCTATAAAGTGCCAGTTACCATCAGCTATGTTGAATCCGGTGAAACGTCTAGCTCTCTCACCAAGGGTGTTAGCTGCCCTAGCCATTACCTCCAGCTCGCCATTAGACGAGTACACATTAAGAGCAAGAATACCCTTGTTCGTTCCTGTGTTCTGTCCTTGTGACCAAAGAGTTCCTTTTGTGCCTACAGGGGTGCTTGGTTTTACAACCATTAAAACTACGCCAGTATTAATAGCCGAACCTGTTACTTGGTGGGAGCTACCACCATTAGTTACAACTTTATCTGCGTTAACTACAGTACCAGAGAATGTGTAAGCTCTGTTAAGACCAAGAGGTCCTTCAGTCCCACCAGTTGGGCCTGCCTGGTTAATTAGTATACCACCACCAGAACTAGTAAGAGCATTTGGATTTTGAGGGCTTGCATTAAATACAGATGTACCTGATGGTGCATTGAACCGAAGTTCAGTAGCTACACCGTCCGCTGTAACTAGCGGGTCGCCGTTGTACAGAAGTGCTACTTGATCCCTGAATGAGGAACCGTATGCAAAGTTAGCCCCTGGGGCTAGAACGCTAGAACCGGACCCGGATACTTCAAGTCGATCTAGTGTAGTCAATGCACCTGTTGATGCATTGATACTGTAGAGGCCGAGATAGTCATTGGTGGCAGTACTGTCTGACGACAAGCACATCCAACTGGTGTTATTCCCGAAGGAGATCCTATTGTACAATCGTGTACTTGGCATACCATGGGTTATGGCTGCATAAGAGTTATTAGGATTCCAAGCTTGGAAAGAGATAGCTGCAACACCTGTTGATTGACAGTAGTAAAGGAATGATCCAGAAGGAGTATAAGATATATCCCCGCCTGTTCCTTGAGATGCTGAAGTAGCTGCTCCTATTTGAGTCTTAGTATTAGTAAGTACTCCAGCTGATTCTGTCCATATAGTTATCTGCCTTCGATCAGCACCGCTAGTACCGTAGTGAGCCATGGCTAGTTCATTAGGAACTGCTGGATTCCATGCAGACACACCGCCGTTATATGTAGTAGAGATTACCAATGGCCGATCTGAACGTGTCCAGTTATTAGTAGCTGGTGTTCTCTTGTATACGGTGCAATTGTGGTTAGGACCAGCAGCTGAACCGTGCCCTATAACTAGGACATTATTTGCAGCGTTGACAGACCAGTTATCTGGCAATGAAGCTGGATTAAAATCCAGTACACCGGTAATGCGAGTAAACACATCCCCAACCCTTGTCATTACAAACAGATTATTCGTGCCATCATTAGATGCCAAGATAAGCATGTTATCATTGTCTAGCCAGAGAGGCTTGGCACCTCTACACTCTGTTCCAACAAACGCTGGTACAGTTGTAACTAGATCTAGTGTAGATCCATTACGTTTCCATATAGAGAACTTAGGCCCGAGAGTAGAATGTACCTTACAAAGGTATGTACCTGATGCAGACCAAGCAGCATTGGATGTTACAAATGTAGTTACTTGTAGCGGGTCATACTCAGACGGGATAGCATTAATACCGGTGCCTGTCTGAGATGAGAATACAGAAGGATACACAGAGGTGGTCGGACCACTTATCAAGAAGTCCGGAGCTGACCCCAACAGAGAGATATTACTTGGCTGATGCTGAGTAACTAGAGGCATCTGTTATGTTCCTGATGCGCCATATAGGCAGATGGAGATACCAGCAAGCGTAGCATCAGCAGAAGCTGGAGCTACAACGGTGATGATATCATTCACTACTATAGACACTGGAGATGCGGCTATGAATGTAGCTGAAGATGCAGCTGCTGCGAAGCGCACTGTACCTTTCGATACTCCGTTTACCTTAACATCAAAATCTGTCTGTGCCGTAGCTGCTACTCGTGAAGAACCTGTGCTTCCGGAGAAGTTAGCAAGCCAAGCTATAGTGCGCGGAGACTTAAATCGTATAACTTCTTGAGACGACGTTGTAGTTGATACAATGTAAGTCGTTAAGTCATATGATACACCCGCTGCTGCCAGGATATTAGGCAGTACAGGTGTTGGGCTCAAGTCACCATAGATAAACATGATGTCTGTATCGGCAAGCAAGCTTTCCGAGAAGACTACTGTCGTAATAGCTGTTACTGAGTAGGCAAGTCCTGGGAATTGGACTACGCCGTTGACAATTACTGTCAATCCGGTAAATTCTGTCACCCCGAAGAGGGTTGTCAGGTTAAAGGTAGTGTTAGACACTGTACCTTGGCTACCTGTAGCGATACCGAAGTTAAATGTGAGAGGAGCGCTGTTAGACGGGTTAACAAACCCACCAGCAGCTGCTATAGCGCTGTTAGCGACGTTCTGAACCTGGCTTAGGTTGACACCATCCGTTCCTAGCACGCCTTGGGAGACATTAAGGATGCGGTGGCTGTTCATGTCCAGCTCAAACTGCATTTGGTTAGGAGCTACACCGTAACGGTCAACTTTCTTAGCTAACTCAGCTGCAATAAGAGTGAACTGGTCATTCAGCAGCTCCGTGGACTGGAATCCGCTGAGAACAGCTTGGGGGTTGTAGGTTGTACCCATCAGTTACTTACCATCTGAAGAAAAGTGGAATTCATAAGGGCCGTCTACCAAAAAGTAGACTTCCACAAAAAGATTATACAGAGTTATCATATAGTCTCAGAGCTGATAGGTAGGATACTAGTACTAAGGTAGGGTTCCTACCTTTCCTATCTACCTTAACTATTAAATTATTATGATAGAGTATCAGACAACAAGAATCAAGAAAAGTTCCGTAATATGTGTCAATGATGTATATAACTCTGACACTGATACTCATTTGTAAGGAGGAAGCACCCTACCTGAAAATTTATTGCGACTATTTTCTCGCGGCCTAAGAAGCCGCTGGCACACCCCCGTGCCCCCCCGCCCCCGCCCTCGCGCGATCACGCGCGCACGCGGTTTAGCTCGCACGCACGTGGGTCACAACGCGCGCGCGCCTTGGCGACTCCGAAGTGAGCACTCACTAACCACTGGATGGATATACAGTACTCTCGCAGCATCGCGCGTCCGTACGCGCGCCCGCGCGCCATGGAGGTACAGCTGCACGTCGCACATCATGGCGCACGCCCGCGCTACGTGCGCCCGCGCGCGGAGTAGCTCGTACCGTCGCTGTGCCTATGCCGCGCCCGCGCGCATGCGATCACGCGCGAACCAACCCCAGCCCGCTGCGCGATGCGCGCATCACGCGTTACGCGCGCATGTCGCGTAACAGCACGTGTGACCAGTCCGGACTAGCCGTTTTCGTCACTTTGTGCCCATTTGCGTCACATTGTGACCAATCGTGGATTACCATGCAAAAACCGTGCCAAGTCGAAAACTTCAATGAAATCAACGACTTACAGCCGAAAGCTCACTTGGCACGGCACTTGCAATGTAATTCCCGTCGCCGACCGGTTCGGCCCAAACGGATCACCCGATCATGCAAGTACATGTCACCCCCACGGCTCGCCGTGATGCGATGCACCAGTGGCACAAGCCACGCTACAAAACCACGAAAGCAGACTGCAAAGTCTACAATCGTGAGGAACTGATCGCCTTCGCTGCATCGCGAAAGCAATCGCTCTCGAAGTAGCACAGGCAAGGCGCACCATCGTGGTGCGTCTTACCTAGGCCACCGAAAGGAGTCTAGCCTCGCCCGAAAGGGACAGGACAAGCGTAACGCTGGAGCGCCCAGTATACGCATCGTAACCCACTAATGCGGAGAATGGCAATGGCTAAACTCTATCGCAAGAAGCGGGTCTCGAAGGGATACAACGTCCGCATGAGCGGAGACGTGAACAGGTACTCAAACTATGAGGCTGGACACGTGTTGTACCAGACGGACCACGCTCTACCGATGGATGCACCGCTGCACATGAAGCAAGGGTACTCTAAGTCCGCGAAGGAAGCAGACTTGGTGTGGATGGCAGACTTTCGACGCCTGTATAGGATAGGGCGAGTCAGTCCGCTCCCGAACTACCGATACATGGTACAAGGGATCACACCATTCCTCCTTTCCTCGAAGGCACAGTATCCCCTTGCCCGTGGACAGAAGGGCAGACTACCTCAACGTGAGAGGGAGAAGCAGAAGCAGATTGACAAACGATACGTGAAGCTAGCATTCGGCTAGCACGGGAGAGGGTAGTGCAGACTACCCTTATCTCCCGCTCCTAACCTGTCGCTATAGACAGGGAGAGGGTAAGCATGAGCGGAGGTAAGGCTAGTCTGGACTGCCCATACCGGGTAGTAGATTGGAGATGGACATGAACAACGCACAAGTAGTAGGTCGCAACGTCGCCTTCAAGGTAGAGGGAGACAAGCTCCTCATTGAGATTGATCTCAAGGCACAAGGCGTGGTCTCGAAATCGGGACTGAGCCAAGTGATTGCCACGACCAGTGGTAACCGGGCAATCTCCCACGGAGGGAAGGTGTTGAAGCTCGGCGTGAATGTGTTCACGGGCTGAGCGTGAACCATCTCGACGCGAGGGTGTGGATACCATGCTTCCGCGAGAGTAACAAACTCGTGGAAGTGTGGGCCAACACTGAGACAGGAGAACGAAGGAGACAAGGGAAAAGAGTAGGCAAGGATTGCCCGCTCGATTACTTCTACCGCAGGATCTATGTATTGGAAGGCAGGGTAGCGGTACTGAGGTACATGATGAATGTCATGGGCATGAGACTGTCAGATGCATATGAGATTGTGCATGTGGCTGAACACGGAGTGAAACGTGATGGATCGAAGCAAGTTCGGCAGCAGACTAGCCTTCTGCGTTGAGCACAACCATCTCACGCAGATAGGGTTAGAGATGGTGATGGATGCCTTCTCTACCACTGAGGTGCAGGAGATAGGCAGACACTTCAAGAATGCACGCATCATCCTCAAACAGGTGGAGGAGAGGCGAAGAATGCGAGGCAACCTGAACAAGTTCCTCGGAGGAGACAGTGAAGCGCCCGCAACTTAGGGCATGGGGATTCATTGCACTGGTACTGGCAAGCATGGCTATTCATGGGCTGCTGCAAATGTACCGTGCACACGGATGGAACAGGGATGTTCCGACATACACACACGAAGGAGAAGAGAATGTCTACTACGCTCGGAGACCTCATCGCTAAGTCACTGGATGAGGAGCAGCAAGAGATCAGAGATAGGGCAGAAGCCTATCAAGAACAGGTGCGTCGGCCTCTGGCAAAGAGACCCATTCTCAATGACGTTGCGGAGGTGATGGCACTGAGACAGCAGATCAAGGGGTTGCAGTATGATCTTGAGGACAGCCTTGCTAGCCTCAGGAACAGGGTTATCAATGACCCTGCACTGCATCACTGCCTGAAGTTGGATGTTAACAAGCTGATCAAGACAGTCAGCTAACAGTCAATCGGGGCGGAGAGGGGCGGAGTCCCTGCACTGTGTACTGACACGGATAACAATTCCGATTGTCACACACTAGCATACTCTCCCTCTCCGCTCCGACCTACTGTGTACATACGTCAGCACTGGCACACCCTAGGCTAGGGTCTGTGGTGGCTGAGTGCTGACTAGGCTAGGCATAATGGCAGAATGGGGTCAGCCCTCCACTGTACTGAACCTATGCCAGTGACTGACGTATGTGCAGAGGAGACGAGTAATGGAGGACGTGATGATGACTGAAGTCCCAACATGGGTGTTGTACATCCTCCTTGTTACGGCAGGGATAGGAGCACACTACCTGTTGTTCGATATCTTCTGGTGGTTCGACCATCCTGATAAGAGGAGAGACGAATGAGCACAAACAATTGCACCCACTACAAGCAGGATGTACACCTCAGTGTGTACCACCAAGCTAAGTACTGTGGTGGATGTGGACACTGGTTGCTACCACGATGCAGTTCACCAACGTGTGTGTACTGCATGGATAGACCACGCAGAGCAGAGGTGAAGAGAGATGAAAAGGTACGTCAAGTCGGGCCTATTGAGGGACATCCGTGAGGTAACATACATACTGATACTGTGTGCTGGTATCTCAGCATACTTGTACGGTATGGGTGTAGTGTTGTACTGGGCATATGTGTACATGACACACTAGTCCAGACTATTCGCGTGGCCTGAATAAGGAAGTCAGTGTACCTATGCGCTGACCCACGAGTAGTCTGGACTAGTCTGTCCCACAACGGAGGCATGTATGTGAAGCAAGTGAGAGTGGTGCTCGAACAGGGCTGGGTATGGATACGCATGACCAAGGAGGATGACACTACCAGAAAGGTGGGACCATTCCTCTTCAGTGATGCGAGTCAAGCAGTCAACGTGGCTGGAGTACTAGCCAACATGGAAAACTGTGAGTACCTAGTAGATGATGACATCATCGAGCAAGTCTTAATCATGGTACGGCACTGACCATGACTAGACCACGAGTGTGTACCAAGTGCCATCAACCACGCTCATACGTTAGCATTAACGGTGAGTGTTCAGCCTGTTGGGAGGAGAGAATTAGTCTACGGTTTCGCCGGGCTAGTCTGGACTACCCCCCCTACAGCCCCCAACCTACAGTCCAGACTTCGGGCAACCGACCCGGCATGTTACAAGAGGAGAAGCGTGATGATTCAGACGATAGTGTTGGCACTGATCCTAAGTTACCCCTCAGCAGAGGGCCATGACTTGTTGGATCTGGCGGTACAGCCTCACATGTACCATACAATGGACTCCTGTATCGCAGCAGGCAAGGCTGCTAAGGAGAAAGAAGGGTCCAACGTGAAGGGTTGGGTCTGCATGTACACCACGGAGAAAGGAACCCCGACATGAGCTACGATCCACAAAAGGTAACGATGAGGCAGACGGCAGACACTGCGATCAATGCTCATCGTAAGACAGGACAGGTCAAGAACGAACTGTTCTGGCACGCACGACGGTGCATCAAGGAGAAGGCAGACAACCTGGCTGATGGGTTGCAACTGTTCCTCTCCAAGTGTGCTGAAGAGGAGCGATGGATGACCAGCAAGGAGGCTGGCCCGATGCACGAGGAGAGTGTGCCTGAGCTGTGGCAGCAAGGCAAGTCGGACATCAAGCGTGCCATTGAGAAGGGCATCAGCCCTCTTGACTACCCTTCCTACTCTGCACTGCGAGAGGCCAAGGGTAAGGCTGGCAAGGCTGCCAAGGCAGCAGACAAGGCCACGTCACCCGAGGTTACTGCCAAGGGTACTACCACCACCACGGTAGAGCAGGCGTTGGCTGAGGGTACGGTAGTGGATGCGAAGAACACGACGATGTGTCCCGAGGATCTGCTGCCCGTGATTGCATTGCTTGCGCCGCTGACTGAGCTGGCTCGCAAGCGTGCTGTTCAGAAGCTGATTCAAATTGCAACAGTTGCACAGCGTGACTACCTCGGTAGTGTCAAGGCTGGTCAACAACGGAGGTCGGCGTGATTGAGATTGACATGAACGACATCGAAAAGACTATCGCTCAAGACGGTGATAGTGAGAAGCAATCGTTGGTCTATGCTTGGAGCAGAGGACAGTTGAAGTTGCGACGTAAGCAACTCACCTCCCTCGGTAACAAGTCGAAGAGGCTGGCTGTCAAGGCTGCCCTGTACACAGGGAGAGCGGCACTGGCTGCACACAGCGCACATGCTGCAAGCGTGGTCGCTAAGATGGAAGGTCTCGTTAACAAACTGGAGAAGATCAATGAAGGCTCTGCTCCGAAGGTACAGTAGCTCACCCGTGGTGGGCTGGCTGGCCGTCATGGTACAGATGACCGTTGCTGTGCTTGTTGCACTTACTCTGATGCTGGGTGTCGGGTATGTGTTTCATGTACCAGTACCGTTCATCCTCATGACGGTATGTAGTTAGGAGGTGTGACAATGAAAGGGTTTCTCTCTGTCATTGGATACATCATGGTTCAACTTCTCAAAGCAGCGGCATACGCACTGATTGTTGTGTTGATATATGTAGCAGGACTCTCGTTCCTCGCATACTACACTGACAGGTTGGTGGTACCGCAAGGAGTTACGAATGAGCAAGCGAAGAAGCAAAGCACGTACCCCACGACAGGCACCGAGTGTTTCCAAGCCTGTGTCCGTACGTCCGATCGTGGTTTCGAGTGTCAAGGTCCCTGTATTGACCCGTAAAGTGGATGTGTATACTCGCAATGAGTCTGCATATCTGTACGCCTTGGTTGCTGTGATCGTGGTTGGATGCACTGCATTCATCACGCATCACCTCAACTACTGGAGTTTCTAACTCCACATCGGGTGTTCCACACTAGGCTAGCTATGTGTTACGGCTAGCCTAGTCCGGACTATCCAGTGTGCGGGTGTCCCGGTCGCTGAAAGGACTTAGATCCTAGTACCGGCTGTTAGATTAATAGGGAACAACATGTGGGGTGGGCTTCACATGGTGCAGCCGCAAACGCTGCCTTGTCCCAACGGGCATGACTAGGACACATAAGCCTAGGGTGCCGTGATACTGACGCTGCCAACCTGGACATTAGGTAGAAAGGTTGGATGAACCTTAGGTGTCCGTAAGTGATGGGCTATCACAGTATCAAGGGCTGTTTACTAAACCAAGTTGGAGTATCAAATGAAAGAGTTGTTATCATGGCTGCGCGCTGCCTTCCGAGGCACGTGTCTCGCCATGTTCTTGGTCTTTCTTTTCTGCTTCGCATTGTTGGGCCTCTATACTGCGGTTAACTTCGCACTAGAGGTCAATGCAGAGAAGTGTGCAGCTATCACAGAGCACGTTTCCCTGTGTCTCATCGACGCACGCGAGGCGATGAAGGACATGACTGATGGCACTGTATACCGCATGTAGGCACGACCGTTGGGGGAAGGAGTACGCCCCAGCCCTGCCGTCAAGCAGGGTGCCCAATACATTAGCTATTGTGGAAGCATGTCAATTGAAAGGGCACTAGCCATACGATACATGACTGGTTGGATTCCGCTGGTCGAGTGTGGTGTCACTGAGTAGAGAGACGGCGAGATACCTTAGCGACGCAAGAGCAGTGATGGTGGCTAGTCCGGACTATCGGGCTGGCTTAATTGTAATGCTGAAAGGAGGTGCTTTATGCGGGTGAACAATAGTGTTACCCCGTTAAGAACACCACCACCCAAGGCCAATAGGATGCATCCTGAAAAGGATACAGCATTAAGGTGGCGTGGTGTTCCTGCCAGCAGCGTTGTGGATGGAGGCGGAGGGTTGTTGTTGGTCCCTCGTCACTTCATGTACGACAACACTGGCAAGCAGCTGGACTCCAGTCTAGTTGCGTCCCTACTAGCGAGGATGAGCTTGCTCGAAAAGCAGGTTCAGGACTTGCGGTCGGGTGCTCCTGTCGAGAAGTCGGATCGACCTATGACTCCGGCCAAGGCGAAGGAGCAGAGCAAGGCACACATTGCAGTCTCAGTACCAGGGAATGAAGCCGAGGTGTTGACCATCTCGGACGTTACCCCGGTGGCGAAGGCAGAGACTGTATTGCTATTGCCTGCTCCTTCAAAGATGACGTTGGTTCCACCCCTCCAAACGGTGGCTGCCAACGAGGAGATCGTGATTGCCCCCAATGTGGCGCTGTTACCAGCAGCGAAGGCAGAGGTGGCAGAGGATGTCTACACGACCTGGCTTAGTAAGCAGTTCGGATGGACGGAGAAAGAAATGTTCCACATTCTGGACGGTGTATACCAGATGCGGAATGAGAGCGCTCTCAAAGTACACGGAATGACGTATAACGATATCCGACTGAAGCGTGCTATTGCTAAGCACCATATGGTAGTCCCTGGTATGGACGCCTACTATGCTTCTGAGGATACGAAGTACATTGAGTGGTTGGCCCAGTCCCATCAGGCGAAGCCGACTCAACTCAGTGTTCGTGCCTTCTTGCAGAAGTATCTGAAGCAAGAGCACCGTGCCTACCGACGGGGGATGGCCTTCACTCCCGAGGCGTTCAGGGTACGAGAGGCACGACGTAACACAGTGCGTAAGCATGACATCCTCAGCCGCCTTGAGGGTGCCAAGTTCGGGCAAGCTGTGAAGTTTGCCACGGTGGACGCACTGGCGCATGACCCTGTAGTACCACGTACCTCGGCTGCTCAGCTGAGCGCGTTAGGTATGGCTGTCCGTGATACTGCCGACCGTTTA
>Ga0315273_10011836_pt1 | contig 11167 bp, 10 predicted proteins | sample YL17G02_0_MG_FD_205753 | JGI IMG/M metagenome (GOLD analysis project Ga0315273, IMG submission 205753) | Sediment microbial communities from Yellowstone Lake, YNP, Wyoming, USA - YL17G02_0 | ecosystem: Environmental > Aquatic > Freshwater > Lake > Sediment | place: USA: Wyoming | collected...
CTGCTTTTAGTTTATTTTCAGTTGTAGAATCGCTGATCAGGGTAAATGTTCCAGTAAAGCTTCCGGTGTTTGGTGCAGTCTCAGTTAGAGTAAATTCAGAAATGTATTCTTTTACAAATAGAGTTAAAAAATCTCGAGTATACATTTGCACTGTTGTGGTGTCTATTTTATTTTTGTCTATATTTGAGAATTTTTCATTGAGATTAATTTTGATTGTATCACCGATATTAAACTTGTAATCTTGGTGGGACAAGGCTATTGATTTGGTAAAGATGCCAGTAGTATCACCAGTTTCAGCAAGGATGATTGTTTTTTGTTCTGCGCCAGTTGTCAAAGTAGCAGTTATTTTTTGGATGCCACTTGCAATATCAGTAAATTCAGAGTTGAAAGAATCATCAATGGAGATTTTTATTGGAAGAGAGTTTAACGTATAGTTTAGCTGATTAAAAGAGACAACTGGTGTTGCAAAAGCATCATTGATGGAAATTGTACTAGATAGAATCACCAGTGCAAATAAAAATACGAGTTTCTTCAATAATTCTTTGAAATTTCTAGAAACTTAAGGATTTAGAAAATAAAAAGAATTTAGAAAATAATTGGTTGACTAAAAGTTTAACATACTTTATCGATTGTACCCGCGTAGAGGTTTTTAATTTTGCCCGTGATTTTGCCGCAGTTGTGGATTGTACCATTATTATTCACAGCGCCACCTTTTGATATTTTAATACTACCAGTGTTGGTTATGGTTCCACCGCCGTTGTCGATGGCTCCATTGTTGATGAGAGTACTTGAGTTGGTGAGGATAGCATCATATCCAATGTTGATGATGCCATAGTTGATGAGTGTATCTGAGTTAGTGAAAGAGCCACCGAAGGATATAGAGATGCCACAGTTGGAACAGTTGTTGATGGTACCGCTATTGGTGAGGATACCGCCGAAGTTGGAGATTACACCAGAGTTGATGCCACCATCGGAGATGTTGTTGATGGTACCGCTATTGGTGAGGATACCTCTATTGTATACAAAGCCTATGTTGTTGATAGTACCACCATTATCAACTATTATGGTCACACCAGGATCAATGGTAAGTATAACCCCAGTGTTAACAACCCAAGTCTCTGTCGCTGCAATGGTTTCAGATGTAGTAATTGTAGTATTTACGGTAAATGTCTGAGAGGTTGCATGTGCATCTTGAACTGAAAAACAAAGTAGTATAGTCATGGCAATTATCGGAATTAATAATATTTTTGTCATTATTATTTAGAATCAAGAGTGTAATTAACTGTTTAAAAGTGTAACATTTTAGAACTTGTATTTATCGCAATTACCTGCAATAGTTTATTCAACCCACATCTCTCGATTTTTCATTGTTCCACCTTTTCAATTATCTCAAATTCATTCTGAAATTAATTGAAACCTTCATTCTAGTTTGTCCGGCAACTTAATCCACCATTACAGGTAGTTCCGGGCCCACAGCCATCATTACCACAACAAGTCCAGTCTGATGGTCTGTAATGATAGTCTGGTCCACCTGAACCAAACGGCCCACCACCATCAGGCCCTGGACAAACAATCATCTGTTTCCCATCCCAAAATGGGCACAATGATGGACATGCCGTCTCATCTAATTCTGCACCCACATCTTCTCCATGATTAGTACCTATTGGAGCGGGTTTATCGTAATCATCTGATGCACGTTGTGTTTCGGCATTGACTGTAGTCAAATATGCAATTGCTTGAGATAGAGTCAGACCTACAAGTTTCAAATGTACATCCGCAAATTTTTCCTTGATTATATTCACATGTCCTTGCTCATGGGCTCTTGTGGCAAGCAGAAAGCGTGTCCATTCATCATCAACGCATTGATCATGAGAATCTAAGTAAATGGTCTAATTCCCCATTTATTTTGGATCTTGATTTTGGACAACAAAAAGAGTTTAGAATTTAATCGTCACTATATGTTTTAACATTAACTATAATGGGTTCTGTAGGGTTATCGAGTCCTGTCTATTATTTCTTGATCAAGATTTTGTAAGATTTTTCCATGCTTAGAATTTTAACATTAACACCTTTAAACAGAAACTCTAATTTGAAATACAATGAAATCCAAAACACCTTTAGAGGTCAGAGGCACAAAGGATGATTTTATTCCATTCTACACTAGTCTTGATTCAGACAGCAAGTTATACAAATCAATCACAGACACGATTAATCTGATCAAAAAGGATCCTACACGAGGAGATCATGTGGCTCATAACAAAATTCCATCGCATTACATCAAAAAATACAATATAAAGACACTCTTTAGAATTGAATTAATTGATTACTGGCGCTTGTTGTATTCCATGCAAACCTTTGATGACATTGGCATGGGTATTCTTGTACTGGATGCACTGGATCATGAAAAATATAACAAAAGATTTGGGTACAAGAGTTAATCTCCTAATAATGAATAAATTTGTTAGATACAAATTTGTTATATACTAGATTGTACTATTGTGTGTTATGACCAGTGTTTTAGATAAAGGACATGATCCACGCTTGGCCAGTATAGAGATGGTGGAGGACATTCTAAAAGAACGTCACGAATTTGCATCAAAAAGTGCCTTACAGAGAGCCCTACCTAGAACAATACAGACCCAGACATTTAACAGAATTCTGGAATATTTGGAAAAATCACAGAAGATCATATTCACAAAGGATCGTGTAGTCGTATGGATATTTTCCTCTGATCCTAAACTAAAAAAAGTATGGAAAGAATCAGTCCAGTTGTAATTGTTAATGTGGAACAAGGTTTACACATAGGATCACTCAAAATTTCAAATCTTTTGTGACTGAATCTGGACTTTTTATCCTTCTTTTGACTACCTTTTCCTAAATTTTAAATAAAATTTTACTGTGTTGAGAAATATTTTCTCAGTTTATGCCTAGAAATTTACCTCTATTGATAACTCGATACATTCTGATTTTGCTTTTAAGAATCAATATCATCCTTAAATGATTCTTTTTGTGCAGATTATCATGCTTGCATACGAACTATTTTTGATTAATAAAAAATCTGCTGCATCAATCCATATGGCTGAAGTGAATGCACCTGCAACAAACACTACAGTTATCACTACAAGTCCTAATAGAATTATTTTACTTGTCATTGTTTGCGAAACTTTTTTTTTTGATTATTAAATGGCATTAACTGTAACATTATTTTGTGACATACATATCACAATTACAGGTAACTATGTGAGTGTCCTCATTATCATACCATATTTTATTTCATAACGAAGTCTGTGATTGATTGAGTTTTTTTGAGAAAACACTAGGAGAAAAACTATCTAATGCAATCCTATCTTGACTATAGTCGTACTGCCTGATACCACTGGAACAAATTCAAATCCTCCGTTTGTAGTTGTGATGGTACTAAATCCTGCAGGCAAAATTGCTGCGTTGATTTGTGCAAGCACTATATCTGGAATTAATCCGCTATGAGTCGTGGTTCCAGTAGAATCAGTTACTTGCACATTTGCTTGTGCAGTGAGTAACTCAAATGTAAATACAACAGCACCATTCACTCCTGTCTCACCTGCATCTTTGATACCGTTGCTGTTAGCATCATTAAACACATCAAAGAGTATTGTTCCCTGGTCTGCTGGAGTTACTGGTTTTAGTGCAAAGTTTACAGTTGTGGTACTACCTAGAGTGAGAGTTGGGAAACTATAGCTAGTTGTAGATGGAATGTGTCCTGCTGGAATTGGGGATGCTTGCACTAGTACAACATCAGGCAAAATGCTAGTTGCAGTATAAACTCCGTTAACGTTAGTAGTTACAGTAGTTTGAGTTAATGTAAGGAAATCTACAACAAACACCTGAACTCCTGACAATCCACTTTCGCCTACATCTTGTACTCCGTTGTTATTTGTATCCTCAAATACAGTTCCATTGACTGTTGCCCTATTTGGTGGAGTAATTGGAGTCATTGGGAAATCCACTATGGTAGTCGAATTGACAGTTGCTGCTAGATTGGAATATGAATTAAATCCAGTTGATGGCAAGTGATTTGTAGGAACTGGTGCTGCTTGCACCAGTATTGTACCAGGTGCTACACTAGTAAAGAGAAAAGTACCATCCACATCAGTAGTTTGATCTGACAATCTGTTACCATTGCCATCTACTAGAATCATTGTCCTGTCTGCTATTCCCAATTCATCAATACCTTGTGTGCCATCCCCATCAGTATCTGTAAATACAGTTCCAAAGACGGTTGCAGTTACGCCATAATCCAAAGTTAGAGTTAGACGATTTGTGTTGCTGATTTTCCATGTAAAAGTAGCTGGTGATGCGTCAACATTTCCTGCAGCATCCAGAGATCTTACCATAAAGACATGTGTAATACTTTTTTCCAAGTTGTTGTAGGTCACAGGGCTAGTACATGTATTCCATGATCCAGTATCAAGGAAGCATTGAAAACCGGTTACTCCAATATTATCAGAACCTCCAAAGAAAAACTTGGCGGAAGTTGATACTGTCTTTGATCCATTTTTTAATTTCAGGTTTTTACCATCAAATGCTCCAGTTATCTGGGTATCTGGATTTGTTGTATCACAGACAATGTTGTTAATTGGAGTTCCTGTAAATGTTCCAGAATTATTGATAGTGCCACCACACTTGTTGTTTATTGTACCGTTGTTGGTGATGCTGATAGAGTTGGTGATAAGCGCGCCAGAGTTGTTTGTAATGAGACCGTTGTTGGTGATTGTATTAGAGATAATGAAACCGCTGTTGGTGATGATGGCGCCAAAGTTGTTGGCAATAGTGCCAGCAGAGTCGATGCCTGTGCCGCTAGGATTGGATACTGTAATGGTGCCGTTGTTTGTGATGAGGGTACCGGTGAAATTGCGGATGCCGATGCCGGCAGTATTGGATATTGTTATGATACCGCCAAAGTTGTTGGTGAAGGTGCCTTCGTTGAAGATGCCGGTGCCGCCAGAATTAGATACTGTGATGGTGCCGGAGTTGGTGAAGATAGATTCGTTGAAGATGCCGGTGTTGTTGGTATTTGATACTGTAATGAGGCCGCCAGAGTTGTTGGTGATGGTGCCAGATTCGTTACGGATACCCACGTTGCCAGTATTGGATATTGTTATGGTGCCGGAGTTGGTGATGGTGCCGAAGTTTTTGATGCCGGTAAGACCAGTATGGGATACTGTGATGAGACCGCCGGAGTTGTTGATGGTGCCGCCGCCGTTGTTTTGGATGCCGACGCTGCTGTCAGTATTGGATATTGTTATGGTGCCGGAGTTTTTGATGGTGCCGGAGTTTTTGATGCCGGTGCCAAAGTTGTTGGATACTGTAATGAGACCGCCGGAGTTGTTGGTGAGGGTGCCTTCGTTGAAGATGCCGGTGCCAAAGTTGTTGGATATTGTTATGGTGCCGGAGTTGGTGAGGGTGTTTGAGTTGATGATGCCGATGCTAAAAGTGCCAGAATTAGATACTGTAATGAGACCGCCGGAGTTGTTGTTGAGGGTGCCGGTGTTGTCGATGCCAGTGCTGGAGCTAGTGCCGAAGCTAGTATTGGATACTGTAATGGTGCCGGAGTTGGTGAGGGTGTCCTTGTTGACGATGCCAGTGCTGGAGCTAGTATTGGATAATGTAATGAGACCGCCGGAGTTGTTGGTGAGAGTGCTTCCGGAATCGTTGTAGATGCCGTAGCTACCAACACCTGTATTAGATATTGTTATGGTGCCGGAGTTGGTGAAGGTGCCGGAGCTGTTGATGCCTGCTCCACCTGTATTAGATACTGTAATGGTGCCGGAGTTGTTGAAGGTGTCCTTGTTGACGATGCCGGTGCCGGCAGTATTGGATACTATGATGATACCGCCGGAGTTGTTGTTGAAGGTGCCGGCGTTGGCGAAGGTGTCGTTGTTGACGATGCCGTTGCCGCCAGTATTGGATATTGTTATGATACCACCAGAGTTGTTGTTGAAGGTGCCGGCGTTGGTGATGCCGGTGCCGACAGCGTTGGATACTGTAATGGTGCCGCTGTTGTTGGTGAGGGTGTCAGATTCGATCCTGATACCATTGTTGCCAGTATTGGATATTGTTATGGTGCCGGAGTTGGTGATGATGGAGCCGGAGTTGGCGTAGATGCCGATGGTAGAACCACCCGTATTGGATACTGTAATGAGACCGCCAGAATTGTTGGTGAAGGTGCCTTCGTTGTAGATGCCGACGCCGTTGGCGCCAGTATTGGATACTGTAATGGTACCGTTGTTGGTGATGGTGCCGCTGGGGTTGTAGATGCCGGCGTTGTTGGTATTGGATACTGTAATGAGACCGCCAGAGTTGTTGGTGATGGTGCCGGAGTTGGTGATGCCGGTGCCGACAGCGTTGGATATTACAATGGTGCCGGAGTTGGTGATGGTGCCGGAGTTGGTGATGGTGCCGGAGTTGAGGATACCTTCGCCACTAGTATTGGATACTGTTATGGTACCGTTGTTGGTGATGGTGCCACCCGCGCTGTTGGTGATGCCGATGCCGCTAGTGTTTGATACTGTGATGAGGCCGCCGGAGTCGTTGGTGATGGTGCCGGAGTTGTTGGCGATGCCGATGCCGCTAGTGTTTGATACTGTTATGGTGCCGGAGTTGGTGATGGTGCCACCCGCGCTGTTGGTGATGCCGGTGCCGCTAGTTTTTGATACTGTGATGAGGCCGCCGGAGTCGTTGGTGATGGTGCCGGAGTTGTTGATGCCGGTAAGACCAGTATTGGATATTGTAATTATACCACCAGAGTTGTTGGTGATGGTGCCGGGGTTGTTGACGATGCCAAAGCTGGCGCCAGTATTGGATATTGTTATGATGCCGGAGTTGGTGAGGGTGCCGGAGTTGTTGGCGATGCCGATGCCGCTAGTGTTTGATACTGTTATGGTGCCGGAGTTGGTGATGGTGCCGGGGTTGGTGATGCCGGTGCCGACAGCGTTGGATATTACAATGGTGCCGGAGTTGGTGATGCTGGCGCCGGGGTTGTTGAGAATACTAGTAGATACTGTGACTGTAATTCCAGCCGGAATGATCTTGTCATCAGAGGCTAATGGAACTAATGTAGTATCCCAAGTTGCCGCAGTATTCCAGTCCCCATCTGCTACAGCTGTAACTGTAGCAGCGTGTGCATCTGGAATGGCAAATACAGATAATGCAAAAATCAGAGCAAAAACAGAGAGATAGAAAATACTTTTCACTAAACATGTCACAAAAAGAAGTTAATTAAAGTAATCGTATTGTAATTTCTAAATGTTACACTAACTAGAGATGCATAGTAATTAGGTAGAATTGAATTTCTGAAATCAAAAACCAGGATTCAAAATCAGAGTTTAGGAAATCAAACAGAGTTTAGCAGAATATTGTATTGAAAAGTTTAAGGTATTTTAGATTTAGCTCTGATTTTTAACTTTTTTTTAACCGATCCCATTTGTTTTTCTGATTTATCCAGTCTTCTATCATTTCCACCTGCTCTTTTTCTGACTTTGCTGATCTTTCTTGTTGCTCGTGTTGTTTGTTACTTGATTTTGCCACAATTTTTCTAAATTTTTAAGCAAATTTAAGATCATGTGTGTTTTCCAAAAAACACATGTAATTTATGCTCAAATCTCAGAGTTTGGGAAATCAAAAAGTTAATGTCTTGTTCATTAACGTTTATGCGTTCCAAGTGTACAAGATTTACAAAGATCATAATCTAGATTTGATATAGTTTTAGTGCACCCGCATTCACATGAACACTTTTTTTGCAAATTTTCTTCTGTCTGTTTTCCATATGTGCCAGAAAGTAATTCATCACTCATTCTATCTAGATGCATGGCAATATACGACGAATTATTTGGACTAATCATGGTTTTATTTCGTAAAACTATTAGAAAAACATTTCATGCAATTAAAAGAGGTTGTAAAGAGAGGTCAGGAAATGATATGAAAATAGGAGATAAGCAAACCAAGTTTTGTGAAAAATGTAAAACTGACCAAAAATTTGAGGTCTCTGAGATAAGTGACTATGGTGAAGTTTTTGGCAGGTGTGATAAATGCAACAACTCTATGAAATTATGATTCTCAAAATATTATAATTGTAGGAAAGGAGGTTAGAATTTAATTTTGATAAACGTTTTTAATGTCAAATTAAAAATTGGCTTTATGAGATTCTTTACCAAAGATAGAGTCATCATAGAAACTAAATGTAGAGAATGTGGCATGGAATTTTCAGAATCAGAAAGAATGCTTCGCCACATGATTAAAGCACACACAAAGAAAAAACCTAGTTGTAACTGCTGAAATTGAATCAAAAAGAGATTAGAATTTAATTTTTATCCGCGCTGTCATTATTTTTCTAATTTTACATAGTTCATTGAGATTAATTTCAATACACTATGTATCTTCATTATTTTCTACCCAACAATCGCATTGCGTCCAAGTACAATTAGGACAATTATACGGTGTATCACTGATTCTGCATTCTGAAGGAAGACAATTACAACGTGAACATCTAATTTCCATCTATGTTTAGAAAGCATGTCTTGAATATATTTACATTTTAGAACAAATGTCAATAATTCTCTAAATTTTTTATAATTTTAAGGATTTAGCAACAAAAAGTAATGACAAGAGCATATGAACAAATTATATCACTATAATCACAGTTGTCTCTTCAAATGCTCATAATTTTAGATTCTTTATTATGGTACTTTTGTGAGAGATGATTTTCCCAGGATTTAATATATTCTCAGGATCAAACTGACTTTTTAATTCCTTAAAAATTCTATAATTTACTTGACCGTACTGTTTTTTGACATATTCTGATCTGGCCAATCCATCTCCATGCTCACCAGTGATGGTTCCCCCAAGTTTAATGACTTTGTCAAAATATTCTTCTGCAATCTCTTTGATCTTAATCTTTTTCCCTTTTGAGATTAATCGGAGGTGGATATTTCCATTACCTGCATGTCCGTATGTGACTGACTTGGTGTGAAATTTTTGATTTATTTTATCAATTATTGAAAATAATTCTGGAAGATATTTGACTGGAACTGTTGCATCCTCAATTACATGAGGAGTTTTATTTTTAATGGATTTTAGGCCATAATACAATGAAGAATCTCTGAATTTCCACCACCGTTGAATCTCTGAATCATTTTTGATGATTTTTGCAATATTTCCTGTAGCTGTTTTTTTCAGTCTTTTTTGAATATTTTCCATTTCAGAATCATATTCCACAAAAAGCAAGCAATTGGTTTTTCTATTGAATTTGTAATTGATGTGTTTCATGATTGTTTTATCCAGAAACTCTACTGCGGATGGTAAGGTGGTTAAAATTTCGGCACAGTTCTGCGCAGCAGTATTTTCAGAGGAATATTCTATTACAAAAAGCACTCTCTTTTTTGGAATATCTTTAATTCTCAGCTTTGCTGACAAAATTATTCCCAAAGTTCCTTCAGAGCCGACAATTGCTTTGTGTGTGTCTTTGATTGAATTAATTGAATCTAGCCTGTATCCTGAAGAATTTTTTGTGACTTTGGGAAATTTTTCAAGCTCTAACTTTTTTGTTAATTTAAAAATTTTTGCGCCTATTTTTTTATTTTTTGGCAGTGTTGTTTTCTGGCCATTGCCATCAATAAAAGTAATTTTTTCGATATTATCAATGACACTTCCATATTTCAAACTTTTACTTCCAGAGGAGTTATTGCCAATCATTCCCCCAATGCAACAGTATGGGCCAATAGAAGGATTGGGTGGAAAAAACTTGCCGATTTTTTTTAATGTCTGATCTAGTTTGCCTTTGGTTGTACCTGACCCTACGGTGACATAATTATTTTCAATTTTTATTAAATCAAAAAATTTTAAATCTAGGATAATTCCAGTGTTTAGGGAATTTCCAACCAATCCTGTGCCTGCACCTCTTGCAGTAACTGATATTTTGTATTTTTTTGCAATTTTAACTATATTAATTACATCTTTTTCACTTTTTGGAACTATTACCACCTTAGGAATAATCTGATACGAGCTTGCATCTACTGAATAATAACGTAGAGTATCTTTGTCCCAAAATATATCTCCTGAAATAATATTTTCTAGTGATTTTGTAATTTCTGAAATTTTCATAGAATGATTTAATTGAATTTTCTGTTAACTTAAGTTTTCAGGAAATCATAGAGTGGGGAATTTAGAAAAAAAGAAAAACGATATGTACACTAGTTGTTTCTTGGTGTAAATACGCTTATCCAGGATTGGATTATGTTTTTGTTTAAATCTGTAAATGCCTTGGTATTGTCGTTAAGTGTCTTGATATTTTGTTTTGTTGCATCAAGAGCTGTTTGAACTATTTGGTTTTGTACAGAATACACCTTGTTGATTCCATCATTTGTTTCTCTGATGGCATTTAGTGCTACATCAGGAATGTTTGCACTAATTCCTGCCTTGTTTACAATTTCTTTCTGTATTGATATTACAGATTTCATTGTATTTTCACAGGTTTGGATGCATTGTTGTTGCAAGTCGGTAATAGATTGGTGGTATTTTGGTATTTCTCGGTTTATAGTAGCAAAACTGCTATTGACGTTTTGCTCGTACATACCAAAGACATCTTTTGTATCTAGAGTTTTACTCATGTTCAAGTCTAGTTATCGGGTTATATATACTATTGGTAATTATTGGTAGTAGTTGGTAATCATTGGGTGTAAATGCCATCTTACCTTTTTTGTTCCTGATTGATAATTTTCAAAATCAGTGTTGTTTTTAACAATACCTGTGATTATGATTTTAATATTTAGGAATTAGCAGAAGATTTTGCATTCCATTCTTTGGACCATTTTCTCATCAGGTAAGCTGTGATTGGTATTTCAATTACCATGATAACTATCACATTATATGGATACCTCAGAGTTTCATCAACTGAGAATCCCAATAAGAATCCTGCAAGAATTCCACACCAGAAACGAAATTTTTCTATTCGATAAGCTGCCCATAAATCAACGATTGGAATCACGGCAAGAATTGTTTGAAAATAGATAATGACAAATTTTTTTAGCTGCCATCTAATTCATCTTCTCAATTTGTACTAACCAAAGTTTTTAGAATATAAGAAAGAAAAGAGTTTAGAGCGTTTTCCACGAATTTAATCAGTATACCGCCA
>Ga0315273_10011837_pt1 | contig 11167 bp, 7 predicted proteins | sample YL17G02_0_MG_FD_205753 | JGI IMG/M metagenome (GOLD analysis project Ga0315273, IMG submission 205753) | Sediment microbial communities from Yellowstone Lake, YNP, Wyoming, USA - YL17G02_0 | ecosystem: Environmental > Aquatic > Freshwater > Lake > Sediment | place: USA: Wyoming | collected...
CCATGCCGAACTCGGTTTGGCCAAGTCTGATCACTTACGACGCGAAGAGCCCAGACACGAAATATCCCCCAATCGAGCAATTGCGCCCGCCCAAGGGGGCGCCCAACGTCCTGATCGTCTTGATCGACGACGCCGGGTTCGGTTCGGCAAGCGCCTTCGGCGGTCCCTGCCAGACGTCGACCGCTGAAAGGCTGGCGGCGTCCGGGCTGAAGTACAACCGCTTCCATACCACCGCCCTCTCCTCGCCGACCCGCCAGGCCTTGCCCACCGGGCGTAACCACCACTCCGCCGGCATGGGTAACATCACCGAGATCGCCAGCGGCGCTCCGGGCTACAGCTCGGTGCTGCCAAATTCCATGTCACCACTCGCCCGGACGCTCGTGCTCAACGGCTACTCCACCGCCCAGTTCGGCAAGTGCCACGAAGTTCCGGTCTGGCAGACGAGTCCTGCCGGGCCCTTCGACTCCTGGCCCACGGGCGGCGGCGGCTTCGAGTACTTCTACGGCTTCATCGGCGGCGAGGCGAACCAGTGGTACCCGACTCTCTTCGAGGGGACCACACCGGTCGAGTTGAAGAAGACGCCCGAGCAAGGCTATCACCTCGTGGCGGACATGACCGACAAGGCCCTCAAATGGATCGGGCAGCAGAAGGCGCTCACGCCGGACAAGCCCTTCTTCATCTACTTCGCCCCCGGCGCCACGCATGCGCCCCACCATGTGCCCAAGGAATGGGCCGACAAGTACAAGGGCAAGTTCGACCAGGGCTGGGACAAGCTGCGCGAGGAGATCTTTGCCCGCCAGAAGAAGCTTGGGGTCATCCCGGCCGACTGCCAACTCACCGCCCGCCCCAAGGAGATCCCTTCGTGGGATGAGATGCCGGAGGCGATGAAACCCGTCCTGCGCCGCCAGATGGAGGTGTATGCGGGGTACATGGAGTACACCGACCACCACGTCGGTCGTATCGTGGACAACCTGCAGAAGCTGAACATCCTCGACGACACGCTCATCTACTACATCGTCGGCGACAACGGCGCCTCGGCCGAGGGCACGTTGAATGGCGCGTACAACGAGATGGCCAACTTCAACGGCCTGGCGGCCCTGGAGACGCCGGAGTTCCTCATGGCGCGGCTCGACAAGCTCGGCGGGCCGGAATCCTACAACCACTACGCGGTGGGATGGGCACATGCCCTGGACACGCCCTACCAGTGGACCAAGCAGGTCGCCTCTCACTGGGGCGGGACGCGAAACGGCACCGTTGTTTACTGGCCCAAGGGGATCAAGGCCAGGGGCGAGATCCGCACGCAGTTCCACCACGTCATAGACGTGGCGCCGACCGTCCTCGATGTGGCCGGTCTCCCGCAGCCTGAGTCGGTGAACGGCATCCGGCAGGACCCGATCGAGGGTGTCAGCATGCGCTACTCCTTCGATGACGCCAAGGCCGCCGAACGGCATGAGACGCAATACTTCGAAATCTTCGGCAACCGCGGCATCTATTACAAGGGCTGGACCGCGGTGACGAAGCACCGGACACCCTGGCTGCTGATCGGCGCGAAGACGGTGGCCTTCGATGACGACGTCTGGGAGCTCTACTCGGACAAAGACTGGAGCCAGGCGAACAATCTCGCCCAGCAGATGCCGGAGAAGCTCCACGAACTGCAGCGCCAATTCCTGATCGAGGCGACCCGGTACAAGGTGCTCCCGCTGGACGACCGGGTTGCCGAGCGAATGAACTCCGATACCGCCGGACGGCCCGTCCTGGTCCGGGGCAACACCCAGCTCCTCTTCGGCGGCATGGGGCGCTTGAGCGAAAACTGCGTCCTGAACCTCAAAAACAAATCACACTCCGTCACCGCCGAGATCGAGGTGCCGGCGTCCGGCGCGGAGGGCGTGATCGTCGCCCAGGGTGCGAACATCGGCGGCTGGAGCCTCTACGCGAAAAGCGGAAAGCTCAAGTACTGCTACAACGTGGCCGGAGTGAACCACTACTTTGTCGAGTCCGCGGGCAGGATTCCCGAAGGTCAGCACCAGGTGCGCATGGAGTTTGCCTACGCCGGCGGCGGCCTCGGCAAGGGCGGTAAGGTGGCCTTGTTCGTGGACGGAAAGCCGGTCGGCGCAGGCGAGATTCCCATGACGCAGGCGATGATCTTCTCCGCCGACGACGGAGCCGACGTCGGTGAAGACTCGGGCGCCCCGGTCTCCCCGGACTACGGTCCGGTCGGCAACGCCTTCAACGGGAACGTCAAGGGCGTGCTGCTCTCGATCGCGGATGACCCGAAGAATGCGGGACACCTGGTTTCGCCGGAGGATGCAATCCGCGCTGCTCTGGCGCGACAGTAACCATCAGACGCTGGACGGATGACGGAGGGGGTACAGTCACCTGTCCCCCCCTTCTATTTCTATACGTGCGGACATAAATAGTTGTGAGTGCGTAAAGAAACGCCACAGATTGCACGGATTACCACCGATTCAGGAAGCCGCAGGCTTTCATTTATCAGTGAAATCCGTGTAATGCGTGGCGTTTTTGTTTTTGATGGATGCATTCGTAATTACTTGAGCTTTCCTCGCGAAAAAAGGTGACTGCCCTCGGTTTCTCCCGGGTGTTATGATGGCCCCCCGAAGAAGTCGGGCACCTGACGGGATGGAAACGCAAAACGAACTGGGCTCAGGCGTCAGGTGAATTGACGACAACACGGATTTGACTTGAGGAGCTCATCAGGCGGCTAAAACTTGTCGCGCAGACATTCGCCAATGCCCTTGCCAGGAGGTTTTCGGAAGAGCGCTTGCGCGAGAGCGAGGCGCGACTTAGCCTAGCGGCAGAGAGCGCGGAAGCCGGCCTGTGGGTTTTGGACTTAGGCGACGGGCGATTCTGGACAACGGAAAAGGCTCGGGAATTGTTCAGGTTCCCGCCGGATTTCGAGATCACCTTCGAAGCCTTCCTGCAGAGCGAGCTGGAACAGGCTTACGTAGAGATCGGCCAGTTAAAGCAGCGGCTACAAGAGGAAAACCTGTACCTTCGCGAGGAGGCTACCTCCGGCCGCGCCCAGGGGGAAATCATCGGGCAGAGCGAGGCCATCCGGCGCGTGTTGAAACCGGCGGCCTAGGTGGCTTCGACGAACACGCCGGTGCTCATTCAGGGCGAAACCGGGACCGGCAAGGAACTCGTAGCCCAATTCATCCACCGGCTCAGTCCGCGCCGTGACCGGTTACTGATAAAGGTAGACGGCGCATCACTGCCCGCGACGCTTGTGGAGAGCGAACTCTTCGGTCGCGAAAAGGGCGCGTTCACGGGAGCCTTGTCACGGCAGGCGGGCCGGTTTGAAATTGCGGACGGTCACCTATTTTTTCAGAGACACCCCGGATTACACGGATTTCACTGAAATGAGGAGGAGCAGACAATGATGACATGGAGACGAATCCTGGTAAGCATGATGGCTATCGCGATGCTCGGCATCGCGTCGGGCCTGGCCGCCCAACAGCCACAGGGACAGGCAGCCGGCGGCGGCACGCAGGACCACGTCGCGGCCCTCAAGCAGACTATCCAGCAGGGCATGGCCCTCGCCCGGAAGTACGAGTGGGTCGAGACGACCATTATCAGCATGAAGGGCGAAGAAAAAAGCAGGAAGCAGAACCGCTGCTACTACGGCGCCGACGGAAAGGTGCAGAAGACCTCCCTCGACCAGCCCCAGCAGCAGGCGCAGGACCAGGGCGGCGGACGAGGCGGCCGGCGGGGCGGGCGGGTGAAGGAGCAGGTCGTCGAGAAGAAGAAAGACGAAATGAAGGACTACATGGAAAAGGCCGCGGCCCTGATCCATTCCTACATACCGCCGAACCCGGCCCAGATCCAGGCCGCGAAGGAAGCCGGCCGGGTCGAAGCAAACCCGCAGGCCGGCGGGAAGGTGCGTCTCGTGATCTCGCAGTACCTGAAACCGGGGGACTCCCTGACGATCGACATGGACCCCACCACCAACAAGCTGCTCGGCCTGGGCGTGAACAGTTACCTCGACACGCAGGATGACGTGGTAACGCTGGCGGTGCAGATGAGTTCGCTGCCCGACGGCGCGATTTACGCGGGCCAGACGACGCTCGAGGCGAAGGCCAAGAACATCACCGTGGTAGTGCAGAACTCCGGGCACCGGCCGGTCCAGCAGTAAGGGCCGCCATCCCTGACGGAACATCTCCGCGCCGTCGACGCTGCGGCGCGGAAAGGAGTCGATCGGCGTGACGTGGGAACGCGGATCTGGCAGCAGTTCGCGATCGCGCCGTCTGCTGGAGATACCCGCCCCGCGCTGGACCGGCCTCGACGCGAAACATTTTGGGACGAAGCCCCTCCTGGGCACGGGGATGGCGAGATTCCGAACGCAACTCGCACTCGACCGCACCACCCTCGCCTGGATCCGCACTACACTGACGATGGCAACGTTTGGCTTTGGCATGGTCGGATTCTTCCGGTCCCTGAGAGAGAAGTCTCAAACTCCAGAATCCGCCCACTTGCATGAGAATGCCATAAGGTTCGGCATTGCCCTGATCATCCTGGGCATTGTTGCCACGGTGTTGGCGGGGATTTCTCACTGGCTGACGTTGCGGAGGCTCCGTCGTAATGAGGCGGTAGTCCTGACACAGTGGCCTTTGAGTATCACCGTGGCGATGCTGCTGGCCGTCGTTGGCTTGGTGTCGCTGTGGAATCTACTCTCGCACTGACCGGGCTCCGCCGGCGGCTCAATGGAGCTAGAGTCGGGTGGGAATGGCATGCCGCCTGCAAGTAAAACGGGCGCGATTTTCGCGAAGATCATGATCCGTCCGCGGTCTGGCCGCCGGAACGCCATTTCGGATCCTGGCGAAAGGCACGGACCCTGGGCGCAATAGGGAAAGTCGGAGGCCACACAATGAATCCTGCTCTTGCCGGCATTATCGTGTTTACATGTACGTTCGGGGGCGCGCTGCTCGGAATGTGGTTGCGCACCGTCTTGCCGAAACACTATTTTGACGCTGAGTCGAGAGACACGGTGAAGGTTGGCATCGGGCTCATCGCTACGATGACCGCCCTCGTTCTTGGCCTGGTCACCGCCTCCGCCAAGAGTTCCTTTGATGACGTGAACACGGCATTGAAGCAATCCGCCACTCAAGTCCTCGCTCTCGATCGCGCACTCGCTCGATACGGGTCCGAGACCGGCGAGATCCGCAAGGGCTTACAACGCGCGGTTGGGGCCCGAATCGACGCGATTTGGCCGCAGGACTCATCAAAACCCGTCAGTCTGGATCCTATGAGCGCGTCGGGAGTCGAGGGACTCGCAGACGCAATCCGTGGTCTGAAGCCGCACGACGACTCCCAGCGGGCGCTCCAGGCCCGGGCGCTGGACCTCGCAGAGGCGATATTGCAGGCCAGGTGGCTTGTGATCGCCGGCACCGGGGCGTCAGTTCCTGTGCCGTTCCTTGCGGTCCTCCTGTGCTGGCTCACGATCACATTCGCGAGCTTCGGGTTGTTTGCTCCGCGCAACGCCATGGTTGTCACGGTCCTCTTCCTTTGCGCGCTTTCTGTTGGCAGCGCCGTATTCCTGGTCATGGAGATGGATGGACCCTTCGACGGTTTGCTCAGGGTCTCCGCCGATGCGTTGCGCTCCGCACATGCGCATCTAAATCAGTAGGTACATCACGGTCGCGTGCGTCCAGATCGCTGCCCAGCCCCGCAATGAACCGTCCCGTCGACAGCAGCGCTTCGCTCGCGGTTGTCCGGCCGGTTATTGCGATCGTTCGGGCTCTCGATCGTCAACGGCAAGCCGACCTACGACATGTGGTTTGGTCTACTCGATCCGAAGAGGAGTATTCGGTCTGGGTAAAACCCCAGACCAGCATGTCCATGTCCGCAGCATATATGCGAATCATCGGGGCGGTCTGTTTTTCCCGGCAGAGCAGGGGCACAACGGCCGAGGAGTCCCAGAATCTCATCTCTGTGCCCTATCCTCGAGAAGGCTGTCGACGGCGCCGACAGGCTTCCTGCCCGGAGGCTTGTTCCCGATGATTTCTTTCAGGCCCTTGCGCTCGCCAAGCCGCAGGACTCCTCGAGCCTCGAGCCGTTTCAACCATGCCTGGGTCTCACCGTCACCCATCTGGGACGGCGGGGCTACAGGAACGATACGCGCCACCGGCGTGGATCTCTCCATCACCAGGACAGTCTCCCCTCCCTTTACCCTGCCCAGGTAATTACTCAATCGATTCTTCAACTCAGCTACATTGGCTTTCTTCATATGTCTATTTATGTCTATTATAGGCACAATCAGGTTGACTGCTCCCCTTTATTGCAGCACCGCTTCGACGTGAATCACCGCTGATTCAGGCGTGGCTGCCGGCAGAAGGCTACCCGGGATTTCACGGCCTTCGACCAGCAGCTTCTTTACGCCGCGGTTCAGGGAAGACGGATTCTTCACTTCGATGACGTAGGTGTTCCCGCGAAAGCGGCGCGTCGCCTTGAAACCTTGCCAGCCGGCAGGGATCACAGGATCAATTCGCAGCCCGTCATATTCGGGGCGGATGCCGAGGATCCACTGCGTGATGGCAGCGTAGTTCCAGGCCGCAGTGCCGGTGAGCCAGGAATTCTTTGCCTCGCCGTGCGTTGCCGCGTCCCGGCCGGCAATCATCTGCGCATAGACGTAAGGCTCGCAGCGATGGATCTCGCTCATCGCTTCCCGGGACGACGGGTTAATGCGGAGGTAATAGTCAAACGCCTCATCGCCGTGTCCAGCCATGGCCTCCGCAATCATGATCCAGGGATTCGTGTGGCAGAAGATTCCGGCGTTCTCCTTGTATCCGGGCGGATAGGACGATATCTCGCCGAGGTTCAGATAGTACCGGGAATAAGCCGGCTGCTGGAGGATGATGCCGTGCGGCGTGGCCAGATGTTCCCTGACTGCGGCCAGCGACTTCAGCGCCTGGCCGCTTTCCAGGCCGATTCCTGCCATGATGCAAAAACCCTGCGGCTCGAGGAAGATCTTGCCCTCTTCGCACACGGCAGAGCCGATTTTGTGACCATAGTCGTCGTAGGCGCGAAGGAACCAGTTGCCGTCCCAGCCGTGCTGGAGCACGGTTGTTTCCATTCGGGCAGCAGCTGCCAGGTACCGCTCGGCTTCCTCTCTCAGGCTGCCTTTTTGTGCGATGACGGCCAATTCACGTGCCGCCATCACGAAGAGCCCCGCGATGAAGACAGACTCTGCAGTCTTCCCGTCCTTGTTGGTGGTGGTCTGGAAAGACTGCCCCGGCGTATCCGAAAAGCAATTCAGGTTCAGGCAGTCGTTCCAGTCGGCGCGTCCGATCAAGGGAAGGCCATGCGGGCCGAGCCTCTCCAGCGTGTAGCCCAAAGAGCGCTGGAGGTGCTCATAGAGCGGCGTTTCCGTTCCCGGCTCATTCTCGTACGGCAGCCTCTCCTCCAGGATCGACCAGTCTCCGCTCTCTTTTATGTATGCGGCCGTACCCAGGATCAGCCATAGGGGGTCGTCGTTGAAACCGCTGCCGATGTCGTTGTTGCCCCGCTTCGTGAGCGGCTGATACTGGTGGAAGGCTCCGCCGCTGGGGAGCTGCGTGGCTGCCAGGTCCAGGATCCGCTCCCTGGCCCGCTCGGGAATCATGTGCACGAAGCCCAGCAGGTCCTGGCTGGAATCACGGAATCCCATTCCGCGGCCGATGCCCGACTCATAGAAAGAGGCTGAGCGCGACATGTTGAATGTCACCATGCACTGGTAGGCATTCCAGATGTTCACCATGCGATCAGCGTCCGCGCTCGGCGTCTGGACCTGGAACGTACCCAGTAGCTCGTCCCAATGAGCTTTCAGCTGTTCGAAGGCTGCGTTGGCATTCGATTTGACCAGATACTTGCGGATGACCGGCAATACTGTCTTCTTGTTGATCGTCTGGGAGCCGGGCGGATCGAACTTCTGTTCTGCAGGATTTTCGTGGTAGCCCAGCAGGAAAATGATTTCCCGGGTTTCCTTGGGCATCAGGGTCAAGTCGATCTGGTGCGAACCGATCGGAGCCCAGCCGTTGGCCACCGAATCGAAACATCCGCCGCGCTCGACGGCCGCGGGGGCCTCCCAGCCCCGGTAGGGACCGAGAAATGTGTCGCGCTGGGTGTCAAACCCGGACGGTTTCTCCGAACAGGCGAAGTAGGCAAAATGATTGCGCCGCTCCCGGTATTCCGTCTTGTGGTAGATCACTCCATCTTCTATCTCGATCTGTCCCGTGCTGAAGTTCCGCTGGAAATTGGTGGCGTCATCCTGTGCATCCCACAGGCAGAACTCAATACAGGAAAACACCGAAAGCCGGGCGGGATGGCCGTGCTCGTTTTTCAGGCTCAATTGCCAGATCTCGAGGTTTTCTCCCAGCGGGATGAAATACCGCACCTCGGCCGCGATACTCGCATACCTGGATGAGATGATCGTGTAGCCAAGGCCGTGGCTGCACGTATATTCCTGCAGCGCCCGCCGTGTCGGCTGCCATGTCGGGGACCAGAATTCTCCGCTGTCCTGATCGCGCAGGTAGATGTACCGGCCGCCCAGGTCAAACGGGGCGTTGTTGTAACGGTATCGTGAGACTCGTCGCAGGCGCGGGTCGCGGTAGAACGAGTATCCGCCCGCGGTGTTTGAAATTATCCCGAAATATGCCTCGCAGCCAAGATAGTTGATCCAGGGCAGCGGTGTGTCGGGACGCGTGATGACATATTCACGACGACTGTCGTCAAAATACCCGTAGCGCATCTTTTCCTCCAGCACTCTGCTGCCGGCTGTGCCGGCCTGTCAGGCCTCGATTCCTGTGCGTGATTTCTTCCCGGCCTGACGGCCGGTTCTATTCACTGCCGCCTCTTCGAGGCTCCTGCTTCCACTGTCTTCGAATCAGAATACTCCCGCGGCTGGGATTGAGGACATCCGTCATTCATAATTCAAAACTTGATAACTGCCGGCGCTTCGCGCCTCACCGCGCTTTGAACGCGTGGACTTCTTCGGCGGGTCAGAGACCCGTCGCGCGGGACGCCGCACGGGGCCGTTGGCAGGATCCCGTGCGGCAAGTAGGTCCAGACTGCTGAGATTGTCTCAAAACCCACGCATCGTGGGTGATTGCTGGCAATCGGCCCTGAAAGGGCCGGGTAGAACAGCCCGGGGCGTGAGCCCCGGGGCGACTGATGAAGCTCTGTAAGAGAGCCCTGCAGGGGCGGTACAGGCTTCTGCTCCACCCTTACAGGGTTCGGTCTTCGTCTGTCGCCTGTTCCCAGGGCTTACGCCCTGGGCTGTTCTGTAACGCCCTTGCAGGGCTTGCATCTCGAGTCTTGAGACGGCCTCGTTAGACCGGACCATGGATCTCTCGCATTCCAACGGCAAATCAGGCCCGCAAGGGCTGGCAGTAAAGGATAGGAAATTGAGGCCCGAAAGGGCCGGTAGTGAATAGCCCCGGCCGTAAGGCCGGGGAAAGATTCACGTATCCGAACCGAGCGCCGAAGGCGCGGCACAAAACATTGCGGGCAGGGCTGAACACCGTGATTTCTGCACAGCATCTACGGCATGGCCTTCCCACCCCAGGTAGCCCCTACGCCTTGGCGCCGGTCGGCGCGTCGTCTTCCAGCTTGTCGAACCAGTTGAACTTGAGAAACGCCGACGTGATCAACAGGACCAGGATCGAGATCCACAGCGCCTTCCAGCTTCGGAACACCATGTAGATCGGGATCGCCCAGAGCGGCACCTGCCAGATCAACCCGACCGCGCAATTAAGCATGTCGCGTCCGAAGTTGGTATTGCGCTTGAAGGAAGGATCTTCCTTGATGACCGCGGCATAAACGGGCCTCCAGAAACCCCATGGCCGGACCTGCTTGTAGAACCTCTTGAGGACGCTCTCCTCCTCGGGTTCCGTCAGGAGGCTACCCACAACACAACCGAGCGCAGAGATCGCCAGAATGATAGGGAAGCCGGCCAGGGAACCCAACCCGGAATTGGGGAACCAGGTCGGGACAACGAGCGCCGAAGCGATGCCGGCCAGCATGCCCCAGAAGTAGCCGAAGCCGTTCAGACGATACCAGTGCCACTTCAGCACGTTGGCCGCAGTGTACCCGCCCCAGAGACCGTTGACGATCCATTGCGTCATCTGGTTTACCGACTGGGCCATCAGCCCGAACGCGAAACCGACGACGAGAATCAGCACCTGCGAGATGTAGCTCACCGCGACATAGTGCCTGGGCGAACCTTCTGGCTTGATGTAGCGCTTGTAGAGGTCGTTGACCAGGTAGGCTCCGCCGGCGTTCAGCGTCGCTGAGAATGTCGACATGAAGGCGGCCAGCAAGCCGGCAAGCAGAAGCCCGACCAGCCCCACCGGAATGAACTCCTTGATCACGAAGGGGAGAACCATCTCGAAGTCGATGCTGCCGGTCTGCGGCCTGAATACCGGGCTGAGGTACTTGAGGCCGATGGCCGTGATGCCCGCAACGAGGATCCAGCGCGGCAGAAGGCACATGGAGACGATGGCGCTCATGAAGCTCGCCTCCTTCGCCGTGCGCGCGGCCAGGATGCGCTGCATGTCGTAATTGGGCGCCGGACCCGCGATGCTTACCAGCATCCCCTTGAAGAGCATCGCGATGAAAAAGAACCCAAAGAAGGAGTAGCCATCAGAAGCAAGATTTTGCTGCAGAGATGGGATGAGCTGCGACCAGTCCAGGTCGAGCTTCCATCCGAATGAGAGATCACTCCAGCCGGCGGGGATAAGCGCCTGGAGGTCGCCCGGCAGCACCTTGCTCATGGCGATGCCCGCAATGATAACCGCGCATACCGCCATGATGAAGAACTGGGCAAGATCCGTGATGACCACGCTGATCATGCCCCCGAGCAGCACGTAGATGGCGGTAAGCCCCATCACAATGACTGCATACGTATTCGGCGTAAAATCCCAGGGCAGAAATGTCTTCGAAAACTTGCCCATGCCCTGAAAGTCGTACGCAATGAACCCGATCACACTCACCAGGGCAAAAAAGACGATGATGATGCGAGACAGTTCCCCGCCGCGGCCCGCCCCGAAACGCGTCGTGATCCACTCCGCGCCGGTGAGGACTCCCGAGCGCCGGACCCAGCTCGCCAGGTAAACCATCAGGATCACCTGGTTGAACGTGGGCCAGAGCCAGGGCAGCCATGTGCCCTTGAGCCCGT
>Ga0315273_10011838_pt1 | contig 11167 bp, 8 predicted proteins | sample YL17G02_0_MG_FD_205753 | JGI IMG/M metagenome (GOLD analysis project Ga0315273, IMG submission 205753) | Sediment microbial communities from Yellowstone Lake, YNP, Wyoming, USA - YL17G02_0 | ecosystem: Environmental > Aquatic > Freshwater > Lake > Sediment | place: USA: Wyoming | collected...
AGAAAGTCGCTCATGACGACTTCAGGCTCGGCCTCGACGACCGAGCTTCCGGACCGCGAACCCGAGCGCGGCAACAGGCGGACAAATCCCATGGCGCCTCGTTCACCGCGGTCCCTCGCTCTCCTTCAACCAGGTTCAAGCCTCGCCATCCCAATAGTCGAGTTGCTCGATGCGCCCGATCACGCCGACGCCGCGGAAGCTGATCTTGCGGGAGCGAGGGTAGTAGGTGATGTCGTTCGGGTCGCGGGTCCCGAACGCCAGGACGCGCATCCCGTCGGCTCCAGCCTGGAGACTGAGCGGGCGGCCGGTACCGGCCGGGCTCGCGACCGTGTGCCCGGCACGGATCTCGTGCGTCTCGGTTCCGGTCTCCCACCGCCCCGGCTCGTGGGCAGAACGCGGATGTGGCCAGACCGTGACAGTGCCGCCGCCGCCGAGCACGACGAAGATCTCCTCCTCGGCCGAGTGGCTGTGGGGGGCGTTCATGAGCTTCCCGGACTCGACGTCGTAGACCCTGAGTCCGGTGCGCTCGGATCCGGCTGCCCGGCCGAGGTCGCGACCGCGGCGGGCGATCGTGGCGCCGACGTGCTCGAACTCTTCGACGTCGTCGACGTTGACGATGCGGCCCGGGCGCTCCGACAGGGTCTCCCAGCCGGGCGGCCCAACTGCAGCCTCACGCGTCCAGGGATGGTCGTCGGGCGCGCCTTCGAGTACCCAGGTGGGGCCGAGCCACGAGACGCCTGCCCGTGGCAACAGCGTGTTCGCGGCGTAGTGACGTTGCCCGAACGCGAGCGCGACAAGACCTTCGTCCCCGGCGCCGATCGTATGCGCCTGCTCGAGCGCGAGATGGACGAGACAGTCTCCCGGGCCCACCGCGAATGCCTCTTCCTTCTCGCCGTCCCACTGCACAGAGACACCGGTTCCGGAGAGCACGTAGAAGATCTCCTCCTCGGAGCCCTCGACGTGCAAGGGCGTCGCCCAGTGACCGGGATCGATCGAGATGCGCTGCACGCCGGCGGTGACAGAGTGCGTTCCCGTCAGCGCTTGCCAGGACGCGGCGATGTGTCCCCGCTCCTTTCGGCTTCCCTCGACCTCATCCCAATGCGTGATCACGAGCGTCACCCTATTTGATTGCGCCGAGATCGTCAGACGTGCTCCCGACCGGGGGGTTCCCGGCTGTCGGTGCCGTCAGGCCGGCACTGCATCCCGGGCGAGCGAATCTCGGAGTCGGATCACTGCCTCGTCTGCGGCATCACCTCCTTCGACCCTCACCCATGCCTCTGCATCGTGGAGGAGGCCTCGCACCTCCGCCAGCAGCTCCGCCGGATCCGCCGTCGAACGATCGAGCGCCTCGATGCGCTCCAGACGTTCGATCACTCTGCGGGCCTCCTCCATGTGCAACAGGCTAGAGAGAAACCTGTGACGTGTCTGTGCCGTCTCTGTGTCAATTTCGCACCGCCGTCGCCGCCGCGAGCTTCTTCAGCATGCCTCCGAAGATGTAGCCGTGAAACGGCCACAGCGAATACCAGTAGACGAGACCGAACAGGCCGGAGGGGTCGAAGATCGCTGTCTGAGAGACGATCGAGCCGGAACCGTCCCCGTGCGGCGAGACCTCGAACTGGAGCCAGGCCCGGCCCGGCACCTTCATCTCGGCGCTGAGACGTAGCAGCCGATCCTGCTCGAATGCCTCCACGCGCCAGAAGTCGAGCGTATCGCCGACCTTGAGGCCAACGGGGTCGCGCCGTCCCCGCCGGAGCCCGGGCCCGCCCGCGAGAACGTCGAGCAACCCCCGCAACCGCCAGAGGAGCGCCCCCTTGTACCAGCCTGTCTCGCCGCCGATCGCCTGAATCGGCACAAAGGCCAGCGCCGGTGGTACCGCCACGGTGATCGAACGCGAGTCGACGAGGCGCGAGCCGCGGCGCACTCCTCCGTACGACGCCTGCTCGGCGAATGCCTCGTCGGACCATCGTGTCTCGGCAATAGTGTGATCCTCGAACGCGAGAGCACGGGCGATCGCCTCCTGGACACCGCGCGGATGCACAGAGAAGACCTCGAGCGCCCGGGAGTCCTCGACGATGGTCTCGTTCCGCAGCGAGTCGACGAGTTTCCTGCCGACCCCGGCGTAGACCGGCGTCACGAGCCACAGCCAGAGGCTGGAGAGCCGCGGCGTGAGCACCGGTACCGGGATCATCGTGCGGCGCAGGCCCCTCTGGGACGCGTACTCCTGCATCAATTCGAGGTAGGTGACGCGGTCGGCACCACCGATCTCGTAGAGCTCTCCTCGCTCGGGCTCGCGTTCGAGTGCCTCGAGCAGGTACGCGAGAACGTCCTCGATCGCGATCGGCTGCGCGCGCACTCGCACCCATCGCGGCGTCACCATCACCGGAAGCTTCTCGACCAGCGCTCGGATCATCTCGAACGACGCACTGCCCGACCCGATCACGATCGAGGCGCGGAGCTCGATCGTCGGCACACCGGAGGCTCGCAGGATCTCGCCGACCTCTTGCCGCGAGGCGAGGTGAGCGGAGAGCGCACCGTGCCCGAGGCCGCCGAGGAAGATGATCTTCCGTACTCCGGCGAGTGCCGCGGCCTCGCCGAACGCGTGTGCCGCCGCCCGGTCGGCCTCGTCGAACGAGCGACTCGAGCTCATCGAGTGCACCAGGTAGTAGACCGTGTCGACGCCGGCGAGAGCAGGCAGGATCGTCTCCGGCTGCAGTACGTCTCCTCCTACGACCTCCGTCGTTGCTGCGACGCTCGGTCGCAGGACCTCGGGCCGACGGGAGAGGCACCGCACCTTCTCGCCGCGCTCCTCGAGCGCATGGAGCAGGCGACCGCCCACGTACCCCGTGGCACCGGTCAGCAGGATCAGGCGCTCGCTTGCGATGAGTCGAGCGTAGACGTCTCGGACAATGTGGTGCAGTCGGCGGCCCAGAGCCGGAAGGCGCGGCCCGGACGGACGGCCCGGAACGGTCAGCGCTTCGAGCCTCTAGCTCCCGGGCGTGGCCGAACGCGCGCGCAACTCCCAGAACGGCGCCGGGATGGCGGCGGCGAGGTCGGCAGCGCGAAGAGCGGACTCGGCGGAGCCGCTCAGCCAGGAGTCGATGAGCGCTGATGACGCGCGCATCAACTGCGTCGCGGAGTCGGTGGCGGCGCGCAGCGCCAATCCCGCCCGCACGACACCGCCGTAGCGTTCGATCGTCTCGCGCGTGGCGGCGAAGTACGCGTCCTGGATCGTGGCCACATCCTCCGAGTCGAGGCGCTCGGAGAGGGGGGTGAAGCCGACGACGTCTGCGAACAGGATGCTGACGATGCGGCGATCGAGCTCACCGCCCGCTGCGGCCGGCGGCTCGGTGGCAAACAGAGGCACATGACCTTCGGCCACGGAGCAACTCTACGTGGCTAGACAAGCCACAGTGGCCGGGCGACTCGACGGACGTGCTCAGACCGCAGCAGGTTTCGGCGACTCAGAGGCCAACCGGCAGGATGCGACCGGCGCGGAAACCCTGTCCGGAGAAAGACGGCCGCCGTCGGCTGTGCACGCCGCCGCCCGTTCGGCTCAGACGGCGGCGCGTAGCCCGCGACGGTCGTGCCCACCGAGCAGCGCCTCGTCCAGCTCGCGCAGGAGCGCGGGACGATCCCCGTGCTGCAGAGCCGCCACGAGGGCACAACGTGCCGCATCGGCCACGGCAGCCGTGCACTCTTCCCCACGAGCCAGTCCACTCAGTTCGGAATGCAACACCGACCGCTCGGCGGGCACCGACTCGAGCAAGACAGCAGCCCGGAGCGGCCACGTCTCGCCGAGAAGAGCAATGAAGGTGGCGCGCAGCTGCTCGGACCGAAACGGCTCGTGTTGGAAGAGCGACAGCTCCCAGCGGTCGAGCGCCTCGGCAAGCACGTTGTCGGCGTCGGCGAGGCTGAGCCGAAGAAGCAGCTCCCCGGCCAGCGCACCACGGAACGAGTCGAGTCGTGTCGCTTCGCCGGGCGGCTGCGTCGCCGCGATTGGGAGGACGGGTCGGATCCCGAACGGGCGGCCGTCGAGGGTCTCGAAGAGAACAGGGCCGGCCGAGAGCGGAGCCGCAGTCGCCAGGCGGATCGCGCTCACAGCGTCGGCGATCTCCGCCGGCGCGTCCGGAGGATCCTCCGTCCCGGCGAGAGCCGCGCGAAGTTCGAGCACGCAGTAGCGATCGGTCTCGCGACCGAAGTCCTTCGGCACGAGCGATGCGGCCTCGGGCCAGTGACGGGCGAGCTCGCCGTCAGCCACCGCGCGCACCCGGAGCCCGGGGGCGAGCTCGAGCTGGGTCGTCACCGAGAGGCCAACGAGGGGAGCCATCGCTGCGTACGTTCGACGTTCGCCATAGAGCGATCGTTCGAGCTCGACGTACGCGCGATCGAATGACTCGTCGTCCCAGTCGAAGCCACCGCACGCCTCGGCCGTCGAGATGAGAAGCCCAAGCAGGACCGTGCGGAAGAGCGCCTCGTCCTCCGAAGGCCGCCGGCCGGCGTGGGCACGGGCGAAGATCGCGGCGGCAGGCTCGCGCTGCAATTCTTCGATTGCAATCAGCGCGTCATCCCTGCCGCGCAGTCGAAGGGCCCGCTCCTCGACGAACGCGCGCACCAGCGGACGGTACTCGTAGAGCGCGGGGCCGCCACCGTGCTCGTGCTCCACGAACGCAACCGGCATTTCGGCACCCTCGTCCAACTCGCGCAGGAGGTATGCGAAGGCGCCGAGCACGAAGCTGCGGAGGGACGAGTAGAGATGCGGAGCTCGTGGAGCCACGACACGGTCTACGCTCTCGAACCCGGATCTCCTGTCACCGGTCGGCCACCGGCAACATGGGCACGAGCGCGCGGTGCGGTTGTCAACACCCAGACACGCGGGCCTCGCTTGCAGCGTCGCACTGCTGTCACGGACGATGTGCCGGCCGGGCTGGAACGAGCCACACGAGGGGTCGAGCCGCGCAGCGGCGCGACTGGGGAGCTCCAAGTGCAGCCTCCCCAAACGTTTGACCTGGAACTCGTTGTCGGCGTCAGAGGCCGCACTAGCTGGATGTGGTCAGCCGCTTAGCGTCCGGCTGTTTGTTGGGCGTCCGGCTCCGCTTCGCGGAGGGCCGCTACGCGGCCGGGGGCGCAGGCGTTTCGGGTGCAACGTCGTGGGACACCGCACGACAGGCATGGAAAGGGAACTCCGGGTCAACGCATCGTCTAGGATTCGTCCAGGAATATTCGGATGGCAGCCCCTCTTCTCAATATCTCCGCGCTTTCCCGGCGAACCGGTGTGGCACCGGACACCCTGCGCAAGTGGGAACAGCGTTACGGCGTGCTCAACCCCACTCGCACGGCCGGCGGCCAGCGGCGCTACACCGAGATGGACGTGCAACGGGTCGAATGGCTCCGCGACCGGATCCGCGACGGCTGGCGTGTCGGCGAGGCAGCCCGTGTGCTCGATGAGGCGGGCTCCGCGGCGCTCGACGAGCCCGCCGAGCTCAGGGACGCACTCATCGCATCGATTCGAGACTACGAGCCGCAGCTGGTTTCAGCGACACTCGATCAGGCGTTCGCCGTACTCCCACTCGAGCAGGCGCTGACCGAGGTCATCACGCCCGCCCTGCACTGGGCCGGCGAGGCATGGCACGGCGGCGAGTTGTCGATCGCGCAGGAGCACGCGATCACCGCCAAGGTCCGGGCGCACCTCGGGAAGCTGCTCTCGGACGGCAGGGGCGGCGTCCACGGTGTGGCCGTGCTTGCCTGCGCTCCCGGCGAGCAGCACGACATCGGCCTGCTCATGCTCGCGGTCATGCTCCGCGCAGACGGCTGGCGCGTTGAGTTCCTCGGTGTCGACACGCCGATCGACACTGCAATCGCGTTCGCCGACCGGATCGGCGCCACGATGCTCTGCATCAGCGCCACCCGCAGTGAATCGGTCGACCTGTTACGCACTGCGCGCACGTCCCTTGCCCCGCCCCCGACGGCCACCCTCGTCATCGGTGGCGCGGCAATCGACCCCGAGACCGCTCTCGACCTCCGGGCAATCTACGCCGACGGCCGACTCGACCTCGCCGTCGCACGGCTGCGCAAACTCGCAACCGCGTGAATCCGTGGCTCCAGGCGGGCCTCGCAGGGGGTGCTGCGGCGGCCTCCTGGGGCCTCGTCGAACCGATCGATCAGCGGTTGTTTCGGTTCCCGTACTCCGACATCGCGATCCTCGGCAAGTTCGCCACCCGAGGCCCACACTGGCGAGCCGTGGGCTGGGCAATCCACGTCGGCAACGGGGTATTCGCGGGACTCGTCTTCTGGGCTCTCTACGAGTGGCTCGGGGGCAACGCGTTCGTGGTCGCAGTCGGCTTCGCGATCGTCGAGCACCTCGTCACCTACCCGCTGACACTGCTGACCGACAGGTGTCACCCGGCCCGCGGCGCACCCGAGTTGCCGCCGATGTCGCGGTCGGGCAGGGCGTTCGCTCAGGCGACCTTCCGCCACCTCCTGTTCGGCGTCGTCCTCGGCCTGCTCGTGTCGATCTGAGCCGGCTCAGGAGTGAGGCGCCGGGCGATGCGGAAAGCCTCCGAGCACGGTGACGACCCGGTTGCGCACCCGCTGCCCGAGACAGCGCGAGAACCGGTCGCGGGCGCGTTCGAGCTTCTCGTCGTCGTAGAAGACGTGGGCCCATGGCGACCGCGCATGCGCGAGGCGGGATGCTCCCACGAGCCCTACGAGCGGTACGAAAATGGCCGTCAGGCCGACGAACGGCTTGCCCTTGAGAAAGCAGATCAGGGCAAACAACGCGTTGCCCCCGAAGTACGCGAGCGCGGCGATTCGGCTGCGGTCGGCGAAGGTATCGCTGTGCAGGCCGGAGGGTGCCGTGACCACGAGCATCAACACGATGACGGCCGCACCGAGGACGGTGGCGACGACGGACTGGCGCCCCTCGTCCTCCCAGTAGACGTCTTCGAGATGGAACACGAGCGCGAACTCGTCGAGGACGAGCGCCGCGCCCGCACCAAACGCGATCGCAGCGATGTCGACGAACGCGGGGTTCGAGTAGGCGGAGAACCCGATCAGTCCGCTGACGAGAACGAGCACGAGGCCCGGCACCATGTGGTGCAGGTGGATGTCGCCGACGCGGCCGCTTCCCCAGCCGTTGCGCCGCGCGAGCCTTGTGTAGAGACGTGTCAGCACGAACGAGAGCAGGAACGAGATCAGCAGCAGGAGCAGAGGCTCCTTGCCCGCCGCGTAGATCTCGTCCTCGTAGCCGGGGATGAAGCGAAAGAGATTCATCACGACTGACGGTAGCGACAGCGCAAAGCGGCACGAGGCCCGGGCTCAGGGCCGGAGCACTGCGCGGCGGGGGCCTGCAAGGAACCCGGCCTCGACGAGCAACGGCATCGCCTCGGTCTCGGCGACCGGCCGGCCGTCGAACCGCTCAACGGCAAGGCGCTTCGTGTGACCTTCGCGCACCCAGTCCGCGAGCGCGACGAGCGCGGGCCGGAGCCAAGCATCGTCGGGATCGCGCAGGGGGACGAGCGTGCGACCACCCCGCTCGACGTAGAGTGCCGCTGTGCCTCCGAGCAGGACGACGTGGGCGCCGGCAACCCGGGCCGCCCGTGCGCCGGCCCGTCTCGGCCACGGCAACGCCGCGCCATACGGCTGGGCGGGATCGGCAGCAGCAAGCACGAGCGTGTCGTCGTCGGCCCCACTCCGCAGCTCGCGCAGCCGCTCGACGGCTCCGGGCAGAGCGAACTGCGCGCCACCGAGCCCCTCGACGAAGTACCCCCTACGGCAGGCGCCAATCGTCTCGAGTGCACGCAGTTCGCCGTAGACCGCCCCGTAGCCACCGGCGATGCCCTCGCCGCGCACGCCGTCACGCACGACGATGCCCTGGCGCTCGAGGAGTAACTCGGCGAGGGCGCGGCGGTCGACGGCCGTTGGGAACAGGCGTGACGTGAGCGACCAGCGCCCCTGCGTCGAGGTCGTCCCGGCGGCCCGGGTGCGAGAGAACCGGCGTGGTCGCCGATCGGCGACCGGTGTGCCATAGCGTCGGGCCGCGCGCAACGGCGTCCAAGCGTCGTTCGTGACCTCGCCGGCCCAGACGAGCTCCCAGAGAGCGGGCAGCGCTGCCTCCGCCTCGAGTCCGGTCGCAGAGAGCAGATCCGGCCAGAACTCCGCCGACCGGCCGAGCGCAAGGCGCAACGCCTTCGCCGCCTCACCCTCGGGCGCCGGTGCGCCGGCAGGAGCTCCGAGAAGCGGCGCGTCGGCACGGAAGTACAGGGCAACCCGGTCGAGGCCGGCACCGACCCAGACGACCTCCCCGGTGGCGCACAACGCGTCGAGCCAGGCCGGCTGGTATCCCGGCACGCGGCGGCGGAGCACCTCGCTCTCCCACAGCGAGACCGGCAGCGGCAGTGCCTGCAGCGGGACGAGTGCCTCGCGCAGGCTGGCTCGCCGGTCGATCCCGTGCCAGGCGGGAAGGAAGCGCCCGAAGGCAGCCTGCTCCGCGGGCTCCACCTCCTTGCGCAGTGCGGCGAGCGACGCGCGGCGCAGCCGGCGGAGCACGTCCGGATCGCACCACTCGCGCTCTGTGCCGCCCGGACGGAGCTCACCGCGGACAAGCCGGTCGGCACGCTCGAGGCCCGCGAGCAGGCTCTCGACGCGCGTGGGATCGAGGGCGTATCGTGCCGCCGCCCCGGCCGTCGTGAAGGGTCCGCGCGATCGCGCGAACCGTGCGAGCAGGGCTGGAAGAGCATCGGGCACCTCCTCCAGGAACGCCTCGGGCAGACCGCCGGGAGGCATCACGCCGAGGGCGTCGCGGAAGAGACCCGCGTCCTCGGCAGCGATGAGCCGCTCCTCACCGGCGACCCGGACGCGAAGCGCACGCCGCTCGACCTCGAGGGCCGCAGCGTGGGTCGCGTCAACCTCGTCGTCTCGCAGGTCGCCACGGCGACGGAGGAGATCGTGCAGCTCGTCCGGCGAGCGCGGATCGCCGGCGAGTTGCGCCTCGACGTCTGCGAGAGCAGCTGGGTCGAGCAGGTCGCGCAGCTCCTCCTGCCCGAGCAGCTCGCGCAGAAGGTCTCGATCGAGCGAGAGTGCCTGCGCCCGACGCTCGGCTGCGGGCGTGTCGTCCTCGTACATGTACGTCGCGACGTACGCGAAGAGAAGCGATGAGGCGAAGGGGGAGGCCGAGGCCGTCTCGACCTCGACGAGATCGAGCTCGCGCGTCTGCAGACCCTGCAGGATCCGCTTCAGCGCCGGCAGGTCGAACACGTCCTGCAGGCACTCGCGGTAGGTCTCGAGCACGATCGGGAACGAGCCGTAGTTGCGGGCGACCTGGAGCAGGCTCTGGGCCTTCAACCGCTGTTGCCACAACGGCGTTCGCTGCCCCGGGCGCCGCCGCGGGATCAGGAGCGCGCGGCCCGCGTTCTCGCGGAAGCGGGCGCCGAAGAGAGCGGTCTGCCCCACCTCCTGCACGACGAGCTCCTCGATCTCGTCCGGCGTCAGGAGCAGATCGGCGATCGGCGGCGGCACATCGGCTTCCGGGAGATGGAGCGCAATACCGTCGTCCGACCAGATCGACTGTGCCTCGAGCCCGAGTGTGTCGCGGAGTCGCGCGCAGAGCGCCATCGCCCACGGTGCGTGCACCCGGGCCCCGAACGGCGTCAGGATGCAGAGGCGCCAGTCGCCGATCTCGTCGCGGAAGCGCTCGACCACGATCGTACGATCGGAGGGGACGACACCCCCGGCGGTCGCTGCCTGGTCGCGCAGGTAGGCGAGGAGGTTCCGGGCGGCGAGCGGGTCGAGGTGGTAGTCGCTGCCGAGGCGCTCGAGTGCGTGCGCGTCGGTGAGAGCAACGATCTCGCGGGAGGCACGCCCGATCTTCTCGCCGAGCTCGAACGGCCGGCCGACGCCCTCGCCCTTCCAGAACGGGACAGCGCCCGGGGCACCCGGGGCCGGCGAGACGAGAACCCGATCGCGCGTGATCTCCTCGATCCTCCAGGTCGAGGCACCGAGCATGAACGCCTGCCCCTGGCGCGCCTCGTAGACCATTTCCTCGTCGAGCTCGCCGACGCGCCCGCCGCCCTCTACCTGGAAAACGCCGAAGAGCCCGCGATCGGGAATCGTGCCGGCGTTCGTCACCGCCAGCCTCCGCGCTCCTTGCCGACCCTTGATCACTCCGGCAGTGTGGTCCCACACGATCCGGGGCCGCAACTCTGCGAACTCGTCCGACGGGTAGCGGCCCGCGAGCATGTCCAGCACGTTCTCGAGCTGCGCCCGCGCGAGGTCGGCGAAGGGGTACGCCCCACGGACGAGTTGATGGAGATCGTCGATAGAGATCTCGTCGTCGGCGCAGATCGCCACAATCTGCTGCGCGAGCACATCAAGGGGATTCCGGGGAATATGCGTCTCCTCGATCAGTCCCTCGCGCATCGCCTTCGCGACAACCGCGCACTCGAGCAGATCGCCGCGGAACTTCGGGAAGATGCGCCCCTTCGAGACGGCCCCGAGATCGTGACCGGCGCGCCCGACGCGCTGCAACCCGCGCGCGACCGACTTCGGGCTCTCGACCTGGATCACGAGATCGACCGCTCCCATGTCGATCCCCAGTTCGAGAGACGACGTTGCAACAAGACAGGGAATCTGCCCCGCCTTCAGCAGCTCCTCGATCTCGACGCGTTGCTCGCGGGCGAGCGAGCCGTGGTGAGCTCGCGCGACGTTCGCGTCGGCAAGTTCGTTGAGCCTTACTGCGAGACGCTCGGCAAGGCGCCGGTTGTTGACGAAGATGATCGTGGAACGGTGCTGCTGCACGAGATCGAGGAGGGCGGGATAGATCGAGGGCCAGATCGACCGCGCCGTCGCCTCGTAGCCGGATGCCATCGCCACCTCGTCCTCGACGACGTGCTGTCTGAGCCCCGGATCCGAGCCGGGCTCCCGCATGTCCTCGAGCGCGACAACGACTTCGAGATCGAGCTCCTTCCGTGTGCCGGCATCGACGAGCTCGATCGGACGGCCGCCGGAGACGAAGCGCCCGATCTCCTCCAGGGGGCGCTGCGTGGCCGAGAGGCCGATGCGCTGGAACGGCTGTGCGGTGACCTGCTCGAGCCGTTCCAGCGAGAGAGCGAGGTGGGATCCGCGTTTCGTGCCGGCAACGGCGTGCACCTCGTCGATGATCACCGCCTCGATC
>Ga0315273_10011839_pt1 | contig 11167 bp, 9 predicted proteins | sample YL17G02_0_MG_FD_205753 | JGI IMG/M metagenome (GOLD analysis project Ga0315273, IMG submission 205753) | Sediment microbial communities from Yellowstone Lake, YNP, Wyoming, USA - YL17G02_0 | ecosystem: Environmental > Aquatic > Freshwater > Lake > Sediment | place: USA: Wyoming | collected...
GCTTCTTCTGTAGATATCTGAATAAGTCCACCGCGATTAAGACCAGAAACTGGAACGGTATAGGTGAGTGTGTCTACTTGTACGTTACCTGAAGTACCGGAACCGACACCAACAACTTGCGGAGGAGTAGTGCCGCCTCCAGCAGTGATATAAATATCAGCTTCTTCTGTGTCTGTGCCATCTTGTACAACAGTGACAGCACCGTGGAAGTTTAACTTCGTTGCAGGAGAAACAATAACTGAATCATCTTTAAGAACACTAATCGGAGCTGAAACAAGTGCACCAATCTGACACTTCTTCAAGAAGCGATCATAGAAAGGAGCAGAGTTTGAAATCACCACTTCTGCTGTTCCTGTGTGGTCATTTCGAAGTGCTACGTCTGTTGTGTATGGCCACTTAAATGCAAGCCCTCGATTAGATACACTTCCAAATGAAAGACGAGTGAATCCTGTGCCATTGAAATTATGATCGATAGCAGTAATGCGTACGTTTTCTTCTTTACCTTGAATCCCTTGGTCAATAACAATTAACGCCTCATAGTCGTTTGGATCAGCTTGTACTGTACCACCACTAAAATCAGTAATTTGAATTGGTGTACCATCTGAATAATTAAAACTTTGTACCAAGCAAGTAGTATCAGCTGAAGTCATTGACTGCGCTAATTGAAATCTTTGTGCTTGTACGTATTCTCCGCACACTGTCTCACCTGAAGGAGGAGTAACTGGAGCAGGAAGAGTGCCTACTGGAGTATAGATAACATTCACCTCAATTGTATCAAGATGAAGTTCACCATCAGCAATCATTCGAAGTTTGAAGTTGTTGATTTGGTCTACGGTAAAGGTTGTAGCGAATAGAGATGCTGGTAGTGTCCAGAGAGTATTAGTGCCATCAAATCCTTGGAATGAAGGGAGGAGAGGGTATGCATATTCAATGCCTGTAGTGTCATCAATATAAAATATTTGAAGGGTAGTATTAAATGAACCTCGATATCCTTTTACTGCAACAACAATGTTAGTAACAACATCACCTTGAGAAAGGTTGAGGTTTCCAACATACCCAACAGTGAGCACTTGTGTGCTACCTGTAGCTGTTGCATAAACACTATCGGCCAATAAAATATTACTTGGATTCTCCCAATCAATACCTGGGGTAGTGTTGGGGATTATGAAGGTAGGGACTTGTAGATTAGTTTGCATATATATCTATAATTATATCATTGTTTATTAATAATACTCATTGTGGATTACGTTCTGTCAACAATACTTTCATTATTGATGCCTGCCATACTCACATCTGTTCCAAGAGATATGAGCGACCATCGTTGATCTAATGAATCGCATTGTATTTCTATATTACGTTGGTAAAACATCATATTGTCAAACGTCTTAATGTAATAGAAATGAGGGATAACTTGCGTCGGTGCATTTCCAAGTCCATGAAAACCTAAACCTGATTTACCAAGTGATGCTAAATCTTCAGGTAAACACATTACTGGTTTAAGTAGTATTCGTTTTTGCCCATCACATCCACCAAGCCCGGAATTGATTTGTGCATAGATTTGTGGATTACCTAACACATATCCTTCAAATCCAATTGCTGACAATAATTTTTCACCCATTCGCTCACCAAAACTTTCGTATGGAAATACCATACGTGTTTTAATTGGGAAAATACCTAGATCATTCAATCCGGTAAATAATTCATAACTTTCATTTTGCTCGTATGAATGACCGATAAGTTTTCCGTCAATAACTGAAAGTAATGAAATTCTTTTTCCGAATTGCATTGGTGCATGCCAATATTTTTTGTAGTCATCATATACAAATATCAACCCATCGCGTGGAATACAGAAGTAAATCTTTCTTTTAAAATAAAGAATGTCTGCATCTTCCCAATCAGATGTTTCAAAGTCGATACGTACTTCATCAGAAATAGATTTTGTTTGTGGGAGTTCAAGGAATTTTTGACGACCAAGAACATCAAATGTTTTATCTTGTGAAATGGTAGCGAATTGGTTCTTAATATATCGTGCAAGGTATGGATATAAAACTTTATTCTGTGGTTCAGACTTGAGACGTTCAATAGTTACATTTTCCGTGAGTAGATTAGAAGCGAGGACTAATTTTGCTGTTGTGTAGTGTCCCGCAGAACTATTCATATACATGACATTTTCTTGTGGTTGCATTGTCCATCCATTTGAATCAAGGAGTAGAGTAAATCCCTGGCCTGGAAGACGTCCTGGATTTGTGTAAGTAAAATTAGTCCAACCCTGTATGATTGTCGGTTGGTTTGTGATTAACCAACTATCACCAAGTGCATGTCCGTTTGGATTTTGAAATGTATAAGTAACGCCGGAGTCTACAATCGGTGTAGTGACGGGGATATTAACACCTTGGTTTGCGTCTCCTATGTACCATGTATATGTATCAGTTCCACCAATTTCATATGTCCATGCATCGCCGATTGCACTTGGTGTTGGAAATGTACCTTCTGCACTAATAGTAATTCCGTTTGGTGCAACATAAGAAGTTGTAAAAAGAGGAGTTGCTGCAATGAGAAGTAACCCGTTTAGATATATATCATAAAAAAAAGTAGGTCCAACAGCGGTTAAATACACTTTATAAATATCTCGAACGGCTCCTGTATGTGCTCCAGAAAAAACAATGTTATCAATACTACCAACTGCAAATGGCGCGAATGTTCTAATGGGAGGTTGAATAATACTATCTATTTTCACTTTAATATACTCAGTATTAATTCCGTTGTATGTACCTGTTGCAATTAAATCAGCAAGAATAGCATTATCTGCTATTACTGTGGTAGCTACTTGATTTCGATTCCAAGAAATATACACATTTCGCTGATTCCAATCCATGTAGTACACTTGGTTATTAATCATTGAGCATACATCATAAGTAGTTCCTCCACTGAGAGTATCATCTAATTGAACACTAGAAAAAACAACATCATCAAGTAATATACCTGCAGTAGATGCAACAGTGATTGTGTTTGTTCCAAAACCTGCGGTAACGGTATATTCAACTCCGTTGACTACTATTATCGGGTTACCTTCTGGTGCATCGATAAATCCTTTTGCTGTCCAGATTTTATCGGTAGTAATAGTTGTACCTGTTACTCCAGTGACTACAGCAGCGCCGCCTGACCAAGAACCTATTGATGTCATGCCTAATGTAAAAGCAACGCGTGGAATAAGGTTTATTGTATCCCACCATTCAGCCCAAAAGTATCGATGTCCTTTATTTGCAGGCGCAAGTAATTTATTAGTTGGTGTTGTGGTTGCAGTTATTTGATACCACTGACTAGTTGAAGTAGCTACACCTGCTACATATACAGGAAGCCATGCCTCGACTACATCTCCTTGTGCTGATGTGCCTGAATAGAACACACGCAGTGGAATCTTGATTCCTTCTGTATTTACAAAGTCATCATATTTACTATGGATTCGATGCGCGAGAGTCCAGTATGAATTTGTTTGTGTGCCTTGAGTACCTGTTGCACCAAAATAATCCATTCCTGCACGGGGTTCAACCTTCTCTCCATCTGGCATAAAAGCATTCAAAGACCCAGCAACCATTTTGGTACGAGGAGTATTGGTGATGTCTCTAAAGTTTGAATAACCATTAAAGACATTATTCGCTTTTATGTTTACGTATGGCATATGTTACCAACTATCACCATTATCTCCATGGTTAAATCTACTTCCGTTCCATTGACCTCTATTGTTGTACCCGAAGTTAACGCCCCAACGATACATGTCTTGCTGCTCTGGTATGAACTCTTCCTTCCATCGTTTTTTATATAAACGATACTGTTGCATTAAATGCTCTTGCATTTGTCCAAGTTTTCCAAATGTTTGACCTTTTCTATTTGTTCCTGTATCTGTAAATATTTCCTGTCCAAGAACACAACCAGCCTCTTCAAGGTATATCTGATATGCTTCATATTCAAGAAGAATTTCATCACTTGGTACTGTTGGGTCTTGTTTTGTGAGTCCATTTACATCAACAAACATGTGATTGGATACATATTGAATTCCAAATACCTTACCTTTTCTTGCAACAATATTGTCCATTCGAACACTGTTCATTAATAGTGTTCCGTTCGTTGTGAAAGTAAATTTAATATGATTAATTGTTTTTGGATCAGGTGTCCCAATAGTTGTCATTGTTGAAGAATCAAGATAGAAACCAAGAAGGTTTTGGTCTAATTGAAAGGCATCTGTATCGTGTGGTGAATTTACTGTAATTGAATATCCATTACCTGCTGATGAATACATTTCAAATTGTATTGTCTGAATTTGATTAAGGTTTGGTAAATTAAGCCATGTAAAAATCTTACCAACATTAAGGTAGTCTGTAATATCAAATGGAGTAAGAGTAAAGTTTTCAATACCACCCGTTGTTGATGATGTATTTATATCAAATCGAAGTGAACCTGTACCGGCCACAAAAGTAAGATTGTCTGTAGCAAGATTAGTGACATTACCAAACACATTCCATGTACCGTTTTCGGTCAAGGAATTCATTGTATGTATAGTAAGACCGTCATTGGCGCCAGAAATACCTGTACCATTTTGTCCAAAACTAGGCATTTTAATAAACTTCATACCGTGATCCCATTCAACAGTGAATAGATTTCTATCACCTATTCTGTGCTGGTCATATCTTCGGTTTGTTGTCTGCATCACTGGATTGTAAAACGTATCAGTATTCCGATTTCCATCAAGTTGATACACTTGCATTACATTTTTCTGGTCCAAATCATCGGGACATTTATATCGGAATACTTGATCGTAAAGAGCATTTTCAATGATTACTCTCTTCGATAATTCCTTTGGTTTAATCATAGACAAAAGATTTCTTCCAGCTTCTCCAAGAGCACCATAAATATCCTTAGATTGGTTTACATTACCAGGAGAAACTTTTCTATTTAATGAAGTAAGTATGGAAGAGATGTTTTTGTTCATATAATAATTATACTACTTTTCTGATAAAGCCTTTAATCGAGCGATGTCTAAACCCTGTGAGGTTTGTATGTCTGCAATTTTGTCTACTTTCCCTTCGATTCTACCCATTGTTTGTACAAGTGCTGGGATTTCATGGATAGAGTGATTTGAGAGAAACTTCTGTTGGAGATTGTATTGTTCTTCAATGAGAGCTAAGTGCTTTTGTATTTCAGGATATTTCTCATCTTGCACACTGGATACTTTTTTGACAACACCCATATTCTTAAGAAGTAGAATGACCACATGAACAAGCCCTACGATAATAACTAGGGATAGCCCTATCGGTGATGCTGTCTTTGCAAATGTGAGTATTGATTCCATCTTATTCAGGTATATATGCTTCTAAATTAGTAACCACTTTAGGGTCAAGAGCTATGTAAAGATTAGCTAGGGCTTCCTCTACCATGACACATTGTTCTTCTGTTAAGTCTCCTGCGTATTTTTCTACTAGAATTGCTACATACTTCTGTATTTCATTTGCTCGTTCTTCAAGGTTTAAGATTGATTTTCCCATAAAATTATAATACTATTCGAGTAAATTGAGTTGAGACCTTCCAGTTGATAGTTGCACTTGCAACTCCTGTTACTTGCACTTCAAGTACGTTTGAAACAATAGCGAAGTTTGCATCATATCCAGCAACATCTTCCCAAATATCTCGTGCAGTAGTTCCGATTTGTGTAAGAGTTCCTCCGATTGACTTAAATGTTCCTCGGATAAAATATCCAGCACTATCTCCTGCTGTACCACCACCACCAGAAAGATATCGAGCTACTACGAGGGCTTCAAATACATACGTTGCGTCAGAATCAGGATAGAGGACAGGCATGTTTGTAGGAGTTGCATTTGTTGTTTGCACAGAATTTCCATTGAAACGGTTAGCGTCTATTCCAGGGTTTCCTACGTCTGCATCAGTGGAGCTCGTAGTACCTGCTCCAAATACCAAGTCCCCATATCCATGTGAACCCGTTCCTGCTCCTGGACGAAGAGTGAATTCAACGCCAGTGGTATGATTTATAGCTACATCAGAAGTGTAGGAAGTTAATTCCATTACAACAGCGTGAGGAACATCGTTTACATTTCCATTACCTATGATTACTTGGTCAATCCAAGCGTTACCAGCACCATCATCTCCTCCGATAGCGAGTATATTCGTTCCTGTCTGTGCGTAAGCACCGAGAGCGATACCGTATTCTCTTGTTCCTGATGGTACATCTGTGCCATACCCAAGGAGTGTATTGAATCCTCCTGAAGTAATAGACACACCAGCATTTCTACCGACTATAGTAGTTCCATTACCAGAAAGGGAGGCAGAGCCAGAGCTTTCACCGATAATCGTATTCCATTTACCAGAACCAGAGTTTGCAGTGTTACCCAATACTGTTGCTTGATTTCCTCCACCATCTGCGTTGTTACCAATAATCAAACTATCAGAACTTGCCGTGTCACTTGCTGCTACTCCTCGTCCGATGAACACGCTATTTGACCCATCAAAGCTTTGAGCAGCAATATATCCAATGAAAACTGAATCGTTACCAGTAAAAGATAGTCCAGCAGAAGAACCTATAAACACATTATCTTTGCCGAGGTTTGCGGTACCAGCACCAACACCAACTGCTACGTTATCAAGACCAGTTAAGTTGTCGAACAAAGCACTATATCCAATAGCTACGTTATTATCAGATGATGAAATATGGTTTCCTGCTTGTTGTCCAAGAAATGTATTGTGTGAACCTGTTGTTATATTAAGTCCTGCATCCCATCCAAAAACAGAGTTACCATCTCCTGTTGTATTTGCACTACCTGCTTGGAATCCGAAGAAGGCATTTCTTTTACCTGAACTATTTACTGCCCCAGCAATGGCACCATAAAATGCATTTTCTTGTCCTGTTGTTATGGACGCTCCTGCACCAAATCCAATAATGGTATTTAATAGTCCAGTGTTTGAATCAATGAGCATCGATGAATTTCCTCCGAGCATACCTGTCCATTTTTGGTTAGCAACATCAATCTGCCAGAAAGTGAGGGAAGATGCGCCAAGGAAGACTGTTTGTTGTACATCATCGACAATACCTACTGTACTGTTTCCACTACCAGTAACATCTCCGATAGATACTATTTTGTCATGTGTTGCAGAGATAACAGATTCTCCTGAAGTTGAACCTGTTGGAGCAAGATTGAGTGACCAGTCAGTCGGCATCGCTGTTGCACTTGGAGTTCCTGAAACTTGAAATGACATGAATCCTCCAACTGAATAATCAGTTCCGTTATAGCCAAGTGCTCCGTAGATACCGATTAAATTTCCGTTTGTTGCTATCGTTGGAGAAGCGAATGTACCATTTGCGTATCCTGTATAATATATCGATGGAAGTCCTGAACCAAAACTATGCAATTCTGCAACTGCAGGTTGTCCACTTGCATGTACTTGTATATTTGAAGGAATGGGTGAACCATCAATAGACATCGTGTCTACTCCTCCAATTGAAAGTTTTACGAGTGAAGGATCATACTGAATAGTCGTACCTCCGTCTACTGCTACGTTTGTCGCATCACCAACAAAGAGGTGGTGCTCAAGAAGTACATTGGAGAGAAATCCGCCACCACCAGGGACGTCCCAATAAAGAATACCTGAACCATCATCAGTAAGTACCTCACCAGCAGCGCCGTGAGTTGTAGGCCATTTTGCAGTAGTAGTTACAAGACCCGTACTTGTTTTTATATATGCTCCTGTACCACTCGCCAAAAATCCATTGTGTGTTGTGGAGAATCCAGGGACAGGGAAATCAAGATAGGAGCCTGTTCCGTCAGATACTACCGAGCCAGTACCACTAGAACTAAGAGATGCTGATGTGGAGGCGATAATTATTTGACCAAAGTTTAATCCGTTTGATGAACGAATAGTTGTCTCATTGAAGTTCGTTGGGTCACGAGTAAATTCACTGTCGCTTGTCATCACATTAAGTGAATCTCCATAGGCTACTTCTTTGTATATAAGTGATGCATTTGGGACAGTTCCGAATGAATAGTTACCTGCGCCATCAGTAGTAAGGACTTGTCCACCGAGACCGTCGGGAATAGCAGATATATCTGCACCGTCTCCAATAAGAACACCAGTAGCAGTTGTAACACTTGCCCATCCTTTAACACCTGTTCCGTCAGTTCTATAAAATTTATTATTACCTGGAGCTAATACGTCATTTACTAACTGTAAAGAACCTGCTCCTACAATAGGATTAGGTGTAGATACAATCGAATTAGCGCCGTTAATACTTGTAACGGTTCCACCACCACCTCCACCACCTCCAGTTGCGGTATTTGTACGTGACATAATAGTTTAAGGTTATCGTTTAATCTTCCCTTTTATTTTTCGACGTGCCATTTTAAGCATTATCAGTAATTGTTACGATTACTTCAGGAGAACCAGCAGTTACTTGAATACCCATCCATGTGAGGAAATTAGTATTAAGTTCACAAATCTTAGTTGCACCAGCTACGATAATTGAAGTCACATATTGGTTTGTTGCCAATGAGTAGTCTGCAACAACAATTACTGCGTGTGAATTTGAAATCGTTGAAGTAGCTGAAAAATCAGGTGGAAGAGCTTGCGCTGATCCATGGATAACAACTGTTCCTGTTCCAACAACAGTCACGATTACGTTTCTTTGTGGAATAGCAAAGGCATTTCCACCAGCGGGGCTTTGTGCAAATCCTCCTGCAAACACGAGAGGAAAGTCACTTCCGATAAATTGTACTTCTTTGTAGACTGACATGTTGATTAAAGATTAGATTAATAAATTTTGTAATCTGCTTATCTCTGTCCCTTATTTCTAAGGAACAAAGTAAGTAGACTACTACATTGCTGTCCACGCAGGAGATGCTGTTGAACCAGAGTTTCGATAGACAACTCCAGAAACTGCATTCTGCACGATTGCACCAACAATATATTTACCCGCAGTTGCTGTGGGAGCACCAGTTACTTCTTGAACAGCTTGATAAACAAGTCCGTTCAAATCAGAATCTGGAGAAATCGTTCCTAGTGTAAACACTATTGAAAGATTAGTATCCCAAGCAGGTTTAATAGAGTAATTCATAAATCAGTTTTGATTAGCTATTAACTGCAAGAGAAGCAATGATTCCACGACCAGAGAGCGCAGCGTAGTTTTCTGAACCACGAACACCATAGTTCCAGTTATCATTGTGACGATCTTCACCATTGTTGCCCGCTGAAGGAGAAGTGATCAAACGAGGAGCTTCCCACTGTACGCGGTATGCTTGCCATCGTTCGCCACCTGATCCTGCAAGAGCTGCAATACCCCACCAGTTTTGCTTCGTGCCATCATAGATACCGTTAGCATCTGTAGCCAAAAGTGAAAGAGGAAGAATATCGTACTTGCCCTTGTAAGGGTTTTCAACACCTGGGTTTGCTTGTACAGGATCAGACACAGAACGGATGTACTGCATGATACTGTTAGTCAAATTCGGAGTATCAGAACACCAAATTGTCTTGAAAGACATACGGCGAAGTTTTCCAAAGTTATCGAGAATATCTGTCTTCGTAAGAAGTTCAGCTGATTCAAGAGCAGTCTTTGTAAATTGTGGGTTACCAGGGACAATGTTTGAATACGTTTGTGGAACGAATGCAAGCAAGTGAGCAGCATTAAAGAGGGACAAGCCATCACCTGTTGATGTATCACGAATAAATCCATCCATATCGACATAAGACACAGCGTTACCGAATGTAAGCATGTGTGTCATATCAAGGTTTTCACGTTGTGGGACAGCTTGTGAAAGAGCTTTTACAGTTGCAGAAACAATATCAAGCCACATTGCGGTTGTACGCATTTTGTAGGTAATATCCATTTCCAAACCATAACGGTGCCAAAGCACTTGCTTGTGGAAACCGACACCAAATTGACCTTTAGCTGCATTTACGCCTTCTGGCATATCTGCTGCATAAGTTGTGTAATCCTGTTCGTTTACTTGAATAGAATCACCCATTCCTTGTGGAATAGACTTAAAGATAAACAATGGTTTTGCATCCAAAGGAACTTGTGGAAGAGTCTCAGCAAACATTTTCTTGATGAGGTTTGAAATCTCAGGAAAAGTAAATGTTGCTTCAATTGTTCCTTGGTTACCTGGGTTTGCGTTATACGTTGTGTTGTTAGGGTTCATTTTCTATAAATAATTATTAATAATGTTAGCCTTCTTGTTCTACAAGAGCTACTTCTACTTCGACCAAATCATCTGCGAGGACAGCTACGACTGTCAATTGTGTTCCAGAGATTGAAAGATCAATAGCACCTGGATCTGTACCATCAACATCAAATGTGTCACCGATCATAGTTATTGCTGCTGTTCCTTGTGCAACAGGCACAGTGAATTTGAATCCATGAGCATATTGGAAAGGGACAGGACGGTTATAAGTTACTCCATCGATAACAGTACCTGCAAAGTCTACATCACTAGCGAGAACATCCTCAAGGATTACACCAAGGATAGGTGTTGCAGAACCGTAAAGGTCTGCTGATTGTGCTGGGATTACTCCACCTGCACCATCGTATGAGATAAACCAACCGTTTGAGAAAAGAGTGCTAGCTGCCTTTGGGCGGTAGTCAATATTTTCCCATTTCTGTTTTAATGTTGCCATTGGGTTAAATAATGTTACTTAATAAAATAAATACGCAAAAAGACAAACAATTAACTGTTTGTCTTGGCTGTTCATCATTACTGACTTTCCGAGAGGAGCTACCTCACGATTTCAAGATGTGTAGTTTGGATTCGGTATTCCTATCCGTTTACTGAGGCGTACACAAGCCACAAGATTACAGATTAATTATAACACCAATAAAGATGTCAATCAATAAAAATGTGGATAACTACCGATGTCTCGTCATTGCACGAAAAATGGTTTTGAATTGAATGAAATGAATTGGTACAGGATTCTTCCAAAGCACATAATCAAAAGACATCTGATCTCTGTGTGAATTCTCTTTTACTTCATTCCACCAGTTTTCACAGAAATCCATATTCTGTTGAGTATTCCATCGTAATATTGCATGACTTGCTACAAGACCATTGTGTTCTGGGTAGCCTTCTTCCTTATACCTATCTGTTATCTTTTTTATAAGTTCAGGAGAATCCTT
>Ga0315273_10011840_pt1 | contig 11166 bp, 6 predicted proteins | sample YL17G02_0_MG_FD_205753 | JGI IMG/M metagenome (GOLD analysis project Ga0315273, IMG submission 205753) | Sediment microbial communities from Yellowstone Lake, YNP, Wyoming, USA - YL17G02_0 | ecosystem: Environmental > Aquatic > Freshwater > Lake > Sediment | place: USA: Wyoming | collected...
CCTCTTCATCGAGCGGTGCCTCAGTCTCCTGCAGGACGGCGGCAAGCTCGGGATTGTTCTGTTAGAGAGCATCTTCGGCATGCCGAAATACCGCCACGTAGTCGACTACCTGACCCGGCGAACGAAGCTCCTCGCGCTGGTTTCGATGCCGGAAAACCTCTTCCAGCCACACACGCACGCCAAAACGTGCGTAGTGATCTGTGAAAAGAAAGTGCCGAACGCGCGCTATCCAATCTTCATGTGTGAAGTGAAATGGTGTGGCCACGACAGCCGCGGCAACCCGACCTACCGAGTCGATCAAGCTGGGCGGCGCATCGTTCTGGATGACATTCCCAACGTCGCGGAACTGTTCAGACGTGGGCCGAAGAAATGATCAAGTTTTGGATTCAGTCCGACAAGATCAGGGAGCGCGTCTACATCCCGAAGTTCTACAACCCGGAGATCGTCAGCCGCCTTGACGAGCTTACGTCAACGCACGACTGCGTGCGCATTGCCGACCTCATGGCCCGCGCCACTGTCGCCGGCACGACGGGCGACGAGATCGGCAAAGCGGCGTATGGAACGGGCGACATCCCATTCGTGCGTACATCCGACATCGTGAACTGGGAGATCAAGGCCGCGCCGAAGCAAGGCGTTTCGCAGGAAGTTTACGAGGAGTACGCGCAGGCTCAAGACGTGCAGGAGGGCGACATCCTGCTCGTTCGCGACGGCACATACCTGATTGGGGTGAACTGCTTTGTAACCCGGTTCGACAAGCAACTCCTGTATCAGTCCCATCTGATCAAGCTCCGAGTGAATGACAAGGCCGCCCTGGACCCGCGATTGCTGTTCCTTGCCCTCAACTGCCGCGTAGTTCAACAGCAGATGCGGTCCTTCCAGTTCACCGCCGACATTATCGATACGATGGGGCGCCGGTTCTTCGACACTGTCATTCCCATTCCCAAGGACGGTGCGGTCCAGCAGTCGCTATGCGGCCGTGCGGATGCTGCGCTCAAGACGCGGATGAAGGGAAAGGCGTTCATCAAGCACTGCCCCACGCTAATGGAGGAGGTGCTCAGGACCGGATCGGCCCAGCCCCTGACCAAGTTCAGTGCGGCCTCCGAAGACGAAGTTTACCACACTCTTCGGCAGGAGACGATCTCGTCGGAGTTTGGCGGGTTTGAATATTTCTGGCTCTACAACGACAGAATCCGCGACTTCATACTGGTGCCGAAGTACTACGAGCCGTCCATCCAAAAGGAGTTGGCGGCGCTTGAGCCACATTGTGAGCTGCGCAGCTTCGGGGAGTTGCGTGACAGCGGGGCGCTTGAGTACCACACAGGCGATGAGATTGGGAAAATGGCGTACGGCACGGGCCGAATCCCGTTCCTGCGAACCTCGGACTTCAGCAATTGGGAGATCAGTCACGATCCGAAGCAAGGCGTCTCGCTGGACGTTTACAACGAGTACGCGCCGCACGAAGACGTGGCAGAGAACGACGTCCTTCTCGTGCGCGACGGCACCTATCTTGTCGGCACCTCGTGCATCATTACGAAGGGGGACGCGCGGTGCCTGTTCTGTGGCGGGCTGATCAAGATTCGCACGTTGAAGCCCGCGGAACTGGACCCTTTCCTGCTGCTGGGGCTACTCAATTCGTATGTCGTCAAGCGCCAGATTCGCACGAAGCAGTTCACGCGCGACGTAATCGACACGATCGGCAACCGTTTGGATGAGGTCGTCCTGCCTGTGCCGAGGTCGCGAACCGTCCGCAAGGCGGTGAGCGAGGCGGTTCGCGCCGTAGTCGAGTCCCGCATCGGCGGCCGACATGAGATCAGTGCCCTGGCGGCAGAGTTCGAGAACGGCGCGACTTAGGATGTGTGGCGAGGGCGCCCTACGTTTTTCGTCGTCAGGCGGAGACGCCTGACGCTACGTCGCCATTTCTCGCACCGCCCAGCGGAACTTCGCGGGTGTGCTGCGCGGGTTGGCGTGGCGCTCGGCCGGGCTGGGGCGCTGCGGTTCCTCTGCGATCTGGGCGTACACACCATCCCGCAGACCGTCGCGCAGGGCGTGTTTCACCCGGCGATCCTCGCCGCTGTGAAACGTCAGGATTCCCAGGCGACCGCCGGGCGACAGGCAATAGGGTGCCACGCGGAGCAACTGCTCGAGACCGTGCAGCTCGTCATTCACCAGAATACGCAGCGCCTGGAACGTGCGGGCGGCCGGGTGCAGCCTGGACTCTCCCGGAACGGGATGCAGTTCGGGCTCTCCCGCGGCGATCCCGGCGCGCCACGTTCGGCGCGTCAGGCCCTGCGCGCTCAGCACCACGTCGACCAGCGCTTCCGTCCGCGTGATGGGCCGCTCGGACCGGTGCCGGATGATCGCCTGCGCGATCTGTTGGTGCGCCGGCTCGTCCGCGAGTTCGCGCAGCGCCGTCGCCAGCTCGTCGCACGTGATTGTGCGGAGAACATCGGCGGCGGTGCGCGGCCGGCGTGGATCCATCCGCATGTCGAGGGGGCCGTCGTGCTTGTACGAGAAACCGCGGGCCGGATCGTCGAGCTGCACGCTGCTGAGACCGAGGTCGGCGAACACGATATCCACGCCCGCGGGGCCCTCCGCCGCCAGCAGCTTCGGCAGGCCGGCAAAGTGGCTGTGGTGCAGGTGCACACGCGCCGGGTCGACGACCTGTGCGAGCCGCCGGCCGGTCGCTGCCAGTTGCGGGCCATCGAGTTCGAGCCCGATCAGCCGGCCGTCGGGCGCGGTGCGTTCGAGAAACGCAAGCGCGTGGCCGCCGTAGCCCACCGTGAGATCGGCCACGATCTCCCCGGGGGCCGGGCGAAGCGCGGCGAGGACCTCGGCGACCATGATCGGGACATGTGTGCCGGCGGGCGTGCGGCCCTGCGCGCGCACGTGCGCATCGATGTCGGGGTACTTGTCCGGGTCACGCTCCTTGTAGCGCTGGTCAAAACGGCGCGGGTGTGTGCCCGCATAGCGCGGACGCCGACGGCGCGGCGGCGGGCCGGAACCAGGATCCGGGGGACTGCCGGTCATGCACGGATCTTAGTCGAATGCCGCGTGGGCGGGATACCACGGCTGAACCCCGCGGCAGTGGCACGTGGTCCCGGCCTTAAATCGCCTAACAGAACCCCTCTCCCCCTTGGGGGAGAGGAATAGGGTGAGGGGGAAAAACGCGGGAATCCAACCCTCCCCCAGCCCCTCCCTGGAAGGGAGGGGGGTTACGTTAGGCGCTCTTACTCCCCCGCCGCCGGATCGAGGTACATGAAGTACTGCTCGCCCTCCCGGTACGTGTAGAACGGCCGCACCAGCAGCGTCGGATCGGCAGACCCGGCTCCCTCCTCGGTCGCCGGCACGCGGTGTGCCGCGTGCTTCACGTGGTACGTCAGCGCCTCGCCGGGGCTGGGAACCAACTCGTCATCGAGATGTGCGAGGTCAATCCTGCGGTGCGGCGGGCCCTCCGGCGAGCGCACGGCCAGCACCACCGGCCCACGCATGATCGCCGCCGGATGGGGTACTGCCGAGTTCAACTCGGCAGCTACCGCTGCGATCGGGCAGCTCGTCAGCCGTTGCGGGAACTTGACGCGCAGGGTGTCGCTGGACTGCCAGATGCGGCGGATGGACACCCAGTGCTTCGCGTCGGGTGTGCCGGCAAGTGGTGTGCCGTTGACCTCGACCGGCATCGGCCCCGCCAGCCAGCCCGGCACGCGCAGCCGCAGCGTGAACTCCGCCGGCCGCGCAGCCACGACTGCGATGAGGAGCGTGTCCTCGTCCGGGAAGTGCGTGAACTGACGCAGCGTCACCGGTGTCTTGCCGCACATCCAGTCGACGGTCGAGGAGGTGTAAAGGTTGACCGCCAACTCGTTATCGCCGTGGAAGTAGATCAGGTCGTGAAAATCCGCGACCGCCAGCGGGTGCGTCCCGGAGCAGCACGACCAGCCATCGCCGTACGGGGTCTTGCACGCGCCGTCGATCTTGTACGACGAGTAGTAGAACACGCGGCCGTCGTCGGTGATCGGCAGGCTGGCGCCGATGCCGTTGTAGATCAGCCGCTCGATCCAGTCGCCGTACCGCGCGTCGCCGGTGAAGCGAATCAGGTACTTGGCGAGCTTGAAGCCGGCCCACGAGCCGCACTGCGTCTCAAAGTGATTGCCCGCCTCGCGCAGCTCCGCCGGTATGCGGTCCACGGGCATCAGGGATTCGCGCGGGCCGTACCCGCCGGTGGCGAACATCTGCGTCTGGAGAAACTCGTAGGCGCCGACGAGCGTGTCGAGGTAGCGCTGGTCGCGTTTCACAAGGTACGCCGCCGCGGCGCTCGAGAGCGAGTTCACGTGGCTGTAGGCGTGGTACTGCTCGGTGCGCTGGCCGTCGGCGCGCGGCGCGAAGATGTCCGCCTTCCGCGCGAGCAGGTCCCAGAACTGCGTGTACTCCCACAGTTCCGCGAAATCGCGATACCGCGCGTCGCCCGTCGCCAGGAAGGCGCGGTACAGGTTCTCGGGCAGCGTGTACCACTCCGACCCGGCCACGTTGGGCGAACCCTCGCCGTCCGCGTTGGCGTACAGCCGGCCGCGGTCGAGGTTCTTCTCGCCCCAATCCACGAACCGGCGCAAGAGCGGCGCAGCGGCTTCGATGTGGCCGTAGACACTGGCGTCCACGAGCCCGGCGACGAGCTTGTCGAAGGTGTAGACTTTGCCGGTCGTCTTGTGTGAGTAGAACCCGTAGCCGTCGGAGCCGAGGCACCGGCCCCATTCCTCGACCAGAGCCGCGGCCTTGTCGCGGCATGCCTCATCTTCCGTCGCCGCGTACATGCGCGACAATGCGGAGACGACCTGGCCGAAGATGTTGCCGTTGTCGCGGCTGTACCACCCGCCCAGCTCGACGCCCGGCGCCGGCCGCCCGGCCCGCGCGCGGAAGCCCTTGAGCAGGTCGTCATTGGGGATGCGCCGATAGAACTCGCGCACCTGATCGAACTGGCGGCGGAGCGGCCCCGCGTCGAGCGTCACGCCGCGATAGTCAAACGGCTCAAGCTTCATTCCATCGCCCTCAACGGTGTGCGCCGCGCACCGCGCGCTGCGCGGACCAAAGACGAGCCAGCCGCCGGCGACGGCCGCCGACCCCAGGAACTCGCGTCGCGTCAGCGGCGACGTCAACATGGCTGGTCGCTTACTTTTTGGGCGGCGGCGCGGTGTACCACTCGCCGTCCTTCTCCTTGACCTTCACGCTCACCGGTATCTCGGCCTTGTCTTTTTGCCCCCGCGCCCAGGCGAGGTTGAAGTCCTGCACGGTGGTGAAGCCGTACAGCTCCTTGCCGTCCGGCGGTTTGACCGTGACGAGGAACACGCCGTTGAAGCCGACCACGTGGATCGGGCCGAACGGGTTGTCGTGCAATTCGCAGCCGGTCTCGGTGACGCCGGGCGTCTTCACCGGCCGGTTCTTGAGCGGGAACCTGCCCTGGGCGTCGGTCTTGCCCTCGTGTACCGCCGGGCCGTCGATGCCGCGGCCCTGGTCGTTGATGTGCGACTGGTAGACCTTGATCTCGGCATTGGCGACCGGCTTGTCGTCCATGTCCTTGATGACCAGCGCGTTCTCCTTGGCGACGCAGTAGAGGTATTCGCCGAAGTAGCCGTGGCGCTTGCCCTTGACGATGTTGTAGCCGAACACGTCGCCGGGGGCGTAGAGGCTGTAGAGCGTCCCCGGGTTCTCGAACGGCCAGATCTCGCCGCCGCCCATCAGCCCGTTCTGGGCATAGTGGAAGCCGACGCCGTTGACCTTGTTGTCCACCGCCGCGGTGATGAACTGGTAGTCGTCGATGATGCCGTTCTGATGGCTCATCTCGTGCAGCCAGGCGCCGTCCTGGCGGCCGAGGAAGTTGACGAAGTTCAGGAAGCACGGGCTCTCGACGCCGACGTCCCAGTAGCTGGTCTGCATGGTGCAGCCGCGGCCGCCGTCGTAGCGGATGTCCTGTTCGCCGACGCGGAAGGGTCCGTCCTTGCAGACGGCCGCGATCTGGCCGTCGTCGACGTACTCGATCCTGCCGATCGTCACGCGGGCGGTGATGCCGTTCGGGGCGAAGTCGTACTTGGACTCGGCGAAGAGCTGGTTCATGAAGCGGGCCTGGCCCTGGAGCCAGTCTTCGAAGGAGTACGATCCGATCATGTTGGTCTTCTGCTCGACCCGGGCGAGCGTGCCGCGCTCGATCACGTGCTTCCACATCATCGCGTTGTTGCGGACCGTCAGCTCGTTGTTCTTCGGGCAATAGTCCTCGCCCGCCGGCGTGACCTTGAAGCTGATGTCGTGGTCCGCCGGGTCCCACGGCCACTTCCAGGCGAACTCCGCCCGGTCGCGGGGCTTAAGCTCGGTCGCGTCGCCGCTGGCGACCTCCTTGCCGTCCAGCAGCCACACGAGCTTGCCGGCCAGAGGCGCCTTGCCCTTGTTCTGCACGTGGGCCGTAAACGTTACCTCCTCGCCCTTGTCCGGATAGTGTTTCTTGTCCTTGTTGACGCACACGGCCCTTTCGATCCCGTCGTAGTCGTTAAGCTGGTAGCGCTCATACGTCGGCGTGCGCTCGATCACCAGCACGTCCAGGTCGCCGGCCTGCTCGTTGGGCGGCGTGTACGCCGGCTGCACCGGGCCGAAGTGTACGTCGTCGATCATCACGTAATGGGCGACCGGCCGCGGCACATTGACGTAGAAGAACGCAACCTCGAAAAAGTCGATCTTTTTGACGGACGCATTGAGCCAGCGGAAGGTTTCCCACTCCGGATCGTCCTTGATCGGGATGCGCACGGCCTGCCACTGTCCGTCGGATTCCTTGGCCAGCACCGGTCTGCGGTCCTTCGGCTGGATACGGATGAACGGCCCATCCTGGTTGCGCAGGTACAGGGTCGGCGTCGGGCCGCCATGGCCCACACCCTTGGGGAGCTTGACTTTGAACTCCAGGTACTCCACGCCCGAGAGGTCCCAGTTCGCATTCCGCCACTTCGGGAAGGCGTAGTAATACTCCGCGACGGAGTTGTAGTTGATGAGCACGCACCACTTGCCGGCGGCCGGCTCGGAATCCAGGCCGACGCACTCCGCGATCCACGGCCCCCAATCCTCCGCACCGCAGGTCCACAGCGCCGGCGTCTCGGTGTAATCCTTCGGATCGGCCGGCGTGGACGGCGCCGGCGGCTCGGCCGCCAGCGCTGCCGCCGCACAGAGCGCCCCCATGACGACCACCATTACGTGACTCGCCCGCGACTTCCACATTCCGTTACTCCTTGGTCAGCGTCCGCCGGACGCTGCCCGCCTGTTTCGCAAACCACCGGTTTGCGGTAGTGTGAAGCTTCGCTTCGTACCCTTGCGGTAGTGCGAAGCTTTGCTTCGTACCCTTGCGGTAGTGCGAAGTTGAACTTCGCACTCCTCACGCTTGTCGCAGGCCGTTCCACACACCAGACGTATACGCGCCAACCCTACGGCGCGGGCTGCGTTTTCGCCAGTTCCCGCAGATACTCGCGCAACAACGAGTACAGCCGGCGATAACGCGCGTAGCGCTCCTGGTACAGCCGCACGCGCCGCGCGTCCGGCTCAAAGACCCGCGCCAGCCGGACCATCGTCCGCACGCTGTCCGCGTAGGAGGCGAACGCGCCGCAGCCGACGCCGGCGATGATCGCCGCCCCGAGCAATCCCGCCTCACTCAGCTTCACGCGCGTCACCGGCCGCCCCAGGATGTCCGCACAGATTTGCAGCCAGGCGTCGGACCGGCTGCCCCCGCCAGCCGCCCGGAACTCCGTCACCGCGATGCCCGTCTCCGGCAACCCGTCCACGCACTCGCGCAGCGCGAAGATCGTCGCCTCCAAAACGCCCTTCAGGATTTCGCCGCGTTTGGTCTCCAGCCGCAAGCCCGCCAGCACGCCGGCCGAATCGGTGATGAACTCCGGCGGCCCGGTGGTGATGAAGTGCGGCAGCACCATCACGCGGCTCGGGTCGGCCGGGATCTCCGCGATCAGGTCGGCGTAGAGGTCGCGTCCGGCACGCTTGGCCTGCTCGTGCTCGGCCCCCGCGAACGTGTCCCGATACCAGCGCAGCAGCCCGCCGCCCTGGTTGTAGATGAAGCACACGAACTGGCCGGGCACGGCGTGGTGCTCGGTGTTCAGCCCCCAGCGCAGCATCTTGTCCGCCGGCCGCCGCGCGCCGAACGTCGGCGTGATGCACAGGTAGGTGCCCATGCCGAACGCGGCCGGGCCGTCGCCGATCGCCCCGCACCCGACCGCCGTCGCGCACTGGTCGTGGCAGCCAGAGACGATGGCCACGTTGCTCCCCAAGCCCAGCTCCGCGGCGACCGCGTCTGAGACGCTCCCGATGACGTCCCCGGCTGGGACCGTGCGCGGCAGCTTGGTCGCGTCGCATCCCGTCAGTCTCAGGATTTCCGGCGACCATTGCCGGCGGTCCACGTCGAAGCACAGCATCCGCGCCGCGAGCGAGTAATCGACGACGGGCTCCGCACCCAGCATAAAGGCGACGAAGCTGCTCCACGGCAGAAACCGCGCGGTCTGCTCATACAGGCGCGGCTCGTGCTCCTGGAGCCAGAGCAGCTTGAACAGCCCGAAATGGCCGCCCAGCGCGTGCCCGGTGATACGGTACAGCGGCTCGGGCCCCAGCACGTCCCCGATGCGCGCCGTGTACTCCTCCCCGCGGACGTCAAAGTTGAGGATCGATGGCCCGATGATCCGCCGGTCGGCGCTGACCGGCACCGTCGCCTCGCCCAGCGAAGACACGGCCAGCGCCTTGATCGGATCGGCGTCGCACCGGGCAGCTACGTCGCGGATCGTCCGTCGCACCTGCTCCCACACTTCCCGCGGATCGAGCACGGCCCAGCCGGGCTGCGGCGTCTGCCAGTAATACTCGGCGTACGCGGAGGCCAGCAGCGTCCCGTCGTCGCGGAACGCCGCCGCCTTGCAGCCGGTGGTGCCGACGTCGATCCCCAGCAGGCTCACAGTTGGCTCCGACACCCGGATGTGGCACCGGCTTCCAGCCAGCGAAGTCACCGGCAAGATGCCTGTGCCACAGACGGCACGGCGACCTCGAACCCGAGGTAGTGCTCCAGCGCCTCGTGCAGCGGCGCCTGCACCTGTCCGGGCGTGACGCTCACGTGATGCCGCTGCCCGGTGCGGCCGATGTACAGCAGCACGTCCTGCAAGCCGCTGACCCGCGCGACGCCGGCACAACCGAAGAATTCCGGCGGGATGGGGTCCTTCGTGATTTCGCCCTGCCCGAGATAGCACTTGACCCGGCCGTCCGCGGTGAGCAGGCCGCCGTAGGTGAACGCTTGCGGGGCGAGGCGGCCGACGTTGCAGCCGAAGCCGCGGCCGTCGCCCACGACGCGGGCGAGCATGGGATGGTCCTCGATGCGGCCGGGGCCGGTCATCATGCCCGCCGGCACGGCGCTACAGTGGAAGAGGATGCACTTCTCGTCGTCGTCGCCGTAGTTGTTGTTCCAGTCCAGCAGCGCGACCGGCCCGCCGGACGCGAGCGCCAGGGCCCGCATGAGCACCGCGTTGCCCACGTCCACCTCGCACGCTGCCGCCAGGCCGCGCTCGTTGAGCGTGCTCATCACCACGCACGGCGAGATGCCCAGCTCCTGCTGAAGCTCGGTCCAGCAGCGGACGGCGACCGCGTCCATCTGGTACTCGTCGATCAGCGCGTCGAGCACGACGGCCAGGCGCACGAGGTTGTCGAACGCGGCCCCCGGCGCGCCGGACCAGTTGGCGTAGGCGCGCAGCGTATCCGCTTTCGCCTTGCACGCCGCATCACCATCCGACAGCGCCTTGACCCGCGCGATGACCCCGGACAGGTCCAGCGTCTCGACCGTGACGCCGTGCCGCTGGAGCGCCGCTTCGTCGATGCGGACGGTCTTGAACGGCGTCGTGCGGGCGCCGATCGCGCCGACGACCATGCCGCGCATCCCGCGCACCACCTGGCAGACGCGGTCGAAATGGTCCACGTTCTGCCGGAACCGCTCGCTGGTCGGATGCACCGTGTGTGGTTTCAGCGCCGTGAACTTCACGCCGTACTGGCAAAACACGTCCATGACCGACAGTTTGCCGCAGTACGCGTCGCGGCGCTGCTCGGGCCCCATTTTGGTCATTTCGTCCGGGTAGGCGTGAATGAGGATGGGCACGCCGGCGTCCTTCAGGGCCGCGACGGCGCCCGTCTCGTCGCCGAAATTGGCCAGGCAGACGATCACCCCGTCGAATCTGCCGCGGTTGGCGCGCAGGAACTCGGCGTAGACCTGGCCCTCGCGCGTGGTCTCGACGGCGCCGTGGCGCGTCGCGTTCTCATCGAGCAGCAACGTGCCGTGGCCCCACTTCTTCAGCACGTCGCCCAGCTCCTGCCGCGCTCCGCGGATCAGCGACGCCGGAAACAGCGCCCGCGTCCCCAAAAACAGGGCAAACGTCGACTTCCGCGCGCTCATGACGTCTTCCTCTGCGCAGCCACGATCACCTTCACCCCCTGCGCGGCGACCTTGCGCACGCCCGCCGCCGGCGACTGTGCGTCCGTCACCCAGATCTTGAACTCCGACCACCCGGTGTAGCGGATCGCCGCCGGCCGCTCCCACTTGCTGCCATCCGCGACCAGCACGGGCGTCGCGGACCGGCGGATCACCTCGCGCTTGATGGCCACTTCGCGCAGTTCGGTCGTGCTGGCGCCCTCCTTTTCCGACAGTCCCGCCGCCCCGATGAAGCCCATGTCGAAGCGCAGGTTCCGCAGCCAATCCATCGCCAGTCCGCCGACCAGCGCCCGGTCTGCCCGGCGATACTCGCCGCCGACTGCGATCACCCGCGCGTGTGCGGTCCGGGCGGCGTCCAGCACCGGCACCGAGATCGTGTAGAGCGTGACATCGTTGCGTGGCAGCAGACGACGGGCGACGTCGAGACAGGTTGTGCCGGCGTCAATGAACACCGACTGCCCCCCCCGCACCAACTCCGCGGCCCGCGCCGCAATCGCCGCCTTGCCATGCACGGCGTCTCGCCGGCGGTGGTCCCACGACGGCTCGCCGTCGAGGAAGCTCGGATGGATCACGCCCCCGTGTACGCGGATGACCTCGCCGCGGCGCTCCAGCTCGCGCAGGTCGCGGCGGACGGTGGCCGGGGAAGCTTTCAGGGCGCGTTCCAGGTCCTGCACCGAGAGGCGTTG
>Ga0315273_10011845_pt1 | contig 11165 bp, 4 predicted proteins | sample YL17G02_0_MG_FD_205753 | JGI IMG/M metagenome (GOLD analysis project Ga0315273, IMG submission 205753) | Sediment microbial communities from Yellowstone Lake, YNP, Wyoming, USA - YL17G02_0 | ecosystem: Environmental > Aquatic > Freshwater > Lake > Sediment | place: USA: Wyoming | collected...
CCAGGGCGCTCGTGAGCGCGTCGAGCGCCGTCCTGTAGTCCTTCCGGTCCATCGCGTCGCGGCCGCGCTTGGCCGAGCGCTCGGCGTCCCGGGCCTCCTTCGGCAGCGGGACGGTCGCCAGCTTGTCCGCGATCGCCTTCAGATGCGGATAGTACTCCTCGGCCGGCGCGAAGCCGCCCAGCTTGCCGACCTCCTGGCCCTGGCCGTCGAAAAAGACCACGTATGGAATCGGGATCTGCGCAGGGAGCTTGACGGCCGGCGGCACGCCCTGCTTGCCCGTCTTGACCTTCTCGAGGTCGATAAGGACCGGCGCAAAGCACTTCTGGATCAGCTTCGCGATCGGCTCGCTGGGCAGCACTTCCTCGCGGAACGCCTTGCCGATGTCGCGGCCCTGCGCGTCCTTGATCGGGGCGACGATGATCACCATGACCAATACGTGGTTCGCCTTGGCCGCCGCGATGGCCGCATCGTAGGATGCCTGGTACTCGATCTCGCCCGCCACGCCGGAGGCGGCAGCAGCCAGAAACAGAAGCCCGACGACAGACGACAGACGACGGACCACGGACAGCGAAGGGCACAGAACAGAAGATGCGCCGACGGCCCGCCGACCTTCTGTCGTCTGTCCTCGGTCGTCCGTCGTCTGTCGTCTGCCGTCTGGCTTCAGTCCCCTCATCACGCTGCCTCCTGGGCACCGAGTCGCCGAGCCATTTCCCCTAGCGGGCATTCTAGTCCCCGCTCCGATGGGAGTCAAGCGAAACGAATGGGGTCTTTCCGCTGTCCAATCTGCCTTGCTCGTGCTCGTGCTCTGTTTTCTCCTTCCCCCGCGCCGGGAAAAGACGAGCACGAGCACGAGCAAGGCAGAAGTAGATCCCAGGAATAGGGGCGGGCCAGACTCATTTCGGTTTGACATTTCCTCCGTCTGTCCTATAATCCGAAGGTCGGATGGATCCGAGATCTGCTCCGTCTCCCATTGGGGGAACACCTGGATGGCCCAGCGGCGCAAGACGAAGCCGTCGCGCCTCGGCGAGGTGCTGGTGGCGCACGGCCTTATCACGCGCGAACAGCGCCGCACCGCGCTCCTCAAACAGAAGGAGACGAGCCGGCGTCTCGGCCAGATCCTCGTGGGCGAAGGCATGCTCACCCGCGACGAGCTGAACTGGGCGCTCGGCAACCTGCTCGGCGTGCCCTATGTCGAGCTGGAGCCGTCCATGGTCGACCCCGAGGCATTTCTGGCTCTCCCCATCGATCTGCTGCGCCGCTACCACGTGGTGCCGCTGATCCAGGTGGGCCACGAGCTGACCGTCGCCATGGCCGACCCGACGGACACGCAGGCCATCGCCGACATCGAAGCGGTGACGGGGTCGAACGTCAAGCTGGCCATGGCCGACTCGGCGGCCATCGAGGAGACCCTCGACGCGCTGGCCGTGGGCCGCCCCACGGTCGAACGCCACATCGAGCTTCACCCGGCCAGCCGCAAGCCGCCCTCCCCGGCCGACCTGCTGGCCGACGGCTCCGGCACGCTCCTCGTCCAGCACCACTTGCGCGGCGCCTACCAGCAGGGCGCCGACGAGATCCTCTTCCAGCCCGGCGAGGCCACCTTCCGCGTCCGCTACCGCATCCACGGATCGCTCGCCGAGGGCGCCAGCTACCCCATCGAGTTCCTGCCGAACGTCACCACGCGGCTGCGGATCATGGCCAACCTGGCCATCGAGAGCGACCTGGTGTACCAGGACGGCCGGATGGCCATCGACATCGGGGGGAAGGCGGTCGAGCTGGTGGCGAGCGTCTACACGACGGTGTACGGCCCCGGCGCGCAGATCGCGCTCCGGGCCAAGCGCGCCGAGCCGTGGCCGCTGCTCCGGCTCGGCTTCGGCCGGGCGGCCCTCGCCAGCCTGCGTCGGGCCTCGCGGGCACCCTCGGGTCTCATCGTCGTCTGCGGCCCGCGCCGCAGCGGCTGCTCGACCACGCTCTACGCCCTCCTCGCCGCGGCCGCCGCGCCCGAACGCCACATCGTCACCGTCGAGGCGACCACCGCGTACCGCTTCCCCGACGTCACGCAGCTCGAGGTCCCCCACGGCCCCAGCTACTTCAACGTCATCAGCAAGATCATCGAGCGTCCGCCCGACGTCCTGATGGTCGAGGGCCTGCACCACCGCGACTTCTGGGCCGCCCTCGGGCCGCAGTCGGTCGCGAGCACGCTCCTGCTCGGCGAAATGCGCGTCGAGGACACGCTCACCGCGCTCAACCAGCTCCGCGAGAACCAGGTCGGCGGCTCCGTCCTGGCCGCCTCGCTGCGCCTCATCGTCGCCCAGCGCCTCGTCCCCCGCCTCGACCCCGAGCACCGCGAGCCCGACAAGCCGTCCGGCCAGGCCATCGACCGCATCGCCGCCCTGGTCCCCGATGCCGCGGCGGCCCACTACTACCGCGCGGCCACGACCGCCGACGGCCACAAGATCTTCCACGGCCTCGAACTGGTCTACGAGGTCTTCGAGCCCGACGAGGCGATGCACGATCTGCTCCTCGAAGGCGCACCCATGGCCAAGCTCCGCGACGCCGCCGAGCGCGCCGGCATGACCACCCTGCGCGAATGCGCCATGGCCAAGGCCGCACGCGGCCTCATCGAACTGGAAGAAGCGCTCTGAAGCCCGATCCATAACCGGAATACAGCCGAAGAGGGTCAACCGCGAAAAACGCGAAAAGACACGAAAGGGAGAAGAGCTTCAACCACGGATTACACGGATGAAGAGAAGAAGAGGCATCTGGGTGAAGCCAGAAAACAGAGGCCGGTGAAAGGCTGATCCGGTTTCTGTCTTCACCCAATTGGCCCTTCTTGTATTCTCCTCCCTATCCGTGCCATCCGTGTAATCCGTGGTCAAATCTCTTTCCTAGGCTGTTTTTCGCGTCTTTTCGCGTGTTTCGCGGTTACCCTCCTTCCCCTGTCTTCTTCCGAAAGGCGCGGTTGGCGGATGGAACCCGTGGACGTCACACCTCTCCTCAGCTTCATCCACAAGCAGGGCGCCAGCGATCTGCACCTGTCGACCGGCGCCCCGCCCATCATCCGTCTTCATGGCGAGCTGAAGAAGACCAACGCGCCCCCGCTCACCGACGAGCAGGTGCTCGCGATGATCCACGGCGTCATGAACGAGAAGCAGCGCGGACTCTACGAGGCCAACCTCGAGATCGACTTCTCGATCGCCACCGACTTCGCTCGGTTCCGCGTCAACGCCTTCCACCAGCGCAAAGGCCCGGCCGTCGTCTTCCGCCTCATCCCGACCAAGGTCCGGACCTTCGAGGACCTCGGCCTGCCCCCCGTGATCGCCCAGCTCGCCATGAAAGATCGCGGCCTCATCCTGGTCACCGGCCCGACCGGCTCCGGCAAGAGCACCACCCTCGCCGCGATCATCGACTACATCAACGAGCGGCGCCACTGCCACATCATCACCATCGAAGACCCCATCGAGTTCATCCACGACAACAAGAACGCGCTGATCAACCAGCGCGAGGTCGGCGGCGACACCCTGTCGTTCGCCGCCGCGCTCCGCAGCGCCCTGCGCGAGGACCCCAACGTCATCCTCGTCGGCGAAATGCGCGACCTGGAGACCACCCAGCTCGCCATCACCGCCGCCGAGACCGGCCATCTCGTCCTCGCCACCATGCACACCAACTCCGCGGCGAAGACCTGCGACCGCGTCGTCGACGTCTTCCCCGGCGACCGCCAAGAGCAGATCCGCGCCATGTTCAGCGAATCGCTCCTCGCCATCATCGCTCAAGCCCTCATCCCTACGCGGGACGGCAAGGGGCGCATCGCCGCCTACGAGATCCTCATCGGCATCCCCGCCGTCCGCAACCTCATCCGCGAGCAGAAGGTCGCCCAGATCGCTTCCGTGATCCAGACGGGCGCCAGCTACGGCATGACCGCGCTCGACCAGGCGCTCAAGGACCTCGTCATGCGCGGCAAGATCGCCCAGGAGGAAGCCGCCAAGCGCGCTCTCAACCCCAAGCTCTTCGGCGTCGAAGAGTGACGCCGCGTCGCCGCCGGCACCGCCGGAGAGGGCCGATGGCGGGAGGGGAGTCGTGAACGTGAAGTGCCAGCACTGTGGCCGAATCCTCAGCCCCGCGGAAGCCGTCCAAGGCCGGGGGAAGTGCCCCCACTGCCAGCAGACTCTGGGCGCGCCTGAGGGGGAAGGCGCGGCGCTGAAGCCCGGCACGGTCCTCGGGCGATACCGCATCGAGCGGCCGATCGGCCGCAGCGGGATGGCCGCGGTCTACCGGGCCACCCAGGTTTCCACGGGCCGGCCCGTCGCGCTCAAGGTCCTCGCCCCACGCCTCAGCCGCAGCAAGCACTTCGTCGAGCGCTTCGGGCGCGAGGCCGCGGCCATCGTCCAGCTCTCCCATCCGAACATCGTCGGCATCCTGGACAAAGGCATCGAGGGCGGGAACTGCTATCTGGCCCTGGAGTACATCGAAGGCGAGAGCCTCCGGTCCCGCCTCCGCCGCCAGGGTCCGTTGCCGTGCGCGGAAGCGGTCCGTCTGCTCGACCAGATCGCCGCCGGCCTCGAGCACGCCCACGGCCGCGGCATCCTTCACCGCGACATCAAGCCCGAGAATGTCCTCATCACGTCCGACGGGACCCCGAAGCTCGCCGACTTCGGGCTCGCACGGATGGCCGCTGCCGACCCGGCGGCAGGATCCCGCCCGGGGACGGCCCACTACGTCGCCCCCGAAACGGTGCGCGACCCGGCGTCCGCGGACCATCGGGCGGACATCTACGCTCTCGGCGTCCTGCTCTACGAGATGCTCACGGGCGAGCTGCCCATCGGCCGGTTCATCCCGGCCAGCCGAGTGGTCCAGGGCGTGCCGCAGGCGGTGGACGTGGTCATCAGCACGGCGCTGGCGGCCCTGCCCCAGGAGCGCTTCGACGACGTCGCCCAGTTCCGCAAGATGCTCCAGAAGGCGGCCCTCCAGCCCGTCCTGGCCGCGCCGGAGCCGGGCATGCGCGTGCAAGCCGCCGGCTCGGGCGGTCTTTCCAGGGTCATGCTTGTGGTCTGGTGCGGCGTGGCCATCGTCGTCGTCTCCGTTCTCGCGCTGATTCTCCGGGCGCGCCACGTCAATGTGATGGACCGGGAGGGTGGCGCATCGGGAGAATCGGCCTCCGCCGAGGTGCCCCGCGTGGCCAAGGGCGGCTCGTCGGTTGCCGAGAAGGCCGAGCCCGCGGTCCCCGAGACACGCCAGCCGACGGAGGCCGAGATACGCGAGAGGGCCGCCGAGGACCTCTTCGACCTCGCTGCAAGGGAAGGCGCGGCCGACCGCTGGCGCGCCACCATCGACAAGCTCGACCTGCTGACCGCGAAATACGCCGACACGGCGTTCCACGGGGCCAACCGCCAAGCCATCACCAACATGCGCGAAATGGCTCTCGCCAAACTCGGCGCCAAGGCCGGCGACTCGACCGACACGAAATCGCCGACGAAGGCGGCCGCTGAGCCTCGGCTGCCCCGGGGCATCCTGGCGGTCATCTATACCGGGGAGAATTTCGACAAGTTCTGCCGAGTGGTGCGTCTCCCCGGGTATTGCTACGCCAACACCGTCGACATCCTGGGCGAGGGCGTCCCTAGCGTGAACATGTCCGCGCGGTTCGTCGGACAGATCGAGATTCGCGAGCCCGGACGCTACATGTTCCACTTCGAGTCAGGGGGCGGAACGCGCCTGTTCATCGACGGCAAGAAGATCATCGATGAGTGGTCCACCACGAAGCACCAGCTTCGGCTCGCCGAACTCAGCGAGGGGAAACACACGGTCTGGGTGGAGTTCAGGACCGGCGACAAACAGGCGGCTTTCGTCCTGAACTGGGCGCGGGGCGGGGGGCTGGAGGCCCGAGTGCCGGACGAGATCTGCTCGTGGGTCCCCGCGCTGTGGGAGATTGTGCGCCGCGAGCCGGGCCGCGACCCCCTGGCGGGGATGAAGCCCGGTTCGGCGGGCGCGACCGAAGCTCCTCCCGAGCCCGAGAAGGCCGTGAAGGAGGCGCCGCCCGTCCCACAGGACCTCGCGGCCAAGGCGGCGGGCGTCATTCGGCCGCTCTGGGCCAAACGCCAGTACGCACAGGCCGCGGCCCAGGCGAAAACTCTCGCTGCCGACGCCGAGTATGCCGCCGCCCCCGAGATTGGAAAGCAGCTTGTCGAGGATGCCCAGGCGCTCGTGGGATTCTGGAAGGCCGTCGAGGCCGGGGCAGCCACGCTCGAACCAGGTGAGGCCATCCGCGTCTGCGGCATCTCCGGCGAGTTCCAGAAGGTCGACCGCGGGATGGTCTTCGTCAGCCAGGGTCCCGTCGCCATCGCCAAGGCGCTCACCGACCTCAACAACGAGGAACTCGTCTCGCTGGTCCGCAGGGCGGGCGGGGCAAAGACCGGCCCCGACCATCTCCGCCTCGCCCTCTTCTGGCTCTACACCGCCCGGCCCGACCCCGCCAAGGCGCGAGCCGAGCTGGCCCTTGCCGAGGAAGCCGGAGTCGACGTCTCGCGCTTCCGCCCTCCCAAGGCGCCGCCGAAGTAGGCAGTGGACAGCAGGCCGCATAGGAGCAGGATCTCTGCTTCTGTCCACGGTCCACTGTCTACTGTCCACTTCCTTTCCTCCGAGGAGGGTGCTTGTGAACGTGAAGTGCCCGCATTGCGGCCGCGTCCTGGGCATCCCTGATGGCGCGCAAGGCGCCCAGGGGAAGTGCGCCCACTGCCAGCAGTCCTTCGAGATTGCCAAGGCTGAACGGGTCGGACTGAATCCCGGCGACATGCTGGGCGGCTGCCGTGTCGAGGCCGTCCTCGGCCGGGGCGGCATGGCCGTCGTCTACCGGGCCACCCAAGTCTCGCTGAACCGCCCCGTCGCGCTCAAAGTCCTCGCCCCTCATCTCGCTCGGCGCAAGGACTTCGTGGAGCGCTTTGACCGCGAGGCGGCGGCGCTCGCGCAACTCACCCATCCGAACATCGTCGGAATCGTCGACAAGGGCGTCGAGGGCGACACCTACTTCTTCGCGATGGAGTTCGTCGAGGGCGAGAGCCTTCGTGCCCGGCTCCGCCGCGAGGGCAAGCTGCCGCTGGAGCAGGCGGCTCAGCTCATCGGCCAGGTCGCTGCCGGCCTCGAATACGCCCACGCCCGCGGCATCCTCCACCGCGACATCAAGCCCGAGAACATCCTGATCACGGCGGAAGGCGTCCCGAAGCTCGCGGATTTCGGGATCGCCCGCATGGTCGGCGCGGACGCCCCGGCCCAGCAGCGCCTCACCCTCGCCCGCACCCAGATGGGCAGCGCCCACTACATGGCCCCCGAGCAGATGCACGACGCGGCCTCGGCGGACCACCGCGCCGACATCTACGCCCTCGGCGTCCTCCTCTACGAGACGCTCACCGGCCAGCTCCCTATCGGCCAGTTCGAGCCGGCGAGCCGCCTCGTCCCCGGCACCCCCGCCGCCGTGGACCGCCTGATTGCCGCGACCTTGGCGGCCTCGCCCGAGAAGCGCCTCCAGACCGTCGCCCAGTTCCGCTCCATGCTCGAACGGGCGGCCATGCCCGGCGTTCCGACCCTCATCCAGGAACGCCCACCCGTGCGGTCCGCGGCGCGCAAGAAGTCGCGCGCCGTGCCCATCGCGATGGGGGCCGCCTTGGCCCTTGCCGCCGCCATCGTTCTCTTCGCCCTCCTCTCCGGAAATCGGGGCACCCCGCCAACCCAGGGCAAAGCCGTGCCGGCCCTGAGCACGGCTGGGCAAGCCAGCCGTGGCACGTCCGAGGCCGAGAAGCGCGAGAAGGCGGCGGAGGACCTCTTCAACCTCGCCGCCCGCCAGGCCGGCCTCGACCAGTGGACACCCGCCAAGGAAGCCCTCGCCCGCCTCGAAGCGGAATTCTCCGACACCCGCTTCGGCGCCTCGAACCGGACCTCCATCGCCGCCCTCCGCACCAAGATCGACGCCCGCCTCAAGCCCCCCGAGCCGCCCACGCCCAAGGAAACGCCCAAGGCAGAGCCGAAGGGCGTCGCGCCCGTGGATCGCGCTGCCGAGAAGGGCTTCGCCCCCGGCCTCGTCACGGCGTTCTATCGGGGGGAAGGCTTCACCGAATTCCTCAGGGCCACGGCCGCCGACGCGGTGTGCTACGACTGGGCGATGCGTGCTCCCGCGGAAGGCGTGCCCGAGCGCTTCTCGGCGCGCTTCGTCGGCTGGCTCTGGGTCGAGCGGAGCGCGCCCTACGAGGTGGGCTTCTGGGCCGACGACGGCGCCCGGCTCTACCTCGACGGGCGGCTCGCCGTCGACGGCTGGCAATGGTCGGACCGCGAAAGGCGGGCGACGATCCCCCTGGAGGCCGGCTGGCACCGCCTTTGGGTCGATTACGTTAATCGTGGGGAGATGGCGGGCATCAAGCTGCGCTGGAACGCCAGCGGCCAATGGGCCGACATCTCGCCAGCGGCCTGCTTCTGCGAGCGCGACCTCCTCGACCGCGCCCGCCGCGAGCCGACCCAGGATCCCCTGGCCGGCCTGACGCCGCCCGGTCAGCCTGCCGTCGCGGCCGCCGCAGGCGGATTCTTCCACGGCGCCGTTCGGCTCCTGCCCGACGGGCGCGTCGAACTCCGCTACGAATTCGCCAATCCCGAGCACCTTCGCGACTGGCCCGAGTGGGTGAAGAACCCGCCGAAGATCGTCGGTGGCGAAGCCCGGATAGGGCCTGGTTTCGGCGTCGGCGGGGCCAATGTCGCCACGTTCGCGGGCGATATCGAGGTGGAGGGCACCTGGTGCCTCCGCGAAGCCGTCGGCCCCGAGGCATCCTGTGGCCTGAATCTCTGCGCCCCCCTCGGCCGATTTTACGGCATAGTCCTCAGGGCAGGCAACCAGAAGATCATCAAGGATAGTGGGGTCAACGTGATCGGCTGGGGCACGGGCCAGCCGACCAACGGCGAGCCCCACGCTGTCCGCTGCGTGCGGGCGGGCAAGACGCTCAAGGTCTGGATCGATGGTGAACTGCGGATGGACAGCACCGACCCCGACCACACCCGCTACGCCGTCGGCGTGGGCGCCTGGAACGCGCGTGTCGGGTACAAGGACATGCGTATCGTGGGCCGGCTCGACCCCGAATGGTTGGAAGCCCACGCGGGGGCCGCGAAGCAACTCGCCGGACTCCAGGCCGCGGACGACGAGAAGAACAGGCCGGAGAAGTCCAGAGAGCTTTACGCCAAGGGAGCGGAGGGCCTTCATCCCCTCTGGGCGAAACGGCAGTACGCCGAGGCGGCGGCCAAGGCCAAGGCCCTCGCGGCCCAGAAGAACTACGGCCGATTCCCCGCCGCCGCCAAGTGGCTCGCCGAGGACGCCCAGGCGCTCCTCGACTTCTGGCAGTCCGTCGAGGCGGGCGCCGCCACGATCAAGCCCGGAGAGACCATCCGTGTCAGTGGGATGGCAGGCGAGTTCGAGAAGTTCGAAGGCGGCGCGATCGTCATCCGCCAGGGCAACGTCGGCCTCGGCAAGAAGCTCACCGATCTCACCGACGACGAGCTGGCTTCCCTCGCCCGAAAGGCCGGCGGGCCGAAGAATGGGCGCGACCACCTCGCCTATGCCCTCTTCTGGCTCCACGCCGCCAAGCCCGCCATCGGGAAGGCTCAGGCCGAACTCGCTCTCGCCGAGAAGGATGGCGTAGACGTCTCCCGCTATGCCGTTCCCGAGCCTGCCGGGACCCCGAAGCCCGAACCGACGGCGACCGAGAAGCCCGAGACCACACCGGGACCCAGGAAGGCCGAGCCGAAGGGCTGCGTCCTGAAGATCGCCGTTACGGTCGACGGCGCGGCGGACTTGGTCATCGTCCCCGGCGCCGTCCACTGGGAGAACCAAACCGCGCTGAGACCGGGCAGCATGGCCGTCAACGGGACCGCCTGGTCGCCGACTTGGAACGTTATGGTGAGCGACAGGCTCCCGGTGCCGGAGCTTCCCAAGAGCTTCGCCGGGCTCGACTGCGTGGTGACCAAGGGCAAGGGGCCAGGCCCTGTGTCCCTGCTCTCCTCGTCGCCGCAGAAGCTCGTCGTCCGCTTCGACGACGACGCCGTCCCAGGGGCGAGCCCCTACGAGGCGGAGATCTTCATCGGTGCCCTCCCGCCGTTCGAGAAGGCCATCCACGTCGCCCAACAGGCTATCGAGGCGGGCGACGCCGCCCTGCTCAAGAAGGCCGTCCGCCGCGCCCTCGATCTGAAGCCGAAGGACGAGGAGAAGCAGGCCCCGCTCAGCCAGCTTTCCGATGCAGTGATGAAGCGGACGCTCGCGGCCTGCAAGGCCGCCGAGTTCGAGAAGATCCGCGACCTCCTCGATTCCGCCCAGGCTCTCAGGGCGAAGGACCCAGACTTGCCCAAGCTCTCGCAGTGGCTCAAGGCCGCGAGCACGCCCGTCTTCGTCGAGACGTTCCAGGGCGGCCTGGGCAACTGGGAGGTGGAATCCGGCCCTTGGAAGATCGAGAAGGGGAAACTCTCCTGCCAGGTTGGCTCGCAGGACTGTTTTGCCTTCCTCAAGACCCCGCGCCCGAAGGATTTCGTTCTCACCTGCGACCTGATGAACGGCGCGCGCAATGTCGGATTCCGCCTGGGCGTCCTCTTCCACCACACGCCGAAGCGTCACATCGGCTTCGTCCTTCACGTTCAACACCACGGCATCGGAGCGGACGCCAGCAAGGGCGCCGAGGGAATCACGATCACCCAGCCCCCGGGCTCGAAGCCGCCCAGGATGGAAAGCGATCGTGAGTACCGCATCGCGATCCGCTGCCTGGGCAATGACTTCGAGTGTTACGCGGACGGCGAGCTGGTCTCGCGGGGCACCGACGAGAAACCGGAGGCCGGGAGAATCGGCCTCCACGCCCATCGCGCCGACGCCCTCTTCTCCAACCTCCGGCTCTACAAGGCTGTCCCCCTGCCCGAGCTGAACTTCCAGCCCAAGGCCGCCGAAGCCGGGAAGCCATGAGTTCGCGGGAACGGCCCCTCCGCCGCCCGGGTATGGCTCCTCTTCTCGGTGCCTTGTCGTTGTCTAATCTGCCTTGCTCGTGCTCGCGCTCCTGCTCGTGCTCATTTCTTCCCGGCGCGGAAGAAGGAAACAACCGAGCACGAGCAGGAGCACGAGCACGAGCAAGGCAGACCAGGCAGTCATGAAACCCCACGAATAG
>Ga0315273_10011846_pt1 | contig 11164 bp, 11 predicted proteins | sample YL17G02_0_MG_FD_205753 | JGI IMG/M metagenome (GOLD analysis project Ga0315273, IMG submission 205753) | Sediment microbial communities from Yellowstone Lake, YNP, Wyoming, USA - YL17G02_0 | ecosystem: Environmental > Aquatic > Freshwater > Lake > Sediment | place: USA: Wyoming | collected...
GGCTTTGCAGCGTGAACTCAAGACTGGAGGAGCCGCCCGCCCGCTGGCGAAAGCGGCATAAACAACGATGAGCCGTTCAAACTTCAACTAACTTTGGGATTGACCCGTTCAGTTGGAACCACCAACCGCGGGTCCAATCTAATGGTTCTCCTGATGTCTCACCACTTCTTTGCTCGCGGGGAGGGTACCTAGCTCCATCGGCCCCTGTCCGGTTCCTCAGAAAGAGAACTGGAGGTGTGCCTTCCATTCCCACGGCTTGCGCCGTGGGCTATGATCTTTCGCCCCTCCGGGGCTTGAATGCGTTGTATCACTTCTTTGCCCCGCGCAACATCCATGCGCGAAAATCGGTAGACGTAATTGGGGGCAGCGGGTTTCTTGGCGGCATGAAGGTGCTGGGGTATCAGACCATGGTTGCGGCGATGACGGATAATGACCGTGCGTACGACGGGCGGTTTTATGTCGGGGTGCTGTCGACTGGGATTTACTGTCTTCCCTCGTGCCGGGCGCGACTGCCGCAGTTGAAGAATGTACGGTTCTTCCCTACACGGGAGGAAGCGATTGCGGCGGGATTGCGGGGGTGCAAACGCTGCAAATCGGCGCAGTTTCCCGATGTGCTGCCAGGGTGGCTCGGCGTTGTCCTGCATTACATGCGTGAGCATCGTGATGAGCGTCTCGATGAGGACCGTTTGCGCACGATGACGCAAGTGGACATCTCGACTGTTCGGCGATATTTCAAGGCGCATCTTCAGATGACGCCGCTGGCATTTCACCGGCGCATGCGGCTGGGGTATGCGCGTGAGTTGATTGCGTCAGGGACGAGCTACTTGACGGCGGCGTATGAGTGCGGATACGAATCGTCGAGCGGGTTTCGCGAGGCATTTGTCCGTTTGTACGGGCATCCCCCAGGGAGTTTCCATGTCAGAGAGCAGCATTGTGTATCGTGATTTCGACAGTCCGCTTGGTCCGATGATTGCTGGCGCAACGCCCAAAGGCGTTAGTTTTCTCGAATGGCATGATCGTGGCGGTGTGGAACGGATCATGGAGCGAGTCCAGAAGCGATACCGCAGAGAACTCACGCCGGGCGACAACCCTCATCTCGAGCAGCTTGAGCACGAACTGGCGGAGTATTTCGCCGGAACCAGGAAGCGATTCCTCTCCCCTGTTGATGTGACCGGAACGCCATTCGAACAATCGGTCTGGGACCAGCTACTTGCGATTCCCTACGGGAAGACGAGAAGCTACGGAGATCTTGCCTTGGCGCTCGGGAAGCCTGGGGCGCAGCGTGCGGTTGGACGTGCGAATGGCGCGAACTATGTCTCAATCGTTGTCCCCTGTCATCGGGTGATTGAATCGAATGGGAATCTGCGCGGGTACGGCGGCGGGCTCTGGCGGAAGAAGTGGCTGCTGGAGTTGGAGCGCGGCGGCGGGGTTCCGGAAGTCGAGATGAATGTTGGGGCGGCGAGTGTGGTTTCGCATTCGTTGCGGCTGCTGTAGACACACGGGTCTGAAGACCCGTGGCACCGAGCGGCCCTGGTGGCCCACCAGAAGTCCGCCGTGGCGGACCGCAGGCGAATGGCGCGGATGGTGGGGGCGCGGCGTGCACGAACCCCACCATCCGCCCCCCCCCGCAAGCGGGGGATGGCTCCTGATGGGCCACCACGGATTTCGATAGTGTCTTTCGTTCTCCCGACAGAGGTGTATGCGATACGCTCCTACTGCAAGTGCATGGCGCGGCGGACTTCGACCATTGTGGCAGCAGCCTTGGCGCGGGCACGGTCGGCGCCGGTTTTCAGGGCGCGCGTGATAGTTGCCGGATCTTTCTCTAATGCGGCGCGCCGTTCGCGGACCGGGCGCAGGGCGGCGTTGAGATTGTCGGCCAGCTTCATCTTGCAGTCCACACATCCGAGCGCACCCGTGAGGCATGGCGGGGCGATTTCGGTTTCGCGCGTGGGTGTGTAGATCTTGTGGAGATCGTAGACCGGGCAGATCTCGGGACGGCCCGGGTCACCTTTGCGGAGCTTCTGCGGGTCGGTGAACATTTTCTTCAAGCGCGACCGGGTTTCATCTTCGGACATCGAAAGTGAGATCTCATTGCCGTATGATTTGCTCATCTTGCGTCCATCGATACCCGGCACCGCTGCAAACGTGGTCAGTTTCGCCTGGGGCTCAGGAAAGACTTCGCCATAAAGCGTGTTGAAGCGGCGTGCGACCTCGCGGGTCAGCTCGATGTGGGGTATCTGGTCCTTCCCTACCGGGACCCAGCCCGCCCTATAGATCAGGATGTCGGCTGCCTGCAAGAGTGGGTAGCCTAGGAAACCATAGGAGTCCAGCCCCAGCTCCTCGGATTTCTCTTTGTAGCTTGGGACGCGTTCCAGCCACGGGATCGGGATAATCATGGAAAACAGCAGGTGCAGCTCGGCGTGTTCTTTTACCTGCGACTGGACAAAGACCGCTGCTTTTTCGGGATTGAGGCCGGCCGCCAGATAGTCGATGGCCATCTGGTGGATCTTCTCGGGCAGGTCGGCGGTGTTCTCGTAATCGGCGGTTAGAGCGTGCCAATCAACGATGCAGCAATACACTTCAAAGTCGTTTTGCAAGGCCACCCAGTTTTTCAGGGCGCCTTCGTAGTTGCCAAGGTGCAGGCGTCCGGTCGGCTGCATGCCGGAGAGGATGATGTCGTTGGCGGTCATTGGTCTCCCTTCAGGTTCATCGGGCCGAATAAACAGAATGGGAGTGGAGTTGCCAAGTGTGAAGGGCAATGCCGGCCACGGAGATTGGCGAAACCTGGAGTGGCAAAGTCCGTATTCAGGAATGTTGGCCCGTGAGGGGACAACCCGCCGCGGCGGGCGAGGAGGTACGATGAGAATGGGAATCTTGGTTGTGGCAGCGTCGTGTGTCCTGTGTCTGGTCCAGGGGGCGCTGGCGACCGATCATGGCTTCATCTTTGGAACAATCACCACCAAGTCCGGTGACCATTACACCGGCCGTATCCGTTGGGACCACAATGAGGGATTCTGGGATGACCTGATCGACGCCACGAAGACCGACGACGACCGGTATGAATCGAATCACCGTCACGGTGCGCGGATTTCGATTCTGGGCATCAAGATCGACAGTGGGGACTGGGGGGATGAAAACTCCTCGTCTGAGTTGTGCTTCGGCCATGTCGAGAGCATCGAACCGCGTTCCTCGGGGCGGGTGATTGTGCGGCTCAAGAACGGTGAGAAGGTGCGTTTCGAGGATTCCGGCACCGATATTGGATCGAGCAACCGGGGCATCGAGATTGATACCGGCGAAGAAGAAGCTGTCGATCTCGACTGGGGAGACATCGAGCGGATCGAATTCAAGCCCGAACCGGACGACTACCATCCGACCAAAGGCGGGGTCGAGCGTCTCTACGGCCGGGTCAAAACCGGGGGCGGTGATGACATCGTGGGATTCGTGGCCTGGGACATGGACGAGATTTACTCGACTGATATTCTGGACGGTGAGGTCAACGATCGCGACCGGAAGATCCCCTTCGGGACGATCGCGTCGATCGAGAAGACATCGAGGGATGCGTGCCTGGTTCGCCGGCAGAGCGGACCGGAATTCCGCGTGTCGGGCACGAACGACGTCGATTCCGGGAATCGCGGCGTGGCGGTCAGTGTTCCGGGGCTGGGCCGCGTACGAATCGATTGGGATGAATTCGAATCGGTGACGTTCATGCCGATTCCTCCTGGCCTGCAACCGACGTACGGTCAGTTCGATGGCGGGAAACGCTTGCACGGAACAGTGACCGACAGCGACGGAAAAACGTGGTCCGGCGCGATCTCTTGGGATAATGACGAACGGTTCGGATGGGAATGTCTCAATGGAGAGCAAAACAGCATCAACTACGACGTAGAGTTGGCGAATATCGCAATAATCGAGCGACATTCCGGGCGCGCGGCACGGGTCACGCTACGCAACGGGACGACTCTCAAACTGCGCGGATCGAACGATGTGGACGACGACAACAAGGGTATCTTCATCGAGACGACTCAGGACGACACCGAGGAAGTGAACTGGGACGAGTTCGAAAAGATCACTTTCGAGTGAGGCCGCGAAAACACAAGACGCAGGCGAGGGCGCCTGCGCCACACCTATTTGCCTGGCTGCGCCACACTTGCATGGTGGGGTTGTGGCACGAGCGTTCCGCGCGCGTGAGTCATGGGCAGGATGCCGTGTTCATTAGGTATCGCGTTGGCACGCTCCTTATTTTCGTTGCGCAACACCCTCAGATTGAGGGTCTTCCATTCACCGATTGAACTTAAAGTAATACTTTAGCATCGTTCTTCAACGCATTATAGGACAACAGGAATTCCTACCAGCCCCGCCGCCACCAACGGTCGGCCTTCGGGCGGCAAGCCGATTGCGGTAATGCCGACCGGACGCGGGGTATTGGATGGCTGAGGGGCGACCAGGCGAGGCGATATCTGAGCGAAGTGTTGCGGATTCTTGAGAGAGGCGCATCAAGAGGGGGTGGCAGAGCCCCGTCCCGGTGGGACGGGGCTTTGTGTTTGTGGGCTATTCGCGACCGGCGGAAAGTTATTGCATCGGCTCAGCGGAGGTGTTAAAGTTGAACATAGTTTTCTTTATGAAAGGAGTGTTTGATGAGAGCAAGAACCACACGGTACGCGATGCTGGCGGCCAGCTTGTTGCTGCTGGGCGCCCGACCAGTGCGGGCACAGGACGCGAACACCCCAGACAGCGCACAAATGCGGGCCATGATGCAGAGGATGATGGAGATGGCCACGCCGGGACCGCAACACAAACACCTCGAGAAGATGGCGGGAAAGTGGACCGTTTCGATGCGGATGTGGCCGGATGGTCCGGCATCCCCGCCGACTGAATCGCAGGGGACTTCCGAGATGAGGATGATCCTCGGAGGGCGGTACTTGCAGGAGGAGGTGAAGGGCGTTTTGAATGGGATGCCCTTCGAGGGTATGGAGATTGAAGGCTACGACAATTTCAAGAAGGAGCACTTCATTTTATGGATCGACAACATGGGGACGATGATGCTGACCGGCACCGGGTCGGCCGATTCGACCGGAAAGGTCATCACATATCAGAGCATCTACGATGATCCCATGACCGGCGAGAAGAATAAGAAGATGCGGCAGGTGGTCCGCATTGTCAGCAACGATGAACTGGCATATGAAATGTACGATTCGCAGCAGGGTAAGGAAATCAAGACAATGGAGATGACGTACAAGCGGGTGAAATAGGATTCGACTGACGTGAATGTTTCAAGGGCACGCCTCCGAATGAGTGGCGTGCCCTTTTTCAATCGATGTCGGCTGTCGAAACACGTCGTCCGCACTCAGCGCGTGAGCACTTCCTCGAAGAAATCGAGGGCGCGGGGATCGTCTGATTGGCCGAGCCAGAAGATGGCCTGTTCGCGGACTTTGGGGCTGCGGTTTGTCCTGGCGGCTTCGATCAATAGAGGTACTCCCCTTTCGCTGGGCAACTGGCTGAGCGCGAAAATTGCCTGCTCTTTGACATCAGCGTCGGGATCATCGGCGGCGGCACCGGCAATGGCGGCGGCCGCCTTGTCACCCGCCTTGTTGGCCAGCCAGAAGAGGGCATTGGAACGGATCTGCGGGTCTTTGTCTTCGCGCGCGGTCTGCATCAACAGATCGAGTGCAGCCGGTGACGAGGAGCATGACAACGCGAAGACAGCCCCCTCACGCACTTCGTGGTCGGGATCGTCATGCAACACGCGGCGCAGGATCTCGACGCCATGCGGGCCTCCATTTTCCCCGACCCAGAAGATCGCGTGTTCGCGCACTTCGACAGGCTCCTCGGGACGGACGAGTCTCTCCAAAGCGGCCGCCGCGGCAGGGTCCCCGTGGAACGCGATCGCTGTGATCGCTTCGTCGGTCATTCCCTTGGCATGCTTCGCGAGAGTGCCTAAACGATCGGGGATGGATTCCAAGAGCGCGACGCTCTCCGATGGACGGACATCGGTGAGCCAGTAGAACGGCAGACCGCCAGCATCGAGCTGGCAGTAGGACGAGTAGGTTCGGATGCGTTCGACGCGATGGTTGCTCACGCGGAAGAGGACGAACATGACGCCGGGCTGTTGCGTCTCATCGGAATCAGAGGAGCTGGTCTGAGAGTAACTCTCGTGGTTGGACTCCAGCCGACAGAGGCAATCGCGCCTTTCGGAATCACCGCAGTACATGCGATGGCCCGGGAGGGACGGGACGTCGTAACCGACCCACGCCGGTTCAGTTTGGCGCTCTACCAGCGTAAGAAACGTCGCGTCAAGGCCTGACGACGCCGATTGCGTCGTCAGATCACCGCCGCGAATTGACGGCATCTCAGCGGCGGCCGACGCGACGGCGACCAGGAGCAGGGCCAATGTCAGTGAAATCGAGCGGACGATTCTCATGTCATCTTCTCCCCTACTTGCCAAGAAGTTCGATCATGTATTCGGTTGCCTTGTCGGAGCCCATCAGCGAGAGCTTCTCCACGATGCTCTTCTTCATCGCGGGGTCCTTTTCGGCGCGGGCAATCGCGACCAGGGCGTCAACATTCCCTTGCAGCCAGAGGGCACTCAGGATCGCCTCGCGCACATCCGGGTTCGTGTCGGAAGAATAGATTGACACAAGAGCATCGCCGCATTTGTCCTGGCCGACGAGACCGAGTTGCTCGATCGCGGTGAGCCGGAGTTCGGGGTTCTTCTCTGTGCGCGCCACGTTGATCAGCACATCCGCGTTGCCTCCCAGAAAGAACGCTTCGATGATTTGTTTTCGCAGTTCCACCGAGGGTTCGGTCTGGTACAGCTCCCACAGACCATCGTGGTTTCCCATGAGACCCAACTGCTGGATGGCTTCCCCGCGCAGTTGAGTGCTCTCTTCACCTTTGGCCACTTTCAGCAGCCGGGTCTGGTCGCCTGAGAGCATGAAACTACCGAGGATCTTGCGCTTAAGGCCGCCATCGGAAGACGATTTGTAGATCTCGGCGAGGAGGTCACCTTCCAGTTGTCCGCCATAGAGTCCAAGGTACTCGACCGCACGTATTTGGAGATCGGGATTGGAACTGCCGCGTGCGATCCTGCTGAGGATCTCGCGAGACTTTGATGAACCACTCTGGCTCAAAACGAAGAGCGCGTGCCCCTTGAGCTTGGGCGAACTGGTGCCATCGAGCACTTTTTCCAAGAGCGGCACGGCGCGTTCGGGGTTGGTGTTCATCAGACCGCTGATGACGACGAGCTTGAGGTCATCGTCACTTTCGGCCTCGGGAGCGATGCTTTGCCCGGATGCCTGGCGGATTTCGAGTTCGAGCGCCTTGGCCTCTTTGGCCCAGCGGCTGGCGCCCGCCGCGGCGGAACGAAACGCGGCAAGGGTCTCGAGAGCTTTCGCGCGGCGTCCCAGTTTGGCGAGCGCGTAAGCTTTCCAGTACGTGGCGCCATCCGACAAGTGGGATTTGGAAGCGGCGATTTCGTCAAACATGCTGACGGCGTCATCCCAGCGGTCCTCGTTGAGCGCTTCGGTTGCCTCCTCATAGATCTCGATGGCTCTCTCCGAATCGGCAGGCTCCCCTTCATCAGCGAAAGCCCAGACGGGGAGTGTATGGCTATCGACCAGCCAGGCTTCATCCGGGGCGCCAAGAGCAACCGAGGTGAGGAGAATCGTGCCGAGAATTGCCATTACTGTGCGGGACATGTCAAACCTCCCAACTCAAATTGACGGCCGAATCGAATCACGCACGGGCGGACGGTCGAATTGACGCGCCCTTGCACCAACGAGCCGAACTTTCAGAATGATTCCCTGCGCTTCGATGCTGCGGCGCAGCGCTTTGAACTTCTGCGACGGCATCTGCGAAGGGCCGTGAGCGATTTCGAGCAGAATGCGCTCCAGTTGATCCAGCACACCGGCGACCGCCGCGTCACCGTCACGTGCCGCGGTTTGTCTGTAGAGGCGGTTGTCGGCCACCAGATCCTGGGCGCGTACCTGCTCCGAGGCAATGTCGACCATGCCATCGCCCTGAGCGTTGACCAGTTCAAGCAACATCATTTGCGAGCGTTCAAGATGATCCCCGACCGCAACGAGAAGAATGCGCTCACGGATGCTGCCGCCGGGAACCGTTGCTGTCTCGAACTGCGGCCGGGACCAGTAGCGACCCAACATGAAAGCAATCAAAAGACCTGCGGCAATGGCGGCTGCCATCGCCCACCGGCGGGCTGGCATCAGGATGACACGGGGCTTTTCAGGACGGATCTCGAGCCGCGGGCGCAGGCGATTCCAAAGCGCATCAATGTGATTTCCCGACCACTCCGGGACCTGCACGGATCCCACCGTCGCGAGGAGGCGTTTCAGCCGCTCGTATTCAGCCCGGCATTGGGCACATTTCTCGAGATGGCCGGCCGCTTTACCATGGTCCGGCAGTTCACCGTAGTAGAGCAGGACAAGATCGTTTTCGCTGACATGACTCATCGCAATTCACCTATCAACGGTTCGAGGGTGCGACGCAGTTTCTGAACCGCGCGAAAGATCGTCACTTTCGTCGCGCGCTCCTTCAAGCCGAGCACGCCGCCGATCTCGCGGATCGGCATGTCCTGGAAATGCCGGAGGACGAACGCCGCCCGTTCATTCGCGGTGAGACAATCCATGGCTTTTGTGACATGCTCACGCACCTCGCAATCATGCGCCAGGATGTCGGGCGATGGGTCGTTAGACGAAAGCGAGTCCAAGGCTTGGAGCGATTCGGGATCCTGCGGTCCTGCGACTTCCTGACGGCTCTTCCGTGTGCGCAGGACATCGAGTGCGCAGTTGATGCCGATTCGATGCAGCCAAGTCCCGAAACTGGAGCGCGATTCGAAGCGGTCCATTTGCTGGTAGGCTTTCATAAAAGTCTCCTGTACCACATCCTCCGCATCGTGTTCGTTGCCCGTCATACGGTAAGCCATGCTGTAAACCGTTCGCCCGTGACGACTGACCAAATCCCGAAAGGCGTCCACATCCCCGGCGCGTATCTGCTCCACGATGGCTGCGTCGCATCCATCCATCCGTTCTTTAGACGGGATAGAAGCGGGGAGGTTAGCGTGCTGGGGTGGATTCTCGCCGATCATGGGAGACCAAGAGGCTGAAAGCCCCTTGTCCGCACCGTGAAGTGGGGGGTCCAGGGGGTTGACAGCAGTTTGTCCGCACAGTAAAGAGGACTGTCCGCCCCTGACGCATTCTGTCCTTCGGGCAAGGGGCTTTCAGCCCCTTGGTCGATCTGCGGCACGGGGCAGAATCAAAGAGTCTTCGCCCCCACCCTGCAAGGCAGGAGGATCGCACAATGCCTGCTACTTCGTGTAGAGGGTCACGCAGTCTTCCAGCCGCGCGCCCTTCTCGTCGGCCACGGCGAACTGGCCCGGACCCCACATGCTCACGCTGGCGTAGCGACCATCTTTGCCCATCAGGTAGAACCTCACATTGAAATCGGGTCTGCCATCCTCCTTGAGAAGGCGCTTGTCGAGCGTATGGCTGGCGATTCTTCGCAGGACTTCCAGCCCGGCGTCAGCAGGTGCCATCCCGTTGCGCATCAGTTCGACGGCGGCGAAGCTGCTCAAGTTGACAAGGTTGGTCTCACCGCGACCGGTGCTGCCACAGGAGCCAATGGCGTTGTCTACGTAGAGCCCAGCGCCGATGATCGGTGAATCGCCGACCCGCCCGGGGATTTTGAACGAGAGGCCACTGGTGGACGTCGCGCAGGAGATATCGCCGGTCGCGTTCATTCCGGCGACATGGATCGTTCCGGTTGGCCGGCCGAAGAACTTGGCGACGTCCGGATCGAGCAGGCTGTCCGGGGGCACCACCCAGTCGTCATCCTTGGAGAGATTCTCCTTCCAGTAGAGCCAGATCTTGCGCGACTTCTCGGTGAGGAGATTTTCTTCGGGGAAGCCCTGAGCTCGCGCAAAACGTAGCGCACCCTCGCCGACCAACAACACGTGATCGGTTTGCTCCATCACGAGCTTGGCGACCTTCGACGGGTTACGGATGCTCCGTAGCGCCGCGACAGCGCCGGCGCGGTGCGCCGGCCCATGCATCACGGCGGCGTCGAGTTCGACGACTCCTTCCTCGTTTGGAAACCCACCCAGGCCGACGGAGTTATCATTGGGATCATCTTCGACAATGGCGACCGCCGCGACAACGGCATCGAGAGTGTCGGCACCCTGCGTCATCAGCTCGAACGCACGTTTGGTTGCCTCTAGACCATTGGCCGAGGAAATCACTCTCACTAAATACCCCCCCTTTTCCGATCTCCGTAGCGGCTGCGTTGCCCCAGCATGTGCGAGCAGCGGCAGCGCTGCCAATGTGCCTGCCGTCGTCGAAAGGAATCGGCGACGGGTCCAATAGTTTTCGGTCATGGCTACCTCCTGTATTGCTCCCCTCGTAATCAACTTGCAGAATCTAAACAGAGCGGCAGAACCGGGCAAGTGCGAAGGCGCTCCGGTTCCCCCAGTGGATTGAGAGAAAGAAGAGATGTGGTCTTGATATCGGCCCCCGATCGGGTGTCATTGATTAGAACATGTCTCGGGCATCCCTGGAGAGGAGATTCATGCTCACCCAAATGCAAAGACGCGAAATGATCGCGCAGATACGGCAGCTACCCGTGACCGTCGAATCGGCCGTGCGGGGATTAAACGATGCCCAGTTGGATACTCCCTATGGCGAGGGGAAGTGGACTGTCCGGCAAGTGGTCCATCACCTGGCCGATTCCCATCTGATGGCGTTCGCACGGATGAAACAAGTGCTCGTGGAGGAGCGACCGAAACTGCTTGCGTATGACCAGGACGAGTGGGCGAGAACTTTTGATGCGGCCACTCCCAGCCCCATTGGGTCATCGCTGGCCATCTTGCGCGGAATCCACGAGCGACTGGGCACGTTGCTGCAGTCACTCCCTGAAGCGGCGTGGATGCGGACGGGAATCCACGCCCGACGCGGTGAGATGACACTCGATGATCTCTTGGCCTTGTACTCACACCATGGGGAAAGTCACGTCAAACAGATCACGGATCTGCGGGCGGCGCGGGGGTGGTGATTGATTCCTGAATTAGGGCGTGTTGAGAAAGGCCGGACAAGAGTGTCCGGCCTCTCGAGTTTGGCTCTATGCGGTGGCATAGAAAAGGGTATTGGCGGGGTCAGGG